>Ga0307513_10011776_pt1 | contig 10844 bp, 9 predicted proteins | sample 15_EM_MG_FD_202174 | JGI IMG/M metagenome (GOLD analysis project Ga0307513, IMG submission 202174) | Populus trichocarpa ectomycorrhiza microbial communities from riparian zone in the Pacific Northwest, United States - 15_EM | ecosystem: Host-associated > Plants > Roots > Unclassified | place...
TGCTCGATCATCAGCACGCGGCGGGTCCCCGCACCCCCAGCACCGCACCAAGAGGAGAGACTGTGCCCACTGTGCCCCCGGCCCCGAAGGCTGCCGACGTAGTGGACGTGACCGCGCTCCTGGAGCGCGGCCGGACCCTGGCCACTCCGGTGCTGCGGACGGCCATCGACCGTCTCGCCGCCCCCATGGACACCGTCTCCGCCTACCACTTCGGCTGGATCGACGCCCAGGGCAACCCTGCGGCCGGCGACGGCGGCAAGGCCGTCCGCCCCGCGCTCGCCGTGCTGTCCGCCGAGGTCACCGGCGCCGACCCCGAGGTCGGCATCCCCGGCGCGGTCGCCGTCGAGCTGGTGCACAACTTCTCGCTGCTGCACGACGACCTGATGGACGGCGACGAACAGCGCCGCCACCGCGACACGGTCTGGAAGGTGCACGGCCCCGCCCAGGCCATCCTCGTCGGCGACGCCCTGTTCGCCCTCGCCAACGAGATCCTCCTGGAACTCGGCACCGTCGAGGCCGGCCGCGCCACCCGCCGCCTCACCACCGCGACCCGCGCCCTCATCGACGGCCAGGCGCAGGACATCTCCTACGAGCACCGCGACCGCGTCAGCGTCGAGGAGTGCCTGGAGATGGAGGGCAACAAGACCGGCGCCCTGCTCGCCTGCGCCAGCTCCATCGGCGCGGTCCTCGGCGGCGCGGACGACCGCACCGCCGACACCCTGGAGAAGTACGGCTACCACCTCGGCCTGGCCTTCCAGGCCGTCGACGACCTCCTCGGCATCTGGGGCGACCCGGAGGCCACCGGCAAGCAGACCTGGAGCGACCTGCGCCAGCGCAAGAAGTCCCTGCCCGTCGTCGCCGCCCTCGCGGCGAGCGGCCCGGCCGCCGAGCGGCTCGGTGAACTCCTCGCCGCCGACGCGAAGAGCAGTGACTTCGAGAACTTCTCCGAGGAGGAGTTCGCCGTCCGCGCCGCCCTGATCGAACAGGCGGGCGGCCGGGAGTGGACCGCCGAGGAGGCGCGCCGGCAGCACACCATCGCCGTCGACGCGCTGAACGCCATCGACATGCCCGACCGGGTGCGCGCCCAGTTCACGGCGCTCGCCGACTTCGTCGTCGTACGAAAGAGATGATCACTATCGGTCGAATAAGCCTCGCGTAGTCGCCGACCGGCGCCGCGTTCAGCGGCGCACCGGCCGACGGCGGACCCACAGCAGAGACATGCCACTTTGCACGAAGGGGAAGCCATGACAGCGACGACCGACGGAAGCACCGGGGCACTGCCGCCCCGCGCTGCCTCGGCCAGCGAAACCGAGCCCGACAACAATGCCCCTGTGGCGGCAGGGGTTCAGGATGCCGCCGTGCGTGCCGTGCGGCGCGCCACCGATCATCTGCTCGCTCGGCAGGACGCCCAGGGCTGGTGGAAGGGCGACCTCGAGACCAACGTCACGATGGACGCCGAGGATCTCCTGCTCCGCCAGTTCCTGGGAATCCGCGACGAACAGACCACCCAGGCAGCCGCGTTGTTCATCCGTGGCGAGCAGCGCGACGACGGCACCTGGGCCACCTTCTACGGCGGACCCTCAGATCTCTCCGCCACCATCGAGGCGTACGTCGCCCTGCGGCTGGCCGGGGACGCCCCGGACGCGCCGCACATGGCGAAGGCGTCCGCCTGGATCCGGGACCGGGGAGGCATCGCCGCCGCCCGGGTCTTCACCCGGATCTGGCTGGCCCTGTTCGGCTGGTGGAAGTGGGACGACCTCCCCGAACTCCCGCCGGAACTCATCTACTTCCCGAAGTGGATGCCGCTGAACATCTACGACTTCGGCTGCTGGGCCCGGCAGACCATCGTGCCGCTCACCATCGTCAGTGCGAAACGCCCGGTCCGCCCGGCGCCCTTCCCGCTCGACGAGCTGCACACTGATGCCGGGATGCCGAACCCGGGCAAGTCCCTTGCCCCGCTGGTGAGTTGGGACGGTACCTTCCAGCGGCTCGACAAGGCCCTGCACGGCTACCGCAAGGTCGCGGTACGCAGGCTGCGCAAGGCCGCCATGAACGCCGCCGCCCGCTGGATCATCGAGCGCCAGGAGAACGACGGCTGCTGGGGAGGCATCCAGCCGCCCGCCGTCTACTCGGTGATCGCCCTGCACCTGCTCGGCTACGACCTCGAACACCCGGTCATGCGGGCCGGGTTGGAGTCCCTGGACCGCTTCACGGTGTGGCGCGAGGACGGGGCCCGGATGATCGAGGCCTGCCAGTCGCCGGTGTGGGACACCTGCCTCGCCGTCATCGCCCTCGCCGACGCGGGCGTGCCCGCCGACCATCCCCAACTGGTCCGGGCCGCCGACTGGATGCTGGGCGAGCAGGTGGTCAGACCCGGCGACTGGTCCGTACGCCGGCCCGAACTGCCGCCGGGCGGCTGGGCGTTCGAGTTCCACAACGACAACTACCCCGACATCGACGACACCGCCGAGGTCGTCCTGGCGCTGCGCCGGGTCCGGCACCACGATCCGGAGCGGGTCGAGAAGGCCATCGGGCGCGGGGTCCGCTGGAACCTCGGGATGCAGTCGAAGAACGGCGCCTGGGGTGCCTTCGACGTCGACAACACCAGTTCGCTCCCCAACAAGCTGCCGTTCTGCGACTTCGGGGAGGTCATCGACCCGCCGTCCGCCGACGTCACCGCGCATGTCGTGGAGATGCTCGCCGTCGAGGGCATGTCCCACGATCCGCGCACCCGGCGCGGCATCGAGTGGCTGCTCGCCGAACAGGAGCCCGACGGTTCGTGGTTCGGCCGCTGGGGCGTCAACTACGTCTACGGCACCGGCTCGGTGGTGCCCGCGCTGACCGCCGCAGGGCTGCCCGCCGCGCACCCGGCGATCCGGCGCGCGGTGGACTGGCTGGAGAAGGTCCAGAACGAGGACGGCGGCTGGGGCGAGGACCTGCGCTCCTACAGCGACAGCAAGGCCTGGAGCGGCCGGGGCGCCTCGACCGCCTCCCAGACGGCCTGGGCGCTGCTCGCCCTGCTGGCCGCCGGGGAGCACGACTCCAAGGCCGTCGAACGCGGTGTCGAGTGGCTCGCCGCGACCCAGCTGCCGGACGGTTCCTGGGACGAGCCGTACTTCACCGGCACCGGCTTCCCCTGGGACTTCTCGATCAACTACCACCTCTACCGCCAGGTCTTCCCGCTCACCGCGCTCGGCCGGTACGTCCACGGAGAGCCGTTCGCCGAGTCGTCCGGCAAGGTCAAGGGGGGCTGATGGACAGGCAGCCCGAGTCGGCCCCGCTGCTGATCGCCTGTGCGCTCGGCATCGAACGGCTCGCCCTGCGCCGGGGCACGCGCGGCGACGGGCCCGTCACGGTGCTGCGTACGGGCATGGGGCCCGACGCGGCCGAGGCGGCCGTCACCCGGGCCCTCGCCGGTCCGGCGCTGCGCGACGCCGTCGTGCTGGCCACGGGCTTCTGCGCGGGACTCGCCCCGGGGATGCACCCCGGTGACCTGGTGGTCGCCGAGGAGACCCGGGACCCGCGCGGCGTCACCCGCTGTGACGGCGTCGAACTTCTCGTCAAGGAACTGGTGCGTGCCGTCCCCGGACGCACGGTCCACACCGGCCCTCTCACCGGCTCCGACCACGTCGTACGCGGCCATGAACGGGCGGATCTGCTCGCGACCGGCGCAATCGCGGTCGACATGGAGTCGGCGGCCACGCTCCACAGCGCCGTGCGCACGGGCGTGCGCCCGGTTGCGGCCGTACGGGTGGTCGTGGACGCTCCAGAACATGAACTCGTCCGGATCGGCACGGTACGCGGTGGAATATCGGCTTTCCGCGTTCTTCGTTCGGTCCTTCCAGCATTTGTCGAATGGCACCGTTCCTTGCTGCTCCCCAGGAGGTGAGTCAGATGGCCATGCCGCTCCGCCAGACCATCAAGATCGCTACATATTTGGCCGAACAGAAACTCCGCAAGCGGGACAAGTTCCCGCTGATCGTCGAACTCGAACCGCTCTACGCCTGCAACCTGGCGTGCGAGGGCTGCGGCAAGATCCAGCACCCGGCCGGGGTGCTCAAGCAGCGCATGCCGGTCGCCCAGGCCGTCGGAGCGGTCCTCGAATCCGGGGCCCCGATGGTGTCCATCGCGGGCGGCGAACCCCTGATGCACCCTCATATCGACGAGATCGTGCGGCAGTTGGTGGCGAGGAAGAAGTACGTCTTCCTCTGCACCAATGCCGTGCTGCTGCGCAAGAAGATGGACAAGTTCACGCCCTCGCCGTACTTCGCGTTCGCCGTGCACATCGACGGTCTGCGTGAGCGGCACGACGAGTCCGTCGCGAAGGAGGGGGTGTTCGACGAGGCCGTGGCCGCCATCAAGGAGGCCAAGAAGCGCGGCTTCCGGGTCACCACCAACTCGACCTTCTTCAACACCGACACCCCGCAGACCATCATCGAGGTGCTCAACTTCCTCAACGACGACCTCCAGGTCGACGAGATGATGATCTCGCCCGCCTACGCCTACGAGAAGGCCCCCGACCAGGAGCACTTCCTCGGCGTCGAGCAGACCCGCGAGCTGTTCAAGAAGGCTTTCGGCGGCGGGAACAGGCGGCGCTGGCGGCTCAACCACTCCCCGCTCTTCCTGGACTTCCTGGAGGGCAAGGTCGACTTCCCGTGCACGGCGTGGGCGATCCCGAACTACTCGCTGTTCGGCTGGCAGAAGCCCTGTTACCTGATGAGCGACGGGTACGTGACCACGTACAAGGACCTCATCGAGAAGACCGACTGGGACTCCTACGGCCGCGGCAAGGACGACCGGTGTGCCAACTGCATGGCGCACTGCGGCTACGAGCCGACGGCCGTCATGGCCACCATGGGGTCGCTGAAGGAGTCCCTGCGCGCCATGCGCGAGACCGTCGCCGGGAACAGGGAGTGACGTCGTGACCGCCATCTCCTTGGGCGTCCCCGAGGTACCGGTCCGTCCGATCGCCGAGCGCCGGGTCTCCCGGCGCATCGAGGTCGGGCCGGTGGCGGTCGGGGGCGGGGCCCCGGTGTCGGTCCAGTCGATGACGACGACGCGTACGTCGGACATCGGCGCCACGCTCCAGCAGATCGCCGAACTCACCGCGTCCGGCTGCCAGATCGTCCGCGTCGCCTGCCCCACGCAGGACGACGCGGACGCCCTCGCCACCATCGCGCGCAAGTCGCAGATCCCGGTGATCGCCGACATCCACTTCCAGCCGAAGTACGTGTTCGCCGCGATCGAGGCCGGCTGCGCGGCCGTGCGCGTCAATCCCGGCAACATCAAGCAGTTCGACGACAAGGTGCGGGAGATCGCGCGGGCCGCAGGCGACCACGGCACGCCGATCCGGATCGGGGTCAACGCCGGTTCCCTGGACCGGAGGTTGCTCCAGAAGTACGGCAAGGCGACGCCGGAGGCGCTCGTCGAGTCGGCGCTGTGGGAGGCGTCGCTGTTCGAGGAGCACGGGTTCCGGGACATCAAGATCTCGGTCAAGCACAACGACCCGGTGATCATGGTGAACGCCTACCGCCAGCTCGCCGAACAGTGCGACTACCCACTGCACTTGGGCGTCACCGAGGCCGGTCCCGCCTTCCAGGGGACCATCAAGTCGGCTGTGGCCTTCGGGGCGTTGCTCAGCGAGGGCATCGGGGACACCATCCGGGTCTCGCTGTCGGCGCCGCCCGCCGAGGAGGTCAAGGTCGGCATCCAGATCCTGGAGTCGCTGAACCTGCGGCAACGGCGGCTGGAGATCGTGTCGTGTCCGTCCTGCGGGCGGGCCCAGGTCGACGTCTACAAGCTCGCCGACCAGGTCACGGCCGGTCTGGAGGGCATGGAAGTGCCGTTGCGTGTCGCGGTCATGGGGTGTGTGGTCAACGGCCCCGGTGAGGCACGGGAGGCGGACCTCGGGGTCGCCTCCGGCAACGGCAAGGGGCAGATCTTCGTGAAGGGCGAGGTCATCAAGACCGTGCCCGAGTCGAAGATCGTGGAGACCCTGATCGAGGAGGCGATGAAGATCGCCGAACAGATGGAGCAGGACGGCGTCGCGTCGGGGGAACCGGCGGTCACCGTGAGCTGAACAGCAGCACGGGCTGACGAGTACGGAAGAAGAGGGGGCCCGAGCGTGACAATTCTGGAGAACATCCGGGGACCACGCGACCTGAAGGCGCTGTCCGAGGCGGAACTCGGTGAACTGTCCGACGAGATACGGGAGTTCCTGGTGCACGCGGTCGCCAGGACCGGCGGCCACCTCGGCCCCAATCTGGGGGTGGTGGAACTCTCCATCGCGCTCCACCGCGTCTTCGAGTCACCGGTCGACCGCATCCTGTGGGACACCGGCCACCAGAGCTACGTACACAAACTTCTGACGGGACGTCAGGACTTCTCCAAGCTGCGCGGCAAGGGCGGCCTGTCCGGCTATCCCTCGCGTGAGGAGTCCGAGCACGACGTCATCGAGAACAGCCACGCGTCCACCGCGCTCGGCTGGGCCGACGGGCTCGCCAAGGCCCGCGAGGTGCAGGGCGAGAAGGGGCATGTCGTCGCGGTCATCGGCGACGGCGCGCTCACCGGCGGGATGGCCTGGGAGGCGCTCAACAACATCGCGGCGGCCAAGGACCGGCCCCTGATCATCGTCGTCAACGACAACGAACGCTCCTACTCGCCGACCATCGGCGGCCTCGCCAACCATCTCGCGACCCTGCGGACCACGGACAGTTACGAGCAGGTGCTGGCCTGGGGCAAGGACGTCCTGCTGCGCACGCCCGTCATCGGCAACACCATCTACGAGTCGCTGCACGGCGCGAAGAAGGGGTTCAAGGACGCGTTCGCGCCGCAGGGCATGTTCGAGGACCTGGGGCTGAAGTACGTCGGCCCGATCGACGGGCACGACATCGGGGCCGTGGAGTCCGCACTGCGGCGCGCGAAACGCTTCCACGGACCCGTGCTCATCCACTGTCTGACGGAGAAGGGGCGCGGTTACGAGCCCGCGCGCTCGCACGAGGAGGACCACTTCCACACCGTCGGCGTGATGGACCCGCTCACCTGCGAGTCCCTCGCGCCCTCCAACGGGCCTTCCTGGACCTCGGTGTTCGGCGACGAGATCGTGAAGATCGGGGAGGAGCGGGACGACGTCGTCGCGATCACGGCGGCCATGCTGCATCCCGTGGGCCTCGGCAAGTTCGCCGAGCGGTTCCCCGACCGGGTCTGGGACGTCGGGATCGCCGAGCAGCACGCGGCCGTCTCGGCGGCGGGGCTGGCGACAGGGGGTCTGCATCCCGTCGTCGCCGTGTACGCCACCTTCCTCAACCGCGCCTTCGACCAGTTGCTGATGGACATCGCGCTGCACCGGTGCGGGGTGACGTTCGTGCTGGACCGCGCCGGTGTCACGGGAGTTGACGGAGCGTCACACAACGGGATGTGGGACCTCTCCATCCTCCAGGTCGTGCCCGGACTCCGGATCGCCGCACCGCGCGACGCCGACCAGCTCCGCGCCCAGCTGCGGGAGGCGGTGGCTGTCGACGACGCGCCCACGCTGATCCGGTTCCCCAAGGAGTCGGTGGGGCCGGCGATCGAGGCGGTCGGCCATGTGGGCGGCATGCATGTCCTGCACCGGTCCGAGGAGGCCGCCGAGGTGCTCCTGGTGGCCGTCGGGGTGATGGCGCCGGTGTGTCTCCAGGCCGCCGAGCTGCTGGAGGCGCGCGGCATCAACTGCACGGTCGTGGACCCGCGTTGGGTCAAGCCCGTCGACCCCGCACTGCCGGGGCTCGCCGCCGGACACCGGCTGGTGGCCGTCGTCGAGGACAACAGCCGGGCGTCCGGGGTCGGCGCGGCGGTCGCGCTCGCCCTCGGCGATGCCGATGTCGACGTACCCGTACGGCGGTTCGGGATCCCGGAGCAGTTTCTCGCGCACGCCAAGCGCGGTGAGGTGCTCGCCGACATCGGCCTCACGCCCGTCGAGATCGCGGGGCGGATCAGCGCAGGGCTGGCCGTCAAGGACGAGCTGTCCAAGGAAGAGCCGCCCAAGGGGAAGGCCAAGGAGAAACAGGAATGACGACCGCTGAACCCGGTTCCCCGTCGGGGGAGTTCGACCTCGGCGCGCTGCTGGCCGAGCGCGGCGCCGAACGCTACGAGCTGCATGCCAGGCACCTCAACCACCAGCTCCCGCGCATGCTGCACACCATCGGCTTCGACAAGGTCTACGAGCGGGCCGAGGGCGCGTACTTCTGGGACGCGGACGGCAACGACTACCTCGACATGCTTGCCGGGTTCGGGGTGATGGGCCTCGGCCGCCATCACCCCGTGGTGCGCAAGGCGCTGCACGACGTCCTCGACGCCCAACTCGCCGACCTCACCCGCTTCGACTGCCAGCCACTGCCCGGACTGCTCGCGGAGCGGCTCCTCACCCACAGCCCGCATCTGGACCGGGTGTTCTTCGGCAACAGCGGTACGGAGGCGGTGGAGACCGCGCTGAAGTTCGCCCGGTACGCCACCGGGAAGCCGCGCGTCCTGTACTGCGCGCACGCCTTCCACGGCCTGACCACCGGCTCCCTGTCGGTGAACGGCGAGGACGGCTTCCGGGACGGCTTCGCCCCGCTGCTGCCCGACACCGCCGTACCGCTCGGTGATCTCGACGCCCTGGCACGGGAGTTGAAGAAGGGCGACGTGGCCGCCCTGATCGTCGAGCCGATCCAGGGCAAGGGCGTGCACGAGGCACCGCCCGGATATCTGCGTGCGGCCCAGGAGTTGCTGCACAGGCACAAAGGTCTGCTCATCGCGGACGAGGTGCAGACCGGCCTCGGGCGGACCGGTGACTTCTACGCCTACCAGCACGAGGAGGGGGTCGAGCCCGACCTGGTGTGCGTGGCCAAGGCGCTGTCCGGCGGGTATGTGCCCGTCGGTGCCACGCTCGGCAAGGAGTGGATCTTCAAGAAGGTCTACTCGTCGATCGACCGCGTCCTCGTGCACTCGGCCAGTTTCGGGGGCAACGCCCAGGCCATGGCGGCGGGCCTCGCCGTGCTGTCGGTCATGGAGAACGAGCAGATCGTCGCCAACGCCCGGGCCACCGGCGACCAGTTGAGGTCGCGGCTGGCGGCGCTGGTCGACAAGTACGAGCTGCTGGCCGACGTACGCGGCCGGGGCCTGATGATCGGCATCGAGTTCGGCAAGCCCAAGTCGCTGAAGCTGCGCAGTCGTTGGACCATGCTTCAGGCCGCGCGCAAGGGGCTCTTCGCCCAGATGGTCGTCGTCCCGCTGCTGCAACGGCACCGGATCCTGACCCAGGTCTCCGGCGATCACCTGGAGGTGATCAAGCTGATTCCGCCGCTGGTCGTCGGCGAACGGGAGGTGGACCGGTTCGTGGACGCCTTCACCGCCGTGATGGACGACGCGCACGGTGGGAGCGGGCTGATGTGGGACTTCGGGAAGACACTGGTCAAGCAGGCGGTGGCCAACCGGTAGGAGGCGGTGGCCAACCGGTAGGAGAGGGCGGGTCGGCGAGGGGGAGCCGTACGGTTTTGCCTCTGAGGCAAGGAGTTTGCCTCGGAGGTAAAACTGCGGCTGAATGGAGGGCATGAGCCTTCCCGAGGAGTCCGGGCCGGTCGAGAACCTGCCCGTCGTCGCACCGCAGCTCAGGGCGCTGCGCCGCCGGGCCGCCCTCACCCTGGAGGCCGCCGCCCGGGCCGCCGGGCTGTCGCCCGCCCACCTCTCCCGCCTGGAGACGGGGCAGCGCCAGCCCTCGCTGCCGATGCTGCTCGGGCTCGCCCGTATCTACAGTACGACGGTCTCCGAACTGCTCGGTGAGACGGTCGCCGACCGGGACGCCGTCGTGCGCGCCGCCGACATGGAGCCGACGGCCGCCGGCGGCTGGTCGTACTGGCAGGCCGGTGCCTCCGGACGCGGAATGCAGGCCCTGCGCGTCCATGTGCCGTACGGGGCGCAGGGCGACATCGTGCGCGTCCACCCCGGCGAGGAGTGGCTGTACGTCCTCAAGGGGCGGCTTCGACTGCGCCTCGGCGACACCGCGCACATCCTCGCACCGGGGGACAGCGCGCACTTCGACTCGCTGACCCCGCACCGCCTCGCCGCCGACGGCCGCGACGGCACCGACCTGCTCTTCGTCCACACCCTGCTGCAGAGCCCCACCGCCGCGCTCTGCCTCGGCCCGAACCCTGGAGTCACGCCATGACGGACATGGAAGAGAAGTTCCCCCGGGCCCTGTGGGTCCGGCTGATCATCTACATCGCGGTCGGACACGTCTTCGCCGCCTTCATCTACCTCCTGTTCGAGGTGGGCGCGAAGCAGTAGCCCTGAGGGACGGCGGGCTCAGTCCAGGAGCCGCTCGCGCAGCCGCTCCCGTGTCTCCGGGGTGACCCCCAGTCCCTGTGCCAGATAGCTGTCTACGCTGCCCCAGGTCTCCTCGACCGTGTCCATGGCCGTCGTCAGATACTCGGGGCGGGTGCCGAACAACGGGTTGAGCAGCTCCAGGACCTCGGGGCTGTAGGCCTGGGCGTCGGAGCTGGTGCGGCGCACCCTGTAGCGGCGGTGCTGCGCGTTCGACTCCATGTAGTCGGCCACGATGGCGTCGCGCTCCACCCCGACGGCGAGCAGCGTCACCGCGATGGACAGACCCGCGCGGTCCTTGCCGGCCGCGCAGTGCATCAGGGCCGGGACACTGTCCTCGGCCAGCGCGTGCAGCATCCGGGAGTGCTCGGCCGTACGGTCCCGGATGATCTCGCGGTAGGAGTTGATCATCCGCTGCTCGCCCTTGCCGTCGGCCAGGAGGCTGCGCAGTTCGTCGAGACCGCCGTCCCGGACCATCTTCCAGAACTCGGTGCCGTGCGCCGGGT
>Ga0307513_10011777_pt1 | contig 10843 bp, 9 predicted proteins | sample 15_EM_MG_FD_202174 | JGI IMG/M metagenome (GOLD analysis project Ga0307513, IMG submission 202174) | Populus trichocarpa ectomycorrhiza microbial communities from riparian zone in the Pacific Northwest, United States - 15_EM | ecosystem: Host-associated > Plants > Roots > Unclassified | place...
CATACGGCAGTACGTTCCAAGGAGTACGCCAGTCCCAACCCCGCCTAGCCCGCAGTACATCTGGAAAAGTACCACCCGCGCGATTCGTAGACCGAAGTCTGAGTATCCGGCCAGCACACGGGAATCACAAAATAAACCACCCAACTAGGGGACGAGGGCACAAACAATGTAAATCCACCTCGCATAGCCATCCACCAAACACAACCGTAAGCGAGGTCATAGCCACAACCAAGCCCACATTCCGGCAAACTGGTCACGCAAACACAAAAAAGGAAATCCAACACAATCTCAATGGCGCCCACCACGCCCCTTCCGACGCCGACCACGGCTGACGGTAACGATACCAGGATCTCGAGCATGATGATCGGACCCTCCCCCCCCAGCAGCCGAAGCCATTGGAGAACCGTTATGACCAGCGGGAACCGGAGGAGGCGACGCGGAAATATCCTCAACCACCCGAGCCTTCCGAGAAGCCACGCCAGCCTCATCGTCCACCCAACGCACATGACGCGGGCGACGTTCGGCAACAGCCCCATCCGCCGATGGCCACCGTTCAACCTGTACCACCACCGGTAACACTGGCTCAGCCACACCGGGCTCAGGCTCCTGCGCCATAACAGCGGAAGCCACTGTAGTCACCGTCAACGCCTCCACATGCGCCCCGAGGGACGCCACCGTAGGCGCAGCAGGCACAGCCACCCGGGCGTGGACCGCCACTACATCAGCCACCTCCTCACGGGGAGAAAGGGCTTCAGCACCATCACCCTCAAGAGAGAGGAGAGCGACCGAACGAAGAGCATCGAGCTCATGGCGGAGGGACTCACTCTCCAAAGCCGACAGATGTAGCCAGCGGGAGAGGACAGAAACGTGATGGCGGAGGCGGGAAACCTCAGCCTCGAGGGCCAAAGTTTTCTCGACCGTCCGACCAAGAGCCAGACCCGATCTCGCGACCGCGGCGGCAGAAAAGGTTGAGGAACCTCGCTTAACCATGACGATCACAAGAAAGCAGAGGGGAAGATGAGGAACCTCGAAGATTGATGAACAGGATAAAACAGAGCCTGTAAATCAAAGAATTAAAATCAAGCAGAGCCCAACGGAATACTTGAAGTTAAAGACCTGAAGCTATCGCGAGAGGGGGCGATAAGGAATCAAGGAACAACACTGGCCAGAACCCGAAATGTGACAGATCACAAGGAGGTTGGCGTCGTTGAGCGAGGAGTTGTCGTTGAGCGAGGAGTTGTTGTTGTCAAGAGAAGAGTTTTTCCCCCGCTTCTACGAAGGTACAGCACCTAAGTTTTGAATATTTTACTAGCAGGGGTGTTACGCTAGCAGGGGCCAAGGCAGCAAATCGGGTATAAGGGCAGCGAATTGGGTATAGTGGTTACCCAATTCACCTCCTCATCCCTGTTAGTCGAACATCCCCTGCTAGTAAAATATTCAAAACTTAGGCGCTATACCTTCGTATGTGCGATCGTGTCGTGTGTGATTCCTTGGCGTCGTTTCGTTTCGTTTCGCCGTATATCGTTTCGAGCCCAAGTTTAAAACGAAATACTTGAGCTTTCGAACAATGCTTACGGGTCAAGCCATGGATTATGGCCGCCCCACGGTTGGGCAGACATGGATTTTCAAACTATGCTTGGCTGTCTTGGTACTTTCTTTTAAGGGGAAAATTAATTGTTTCCTCAGCCGTTTTTATTTTTCTTCCTACTCTATGACCTTGGATTCTTTGGCGCAACAGATCTTGAACCCATGGTTGGTAACTTTACCCCCTCCAAAGTTTCTCAGTTATACTTTGTAGCTTACGAAATTTTCAAATCAGGTCAAGCTAAATAACCCATAGGCTATGATAATATTATCATACTTAAGAAGAGGGAGCTCCCACAGGGATAACCCTATATATTTGTTCATGCCCTAGTCTGCCTACATGCGGTGTCCATACTTCTCTGCTCCTCCATACCTGTGCCAAGGCTGTGACCCGAGCACCACAACCCCGGAACTCTTGCGGGCTCCTGACCGGGCAGCATACGGCCTTGGGCAAACATAAAGAGAAATGGGAAACGTGGAAATAAAATAAAAAAGTCGGAAACATGGTCGCTCAATTGGCTCGAGCATACCGAACGCCGTAGGCAAACACCCAGAAGCCCGGTCCTTGTTTTTCCGTTCTTTTTTTTACCACAGGCTTCACGGACAGCTCAACAAAACTTACGAAATGGAAAGACCAAAGAGGATAAAAACCCGCAAGAGAAAAAAAAGCTAAACGTACTATGATATGATATAACTTTCCGGCTTAACTTAACACTACGGCTCAGTTTGAACGTAACTATTTAGGTTAATGTAACTTTGTGCTCAACGCGACATCGGGAGCCTGTTATTATACATAGCTTGGGCGATCTCGCTAGTGACTTAACAGAGTGGTCACAACGGTCCAGCTTGGATATTATCTTTTTATAAGCTTGGACAGCACGCCTTTCTTTCCATGTGTCTTTATCTCATCAAGCAATGGCTTACGGTCTACTAGCTCTGCTCTTTCCCCTGAATTCTGGGCTCGCTGTAGCGGTTTCTTTCCCTTTTCTACTACAGAATTTGTTAGAAGTCGTGGGGGCTGCTCGGCATGCTCTGGCTAATGTTTTATTATTTGGATAGTTTTCAGGAATGGGCTTGGGTTTTCGGGAGTGCTCTTTGGATCGATCGATACATCAGCCGGAAGGAAAGCGGCAGAGCCGTAGGGGGGGCGTGGAAGGACCAGGTACCCGCAGGGTCGAATGCCAAGAGACTAGGAACAGCTGTCTTTTTTTCGTTAGCAAGGAGAGTACACAAAAGGAAAAGGAGACGTACGCGGACGGGAATGGATATATGTGAATTATGGAAAGGTAGGAGGATGGCTTGGCTGTGATTTATATATACAAGTATTTCTGGGCTGATAGTTATTTGGTTGGTGTGATAGGTAGCGAGTGGGGGGGGAAGGGCGAACTTCCCCAAGTTGTGCTCTGGGGATCATATTTTTCTTGTGTGAATTCTTAGCATTTAGTTGTCGCTGTTGATCAGTTTAGAAGCTTTGCTTCTTCGGGAGGGTTTGTTAGGAGGTGCCAAGGGAGGCAAGGGTAACCTGAAAACTTTAATGAGGCTCTACTGTCCTCGTACCAATTGACAGGGAAACAGAGGGTCGAGGAAACCTTTAGAATACCATGCGCTTGGCGGTCAACCCTTTCGGATACCATCGACAAGGCCTGGATTGGCACGGTCCTTTTACCTAGTAATAAAGATTATTGAAATCGACCGAGAAATTTGCCATCGAAAAAGTGAAACCTTTGCATGGAACCATGATTCTCTTTGGCCACCATAAACTAGTGAGGAATTAAAGAATAAAGTGAAAAAGGATCACTAAAATTAATGCAGTCAATGTCATATATTCATTTTTCCACCCTCAGAATGGCTTCCCGTGTGCCGGTCCACCCGCTTATGAGTGGTAGATTCAGAGTGGTTTTTTATGCTAAGAATCCCTAGAAAATTACTAGAAAATTGTAGGAAAATTCTATAAAAACACTATAAATATTTTGTTCGTGGCAATGTAGGTTGCCCCTGTCAAGGTTTCGCTTTTTCGATGGTAAATTTCTAGGTCGATGGTATCCGAAAGGGTTGACCGCCAAGTGCATGGTGTTCTAAGGGTTTGCTCGTGGAGGGTCCTTGTGGCAGAGAAGGAAGGCGGTGTGGGTGGTACAGTACAAGGGTAGGAACTCATGGACAAAAGTGCATGAGTTTTTGTGCAACGAAACCATTGCCAAAAAGAAATCTTCGCATTAGGAATAAACATACAAAGCACCAACTGCCACAACCACACCTCTACAGACCCCCGACGCGGAGTTCCAGCCTGCCCAAGTCAAGTCTCTCTTAAAACTCACAATCCCAATAAAGAAGATAGAGTCTCTTGCCAGGCTTCTGGTCATATATGCACAACAGCTCGATCTCGGTTGATGGTGGCTGCCGGGTAACCTAGGCTGTGGCATGCGGTGGACCCACTCTGCTGTAATAGACTCCAGCCTAATTCCACCCTTTATAAGCATATAAGACAGAATTCGTGCCAGGTGGGGTAAGGCCTCTGCATCCTTCTCGGTATTCTTTCTTTGGCGTGTGCTGGTATGTCGTGTGGTGGGCATTGGAGAGGATTCTTGTCTTGCAAGTTTTGGGGTGATTTTTTTTAGGGATGGTTGCGTTTCACAAAAACTCATGCACTTTTGTCCTCAGGGTGTAACCGGAAAAGACAAGGGTATATTTATCCCTAAGATCGTTCAGCAGAAAAGGCCAGCTCATCTGGAACCGCGAAGTTATGTTGAGCCACCAAAACTACCCTGCCTTCAGCCGCAAAGTTGTGTTGAACTGCAAAGTTAGGGGTGTGCCTAGTTCCCCAGAGTTTTTTTTTAAACCCCGATGTCGGTGATCAGTTGCAGCTACGTCTACAAGCAGCACCCGCAATAATGGCAAATTGTTACTTGTATAGCCCGCCATTCCTAAACTCCGATGAGTGCCTGGCTGCCATGAAAATTAATTGAAAAAGCCATCCCTTAAAAAATAACGGAATAATTAATATTAGGAACACATCGGCATTTGTATTGAAATACTTATTTTGTTATTTTTTTTGTTCCAAAAATTAGGTCGTGGTGGATTGTTGTACAAGTAACCTGTGTCACTGTTTCAAGATAAGAGTTTGTGAAGTGGGGCGCCGATGGCATGGATTGTCGTCTGACCGAGGGCTAGAGTGGTGTGGAGCTCAGATCTCAGCTCCCGATGCGCTAGTGTTTACCCAGTAGGAAGTGATTGGGTATTTTGAGTAGATAGAGCCGCCCCCTCTTTTTCGCCAGCCCCGCTTGTCAAAGTTCCATAAAGGCCCCATCACCGCTACCATAGCTACCACTGCTCAGTACAGCATATCTCGGCTCGGCGAATACCTTGAAAATTACGATGGACCGCACAGCGTATCCGCCCTCGACCTCGATCGGTGACGGTAATGTCGACTGCGGTAACGTAACGAATAGTCATAATACCGTCAATGTCAAAAATGTCATAGCCGATGAGAACCCAGAAATAATGAAGTGGCTCTCACCACTGGACCCTATAGGGAGGCATCAGGATGTGCGCACGGACAGACTCGATGGTGTGGGGAACTGGCTTTTAGAAACCAACGAGTTTCGGGAGTGGAGGAGTAATGAAGAGACAGCGGATAAGGCTGTCTTATTTTGCTTCGGGGATCCGGGAGCAGGGAAGACGTATCTAAGGTAAGTGCCTAGTGCATCTGGGAAAAGAACTTACTGCTGACGGCTAGGAATATTAGCTCATTAGTGATCGATGACCTCTGCAATGGACCCCGCGACGAAGACATTGCGATCGCAATGTTCTACTGCGACTACCGCGACCAACAAGAGCAAACAACCACCAATATCATAGGAGCTATCCTTAAGCAGCTGGTAGCTAGAAGCGGAGTGCTGGAGGACGTGCGAGGAGCATTTCAAAAGGAGAAGAGCGAGTTCGGGGGTCGAGGTCTCCTACTCTCGGATATGGTAAAGATGCTTAAGCAAGTTATTGCCACGTCACCCCGGGCTTTCATCTGTATTGACGCTTTAGATGAGTGCCTCCCCGAACGTCTACTGGAGCTTCTTGTGTCACTGAAGGATATCCTTGAGGGGTCACCGAGAACACGAATATTTTTCACGGGGAGGCCTCAGATCAAGGGGGAAATTAAAAGATATTTCGCCGCTGGGGTTGTTGTACCCATAAGTCCGAAGACAGAAGACATAAAAAGATATTTAGAAAGGAGGTTGGAGATGGACATCGAATGTGACGCCATGTCCGATGGTTTACGAGAGGATATCCTGAGAATTATTCCGCAAACGATCTCGGGAATGTATGTAACAGAATCAGCAGTTTTCCCTCCGTGCACCTTACACTAACCAACCACGGTGTGCAGCTTCCTCCTTGTCTCACTCAGTATTGGCGCCATCCTGGGAGAGGTTACCGTCTCTGCGAGAAGGCAAAAGTTGGACGAGATGACCCGGGGAAATCACTTGGGGGATGCCTACGCGACAACCCTAGCACGAATGCAGGCACAGAAGGGGAGCAGATCCCGACTTGGCGTGGAAACCTTGATGTGGGTATCGAATTCGGAGCGACCATTACGAACCAGCGAGTTATGTCATGCCCTAGGAGTAAAGATAGGATCTACAGATCTGGATCTCGGGAACGTTCCTACAATTGAAACACTCGTGAGATGTTCTTTGGGGCTTATCACGGTTGAGGCATCCTCTTCCACCGTCCGGCTTATCCACCTCACTTTGCAAGAGTATTTATCCAATCATCCAAGCCTCTTCCAAAGCCCGCACTCGATGATCGCTGAGGTTTGCTTGACATACCTCAGTTTCCAGTGTGTCCGGGAACTCTCGCCAACTCTTCGTTCTGCCCCGCCGACAGTCCCACTCGTTGAATATGCTTCTTGTTATTGGGGAAGGCATATGAGAAGAGAGAAGGTAGAGAGCACGAATCCGATTGCACTGGGGCTTCTGATTGAATTCGAAGAGCATATAGCGTCTCGGCTTCTCCTGCTACATTATTATAAGGATACAGATTGGCAAGACCCGAATGGTATGAGGTTTATGCCTAAGGGTTTTACAGGGCTCCATGGAGCAGCGCTTCACGGGGTCGGGGAGATCGTTGCTGCTTTATTGACGATGAAAGAGTGGAGTATTAACGAAAGAGATAACATGGGTCGAACGGCCCTTTTGTGGGCAGCTGAAGGTGGCCATGAAGATATTGTAAATATGCTATTACAGCTGAACGATGTCGACCCCAATGCCACGGACACCCAATATGGTCGAACACCACTCTGGTGGGCAGCGGGGGGTGGGGAGGAGAGAATAGTAGAGATGTTATTGAAACAAGGGGGTATCGATCCCAACACTCCAGACACCGGGTATGGTCGAACACCGCTGTGGCAGGCTCTGTATGGTGGGCATAAGGGAATAGTACGGTTGCTATTGGAACGAGAGGATATCGATCCCAACACTCCAGATACCTTATATGGTCAAACACCACTCTGGTGGGCTGCGGAGGGCGGGTGTGAGGGAACAGTAAGATTGGTATTAGAACGCGGGATTATCGATCCCAACACTCCGGACACCTTATATGGTCGAACACCACTCTGGTGGGCTGCGGAGCGCGGGTATGAGGGAGTAGTAAAACTGCTATTGGAACGAGACGATATCGATCCCAACACTCCAGATACCTTATATGGTCGAACACCACTCTGGTGGGCTGCGCAGCGCGGGTATGAGGGAATAGTAAAACTGTTATTAGAACGGGAGGATATCAATCCCAACACTCTAGATACAGAATATAGTCAAACACCACTCTGGTGGGCTGCGCAGCGCGGGTATGCGGGAGTAGTAAAACTGCTATTGGAACGAGACGATATCGATCTCAACACTCTAGATACTAAATATGGTGGAACACCACTCTGGTGGGCTGCGCAGCGCGGGCACGAAGGGGTAGTAAGAATGCTATTAGAACGGGCGGGAATCAACCCTAACATTGCGGATATCGAATATGGTCAAACACCACTCTGGTGGGCTACAGAGCTTGGCCACGGGGGAATAGTAAAATTGCTGTTGGGACGAGATGATATCGATCCCAACATTGCCGACACAGAATATGGCCGAACGCCGCTCATATGGGCCGTGATGGGTAGAAATGAGGAGATAGTAAAGTCGCTACTAGAGCGTGAGAATATCGATCCCAGCATTGCAGACATCGAGTACGGCCGAACACCACTGTTGTGGGCTGCGGAGCGCGGGTATGAGGGGATGGTAAAGTTGTTATTGGCGCGAGTGGACACCGATCCCAACACTGCCGACAACAAATATGGCCGAACGGCACTCTTCTGGGCCGCGATGGGTTGCCATGAAGAAGTAGTAAAGCTACTATTGGAACGAGAGGATATCGATCCCAACACTCCAGATACCTTACATGGTCGAACACCACTCTGGTGGGCTGCGGAGCGCGGGTGTGACGAAATAGTAAGATTGCTATTAGAACGCGAGGGTATCGATCTCAACACTTTAGATACTAAATATGGTGGAACACCACTCTGGTGGGCTGCGCAGCGCGGACACGAAGGGGTAGTAAGAATGCTATTGGAGAGGGCGGGAATCAACCCTAACATTGCGGATATCGAATATGGTCAAACACCACTCTGGTGGGCTACAGAGCTCGGCCACGGGGGAATAGTAAAATTGCTGTTAGGACGAGATGATATCGATCCCAACATTGCCGACACAGAATATGGCCGAACGCCGCTCATATGGGCCGTGATGGGTAGAAATGAGGAGATAGTAAAGTCGCTACTAGAGCGTGAGAATATCGATCCCAGCATTGCAGACATCGAGTACGGCCGAACACCACTGTTGTGGGCTGCGGAGCGCGGGTATGAGGGGATGGTAAAGTTGTTATTGGCGCGAGTGGACACCGATCCCAACACTACCGACAACAAATATGGCCGAACGGCACTCTTCTGGGCCGCGATGGGTTGCCATGAAGAAGTAGTAAAGCTGCTATTGGAGCGAGAGGATACCAACCCCAACACCGCAGACACTGAATGTAGTCAAACGCCACTTACGTGGGCTGCGAGTGGCGGGCACGGTGGGCTAGTAAAGTTACTACTAGAACGAAAGGACATCAATCCCAACGCTACAGACACCAAATATGGTCGATCGCCGCTGGGGTGGGCTACCAGGGGTGGGAATGTAGGGGTGGTGAAGTTGCTATTGGAACGAGAAGATGTTGATCCGGGAGCCGTAGGCACCGACTATGGTCGAACAGCGCTCTGGTGGGCTGCCAGGGGTGGGAGCGAGGGAATAGTGAACTTGCTATTGGAGCGGGGGGGCATCGATCCTAACACTGCAGAAACTGAGCATGGCAGGACGCCGCTCTGGTGGGCCGCGCGGCGCGGAGATGAGGGAGTAGTAAAGTTGCTACTGGAATGGCAAGATATTAATCCCAACACCATAGACAGCAAATATGGTCAAACACCACTCTGGTGGGCTGCGGTACTCGGTGATGAGGGGATAGTAAGATTGTTATTGGAACGAGAGGACATTGATCCCAACACTGCAGATACCCAATACGGTCGGGCGCCGCTCTGGTGGGCTGCGGAGCGCGGACATGAGGGAATAGTAAAACTGTTATTAGAACGCGAGGTTATCGATCCTAACACTGCAGACACCGAACATGGTCAAACGCCACTCTGGTGGGCTGCGCAGCGTGGGTATGGGAGGGTGACAAAGTTGCTATTGAAACGAGAGGATATAAATCCCAACACTGCGGACACCAAATCCGGTCGAACACCACTCATGTGGGCCGCCCTGGGCGGGCGCCGGGGAATAGTAAAGTTACTATTGAAACGAGAGGATCACAATCCCAACATATCAGGCCCTAGTGGCGAAACAGCCCTTGAGTTAGCTGCCTCCCGAGGGCATGCCCGGATCGTTCAACTACTCTCCGAACCTAAGACCTCCCCTCCCATCCCAAATGATACCAAAATAGCCCCTGGGTTCCTCCTCGTAATCGTGCCTCTTTCCTTTTTTATTTTTTCCTCCTTGATCTTTCTCTATTATTCTATCGCTCTTACCTGATCTTCCTTGACAACCGCTTGGCTACTATCATTTTATAGATGACTGCTGTATTATACATGCGGAGTGGGTGTGGCAAAGCCTTTGCTTTTTTGTTGGTCATAAACCCAAGTTCATGCACGGGCATGAATGGGAATTGATTCAGGAAGTCCTATGGTGGTTCATGATGCATAATCCATCCTTTCCTCCTTTCTCCTTTCTCCTCCTTCTCATGATTATTAATTTTTGTCTCCCACTTGTACAATCAATGCCATTCCCCTCGCTTTATCAAACCCTCATATCTGTTTCTCTTTCTTCCCTAGAAGCTTTTTCTGACTAGAATACTATATCGTTACACTGTATTATACCTTCTCTCTGTTCCTTATTAATCCGCCCCTTACAAAGTATGGTACCAAAAATGTCAACTTTTCGGTGGTATGATTTGCAGTGGCCCGGTTAGATGTTCTGCAGTTCTTGGAGCTTCTTGCTCCCAATTTTAGTAGACAAGGCGGTGATGACGGGGCCCATCTACAACCGTCCAGGGCCCCAACAGGGCCCGGAAGACGAACTCCCAAGAGCCCTGCACGAGACGAGACGATGGAAGATGCCCGGTCCACGTGTATAAGATTCAAAGACGGCCGTTATAGGCAAAGACGACAGGCCGGGCAACTTGGGACAATATTGTACCAGGGGTGTTTGAAGACGGTAGGTGTATACAGTGTTCCCAACGGGCCAGGCCGGCCAGGCTTCGGTAAAGCCGGGCCCGGCCTGTCGAAATTCTCTCGGATCTAGCCTAGCCCGAGCCTACAGGCCTAGTTAAGCCTAAGCCTGGCCTGGTCGGGCCCGCCTATAGGCCATATAGGCTTTTTCCCGGCTGCCTGATAGGCCGGCCTGGCCTATATAGCCTAGGCTGCCTATACGGCTTCGGCCGACCCACTCATAGTGAGCGGCTGCTCTGTGTCAACAGCAAAATTCACGGTAAATGTTTCCCAATTACGGAATATGATTAAAAATAAAGTAACGGTTTCGCTTATTAGCAAAAAAAACACAAAAAAATACTCGAGGTGTGAATTAATTAGTTGAATTAATTGTAGAAAAAGAGTTGCTGTTGGTGGATCAACTGTGTGCAGTAGGACGGTGATTATTTCGAAGGCATCAATAAGAGAGGTTGACTGTAAATAGTTTACAAAATA
>Ga0307513_10011778_pt1 | contig 10843 bp, 13 predicted proteins | sample 15_EM_MG_FD_202174 | JGI IMG/M metagenome (GOLD analysis project Ga0307513, IMG submission 202174) | Populus trichocarpa ectomycorrhiza microbial communities from riparian zone in the Pacific Northwest, United States - 15_EM | ecosystem: Host-associated > Plants > Roots > Unclassified | place...
GGTCTGTGTGCTCTGCAGCCCCCAAAGGGAATTGCAGGATCGCAAGAATGCCCTTGAGCACATTTGGGTATTGCACTGTAGAGGGCAGCGTAACCACCATGGTTCGCAACCCTAGTCGATACTGTGTTGTGCTGCCACGTTAGGAACACAGGGAACTAGTCTAGTCGCACAGGCGTCATGTATTCCCTGATAGTAATCTTTCGTTCGTCGTTTAGGGTAGTTGTCGTCCTCTGAGTTATGGACTGGTTAGTTGGACATTTGTGAAGCCTTGTTAAGCAGCTCTGTCGCGCGTGGCCGGTCATGGGATTGCAGGAACAGGGCATTTGTTATACTCTTAGCGGTAGATTTCTTGGTGGTGAGATTTATCAAAGTGAGTTAACCTTGGTGTTGAGACGCCAAGGGGAGTTGAATTCGACGGGGAAAGGGACCGGTATGGCCGAGCGAGCGCGATTGAGCGTCGGGAGGGCTGACATGGACGCGTCTTACGCAAAAGGAAAGTGACCAACACATAAGCCAAGGCACGGTCGAAAGGGTGTACTTACACCCACCCCCACCACTGGGACGATTCGGCCCGACTGGAACCGGATCTGTGGGGCGCTGCGCTACTCGTCTGGGCCTGGGAGATGGCCGTAGCTGTCGCCGCATGTTGGACACTCTCGAGCTCATCGACTTATTATTTTATTTCATTTTCATCGCCAGCCTGTCTGGAGTGAGACCAGGAGGGAGGGAGACCGGGACGAACCGAGCGCCCATGGTTGGCCAACCACCACAGTTCATTTCCTCGTTGCCACCATCTGGGCTGTAATCCCCGACGACAACGAGTGGTCCAATGTCCAGCACTAACACCCACAACGGTCAGAACCACCATCACCACGGCCAGTTCATCACCCTTCTCCACAACCTCGGTTCAAAGGAGGTCGAATGTCATGTCCAGCTCACAGTCCATTCCGTATCAGACCTCCCAGTAAAGTCTGGACAGTTCAGAGTCAGATGGAAGTTCAGAGACATCGATGCGAAACTCGCAAAGCAGCACCGAAAAGCTGCAGCCGCCCTCAAGGCGAAGGAGCACCAAGCCACTCCGAGCCAGGCGGCAAGCCAGCCCGAGTCGCAGGCTACTTCCACCACTGCCTCTTCCAGTGATACAGAGGACAGGGACAAGCCAGCGAATGAGCACACGCCCAGCGATACCAGCCGCAAGCAACCCCGACCCAGGCCGGCCAATGAATCGACCAACGCGGTGGTGTACAGCAGTGAAGAGCGCGGCCAGACCGATTACGCTAGAATGCGTAAAAGAGACCATACCGTCATGTATGAGCACACCGTTGACGTTATCGCTCGCATGCGCGTCTACAAAGGCGAACTAAATTCTGAGCCCCTGAAACTCGTTGTCGAGCAGGTGCGGGCATATCCTCGTGTGATTATATATATCCGGCTGACGGTCTACAGCTGCCCAGTGAAATCGATACGGAATCTTATAGAGGCCCCCCATTGCGCACCGGTCATCGTTACGTCAATTTGGCGGAATTTGTCAATGAGGGCAGGCTCAGGAGGAAATACCTCCTCGAAAACAGCAAGACGAATGCAATGATTTCTATTTCGTTGGATATTACCGTCGTCAAAGCGCAGGCCGAGTTTACAAAGTACATTCCTCTCTCTGTTTCTGTACCCTTCACATTCTAACCTAGTTGTCTAGACCCGTGCTCCGACAGGACCATATCCTCATTGGACGGAAAGAATCGCCCTCCCACCCTCGATCCATTGCTGGCAGCACCCATCCAACAAGTACGACCGTAGTCCTCTCGCGGCCCTCTCTCGATCATTCCTCCACATCCGCTTCGACCGTCTCTTCCTCATCTACGTCGAGCCGCGACTCTGCTCCGCGGCCACATCACTCAACCACCGCCGAAGGCCGGAGTCCCCAGAGCACGCGGCTCAGCACGGCCAATGAAACTGAGGCGATCATCGAGGCGCTATTCAACCCACCTGTATTCTCTTCGTCGACCCATGGGCCCCTCTCCGCCTCAAACAGGACGCAATCGAGTCGGTCGACCACCTCGGGGCGTTCGGTCACCACCACCACCGCCGAGCACTCGATCCTCAGCTCCATCGCCATGCCTTATGAATATTCGGCGCGCTCGAATTCGCGTGTTCGTGTTGGTGCCGCAGACATGGGTGAATTTGGCGGACTGCGAAGGGAATCGGCAGACGGTAACGGTGCGGGGATGGGAATGGAGACCAACGTAACAAGACGGCCTAGCGTAGCGACTACCGCCACGACTGCTACTACTTCGTCGGGCGGCTGGGGTGGAGACGATGAGCAGAATCAGAACCAGAACCAGAACCAAAGTCAACGCGGGCGACTACTGGGCAAGCTGAAGAAGCCCTTTACTATCTCTGTGACCAGGCGCACAAAGACGCCCACCCCAGGTGATAGCCATGGCGGCAGCAGCAGAGATCTTAATTCGTCGTCTGCGAGCATCGGTGGGCGGAAGCGGAGCTCGTTGGATATTGTCTACTCCGCCCCTGGGCCCGTATCGGTGGAGACGAAGACCCCGACACTCACGGCGGACGGCGGAGTCGCCCCCGCCCCACAGGTGCGGAGGCAGATGTACCATCCGTCCCCCAAGACGAACACAAGGACTCTGCTCGCCGCGTCCGTGCCTGCGCAGTGAATTGCTCAATAGACTCCCCCATGCAATTTGCCGCCAGGTTGGCATGTCACCTTCGACCCAACTTCGGCCCGGTTCTATATTCCATAGCATAGCCTATCATCGTTTAGTTCCCGTCTTCATACCTACGCGCACGTGCGCAGGGTTCTCGCCTATCTACTCCCCTAAGTTCAAAGATTCTCGCATAACCCGTCTTGTTGTTGTTCTGTCCCGCACCCTGATCGTCCACTTTTCGCTCCCGCCTTTTCCTGCTTAGATCCTATCCACCCCACCCCCTCAAAACCCCTAACGCAATTCCTCGCACTCTACTATTCATTCTCTACTCTATCTTGCTTCACGCTACCAGATACGATCTGTTAATGACGGTGCTATTTGTTGAGTTTGGGGTCTGTAAATATGTTGTATGCTCTGTAGGAATCCCTCTCCCCCGGTACCCCTGTCTTTGGGCTTAATTTATATCTATGTGAGTTGTGTTTCTTGGCTGGGCATATGGGTTTTAGTGTCTAAAGCACAGTAAGCATAAGCTTTTCTTTGGGTGCGTCCTCCGTTTGTGGAACCTTGATTGTGGGGTTAAAAGGATATAATCACGGGTAGCTGTGGTCTACAATATTCGATATTCGATCGTTCCGGCCCCTGCAAACACATTAAGTAGGCTGCCCTATTCTGGGCAAACAAGGGGTCTAGGAGCAGGACCAATCATTATGGATCTTGAAGAGATGGTCAGGGGATAAACTACTGCTTTGTTCTCGGGGCGGCAGTAGTCACCAATATATATATATCTAGCTTCTTGTAAAAAGTTGACTTCATCATATTCTAGATCTGTATCTGCCTATATATCCATGTTGGCGTTTCGCAACCGAGACCGGCAGATGCGAACTCTTCGGGGCGCCCGATCGCTACCCCACACTCCTACATAAGGAAACAATGCAAGAAGGTTGGTTCTAACGACTACCTGATTGCTCCTTTCCAAGGTCAACGACATAGTTTGTCATTTACGTGACCAGATACTTGATCTCGTTTTCTCTCACCATCGTTTCGTTTCTTGATGGCGACAAATGGACACGCCCATACCGAATCGAGTGCACCTAAATCCTGGCCAGATCATGCACTCAGGACGTACCTCAGGCATTCTACGCTTCCAAAGCTTCCCAAGAGCCCTCGCGCACCAACAATTATTGAGAGACGGCGCTCACACGGAAATTGGCTCAAAGTGCGTTATAGGCCAGAACGCACGTTCCAAGCGGTTCAAAGGATCGACGATACGCACTGGCTCCCCGGTTTGCAACGTTGTACGTTCTGCTTATCCCAAAAACCAAGCACCAGACACCTGACCAGCGCTTGGACTGAATCATCCGCAGATCTATCAACTGTGATCGACAGTTATGACGCAAGCATCGAAGACAATCCAGCAGAGTGGATCACCGCTCCTGCAAAACCCTCGTCCGACTGTGTCTGGTATTTGCCGAGCGCACGCTTTGAGCCCCCGAGCGACCTGGGGAAGATCACTTCCATAATCGATGAGATTGTACTTCGTACCAACGAACGCGCTATGCACGTCAACAACCCCCATGAGGCTTCCCGCGAATGGACCTGGATCATGAATGACGAGTTTGAGCATAACATTGACCGGGCTTTGATGAGGTCCTTTTCATGGATGAGCTGGCCTATCGAAGAGGACAGTGGAATGAGCAGTTCATTGGGTGGTGACCCCTCACCACCACTGTCCCTAGAGGAGCACGGAATAAGCAGTCCACTGGGGGGTGTCCCCTCACCACCACTGTCCCTCGAGGGGTGTGGCAATCCCACAATTACCCTGATCGTTCAAGCACCGTGGATACTCACAAAGGAGGACTTCAAATTATTCTGGACGCTGGAATCTGTAAGATACACTATACTCCCCATATTCACACTGACCTTTTGAGAAGATGCCAAGGGCGAACCGCTTCAACGAGCCTACCTACAACTCTGCTCAGAGACTGTGGGCAAAGGCGAGACTCCAACATGTTCACGGAACACAATGATTTACCATTCCGCAGATCTGGGACGAGTGCCGTAGGAAGAATTGCCACTGGTTCATGTTGACCAATCATGACTGGTGGGTGTTTGGGGTATTTTCACCAGGTGAGGAATGCCAAGACTACTGAGGTGAGAGTCTTATCCTCCAATGCACCACAGATTGGTCCACCGCAGGCGTCGCCCGACCCCTTCGCTGTGATCATGGATCAGCGAAGAACAATGTCTGGCCGACACTACACGAGATGGTATTTTACTGGGTTTCTTCGTCTATGGCTCTTCCCAGTACCTACCAGCCATTTGCGGTAAGTTTACACCCTTTCCATGATCATACACGATCCCCTGATGACCCAAACAGGGATACCTGACGAATGGTATTGCGTTACCACCTTATTATCTCGAAGATACGCGCCTATTCGAACTTTCGTATGAAGCAAGTGATGACGATACCGGAACCCCAGTACCAACGATAAATCCCCAGGCCCTGCGCCCCCCCGTGGAAGAAGGAGCAGCACATATGGATGTCGTTATCCCCTCAGCTGGGGTGTATGACCGGCAATTCGGGAGACCTATTGACCCTCCGTCTGAACGGCTATCAGGATACTATGAACTGTAGACCCATTTTGTTATTAATTGCTTGCATCTATACCGGAGCTCTGGTGTCTCTTTGAAACGGTGAAACCTCACGGACAAATCGGACTGCCTTTTGGACCCAGGAAAGACATGGCTCCGCCTCTCATCGACATTATCCACAGGTCATTTGTATCAGGACTGGTGGGTATTAGTGGATACGGTCTCTTTATGGGCTGGAAGGTTCACGAAGACACTTTACGGCGTGGAAGAGGTGTGTTCGTTCAATTTACTGTTGCCCTCGCCTACCGACTTACTGTCTGTATAGAGGTGAGACACCAGATCCTATAATATGCGAGCTATAGTCGACTGAGATGTTACATCTCTGGCAACTGGCGTGTAGTTGATCGAAAAACGCGAGATGGTATACGCATTCTCTTTTCTTTCCAATTATTTTTGAAATTCACACATATGAGACTGTAGGAACAACGACAAGAAATGGTGCTGGCTGACGCCGCCCAAGCCGCGATTCAATCCCCTCTGGCCGATTCACCGCTCGTCAGTAGCAACACCGCCAGTGGAAAGTCCTTCTAAGGTTCAGATACATTCTCAGGACATAAGGTGGTTCATGGTAAGTAAACTCTCCGCTCCGCGTCTGACATTACACTCCTCACAGCTTTCCTAGACAATGCTACATTGTATCATAGATCACTTTGCTACAAAACCCCCACTCCGGCGTTCCCTGCACTTCAAATATATCGTGAAATGTCAACCCAACGGTTTGTCCACCCTAGCCTGCTGTGGCCCAGACTACCTTAGCTGCACACTCTCCGCCTTTCTTCCCAGTTCCTCGCCCGCTCCATCTCAGCATACCTAAAATATCAAGTTCGTGCAGCGATCGCATAAACCGCGCATAGGCCTCTCGTCTCCGTTCTTCCTTGCTCCTTTCGATACCTGCGTCCACCTCATCTGCATGGTCCTGAACGTGCTTGTTGGCTTCACCCTCAAGGGAGACAGCAAATGCCTCAAACCAATCGTAGACGTTGATAGTCCTACCCGCTTCCATATAGAGCTGAAAAAGCCGAGGTGTGTCCGGGTCGTGTACTCGGACCATGTTCTCCTTCGGGGGCTCGTGCCCGTTCTCGTCATTCGTCATAGAATTGGATGTCCGATGTGAGATGGCGTATTTTGTGAGATCATGCAGAAGGTAGCCACTTGGCTGTATAAGAGCCGAGAGGATGGTACTCTGGACGCTTGGGTTTAAAAGCTGCCAACTCGTCAGTCGGGTGGTCGTACAGTTTATTTGAACCCAGCTCACGTCCGGACTGGCGGGAATACTGCCCGTATGCCATATTCCGTGCAACCGACAATCAGTCCAAGGCTTAAACTTTTCACTATTCACTCGGCTTAGCGTCGAAAAGAGGGAGAAGGACGTCATCAGACACGTACTTCCAAAGGTATTCAAGGAGCTGGGAAAAGTCCTTGCTGAGTGGATATGGTCCCATATTGATCTCATCTGGGACCTCTGTTTGCTCAATCGTTATCGCCAATGCATCGAGCTTCGTCACAAAGAGTGCGTCCTGTCTAGAATCAGGTATGTTTGCTACCATGCGTTGTAGGCGTTCGCAAAGTGCCTGCGATTGAGTACGCTTGAGCAATCTGCGAGCTGTGTATCAGTGAGTCGCCTCCCAAGAAAAAGAGGGCCACGCACTTGACGCGAGAAGCGAGCTTCATATAAATCTCCTTCGACTTCCCGTCGCCGACCAACCCAGCTAGTGTTGCGAAAGGCGCCTTGATCTCCTTGTACCCATCGCTCATTAAGGTCTTTAAGTAAGCCTGGACTTCACTCAACACGAGGAACCCATATGAGACATTGCACTTGATGTCATGGAATAGTTCTCTGGCTTCGTGAATTGCTTGCACAAGCTCCTCGACGTTGTCCTGGTCGTCCATAGGAGGGCGGTGGGAGGAGAGTGCCGCTTGGAGTTCGGTTGTATGTCCCTCCGAAAGCGCATTGACTATATATGTGCATTGTTTTTTGTTTAACCCGCCGTCCTGCCAGAAAACGGTCAACGGCCGACAGAAATGCCTCATCAGAAGCAGCTGTGGGCTTGGTGAACAATAGACCATACATGAGTGGCTTGAATATCACCTGAAAGTGCGAGAGGATAGATTGTACACTCCAATCATAAGTCGAACACGAATGAGCCAACCATTCGAGTGCAGAGGTACCCAGGACCAGGTTCAGTGGCATATCCAAGGAGAATAAAACCTGACGGGAATTGGTAATTAGCCACGTAGGAATCTAGATATCAAGGTACAGTACCTCGCGTAGTATTGAATCGAACATTTGTTGACCTTTAGGCATCTTGAAGACGGAAACTGAGAGGCGGGTCCGGACTATTCTTGGGAGTAGGTCGCGTAATGCTCTGGAAGTCGATGCACCCAGTATGAGCACAAGAGGGAGTCGATCGTAGTACAGCCTAGGAGTTGATATCAGATGAAGGAAAGCAAGGAGACCCGCGAATTCATAAACCTGCATATATGAATGAACTCCTCCAATACTTGAACATTGCAACTTTCGAAGTCTGGAATCAGAGCGACAAGGTTGGGATGGGATGGTATTGTGCCCAAGGGACTACCGTTCCCAGGTGAACCAAGATGGGATTTCTGCTTTGTTTTCCACCGGAACCAGCTGAGCAGAAGTTGCATATCGTAAGGGACAAGAGTGGCCGTCGCCTTGCCCTTTCCTGAAGTAGATTAGGTCAAGTCGCTGCTCTGCAAAAGGAAATGCTCACGGTCATCCCGAGACATAAACCCTGTAATCAATTGTCTGAATGCGGTTGTAGTATTCAGGAAATCTGATGGCGAGAGCTGTGACACTACGAGGTCCGACTCTCCAGCGGCTTCCCTCGCATATGCGCTGAATATTTGGTGTTGGTCGCCTCCTGTGAGATACAACATTAAATGAGTTATTTTTTATGTAGGACTTATCCGTACCTACAACAAGTGCTGCCGGTAATTCATGGTTTGGAAGTAGCTTTCTGATACAACTCGAGACTCCTTCTGCGGGCCGAGGGTTCATAGTGAAGTCTAACAGCTCTTTGATAGTTGAAGAATATAATTCGCTCGCTACTTCCTACAAGCCATCTGTCAAGACTCCGAAGGTGGCGTGTTGAAGAACTAACCAGCATGCGACCATGGATTTGTTGCCATGCATCATTGAAAGCCGCATATCTTAGTTTGGCTCCCTCCGTAGTATCGCTTTGTTGGGGCAATGGAAAGGCCGGTAAGGTCAGAGTCTCGTCTATTTCCTTGTTTTCGTCTGTTAAGATCAGGGTTAAGAGATTTAGAGATTATTTCTGGCTTGAAAAGCATACCAGGATCAAATGGGATGCAGAAAGCGGCCTGTATGCGAGTACTATCCGGTCAGAGAAGTTGAACGTGGAATGGACGCGTTACTAACCGTCTGAGCGGACCAGTCTGCATCTTCTACTCTCATAGTGCCCTGTATACTCTCCGAGAGGCGCGTTGTGACAGCCTTTGCAAAAGCCTAGTTGAGGTCGAAGGCAGGAAGCACACATCTCGGTAAAATAAGCCGGCTGAACGACAACAGAACCTGCGAACGATGCTTTTAACTTTATACAAGGGATATGTCAAACAAAAGGTCTGCAGACTACGTAGCGATTTATTTGGGATAGTAAAAATATGGGTGACAAGTCACTGCACGACTAATTTACATAGCGGTCGATAACTTAACTACCGTCCTCCAGACTTGACGGAAGGCCTCTAAGTCGCAACGGCGGTTCGAAGGTGGGTGAAGGCGGGTGAGTCTAATTTGGGAAGCAGGACTGACGGCCATGGGACGCCTGAGGTCTCAAACGCGCGCAATAGAGACGTCCATACTATTGAGGCTAATTTGTTCAACGTGCACCCTTCCACCGGAGCTGATAACGACCTCGTTATATAGAGACGAGTTATCTCGCATGGCGTGCAGTTTGAGGTTGAGAAACAGATGAGACACCATTACCACGGTGAGTACTTGAGTCATTCTCTGAAGAAGAGGCGAGTTTACCAGCGGCAGGGTGTCATAAGTCGCGAATAGGATGAAATTGAGGAAAAGAACCGCACCTAATAGGGTGTCAGATAGTGTTGTATGTATAATGATCCAACCTACAGAAATATGAGACACCTCCGCTGAAAAACACTCTCAGTATTCCTATTTTGCGATACCTCCACGTCCGAAAGAATGTAAGAGCCGTGACAAGTATATCAAAGAGAAGGCCCCCAAGCCATCCAATTCTTCGCATGCCGTGGCTTTAAACCATCAGCGAGTTGAAAGGGGCTGTATATGGTCGGAACGTACATGGACTGATAGACGCCTACTGGAGGGTTTGAGGATACCCAACACACTGACGGAAATTTAGATTACCTATAAAGAAAAGCATAGCTGCTCACATTGTTGCTGGAGGAGCTGATCGTAGAAGCCTTGGTTCATGTCTACAGTGAAGACAGCAATGGCAGGATACTGGACGGTGGCCCAATGAGTATGAGTGCATAGAAGCAGATGCACTCACCAGTTGAAAGCAAAGGCAGCATAGATACGCAAAAACGAGGACTCCCAGGATGATCCGTGACTGCTCCCATAATGCCCAAGTACGAAGAATAAAGAAACCTAATGCCCTTGTTAATTATTTTATGTTCTGACAAGCCTGTTGATCCTTACATGATATTGTAAACTGTGAAAAGATTGTGGAGAGGAAGGAGACTTGAATGTTAAGACGGCAGCTAAGTACGGTGAGCCACCACAGTGAGAGAGTTTGTATAGTCTGAGATACTTACAGCTGTATTGCAATTGCAGATTAGCGCGCCAATACCAAACCCGAGTTTTGGGAATCAACTTACATTGGAGTAATTTAGCGACGGTGCGACCAGAAAATAGTTGATTACATTGCCATAACGATGCTAGCAGTTGAGCGTAAGAAAGAAAGCTTGTTGATGAGTGTACACCTACTGCCACCCATAGGACCTTGATGAAGTTGACCTTCGAGCCAGCTCGGCCCCATACAACCTTTTGTTCCTTTTCGAATGTGAGAAGAAAGTCGTATAAGATTACAGTGGCAGCTCCCAGATCGAGGCACTTTTGAGTGAAACTATAATATGCGGGGGTCAGATTCGCTCTTGGCTTTGGCCGTCTGATGATCACACACAGAAGACGGCCGGATAGGGTCACGACTGCCATTAGAGACGGGGTGGTCATAGGAAAGGTGGAGGAGAAGGGTATTCGTCTGGGGTCTGGGAGCGCGAGTCGAGTTATTGTCATGGGGTACTATTAAAGAACCTCGGGAAGTTTGATAGGCACAGGCACACATTCGACACCCGCTTCCTCTTGACAAGTGTTGACTGATGGTCTAACACGGCTGAAGCTCTAACCCTTAAAACTCTCAATCACAGTTGGTTACGACGGCCGAGCAAGCCGGAAGGCGTACATCTCCGGTGTTTGGCACGCGCCGGCTGTCAGTGCGCTGCCAGGCATTTGCGTAGACAAAAGTTGGATGCGACAATAGAGAGTAGTAGAAAGTCCGCCTTTT
>Ga0307513_10011779_pt1 | contig 10843 bp, 2 predicted proteins | sample 15_EM_MG_FD_202174 | JGI IMG/M metagenome (GOLD analysis project Ga0307513, IMG submission 202174) | Populus trichocarpa ectomycorrhiza microbial communities from riparian zone in the Pacific Northwest, United States - 15_EM | ecosystem: Host-associated > Plants > Roots > Unclassified | place...
GTTGATTGAAGCGCTGTAGACCAAAAAGGATCTGCATTTTTATCCAAAATCTTGAGGTTTCCATCATCTGTGACAGCCAAAACTGCTCCACCATCAAGAAGTGGGCTGTTTCGATTGGCAACCCACACAACTATTCGTGGATGCGACCTGTAATACCAAATTCCTACATAGCTTCCGTAAACAGAACTTTGTTCGGGGGCAAAGAACCCAAGTTCAAACCTTTTTCCTGCTGAAACAAGAGTTTCTCCACCATCATGACTAATCAAATTACCAGCATATGTGATGGTATCTCTAGCAAAGCAACATAATAGGGAGGAGCATAATAAGAATGCATAAGAAAAGCAAACGGTTGATAGCATGCTATGCATTGCACATAGATCTCTCTGGTTAAGACCTCTTCTTACCATCAACCATAACCATGAATGTATCACTAAGGTCAACTGCAAAGCAAATTTTCACTGCACTTGTTCTTTGTTGACGCTGACCATTAAGGAAGGGAGAGGATGCTTTACTGAACTTAAAAAGTCAATCATTAGAACACGACAACATTTTCCTTGTCATCGACAAAAATTTGATATTGAGAATATGATACTATGGGGCCGGTAGTAGTTATGTTTTAAAATATTTTTTATTTAAAATATATTAAAATAATATCAATATTCATTTTATTTTTTCTATTGAATAAAAGTTTTCTTTTTAATTTAAGCAACTTATACTCAATTGATTGAAATGAAATTATAGATACTCAATTAACCAAATTGATAGCAGGGGAGTTTTTTTTTTTTTTTTTCTTAATTGATAACGGCTTTAGCACTTAGATTGAACGTTGTTTCCCATGCAGGACACGAATTTATTGCAGTCCTTTAATTTAGAAAATTATGAGGTCAGGGTCGTCCATACATATATGTCGATTCCATCTTTTCTTATTGGTCCATGCAGATAGAGATACAGTAGGAAGTTGTTTTAATGTTTTTAAAAAATAAATAAATTGGGTTTTAACTTAATCACCTAGGTTTAATCTAATTAATTCCTATATTGTTTTTTAAAACCTGACCTGCGCAGAGCCAAGTTTAACAACATTATCACTAACTAGAATTGTAAGCAAATGGAGGAGTGATAAGGAAGCGAATATCCATGGAATTCAATAGTAATTGTAGACTAAAACTAGATTTATGACCCGTCCACGTTTCGGAGTTTTTTAACATAAAAAAATATTAAGAAAAAAAATTCTAAGACTAAGTCATTAATTTAATTAGTAATTTAAATCATATGAAGAAAAAAATACAACGACAATAAATAAACTAATAAAAAATTAACAAGAAATAAAAGTTAAAAAAAATTGATATGAGTTCATCCAGATTGCTAAACAACCCAAAGCTAAAGGTCAAAACTAAAAAAGAAAAAGAAAAAAAAGAAACCATGGTTAAAATGGGCTAACTCGTAAACTCTACGATATTTGACATAAGATTGGGATAATCTCATAAAAAAATAAAAAAAAAGTTTGAAGAGAAATTCCTAACAAATCAAATGAAAACGTAATAGTTTCATAGATTGAAAAATCAAAAGAAAAAAGGTTAAAGCTCAATTTCTAGCAAATAAAATGTTGAATGAAAAAAATTAAGAAAAAAATATAATTTAAGAAAAGGTCGAAAAATATTGATATGAGCCAACTCAGGTCAAGATGTAAAATCTATGATCCAGTTGTAATACCCAATGTTGAAGAAAACTGAATAAAATCATAAAGTTCAATTATCGAATTAATAACCTAATATTAAAGAAAATAAAATAAAAAAAATAATTAAAAAAAAACTACAAAAAATATATTAATCAACTAGGTTAGAAATTTCCCTAAAAAAATGTGCATGCCTTGATATTAGTATTGGTCTCACTATGTTTGGGGCAATATGATCCTTTTCTAGCCTATAAATAAATGTCGAGTTATTATTTTCCCTTCCATTGTTGTTTCTACTACTCTAATATACCTCAAAGAGTTGCTAAAGTTTTAAATTCTAGTAAAAACAGATGACATTTTTATATTCAGTTCATCGTATTTATATAGCTATCCTAAATTTTAGTCTCAACATTGATATGATAGAGATTTCTTCAGATATATATAGACATGAAAGACATGATTAACATTTCTCGAGATATATATATATATATATATTTGTTTGTTTATTTATACATTTATTTTTTATAGCGTGCTCAAGAATGCAGTGAAAAGTGTTTTTTAAAATAGTTTTACTTGAAAGTATATTAAAATAATTTTTTTAAATTTTTTTTATTTTTTATATCAATACATCAAAATTATTATAAAACACTAGAAAAAAACATTAATTTAATGTTTTTTCAAGCTAAAATTACTTTTAAAAAATACACAAAAGCAGAAATAAAAGCATTTTCAAACACACGAAAACATTAAACTTTAAAACCAAGTAATTTGTTCATTGCCAAAGTTCAACTTTGAAGATGAGCTGCTTCTTCTTCTTTTTTGATATTGTGGATTCACTCTCAAGAACCAAACCATGGGAGAGAGTTCATGCATTAACTTGAGATCTCCAACGATCGCATATTTATATATGAGTTGAGAAATGCAAGTGGTAAGATTTAATCTAGAAATTTCCTTCATTTTAATTAACTCTTGTTTTAACACATAATTGCTAATTTTACAGATTGTGGTTGTCCAAGGTTGATAATCATTTGAGACCGCGGAACCATCTTCTAGCAATCTGCTTTTATTCCTTCCTTGGTAGTCACATTTTATTCAATTTTTTCCTTCCTATTTTGTGTTGCAGAATCAATTTGTTGCTTACATCCTCCTGTTTCTTATCCCCGCATATTCTTCAATCTTCTGTTTGTGAAAGCATCAATATTTTTTTTCTTTTATAGTTGGGTTAATTTTCTGTTGAATTTACATAATTGATCGAAGCATACAACCTCATCTCCTTCTCATCCTTTGCCTTATATATTTTCTTGATGATATGGTGAAGGCACCTAATATTCTGCTGTTTGGTTGGCAACGGAGAAAGAACTGGGATTTGGGAATCATTACACAGATCATTTTGAGACTCATGGGGGGTGTGATAATTAAGGAAGCAAATGTAATTTTATATTACAATGGACACTCATTCTGAGACAGGGATTATAACGTTTTCTTAGTATTTTTTTATTAAGTTGATGATAAAAATTTATCTTCTAACCAGTTTACATATTAATTGAAATTAAATTAAATGTCTACATTTCAAATTTAGTATCTGTTTTTTTTCGGTTGAACTGTATTTTGAATGTATTTTGAATGTGTATTTAATTTGGCTTGAAAAGGCTTTAAATTATTGTTTTTTTTTTTCGGATGATTTTAATCATAACTAGAATATTGCATATTCTTAGTTGTAGTGTTTGAGATATTTTAAACCTGATTTTTATCAGGTTCACTGAATGATCAAGCCTCTAACCACAAATTCAGATTGAGTTTTGGATGAAGGATCATCCGTGTATCTATCTTGCAATCGGGTGTTATATGTTTCTTGAAAAAAAAATCAACAGATTTTAAAAAAATAATAACTTAAGAACAAAATTGTTAAGATCCAACTTACTATGAACTTCTAAGCTCGGTTATTCACAAGTTATTGCACCTTTTTTCTATAATCCTCATTTTGTATGTGAGTTTAAACAAAAAGTTTAATCGGAGTTGTAGCCTCCAAAATAAAGCATATACTAACCTTTTCATTCACGTCAATTTTATAAAATAATTAGTTCATTAAAATTAAAAAAAAATAATTGAATTAAAAAAATAATTAAAAAATTGGTATATATATATTAACCTTGAACTTTCTGTATCATGCATCAATTTTAGGCTTCCATTAAGAATTTTTAGAAACCTGACTCCATTGAAACAAAGACACTTCTATCAATGATTTCATAACCAATATTATTGTGCGAGCAACCTCCATACTTGTAAACCTGAAATTATATTCGTTCATTAAAATTAACCATTCAAAAATTATTCATCATTGTTTATTTTTAAATCATGCAAAGAAATAAAACAAACTTGCATGCCTTGGTCTGGCTTCCATTACGCAATGTACTTCTCAATATATACATTTCACGCAGATCAAACACCCCCTTTGTGAGGCAGCATTGCACTCAACAAGCTTGCATCAAAAGAGGGTGTATATGCCTTAAGTGCCTAGTCATGGTGGCACCTAGCGACTCATAATCTTTAGAAGCGTTGCGAGAAGATCCAGCAATGCTCTTATCCATATTACACGTTAATGACTTTATCTTTATCATCTAAACAAGTTAAACATAAAAAAAATAACATTTTTATTATATCTTATTTAAAAATAATCGACAATATCTCTCTTGCATGGGAAACTACCTAAGATTTTCACATTATTTTCTCTTCCAAAACAATCAAAACCTTAATATCAATTCAAGTCAATGCAGTAAATTCTCATTAACAATTCTAAAAATTTGCACAACACCATAAATCAAACAAATCTTTCTCACTAACATAATTAAAACAATATTATTAACATACTAATTAACTACAACACATAAACCAAGGTAAATCAATCAAACAAGATTCTCTCATCCAGCTTTATTTCAACATAAAATCTAACTTGCATAAAATTAGGGATTTTCAATCTTTATCAATAATTCACAACATAAACAAAATTTATAATATATTTCAACATAAAATCTATTATACAGTATATGATTTTTTTACACCTATTTTGGATTTCAATTATTCCCTTTTATTTCTTCTCTCTTAATTAATGTTATCTAAACTAAATCTTCTTAACAAACCATAAGTTCCATAACATCCAAAAAAGAAAGATTTCCATAAAAGAACAATGGCAAAAAAAAAAAAAAGGAAAAGAAAGAGACTTACTTGGCGTGGAGGCAAAGAGGAAGAAGATCGTGTCTAACGTTAAGGATGGAGAGAAAGAGGGGAAGAGAATGAGAGGGAAGATAGAGAGAAGAAGTTGGCAGTGAGAGAAAAGAGGAAGAAGAGAGAGAGAGAGAGAGAGAGAGAGGCTGACAGGGAGTAGAGAGAAGACTAATCCTGGAAGAAGAAGAAGAAGAAAACGTTGAAATAAAATGAAATTAGAAATTGTAGTTTTTTAATTGGGGTTTTTTACTTATAGATAATTAAATATTTATTAATTTTTAAATTTTATCAGAACTTGAGTTTTTCAATTAAACCCTAAGTTCTCTAAAACCCCCTAAAAATCATGCCATCATGTAAAGGGGAAAAAACTGAACATTAATTTTTCTCTCATTTCTATTATACATTTGTTAACTTAATTAAACATTAGAGTGTTTCTTATATCCACAAGGGACTTGTTTTTCAGAGACATCCCTATGCTAGAGATAGAAGAAACTCACGGACCAGTCACAGGCACGATTATGAAAAGCCTACGGGGTTTTTCACAACTTCATATCACAGTCTTCACAGAGAATATGAGACTTTTGACATTTTTTGCCACCAATCTTCCTTTGCATCACCTTCCTTGTTCCCACGCTGCAAGGAACTAACAGAAGCTCTTGATCAATCATTTTGTGCAAATGGAACGAGACCTTGAGAGCATTCACAAAGGTTCAGTGAAGTCTCATGAAGACAACCATTACCCATGACTTTTTTTTAATCATTCAACACATTTGGTGGGATCCATAAATATATCTTGCCTAAAAATCTTTGAAATTTCATCTTTTAAACCCTTTAAACTCCATCGTCAAATTTAGAGTCATTTAGGTCATTCATAGATGGTCAGGCATATGACTTTCGTGTTTTTATATTATTATTATTATTATCATCATCATCGAAATATATTATATTACTAGACATGGGCTCATTACTTAGATATGGACACGAGTAACGCCATGGGTTTTTTTATAAAAAAAAATTTACTTAAATGTTGGAAGTGCGTTTTAAAACAAAAGAAAACTCTACAACTCAGTTTATATAGTCTTGATTGGTTAAATAAGCTGATTTATTTTTAATTAGATAATAAAAAAATTAATGATATTAAAAAGGCAAAAATTAAAAAACAAATATCACAATAACTTGAGGGGAAAAAAAACAACGATAGTAAATTGACAAAAAAATAAAAAACATGTTTTCTAATAGCGGAAAAAATGATGTAGTTAAATTTTTAACCAATTAAATATAGAAGGACAAGATTTGATAAAAAAAAAAAAACAAAGAAACTGACTCAAGGTAACACAATAGACATGTAACCTAGGCAATAAGGGTAGAGTCAATTCGGGTTAACCCATCAAACTCATATCTTAGATCATGAGATGGGGATAACCCTATAGAAAAGAAATTGAAGAAAATCACAATGCTAATTTTTTTAAAAAAAATAATGTCGAACAATGAAATCAAAAAAGAAAATAAACAAAAAAATAGATATCAACCCCTGTTAACTTTTCAAGTGACCTGGGTTATTAGACCGGAAGCACCATACATGGAACAACTCTGAAGCCCAATCCCCAACAAATCAAATACTGAATGATAAAATCGAGAAAAAAATCAATTACACAAAAGGATCCAAAATAAAAAATTAAATTTAAAAGACTAAGGATAAAAATGAAAATAAAAAATAAATTAGAGGGCAACTACAAATTTTTTATTGGAGGGTGAGATTGAAAAGAAAAATAACTTTAATGAAAGTACAAGAAAATCAAAGGAATAAGGACTAAATTGAAAAAAATAATATGCCATAAATTTGGATTGAATGATGAAATTAAAAACCAATAAAACCTTTAGAAAAGGGCTAATAAAAAAATTATTAATCAAAAGAATAAGGACTAAATTGAAATATATATATATATATATATATATATATGATAAATTAGGATTGAATGATGAAGTTAAAAACAAATAAAACTTTTACAAAAGACTCAAGAAAAAAATTATAAATCAAAAGAACAAAAACTGAAGTTAAAATATCAATAATAAAGATGACCAAGCTGTAATTTTTAAGAAAGAAAAGAGAGAAAATAAGAAAAAAAAATTTCATTGACAAAAAATTACCCTACAACCGCTGACATGATTTGCACCAATATAAAAAAGACGCAAGAGTGTTTTCAATGATATGGTAAAATGATATTTTTGTTTTTAGAATACACCACTCGAAATGCGTAGGCTTCTTCCACACCCCCAATAGGTTTTTTTCTTTTAAATAATATTAAATCTATGTAAAAAGACTAAATTGTCTTTCATGGATTTGATTTCTTTTTTGAAAGAGAAAATTAAATGGTAAGTACACCATCACGTCATGTGAATATTAATCTAAATCTATTTTTACAAAAACTTTTTATTTCCATTTAGTTTTTTATATATATAATAAAATAATTGAGTCAAAAATTAGCTAATGAGATGCAATAAACTAGAAAATTAATCCACCACCAACCATAAAATAATTAAAAAGAAAAAAAGAAAAGCGATATGAGCTGAGAGATTAAGAAATAATAACAACAACGCACAACGAAGGGCAAAACCGATGGTTATCTAATTATGTATGGGAGTAAAACTCTGTCTACATTCATGGCTCTCACTCCTCCTTTATCATCTTGTGCTTCTCTTGACTTCTTCGTATTCCTTTATCCCTTTCCTTTGGCTGTGGTTAGGGAGCATTTACCCCATTCCATCACTCATCAATTCCATGCCTTTATGTTTGTTTTTTCCCCCGATAAAACCAATGCTTGTATGAATGTGTTTGATTACTCTCAAAGCAAGAATTGTTTGGAGGCCACTTCCTTGGAATATTTATTAATGGTGGAACCTACATTCCCTAGCTATGATTTGATTGGATCATAAAGGAATGAAATAATTGATGATCTTTGATTTTGCTGCCTCTTTTTTACCTTTTCTTCTGTATCCACTACATCAAATATTCTTTAATAAGTGAGGAAGGGAGCAAGAACCTTCCCTAGCTAATTAAATGAAACATTTCATGTATACTCACCACTTGAAATTCATTTCACTCATATTTCTGTGTTTTGATAATTGTTTCTTTCTTTTTTTACAAGGATGTTCTGCAATTTGTGATGGATTTTCATTCCATCCATATTGTACAAATAAAACACCAAACTAAAGACTTAAGTTATAGTAGGAAATAATATTTCATATTTATGACTTAAATCAAGCAAATAAAATTTTAAAGTGTTTTTTTGATGATAAAGATTTTTTTTAATCATCTTGTATAGGCAAGGAATTTAATAAATTTCTTTTAAGTGATAGGATGGAGATGGAAAGATTATTCAACCTCTTAAAGTTGAAATATTAATAAGGTATTTGTGAGTGTGGTATCGATTATTTTATAAAGTATTTTTCATTCAGAAATACATTAAAATAATTTTTTTATTTTTAAAAAATTATTTTTTATATCAGCACATTAAAAGAATCTAAAAACATAAAATAATTAATATTAAATAAATAATATTTTTAAATTTTATCCAATGTATAAAAAATATAAACAAAATTAATCAGCATGTTCTCTAAAACGTTTTCTGTTCGACATTAAAAAAATATTTTTGTACTAGCTTGCATGTCAATTGAGATTAAATCTCATATCTAGAAATTTTAAAAGCACACATTTCACATTGATCAGCTCACATATATTAATCGAAATTAAATCTTTTCTTGGACGCTTTTAAGGGCACACCCCAACATCGGCTCAGTGCGCGCATTCCCATATATTTTATATATTTCATGGGATGTTAAACTCGAGGTTCGAATATAAAAAATTAAAAAAAAAACCTATTTTCGCAATAATCAAACCAGCCCTTTAAAATTTGAAATTATTATAGTATTTTTAAGTATAATCATGATTATGTGATTGCACAAATCCCCACCGTGCATACAATTCATATTTTAACAACAAAAATGGAAAGTTAAATTCGTATAATCAATAATATTTAAGATTTTACTCGATTACAAAGATGAATTCAGTAATTACTCAATTAAAGGAGTGAAATTAGCAATGATACACCATCAATGACCAAAAAAAAAAAAAAACAAACAAACAAACAAATCAAAGCTTAATAATTGATATTGATATTGTTTTCATATGGTTGAAAATAAATTAAAAACAAATAGTGATACACATGAAAAAGCAACTCACTTTATGTCAATTTGCAGTACCTCCAAGGTAAGACATTCCCTCCTCCCTAGGAAACTACTAGTTAGGTGGCTTGGCATCACTTGCCATTCTTAAACGACAAGATACAGTCTCTCCTCCTCCTCCTTGCAATACTTCTTTTCTTGCGAGCACAAAATAAACTCTTTTTTTAAGTTATTCCCAAATTGTATTTTAAATAAGAAATTATTAGTGTGGCTCAATTAATCATGTTCTGAATTTGCTTCTCAGAGATCATCAATTCGAGTTCTACAAATCTTAAAATCACTAAAATTTTATATAATCTTTAATTTTAGGACTCGTGGAATTAATCAAAATACACGCAAGCTAACTCGAACACCCATATTAATCTAAAAAAAAATTTCACACATTACATATTCATGAGCCTCTATGCATTATCTTGAGTTTGAAGTTAAGAAAAATGTAGCATTTTGCATGTTTCTACTTAACAAAAAAAACATGAAGATTATTTAAGATTTTACTTTTCAAATATACATGAAAAAATAATAAAAATATATTTCCTACATATTTAAGAGATATTATTAATAATTTTATAAAAGAGTACGCATTCTGTCAACGAGTACACTTTTAGAATTTAAAGCAACAAAACAAGACCACAGTTTTATTAACAAAGAATCCAATTCAATCTTTGCATTTGTTCTTTCCACATTAATGGAGTATAAAACGAAACCATTGGAATTTTGTTTTTAATCACAGCCATTGATATTTTGGTCTATAAAAATCACAATCACAAATTTCAATACACAAAATCTTAGGGTTAGCCAAGTTCCAACCTTTGCCTCTTCCTTGATCAAATCTCTCTCAAAATAAATAAATATATTTTACAGTTTTTTTTTTCCATTGTAATAATGAATTTTTTTTTTCTAGCTCAAGAACAGCACAGAACAGCTAAATAAAAACAAAGCCTTTTTCTCTGACAAAGGCCGTTGTCTTTATCAAAACCTGGCTAAAGAAAGGTAACATCTTTCTCCTTCTCCCTTAGTTTTTTGGGTGTTAATTACTTTTATTTTTGTTTTCTCAAAATGGATTTTTTATATATATATATTTCTTGGTTTTGATTCATGTAATTTACTAGTTTGTGGAGAGGGTTTGTTTTTTTTGTTTGAGAGAATGAATTATCTCCGCTTGTTTTCGAGACAAAAGCTCATCTTGATTGATATCCTTGTATTCCTGTTTCTTTGTTTATTGCATAGATTGGTCTCTTGTGTCTTTGAATAGCAGCAATGTGCCTCTCCTTCATAAAGTTCTGCCCTTTGATCTTGGGTTAACATTGGAATTTGCTATGGTTGGTTCTAGTTTATTTACTGCTGCATTGGCTATATGTGGTAGCTATTTCCTTATTAATTTCTAAGGAATGATGGCTGTACAGTGTACATGAATGATGGTTAATTGCTTTTGGTTCTTGTTTATGATCCATGCTCGAGAAAGAAAGGTTCTTCAGATGCTATTTTTCGTTATCTAATTGCATCAAGTAGTTTTTTTTTCTCATGCTTTGTTCTATTTGCTGGACCAATCCAATGCGGATCTGCATGTGTTACTGATACCATAGTTATCAGTTGCAACCCTACAAGCTGTATATTGTTTCCTTTTCTTTTGGTTTTCTTGCTTTATGTTTCTTGGGTGAAATTGCAGTAAATTTATCTCAACCTTTTTTTTTCCTTATTTTCAGGCCA
>Ga0307513_10011780_pt1 | contig 10842 bp, 7 predicted proteins | sample 15_EM_MG_FD_202174 | JGI IMG/M metagenome (GOLD analysis project Ga0307513, IMG submission 202174) | Populus trichocarpa ectomycorrhiza microbial communities from riparian zone in the Pacific Northwest, United States - 15_EM | ecosystem: Host-associated > Plants > Roots > Unclassified | place...
TATCCCTTTCCCTTAGTTGTTACCTTTAACAAAAGAACATAAATAATGTAATAATCCAATATGCAACTCACAATCATATGTTAAAGTGTGTGTGTGAAAATGAAGGTTTAAGAATACTTGTTAAATGAGTATAAAAGCAGAATCAAGTGATAATAATACAAGAGTTTGTAAACCTGAATATTTCAAGAAGTATTCTGATAGACCTTGATAAGAATGTTTACTAAAATGTGTCTCAAGAGTCAATAAAATTCCTCCTTACTCTACCATCCTAATAACAGTTTTATCAAATAATTTTAATAATAGCAAAAAGTTAGTTAGTTTGTTTTTTTTTAATATCAACTACTACCTTCTCCCCCCAACCAAAACGAGACATTGTCCTCAATGTCCTAAGGTAGAAAGATAGAGTATAGAATACATCACCTGAAACAACGCCTACTGACAAACCTGAAACAAACTTAAACAAATATAAGAAACAACAAAACACAAATATTATGCTTTAATAAAACCAAAAGACACAAGGTTTCACAAACGAAGGCTCAAATCCAATCTAAGCTTTTTACGGCTTTCCATAGTTGACCAATTTATGAGACTCACTGAGGGATTTATTACAGGGATGAAAGATTGTAGTTGGCCAATCAATTGTTCAGCATTAACAGCAAAGATTATGATTTGTCGTGCCGAAGATGTTAGAAATTTCTGTTCTACAGCTTGATCAAGAAAAGACAATAAATTATCATAAAAACCATTAACATTTAACAAACCTATAGGTTTATGGTGAATATGCAGTTTGGCCCAAGAGGAAATATGAAAGATCTTTTCCAATGTGCCCAGACCACCTGGTAAGGCAATGAAGGCGTCAGTATGGTTAAACATTGCATTCATTCGATCAGACATTGTGGAGACCTGTAGTTCCTCTCCAATTGTTTTTTCAATGATGTCCCCTTTTGCTAAAGCGTTGGGGATGACCCCCAAAACTTGACTACCTCCTAAACATGCAGCTATTGACACACCCCCCATTAACCCAAGGTTGCCTCCCCCATACACTAAATGAATCTTTCTCTCAGCTAGTACCTGACCAAGATGATTTGCTGATTCTAAAAACTCTTTTTCTTTTCCAGGACTGGATCCACCAAAAACATAAATATTTCTTATTTGATGACTTGAGGAACCTGCCATTTCTACACACTTCAATATCCGTTGAATGTATGGGTTGAGTAGAAATGAAGGGAAGGAAGAGAAGATTTTATAGATGAGAAATTGAAATGTAATAATATCACCTATATATAGGCCAACTGGAGTCTCTCTGTTTTTTTTTTGAAAACATATGTATGTATAAGTAGTTGTGATTGTGGCTCACATCTTTCCTTGGTTTTACGTCCAAGAATGGCTTAAACGCCCTCTATGGGTCTGGGATAAGCTTCCCATCTAGTTTTCTTAAAAACTGACAAACATGATCTTTTTTAGTCAGATTCCTAAGACTATGATGAGCATGTTCTTTATGAAAATGGGGCCATAAATCATGAATTTCACGATGCACATCTCCACTATGATGAGACTTAAGAGTCAATAGAAGTTTATCTAGACTCTCTATGTTTTGAAATAAATCCCACCTTTTGATAATTTTCACAGGTTTTGCAGAATGCATGTGAGTCCTTGAACATGGTGGGCCAGTAAAATCCACTTTGTAAGATTTTTGCAGTTGTCTATCTTGATGACAAATGACCCCCACATGCCTTAGAATGACAAAATTTCATGACACTACTTACCTCATTGTCAAGAATGCATCTTTGATATATTTGATTAGGACAATATTTGAATAAGTAAGGGTCATCCCAATAAAAGTTCTGCACGTCGCTCAAAAACTTTCTTTTGTCTTGGGTATCCAAATGAGCTGGCAAAAATCCTGAAGCAAGAAAATTGTCAATATTAGCAGACCAAGATATTGAACTAAGAGAAAGTAAAGATTCATCAGGAAAGTAATCATCAATTGGTGTGATGTCAGATGTCGAATCTATTGTCAATTTTCATCCTCGATTTCTTCCTGTTTGAAAGTTTCAAAGATTTTAGAATCGTGATTGACTTCCCTTTGTTTGGTCATGGCATGAGGAAATGGAAGTGCTGGCGGGGAATCAGTCTTTTCTTTGCAATGTTCAGATTCAACCCCTTCCTTACCCTCAGAGATTAACTCATCATCTTTCTCACAAGGTTCAAGAGTGGGTTTTTCAATAACCTTACCACTGCGAAGAGTAGTGACTGATTTTACTTGATCCATGTGTTGGCTTCCGGAGCTACTTGCATTTACATTGTATTGCCCCTTGGGATTTTGCTGTGGTTGAGATGGAAACTCACATTTCTCTTGAAAACTTAGAGTAGATGTGAATTTTACAAGAGCATCTTTTAGATCTGCCATGGTTTGAGCATTTTGAGTGTTGATTGTCTCCTGCTTTTCAATGAATGCATGCAATGTTTCCTCAAGATTTCTTTTAGAAGGTGAAGCATAAGGAGGTGCATATCCATGAGAATTTTGGAATTTATGGTGTGCTTGAAATGGTGGTTGTGAAGTTTGTGCATTATTGTTATTACTCTTCCAACTGAAATTTGGGTGATTTCTCCAACCAGGGTTGTATGTTTGCGAGTATGGGTTATGAGTGGGTCTTTGGAAACTGTTTAAAGCATGAGCTTGTTCATGGAGGCTTCCTTGAAAGAAGACAAAGTTCGGCAATCATTGGTTGAGTGTTCATTGGTTTCACAGATTTGACACACAATGTATTGAACAGATTTTAATTGACCACTCTTTTTCAATTCTAGTGCCTCGACTTTTCTAGCTAAAGATGCAAATTTGACTTGAAGATCATGATCTTCCCTAAGGTTGTACATTCCTCCACTAGATGTATAAGGTTGAGTTTTACTTGGTGCCTCACAAGTACCTGTAGTGTCCCAATTTTAAGCATTTTCAGCTAGTAAGTCTAGGTACTCCATTGCTTCATTAGGGTCTTTATCTTCAAAAGTTCCATTGCATATCAATTCCACCATTTGTCTATCTTTAGGTGTTAACCCTTCATAAAAATGTGAAACCAATCTCCATGTTTCAAAACCATGATGAGGGCAAGTATTAAGCAAGTCTCGATACCTATCCCAACATTGGTAAAATGTTTCTCCTGGTTTTTGAGTGAAAGTGGTGACTTGTCTTTTGAAAGAGTTTGTTCTGTGATAAGGGAAAAAATTCTTTAAAAATTGTTGTTGTATTTCATCCCAAGCACGAATGGATCCTGACCTAAGATTTTGTAGCCATGTTTTAGCTTTATCTTTTAATGAAAAAGGAAAAAGCTTTAATCTGATGGTGTTCATGATACAATTTAAGTCATTATAAGTGTTACAAACTTCTTCAAATTCTCTCACATGCAAGTATGAATTTTGTAGATCTAAGCCATGAAAAGAAGGTAAAAGTTGAATAATGTATGGCTTAAAATTATAATGAGATGCATCAGGGGGGAAAACTATGCATGATGATGCACTTGTTCTTATTGGATTCATGTGGTCTCTAAGTGTTCTAACATGATTATTCTTATTATTCTTATTATGAAGTGACTGATTATCCTCTTCGACCATATTTTCTGAAAATGATGAGGATACCCTACAAAGTCTACCACTTAATGTATGTGACCAAACTCTCATGCACGTGTAGGAAGAGAATAAAAGGAAGAAGAAAAAAATAAACAAAGTTAGATACAAGAAAAGTGAAAAGTGAAAAGAGAAAATAAAATAAATATTATAATTTATACATGAATTATCTCTATGGAAACAACGCCAAAAACTTAACACGATCAACAGATTTGATGTCTTCTCCCAAGTGTAGGAGTGTCGAAGTAATAAATAAACCAGCAAGACCGGGGTCGAACCACGGAGAGGTTAACTGTATAAACTACAAATAAAGAAATAGATAATAACAGAAAAGGAGTTGAAGAGAGCTTTGGGATGTGATATTGATGTAAGGATTTAAACAAATATAAAACAATTGTCAAGGTTAGAGGATCTACTAATGGTATTTCAAATAAGTATAATATAAACTCTTTTTATTATTCAACTGGAAACCACATACAAAGGAGGTTCCAATCGGATTATAATTTATTAACATGATTATATTAATTATCTTATTTGAGTAATGCCAATACTTGTAAATGTTGTTAGGTATTCATGGTGATAACTTATGTTAACAACAAATCAAGTTCCTTTCATAGCACAATTATCGGTTATACCATATAGTTGGGCTATGAAAGTGTCAAGTATTTGTTGTACCAAGGGTTGTTCAATACAAATCTAGATTAACCATTTAACAAGCAAGGTATTAAGAGTGAGTAAGATAATAAATACAAAACATGTTAGTATCAAACATTAAAGTCCATGTTGAGTTTATACTATACTTATTCGTACACTATTAGTGTAACTTTTTCACCTTGACATAATAAACTTAGCTGAACATTATGAATAAGAGAAACATAGATAAACAATATAAGAACGTAATTATATAAGTATAGTAAAGGAAATGAAAAGCATAAACAAGAAATTGAGGAAAATATAACATGGAATAAAACTTGAACATTACAAAATACAAAGAAAGAGAGCAAGAGCAAGATCTTGATCTGAACAACCAAGATGCCTATATGCATGGCAAATGCCTCCTTTTATAGGCCAAAATTCAGAACTATTGATTTGATGACTAATTGTTGAGTGGGTGGCCACATCTTGACTTGGTGACAATCCTTATCTTCTTGTCTAAACCAAACGTCATTGCTAATATCAGAATTTGAATAGATAGTCTTCATAAAAGTTTTGGGAAATTGCTTAACTTTCCAACAAAACAAGAATCGGCACATTTGGACTTCTAGAACGTGAGATATGGGCTAAACATTGAACAGTGTCTAGGCTGCAGGACATATTCTGACTTCTCCGTTGTTGCTACCATTTGAACTCGAAAATGGCACTTTTAAATCTTAGACTCTTCATGAAAGTTTTAGGCCTATGTCTTAGCTTTCCATACATATAAACCAAACCTAAATTCAAGTTCTACAGCTCCAGTTATAATCCAATAACCGGATGGTGTTTCAGTTTGAACTGAACCAACATCTCTTTTCTAAGCTTAGCCCTCTCTTTGTCTTCTCAATTTTAGTAGTTAAACTCATCAATCAATCCTTTGATTTAATGTGATAGGCCTGCATTTAAAATGAACATTTACCATAAATTAAAGGTATCTTATATTATCAGACTTGTTATTATAAAACATGTTTTACTTAAGGAGTTATTGATACTTCAAGTGCAAAATGATGATATAAAATCTTGATAAAAATACACTTTTAAGTACTAATCACCTTGGTCTTGTGGGTTTCTACAAGTGTAGTTGTTGGTTGGGTTGTGGTGTAAAGGTGACTTATATTGTAATTGGGTTTGAGTTGATGGTGAGAGAAAGCGAGGTTGGTGGTTATGACTTTTTATTGCTACCCATTTTATTACCAAAAAAAATAAATAAAAAATAAAAAATAAATACGTGCAAGGAAATACACCTTAAGCAAACTTAAAAAGGACTAACCAAGTCCAATGATTAAAGACCAAAACGCCAAGTGAAAGTTGGTAGAAAAAAATAGCAACCCAAGGTTTTGATTGACAAGGCTCATTAGTAAAAATATTTTTTTAGGTGTTTAAAGACTCTATTGGAATTTTGAAAGGTTTAATTAGTTTTATTAAGGGTTTAATCGCAAGGAAAATCACCTTTTAGGAATTAAGTTTGATGTCAATTGGAATCTTGAAAAGTTTAATAAGTCAAATAGGGGTTTAATTGGATAAAATTTAAAGTCTGGTGAGCAAATAGGGACTTAATTGAACATTTTTTTAGCCAAAGATCAACATGTAAAACACGCGTGACTTCAGGGACTAGAATCCGGATAAATCAGGGGTCAAATAATAAAAAATAGAAGTTTAGTGGTCATTTAGGGGTCTAATTGAACAAATCAGAGACCAAGGATTAATTTGTAAAAGGCGCTAAAAATTAGGGGTGACAAATGAATCTGGCAGAGACGCAATTGCATGAAATTAGAAAGTTAGAGGGAAATTACGGGTAAAATAGAACGAAATCAGAAGAATAGGGATTAAATTGAAAATTAACAGATCTTAAATAAAAAAACCCTAATCTGTAGGAATTAGTCAAAACAGCGTTGTTCAAGGTACTGTGCTTCTTCTTATTCCTCTTCTTTTTTAGTTTTTGGCTGATCGGGTGGAAACTTTTAGGCGATTGAATATGATGTTTCCAATCACCTCAAAGGCTGCAACCACCACCATTCAATTAAAAAACACCCCCTCTAAAACCCCATGTCTTTAAAATCAAACATTTACATCCAATATTCTTCATTAATCTCCACAACATCTTATCTCTAGTCAGCTAGCATTACAATTTCAGTCATCACACTATTTGAGCGGGCACTTTTAAATGTTTGAATGTGGTGCGACAAACCTTCAAATCAAGTAAGAATGGATCTGATTGAAAGGTATGCACCCCCTTTACTAAGTCAAAGTGGTCTTAGGCAACGTTGATGTTGGAGTTGCTTCGGCGAAGCCACGAAAATAACCAACCCAGTCAGCCTGGACAGGGACAACCATTTGTAGAAAACCACCTAACTTTTTTGTGTGCTCCCACTTAGAAACCCCAGAAGGTTCCCATCAAAGGTTTAAAACCCTTCTATTTAGATCCAAAGGCATAAAACACTTCACCTTGGTCTCCAAGTTTCCTACAAAACCAGCTAGGTTTTAGTCTATTAGAACCCTAACAACCCATCTAGAATATCTATATCCGCTTATAAAAAAAGGAATCTAGGAGCATCAAAGAAGGGAGAAAAGAAAAGAGAAAATGGGGAGAAAAGAAAAGAGTAAAAGAGAGAAGAAGAAAGAAACTTTGGTTAAGGTGCAAGGATTCCATCTAGAAGGATTTAGAAGCTTCAAACTTGTCTAGAGATGCCTAAAAATAATAAGGAAGGAAGGCAATACCAAGAATCGATTCAGATTTAAGAATTTCTAAGCTAAGAAGGTATATACATTCACACCTTGAAAGTGGAGTCCATGAGGCCTACTAGATCATTTTCTTGTGTTCAATATAAAGTTTTGAATGTCTAGATATACTATTGATTACTTCTTCTTTTTTCCATTATATTGCATGGCACTTTGATTTAATGGATGTCAGAAGCGGCACCAAAAAGGGAGGGCACCTTCTATTGATGAAAAGATAGCCTCTGCTTCTAGGTTTATATTGGCATTCTAGGTATTCTAGGTTTGGTTTTCTAGGTTTTAGTAGATTCATCTGTTGAATCTTGCCTTAGGTGCTAATTTTATAGCTCATTTGGTTTAAATTCCAGTTTACACAAGTTCGTCTATCACTGTTAGCAAGTAATCTAGGAGTTTTTCAGACCAATAACAAGTTTTAGTGGATTTTAATCCTAGAATTTTGGTTTTGAACTGAAATCCATTTTAGCAAAATTCATGTTGATTTGTTAATCATTAAAGCAAATGAATCCCTGATTCTTGCTTTATATATGAATGTCAACAAAACCATCCCCTTTTTTTGTTAGAGATCTAGTCTGGATTGAGAGTTGTGTTTTACAAAATGGAGATAAATGTTCAATTTTTTTTTAATCTTTAGTGCATTTGATCCGTTTTGATTGAAAGTTTGTTCAGTTTTTATGTTTTTGTAACATTTGATATGTCTTGGTTTTGGTTTCTTCTATTGGTTTGTTTTTTAGTAGACTCAGTCGGGTGAACCCTACCGAGTCAACCCGGTCAAGTCTGTCCAACCCGATCGGGTTGACCCAGCTAGATATAAAATATATAAAATAAAAAATAAAAAAAAATAAAATTTGTCGTTAGGCTTTGTTTGGATGTTTTTATTGAAATTTAGGTTTAAGGATATGTTTGGGAAAACCTCTTTTAAGTTTTTAGGGTGGTTTTCGTTCTAAGAAGCCTACAAATATACAAAAACGTCTTTTGTGTGTTGCATATGGCCAAGTCTCTAAAAAATATAAAAAGTCATATCGTTTATATTTCCATACAAAATTCAAAATACGTATTTACAAGCATTTTGGAATTTAATAATCAGTTTACTAAATCCATGAGAATTTGACCAATATTTCAATAACTAAAATTTTAATTCATAAGAATTAATGGTTAATATTCTAGTATAGAACGTTGGACCTACAAGTGAGGCTAATATTTGAATATCAGAAGTTGACCATAAAATTCTTATAGTTATTCTAAATATTCACAAATTTTAATTGGAAGTATTTTTCATTGTAATAGGCGAGAGTTAATTAGGCTTCATAAAAAAAAAAATCTAGATCAAATGAAATTTTACTGAATATATGCCAAATTCGGCCAGAAAAGGTTCCAAAGTTAATTTTTGCCTTTCAAAAAGGAAAACATCTTGCTTATGTTGCATTAAGCTTGTTCATTTATTGGTAAAGACGAGATGATTTAATGACATGAAAATGACTTATGGTGCATATTTAGGCCATGATTTTTCTTCTATTTATAAATGCTGACACCTTTTAGTGCAAATAAGTTGTTTCTTACCATAAAAGACTTTTTAAGGCACGCAATGTAGGCTATGACTCATGACTATAAAAGAATGGATAATCATGCGGCTCAAATGATGTTAACCGGGTTAAAAGACACAATATCACTTGTTTCATGTAGAGATCTTTTCCTAGCTTTTCTATTTTGTTTATTGATCTCATTATGATCTTTATTCTCCATGTTTTTTTTTTCATTTGACATTTGTCTTTCAAATAAAAACCTTTTTAGATCTCTTTCTCTCTCTCTCTCTCTCCTCACCACTTTTGATATTTTGTATTTAATTATAGACTTTGGAGAGCTTTTTTATTTTGTCTATTTTATTTTTCTCTCTTTTGTGATATTTATGCCGCTTTGACAGTTTGTACTTGGAGAATTTCAAAAATTGACTTTAGTGTATAGGTGATCCTAGTCAAGGGCTATTATAAAAATAAATCATTTACGGCTTAAACTGGGATAAAAAGGGATAATTTTTAGAAATGTGAAAGGTTTATCCAAGATGGCCTTTCTTTATCTCAAATCCAAACTTGCTTTTGTTGATAAGTATTAGCCTTCTTTATACTAATTAGAACAATCAAATGGTTAACCTTAGAGAAGATGCGGTAGGACAGGTAGAACCATAAACCAAATGCACACAATTTATCACCATTTATGTCATCAAATCATTTAATTTTATTTTGAACATAATTTTATTATTTCAAGCAAGATTTTTCCTTTTTATAAAGCTTGAGAAGGATTTTTTTTTGTTATGATATGGATAAGCTAAAGCTTTGTTTCCTTATATTTATCAATGGTGTATAAGGACCTTTTTTGGTTTTTAGAAAGGTGGGATTACTGATTAGTACTTAAAAGTGTATTTTTATCAAGGTTTTATATCATCATATTGCACTTAAAGTATCATTAAATTCCCTAACTTAAGCATGTTTTATAATAGCAAGTACAATAATATAAGATATCTTTAATTTATGATAAATGCTCATTTCAAATGCAGACATGTTTCACAATTCAAAGGATTGATTGATTTGTTTAATTATTGAAATTGAAAAGACAAAAAGAGGGCTAAGCTTAAACAAGAGATACTGGTTCAATTCAAACTAGAACACCATTCGGTTATTGGATCATAACTGGAGCTGTAGAACTTGTATATAGGTCTAGTTTATATGTGGCCAATGTAACTCTACAATCCCACCGGACATAAGGTATTTAAGTGTATTCCTACCAACAACTATCTTATAAACAACATAAACCAACTGCTCCTCACCAGACCATCTAAAATGAATTAAAATTGACGATATAAAAAAAAAGCCTGAGGTATTTATAATTAATTATATATTTTATTCACGTGTTGATGATCGATAAAAAATACATAATTGTATGCGAGGAACACTGAATACAAATGCACCCTTATTGAGTTCTTCTCTTACGACTACGACGAGGCTTTGAAGGTGATGGGACTACTCGAAGACAATGATCATAAACCTTTTCAGTCCGTTCAAAAAACTCCGGCACGGTCAATACAAAATTCGGTGTAGTGGCAACAAACAACCCTAAAGCATGGTAGCAAAATTTTGAAAACTTGGTGACTTCGGGACAACACTTGTTGGGAATGCGTTTGTTCTTGAATATTGCTGCCAAGGTTGCGTTACTACAAGATGGAAATTTTGTTGCTAGAGGCTTTTCACATCGATCCAAAACCTTAAAATACCCTGGAACTGGTTCGGGATACTTTGACGGGTTCCAAAAAGCATTTGTGTGTTTTGGAGAATTTAGCATTACTCCGACTGCGAAGAGCGTGGCCACAAAAATGAAAAGGTTACTTCCACCTGCCATGATAATGGACGTTAGATATGGATAAATGCTTTAAAGATATTTTAAAAAATGAGGATCATGTAAGGTTAATATATAGACCTAGAGAGGAGGTAGGAATTTTCAATGATTCATAACATTTTTTCGGTTTTTATTATATATTCATTTAATTGTTCATTGAATGAAGTTAATATATATATATATATATATATTCAATGTGAGTTATTAACAACAATGTGAGTTAGTAACAACACAACACATTGTTACTGAATCTCTTAAGTTAACTCCCCTATAAAATTTTTGTTGGATGCTAATTCACTTTATTTTACTTTCAAATAAAGTTTCATTGGTTCGGGTTTCTTTATTCAATTTTTTATTTTTTTATGTCTTTTTATTTTTCATATAATATTGATCTTATTAGTCAATATA
>Ga0307513_10011781_pt1 | contig 10841 bp, 2 predicted proteins | sample 15_EM_MG_FD_202174 | JGI IMG/M metagenome (GOLD analysis project Ga0307513, IMG submission 202174) | Populus trichocarpa ectomycorrhiza microbial communities from riparian zone in the Pacific Northwest, United States - 15_EM | ecosystem: Host-associated > Plants > Roots > Unclassified | place...
TTAATAACTTTCCAAACATCATCCAGGATTATAAGCATCTTCTTCTCTGTCTTCAGTCTCTGCCATAATCGATCTGCTCTCCCTTCTTTAGTCTTTTCGCCAAAATGCAGACCTAAACTATCTGCCATTCGATCCTGAATGTCTATGAAATTTGGATTCTGGGACAGTGTAGCCATCAAAACTTCATCAAACAGCTTCGACTCTTTGGCTCTCCTTCCTACTTCTTTCACTAGAGTGGTTTTACCCACCCCTCCCATGCCGTACAGTCCGATCATATTGACATTGTCATCTTTGAGAGCTTTCATAATCTGTTCGAAAGCTGCTTTTGACGATTCTGAAGGCGTCAATTCCTCCGATGGAAGAAATTCTATGCCTTGAAGAGGTGGTTTGTAGGACACTTTTGGAAACTTACTGTTTGCTTCAAGTTTTCTCAAAGTCTCCGTCTTCTTTGCCAGTGCCTTGCTTAACTTCAATTGTCGCGTCGGATTTGGACACCAAGTAAAGCATTTGCCAATTTTTCCCTTTTCATTTTGCAAATGATTCACACCTTCAATTTCGTTTTTTGCTTTTTCCAGCCATGTGTTGACATTAATCTCAATTTCTTCAGCATTCCTTTTAGCAACGTCGACAGCATCTTGCAGAGGATAAAATGCCAAAGCCAGGTTCATCATTTGTTCATCGAATTCTTGAACAAAATTGTTGAAACAGAACATGTAACGGAACTGCCTTACTGTTGGTTCCACCAAGAGTTCTGCTATTTTAGATACAATGGATCCACCAACACTTTCGATAGCCATTTTTCACCAGTCTAAAAAATTAGAGATATAAGAATGCCGACTGTGAGAGTGAGTCATTACAAGTAAATAGGCATTTAGAGAATGAAAATAGTAATTTTATTACCTTAATTTGTGAAAATATATGCGGAAAGCACCGGTACTGACTGCTCAATAATAAAATATAGCGAGAGGAACAGAAGGAGAAGTCCTTCAGCTCTGTATGGAAGCCAGCTTCAAGAGCAACAAGGCAAGGTATAAGTAGAACGATAAACATTTAATTCCTTGTCCTAACATAACAATTATTTACACAATAGTTCATAGATCATTGAAAAAAAATACCATCGATCTAACGAATACATTGAAAAAAAATAGTTTACATTTATGAGTTTAAAGCAGCAATTCCCACAAAAATGCAATTTTATGAAATAATTAAGATAAAAAGCATAATATAAAGATAATTACGAACAAATAAAAGAATAATATGTACAAGTACTCACCTAGCAAAAAAAAAAAAAAAAAGAGAGAGAAAGGAATGGAAGGTTGATGATGATCACTTTGACACATGATAGTAGCTCTTCATCGCTTCCAATAACACATATAATTAATCTAAAGCTATGATCGGTAAATGTTTTTTTTTTTTTTGAAAATTATGAATAAGGAGAAAAAAAGACTTGCAAGGAACTCAACAAAGGATCAAACTTAGGCAACTAAAATCTGCAATGACTATCTCTGCATCAAACTTAGGCAATCTGTAATTAGACCAAGGCTATTGGTGGCATCCAACCGCTGTTTCTCTTTTTCACCCTCTTTTGTGGTTTTATTTTATTTCAGTCCTTCCATTTTTTTCTATTTCACCCTTTGATGCCTCAAATTGTTTTTTTTTTAATTTGATTTAATAGGGAGTCTATTTCAACTACACACCTTAAGAGTAAATTTAACCTCTTCAGATGGTTAACATTGTTCTGCCTTGTCTTTTAGCACCACACATTACCTCTCTGATTTAGGAACTGACCACCAGCCCTAACAACCACAGCACCTGGCCATAAAAAAAATGGTGAGAAGCACCGGGGCTTGTAGCCCAGCGGCAGAGGCAAGGTTTTCTTGTCTCTGTCACCTGGGTTCGAGCCCTAGCATGCACGCCTGTCACTCCCGCGGTGTCTTACCTACCTGCTGGGCTTGCAGGGTATTCAGTGGGTCCGAGGATTAGTTGTGGTGCGCGTAAGCTGGCCCGAACACCTGGGTTAAAAAAAAAAAAAAGGTGAGAAGAGATCAATTCCCTGTCATTTTCACGACGACAATAATTTTATTTTAAAAACTTTGCATGTGATATTAATAACAAAGGTTCTCTCGTACGCGACCTTTTTTTTCATTTAAGAAAATAAAATAATGTGAATGATTATTAGATATTTTAAAAATATTTTTGAAAAAAAAATAAATTTTATTTATTTTTTTATTTGGTTCAATTTAATATTTTTTTAATTTTTTTATTATTTTGATGTGCTGATGTTAAAAATAATTTTTTTAAAATAAAAAATATATATTATTTTGATATATTTTCAAACAAAAAATACTTTGAAAATCAAACATTCGCATACTCCTAAACACTTCTAAATTCATGAGTTATTGAATTATTACATCAATTTAGATTCATTAAAGTAGCATATTTTTTTCTTTTTTCATTTTTTTCTTAATGATAACTTAATCAAGTTTAGATTTAAATTTATTTTTCAGTTCAATTTAAAAATAAATAAAGAAAACATGAAGTTATTTTGCAAATCCTTTGATGTTAGTAGAAGTAATGAGATCTACAACAAGTAACAATCATAAGATATCTCCAATCTGAAAAAAAATAGCAAGCACTGCATCAAATGATGGGGAACTAAAAATTAACCTATAAATCCTTCGATATTTTAATTGCGCATATAAAGCATATCAGTCATGAAGTAATTCAACTGACATTAGTGTCTCGTGTTCTAACTTCTACTATTTTATTTACCTGTACTTTGCTGTGGGGTAAATAAATTTGATAATAATATTAAAATATTAGTTTTAATATTAATTCTTCCAATAATAATTTTAATTTATAAAATTCATGATATGAGTTATTCAATAGAGATAACAATGGATACCATAGTCAGATATTGTACTAATATTTATATCCAAATCAAACTCAATAGGATTTCAAGATATTGTAAGAATTCGCTTCTCTTAGCTATGAGCTGTTTGTGCAAAGAAAATTCAATAGGATGGTGAAAGGGAAATATATTTAAACCTAACTCAATCGGATTTCAAGTATCTATAATTCTTAATTCGATGAAAATCAAACACCCCTTTCAAATCTCAAACTCTAATTAATTAACCAAAACAACAACATTAGCCGCGACAACAAGTTTATTAATGCAGTATCCCTACCTAATATGAGACCCAAATTTTCGCCATCATGTTTTACTTAAACCAATAATTAAAAATAAAAAAAATAAACTTTTCACTAAAAAAATAAATTTTCAAAAACTAAAAAGATTGAAAATTTATAATTCAAACAATTAAAGTGAACTTGTGCTAATTTTAAAACTACCATCTATTTTTTCATTGTTTTCTCTTTGGTCCTTTATTTTTTAATCTTACCCTTTCATAGCATACCAAAAGCTTGACCATAAAACAATAAAATTAAAAAGAAAAAATGTTTGAGCTTTAAAAGAAAAAAATCACTATTTCAGTACTTCATAATGAAATATGTGAGGGTTCATAGTGAATAGTGCTATCATAAGATCACCTCACAGTTTATTAATTTATTTTAATAATGTTATGCCTTAGTTAGAAATACATTAATTATAGTAGAGTTAAGGTTGTTTTTTTTGTGAGGAAAGGTATAATTAAAAACCCTTTTCATTTAGTTTTTTTTTTGTTAATTTAATATTTAATTAGAGTTTTTAAAATACAAAACAGGGACAAATGAGAGACAAGGAAAGAAAAAAAAAAAGCAATCTCATTTTTTTATATGGTGGTCAATCAGGTTAGTTTTTCTTTGCTTTTTTTTTAAAAAAACTTGACGCTCCCAAGATAGAAATCCTTGAACTGTAGCAGAGTTGAAGGTTAGTATAGTATCTAGAGAAATGTAGTGTAAATCACGTTTCTTTAAATTATAATAATATTAAAAATAATTTAAAAAAAATAAAATAATTTTATTTTAATATAATTTTTAATAAAAAAATACTTTAAACTATTACTATTATCACAATCTAAAACACACGATTAAGTAAAAAAGAAGAAGAAGAAGCAGCTAAACTCCACCGAAAGTATTGGAGCAATAGAGTTTTTAAAAGACAAAACGGGGACAAGTGCTTTCCGCTTGTCCAAGATACACACCATGATATGGTGATTGAATGCGTGCTGTTTGAATCAACTTGTTTCTAATCTCAACTTGTTGAATTGTTTAACGTTCGTTCACTTATCTTTAAGACCATTATATTGATTGAATGCGTGTTGTTTGAATTAATCAACTTGTTCAGTGATTAATTTAATGTTGTTTCAGTAACATAACGTTGATGAATGAATTTATTCAAATATTTAATTATAATTTATTTTATTGCAAAATACTCTAATTATACATTTACATTGAACAAGTCGAAATCCATAAAAATATAAAGATTGATCTTGCGATTAATGAGTTACCTCTCGATTCTTGCCAGCCGATACGAAGCAAAGAATATAATTATTTAATCCAGAGAGATAAACATCAAATCCTACAAATGAATTAGCTTTTGCCTACCTATCTTCAGTATTATTAAATATTCGAGTAAGATTAGTCGAGATACGCGTAAACTGACCCGAACATCTACATTAAACTAAAAAAATAATATTTGATGTAGTTTAGTGCGAACAAACTGATTTGAACACTTATATTAAACTAACAAAAAAATCCGGTGTATAAGTATATTCTTAATTACAAGTGCATATCAATTGGACTCAGTGCACGGGTAGTAGGTTTATGTTCTTCTAACATTGGACATTGAAACTTACCTGCCACCAACTTAGTTTTTTTTTTTTTTTTTAATATAAGAAAAGGTCAACATGTCTGTTCAAAGCCATTTCTGAAAGAACACTCATAACAAATTAGAAATATGAGAATACTAAGTCAATAGTGTAATAAACATCTATCTCTCTCTTAGGATATAGATTATGACATTTCAACAACACAAAAACGAGGTTATAGATTATGACATTTCAACAACACAAAAACCAAGGCCAGCCAGCCACCTTTCCTTTGGGTGAAGGAAGGAAAAGGACTTCAAATTTTCTAATTCTGACCCTATTTCCTCCTCTCTGTGTGTGCGCGCACGAGAGGGAGCAGCTTTTTTTTTTCATTTCTACCAATCTTTTTTACTTAGTTTAAAGTTTACTCTTACAATTTTAGGGTCACTAATAATTTTAGGGTCAGTAATTTAACATGGCATGATTTAAAATATATGAACTTGTTGAAAATTAACTTGTCTAATCAATACGAGAAATCATAGGGTTTTGAATTGTAGATTAATATGTTAAGTCTCAGATTTATTTGGCAGAACAAGAGGGAAAAAAAAAACAAGAAATTTTGTTCAGTCCAGCATTTATCTAGACACCTAAATCGTATGGGTTTTCAAGGAATCCAAAGCCTACGACTAGGTTCAGTTCAAGTGGAACTTGACGATATATCTTCGCTTTGAGCCTTTATTATATTTCCAACTTTCAATACTCTTAAGGAAATGGGCCTCTCTCCTGAGTCAAGACTTGCAGAATTGTGTGCTTAGGATGATTGATTCCCTAACTAAGAAGAAACAAATTTCAATAAATGATATTAAACTCGACTGAGTGAATTCATTAGATGAGTTTGGTAAATTAAGTTAGATTAATTAAAATAATTAAAATTAAATAAATTTTATTTGGTTAATTTTCATATAATTTATTTTTAAATCTATCTAAGATAAGCTACTAATTAAAAAAATATATTTTTAAAATTTTTTATCTTTGTTTATTATTAAAAAATTGATACAAAAATACTTTTCCCATAAAAAATTTGGTTTGTTTTTAGAATAGTATTTTTCTTTTCATTTGTACATATTATACTTTTAAAAATTTTAAGAAATTAAAAAAATATCATATTATTTGTTGATTATATTAAATCTAATCCTTAATTTTTTATTAATATATAGATATATTTTTTTTTTTGTTTTGAATTTTTTTATTTTTAAATTTTATTCTTTAAAATTTGGTTTGGTTTAATTTTTATATCAACTTGGATTTTTATTTTTATTTTATTATTTTTTTAATTAAATTTTTTAACTATTATATTTAATTTTCATTCTTTTGATAGTTATTTATTTTATTTTAAATAATTTATAAAATTATAATATTTTTTTAATTTTATCATTTTTAACTTTTTTTTATTTCTCAGTTGTGGTTTTTTAATAAATTAAAACAATATTAATAAGTTATATTTTAGTTTATTTTTTTATAAAACTATAAAAAAAACAAAAAAAAATCAATTTTTTAAAAAATACTATTTTTTCACAAATATAAAATTAAAAAAATTATTTAAAAAAATTATTCCGATATCAATTTAAAAAATTATTGATGAACAGTTTTTGTACAGAATTTATGCTTCTGGTAATCATTTCGATTAAATACATATTTTTCAGTAGCCACGAAACATAAATTTTTTATTTTTTAGTTTAGAAGACTGAGTGTTCTTGTTTTTTGGCTGTAGTCGAATAATATTGTTGATGAATTGGAGTTTCCTTACAGTCTGCAGGGAAGGTATACCATAATAATTTGGATATCCATAACTCAATTTTTTTTCATAAACTTTAATTTAAGAAAATAAATATAAATTCATATAGTTCTTAAAAGGTACGAGAATATTAATAAATTCACATCTTAATTTTTTAGATAACATTAGATAATTAAAACAGAGAGAACATGCTCCGTTACCTTTCTTGTTTTTAAATAATAAAAATTCATTATAAAATTATCTTAACTAAGCATATTTATATTGTTTTGCTATAACCAAGCTGACTCACATAAAAGAGGCGGTCCAATGCTGACGACAATGTCTTCATTTAATGAGCCACGTCAACATCAAGCAATTACGGCGAGGAAATCTTAACTCAACCTTGGACAATTAACTATGGCAACGGCCCTGGCGTACACGTGTCAATCTAAAACAAGACCAGGCATTAATGGTTTCTTAAACTCAAGTGCCACATGTCAAACATTTCGGTGGCTGTCATTTAATGTGGCTGTCGCTCTAAGCGAGCCAAGGACGAAACTAACCAAGGAGTTGATTTTTTGAAGGCTGTAGGCAATGAAGGCATTGATTGAGCTGCACGTCGTTTTGTAACTTGAAAGGGATGTTTTTGTGTAATGCCAAAAGTAAATGAAATTGGAACATCCAATCATCCGATCAATGAATGTAATAATCCAATCAACCCATCAATGAATGTAATAATTGGATCAACCTCAACTTGTTAGATTTTAAATTTATTTTTTAAAAACTATTAATTTAAATTTTATAAATTTTAGGATCACTAGAGATTTATATGATTGTTAATTTTAGGACTTGTGAGATTAATCGAGATGCATGCAAGCTGATCCGGATACTCATGCTAATAAAAAAATAAAAAATAAATATAATTAGATAAAAAAAAATATTTGAAAAAAAAAACAATTTTAAAAAGGTTCAGTGCTTGACTTGATAGTTTGGAATGCGCCAACAGTTGACAACTTGCTTGTGGATTAATGTTAAAATTAATTAGTACTAATCATGTTTGTTGAGGTTATTTTTATTTTGTCATTTGGAGTACAAATTTGCTTATGTGTTGGGTAGGCCTGTTCAGTGTTTTTTTAAAACTTTTATTCCTATGTTGTGATAATTAAATGCTTTTAAAAAATTCAGATTTAAAAATTAGGTTGTGCTTTGTTAGTATTTTAGGATATAATAAACAAATATAGGAGTGATGAGGTTTGGAGGCATGAGAAATACATTCCTCATTTTCTCTATCAAGATTTACAAATGATGATAAAAATATAAAATTGATGAAGAATCTTATTTTTATTAGGATAAAAATATAAAATTGATGAAGAATCTTATTTTTATTAGGTTTCATGAAATACTCTGCTCACATATTTTTTATAGGAAGCAATTCAGATTAATATTTTTTATTAAGTCAAATAAATCTAATTTTAAAATTAATTTGGAGTAATATATGTTGGCTGAGGTTATTTTGATTTTGTAATTTATAGCCAATTTATCATGTCTCCACAAGGATAAAGCCCTTGAATAATCTTCTATGTAGGTCACCATTGTGCTAACTTTGTCCCTTAGGAGGTCAATCCCCACGAGGCACTGGCTTATGATGTCGTATTTAGCATGTTTTTTCAACAATAGTCCAAATTGTTGTGTGTGATAAAATTAATCTAGTAAGTTTAGCTTTAGACAGCCTAAATAAATAGAAAGGTGATTTCTTTTTCATTGATGCTTTTGATTTATTTTTTTATATTTAGTTTAATTCTTCATTCTTGTTGATCATTATAATATAATCTTACCGGTATGTTAATATGACATGTTAATATTTTTAACATTAAAAACTCTTTGCGTTTTAAAAGTCTATTTATTTTATTTTTATTCAGCTAATCTTTTTTTCTTTCTCAACATTGTTTTGAGATAGTTACATTTATAAATTAAAAATATTAAATTGAATATACCTGAAAAAAAATATTACAATCTCAAAGGCAAACACTAATTCTTTTCAAAGCTAGCTAGAGGATTTATCCTTTTACTTGCATCTTGGAATTTCATATTCTGTCAATAAATTTATAAATTGATTTATATATATATATATACTCATTCACATGTATTTATATATATTCGTGTAGAAACCATATTACTGTACGGTACGCACAATAACAAGTTAACCAAGTGACTGATAGAAGATAAATAATTGCAGCCATTTTACCTGCAAGAATGAATTATTAGCATGTTTTTCAAATTCCAATGCCAAACTAATCAATTATAAAAAGATAAAAACAATTGAGCTAACTCGTCAAATTCATAATACAAATTATTAACCTTAGCTAACCATATATAAAGCAAACTATGATAAATTATTAAGCCGACTCCAATAAACTAAATGTTAAAATATGAAATAAAAAAAAGAAATATAGATAAAAAACAAAAAACAAAAAAAAAACATTAATGGAATGAATAGTATTTTATGAGGCGGTAAATAGAAAATTTACCACCTCTTTTAGCTTATAGTGTAAAAAGACTGAGCTAACCATATACAAAATAAACCACAATAAATTATTAAACACGGTCTCTAATAATCTAAATGTTGAAGTATGAAATTAGAAAAAAAAAATATAGATTTAGAAAAAAAAAACCAAGTAAAAAAAACATTATTGACAATGCAATTTTTTTAAAAATCTAAGATTTTGATCATTAACTCGAGATAAAAAAAATAAAAAGAAATGAAAAAAAAAAAGGATAAAAAAAACATTATTGAGTAATATATGTTGGCTGAGGTTATTTTGATTTTGTAATTTATAGCCGATTTATCATGTCTCCACAAGGATAAAGCCCTCAATAATATTTTATTTTGAACTTGTTCCTCACTTTTTTGGGTAGAAGTTGCTTACGTTCATATTTATGTTATAGGCTTATGATGTTGTATTTAGCATGTTTTTTCAACAATAGTCCAAATTTAATGGACTAATTGTTGTGTGTGATAGATTTCTTTTTCATTGATGCTTTTGATTTATTATTTTATATAATCTTACCACATAAAGAATCCGTAATAGAAATAGAACATCAAAATAAGGAGAATGAGAATCCACACATTAAACAATAAGCACACAAACAAGTAAACATTATGCCCTTGTTTTTTAAGGTTCAGACACTTGAAAAAGAAACACAAATGGGCAAGCAAACAAAAGCCCTTTTTTGAAGGTTCGCACAATAATTTACTAAACACATAACATTACCCTTATTTCTGGAAGTTCACACAACAAACACACGAAATAAGACAAATTGTTGTAGCTAATGAAACAGCTGGAATTACTTCCCACCAATGTCGAGTTGATCATGAAATAGGTAACCAACCAACCTAATGCAAACATCAAGAACAAACATCATCCAGGCATCTCGTATTTGTTGATTTAATCCAACCATTTAAACAAGGATAGAAGATAAATAGTTGCAGCCATTTTACCTGCAAGAATGAATTACGTACTAGCATGCTTTCCAAATTCCAATGCCAAACAAATCATCCTCTTCCTCTTTTTCCTCTTTCCACCCATATTCCCGGGTCCACCTTCTAGCAGTGCTGGCTGGCACGGAGCAACCAGCGCCGAAACCCTCAGCTACCTGCAAAACCAATTCAAGCATGGTATACACATTCTAACTTGTAAGTCTTATTATTAAGGGAAGCAAGAAATAAAAACACTGGAAGAGAGGCAAGAAATCATGTCAAATATACAACACCTCTGATTGAGCACTCATTGAACCATTTGATGTAGTAGCAAATCTTGTGGACAGCTTTGGACATTGACGCACCCTCAACATCCACAAACGAGGGAATAAGAAATCACAACATCCATGACTGAAGTAGACAATACTTGGTAATTTTTCTAGAAACAGCCCCCACAGATCAGGGAGCACCATCTCCTTCTCAGCATTGACAGATGAAGCATGATCACCCTGCCCAAATACTCCCAATAATTGAGAGGATTGACTTACTTTAAGTTCTTGGAGCTTTTTGAGACCTGAAGCCATGGCTACGGGGAGGAGACTCTTCAACTTGTTGCATCCTCTGATCTCAAGTCGACACAAATTGGGGAAGCATGTAGATTGGAGATCACTCCCTGACAATATCTGATCCTTTTCATCATCATTATCCTTAGCAATAATTTGCTCTAATTCCTCACAATTTGATATCTCTAGAACTTTCAGTTGAACTAGACTAGCAATCACGCTGTCTGTGAATACATGTGTCAGTCTCTTACACTCTTCCACCTTCAAAGTAGTTAAAT
>Ga0307513_10011782_pt1 | contig 10841 bp, 10 predicted proteins | sample 15_EM_MG_FD_202174 | JGI IMG/M metagenome (GOLD analysis project Ga0307513, IMG submission 202174) | Populus trichocarpa ectomycorrhiza microbial communities from riparian zone in the Pacific Northwest, United States - 15_EM | ecosystem: Host-associated > Plants > Roots > Unclassified | place...
ATCTTTTAACTGGATGTCTTCGTTGGTCGCGCTACTCGGATGGCTGGCCTTAGATTATAGTTGCCGGTGTCCGGATGGCGACAGGTGGTGGATCGGCTGGCAGGAGGGAGCGAAGACAGGCACCCCCTCAATATTGTCGTCTGCCTGATCCAGACCCTTGCTGTTTCTTATGGAGGCGACAGGTTGTAGCGGCACCAGCGCTCATTGCATCTGTACAATACTTGGCGATGCCGCTCAGCGTGCTCACGGCTTCAGGCCAGGTAACGCCCGTAGCTCATCCACCACCTTAGTCGGTACAGTCACTACGACGGCAAGGACGGCTGCAAGTGTTGCCCCGCCACCATTGGGTTGGTAATTGATTGAGTGTCCAATGGTACGCCCACGCCCCCGAACGTCAACGCGAGGACAACGGTACTGCTTGCGGCTCCTGCTTTGCAATTTGGGGCGGAGAAACACGCTTGGGATGGGAACTACCTGAGAAGGAGGATCAACCCTTAAACGTTCCCGAAGGACCGTGAGGCATTGGCTTCATCCGGCGTGATTGTTGGTCAATTTGGTTGCCCATAGTAGTGGGAGGCGTGGCTCTTGAACTCTCCGTCCCCTCTTCTATTACAGTACAATGTTGTATATTCCAAGACCAGTAGCTTTCGGTACTGGATAGGCGGTTGTACATATGTACTTTTTTTTGCGGATTTTTGTTTTGACGGGCGTAAGCTGGCCTTCTAGAACTCTCTTTCAATGGGGTAATTGCTGAAATTTCCGAAACTGAGCGTATTTGTTGGGGCGCGCTACAAACACGTAAGGATACAATAACGCGGATGTGAACCCTCATATGACCCAGAACATGCCCGCGTGATGCCGGGCTCTACACCCGAACAATCAGCGCACTGAGCGCTCGAATATCAAAATGCCAAATTCTAACAGTAAGCTGAAAGGAACCAAAGATTTGGTGCTTGCCAACACTACCGAACCAACTCGTTCTAATAACGGAAACTCGTACGAAAGAGCCATAAGTTCTCAGTCCTTCTCCGTCAAGGCACTGTGAAGGTTATTGTGGTATGGAACGGGCAATGAGGTGACCTGGGCATCCGTTAGTTCCTAAAATGACGGCCGCACTTCCGGACTTTGCCCTTGACACGATGCCCTCACAAAACTCCATTGCTACGCAGCTCCATGCAATGAATGATCAATGAACGGGGAAATGCGGCTCACACCACCACAGCTCGAGAGGCCATGCCTCAATGGAAGGTGTACGGATAGTCACATGTCCGAGAGACGTAGTGCTCGTCAAATCCAGAGGATGTAGTCATAAATATGAGCACAGCAAAGGTCGCCCGTCGTTGCTCAATCTACCGCCTTGTTGTATTGCAATAGGTTTGCCCAGTCCGTATTGGATGCTCTCTCGCCAGTGATCTAACGTAACAGTGACTCGGCTCTCTCTCTATACTCGCATACTCTGTCGAGCGATTTGGACGCATGGGATGTGGCACTGTGAACCAGTCGCTGGTCGGAAGCAGCGCATCCATCCTACACTTTCACTTCGTTATCATTACCGACCCCACATCATGAGCGGGGTCGGACATCGGGGGACATAGAGCAGTCATGCCCCTCCGATGGTTCACTCCGCTGGCTGGGTCTGCGGACTCGCCGTGCGGCTACAGGGTAAGGCGGTCGGTATACCCTTTAACCTCACGCTTATCGGTTACACGTCCTCACTGGTGGACATGTCTACTTACGGCCTCATCAAGTCCGGTCCTGTGGACAGGTGAGAATGTTGTCATCGATAACACCATTTAGAACACTTAAGCACTTGGGGAGGACGTCCAGGCCCATGACTGGCTCGGCGAATGCGGGACAGGCAGGCCCACGGATTGGTACATCACTTATGAGGCGCTGTAGATAACACAATAGGCTTTACGGTACATGCGAGGTCCAGTGCTCCCGTTGTAGAACCACTCCATAGTGTCTTGGGTGCTGTATGTACAACCAATTGAGAGGAAGTATATCTGAAATTTTTCATCCAGGCGAATAGAAATAGCGGCAGGAAATATATAAGGAATGGAGGATGCACAGTGAGTCAGAGCATGGATGTGCTATGGAGCAAAAACAGAATTTGTTCCCCGATCACCATCGAATCTGTAACATCGCAGCATTTTGCTTGCATTTTCCGAAGGAGATATCATGCACCCTATCTCTAGACCTGCTTGGTAGCAGCTATAACAGCACAAAAGCCCATTTGTATCAAGTTTCTCGCAATCAAATGGACGCTTTGGCCACTCCTTGGCGCCCTTGTGACGAGGTGGCATGCAAAGTACGCCAACGTGTCTTCCTGCAATCGACTCTCTCAGGTGTTCAAGCAGTACTCCATGAACAGGCCCTTTGATGGTGATCTCCTTCAATGAAGTTTGAAATTGACCAGTTAAAAAACCATATTGCCTCCGCTGAATGCACTGGAAGAAATCAGGCCAGAGAGGGTACTCAGAACTTGAAAGAGCCTCAAGTGCTGGCAGGAAATTTGGATCCACAAGGTGTTGAGCAAGCTGGTCAATACAATTTGAATTAATGGTTGTTGACCGAGGTAGTATCAAGTTCTTCAAGTATACAAAAGGCTTGAGAAACAATACTATTGTTTGTGAAGGGTCCTTAAATCCACAATAAATGGGGCCGAATTCCAGGTTCAGATCGGTGACAATGCCCAGCATCTCTGAGGTGTAATCCCCTGTCCAATGTGGTGGGCATATAATAGGCTTGTTCCAATCAATGTTCATTGCAACAGAATGAATCTGGGAGGGGTGAACATTGAGAACAAAAAGATCACTGATACAGAGATCAAGCTGAAGTCTATCAGCTGAAGGAAGATATGTCTCCCATGGATTGGTATCACTCTTATAGGGCCCTAGGTAGATAATCGAGATACGAGATCTAGAGCTGCTGATTTGTCTCAGATCTAAAGGAATGATATGGGACACACGAAGAGATATGAGACGGGGTGCATGAAAATCCAGCCATCCAGGCACATCAATTTCAAAGTTCTCAAGATACAGTTCCTCTAAAGCGGGAAACTCCAATTTGGTCCTCGCCGGGGCCACCAGTGCACTCCGATCCCCTGTCATCCAATTCACTATATGCATCTTTTTGAGATTAGTGAATATGGTGGGTGAAGGGAATTGACCATATTCCCATGTGAGGTGTGTGGTTGGGACAAAGACAGACAAAAGTCTTTCGGTAAAGGCCCCTGCCCAAGCCTCCCACCCCCCGGAATATACATAAAATGTAACATGAACGAGCTCAAGGCTGCCCCCGAACATGGAAGGTCGCATGTCTTGGAATCCACTTGCATCAAGGTCTTTGGGGCTATAAGCTTTAAGGTGCATATGGACTCGTAAATTCCGCAGAAATCTGAAGCGGAGGAGACATGCTTCCAACTGCGGATATATTTCCATGGAACGATGTTGGTTCAGCTCGTAGATAATATATAGGTCCACAAGCACCGGGCACTCGAGCCACTCGAGCCAAGGGGATTTTAACATGGATCCACTGGCCCAGCGCGCATTATAGACACGGAGGCGGAGGTGTCGAAGTTGCTTAAACCAAAGCACCTTGTCCCACTGAGTGTCCCTCGACTCGAGTTCGATAGATATAGACAGAGATTCAAGGTTGGGAAAGTACGTAAATTGGATGAGAGATTCTGGTTCAAATGTCCATTGGTACAGCTGGACGCAGTGTAGACATTTGGGAATTGGAACAGTAGAAATCCTGCGACTTATGGGTGCATATACGCTCCAATTCATAAAGTCAGCAGAGGTGTCGAGGGGTTCCAATCGAGCAAGAAAACCCTCAAAGCTGGTTTCAGCCGAATGGCCAACAAGGGTTTTGAAGCGGTGTGCATGCTTTAGTAGAAGGTCTTGGAGGGGTGCAGTTGGCGTTACGTGATCGAGAAGGACAATGTCCAGAGGTGCTTTGCCAGAGCGGTTGACGAACAAGTGGACCCGTTCCAGGTAATCGTCCTCCGATCGGTCGATGATGATAGTAGACCACAACAGTGGTTGATTAACTGCAATCTGGCACCAAGTTCTGCTCACAGAAGCGAGAATGAGCGGAACGTCTCGATAACCGACCATAGTCTCGCGAGAAGGCATAGTCAACCCTCCGTCTGGCCAAAGATCGTTCTCCGGTCCTAATTCAACGACGTGGTAGATTGTGAGGCTGAATATGAAGTTGACTATCTCGACTGGGAGGTACTTTGCGGGATCAAGGCGGTGGGTGGTGTTCTGTTTCCACAACGCATCCACCAGTTTGTTGTAACGAGCGATAAGGGCGCTCTTTTCAGTATCCTGTCAGTACACAAGTCACATCGGAGTTCACGTTCTATGGCGTAGCAGACTCACGACGGGGTTGTCAGCTCCCATCGTTAGCGTCTGCCCGATTGCTTGAAGTTCGGCAGTGATGGAGTGTATAGACATATTTGCACGCGAGGACACGTTTTTCTGCGCAGCGCAAGACCGTGTTTAATTTGATGTCGAGGTGAAAGGTGAAAGGTAAATTAACTTTGTGGTCTTCTCAGGTTTGCTCTCTGCGTCCAACGTCACTGTTTTCCACTGGATATACCCACCTTAAACTCTAACAATTGCCCAAATGGGCGACGCGAAAAGCAACACAGTAGCCTGCCAAAAACACCCTCTCGCTCCCCCCTTACACCAGAAGCGGCAAGCAGTCCTCAGCGCACTTCGGAATCCTTGGGTGGGACTAAGCTGACACCTCAATCAGCCGATTTGCGCCCCTACGCCCCTACAAAGGGTAATTTGCTTTGTGCTAGGCATCCCGAAGACCACGTACACGTGCTTCACCCTTCCATGCCCTCGTCTCACGGAATCCGCGGGCCACGCACCCACCACATACTCCTTCCGCGTCTGGGTGTCCGGATGGCGACAGCTGGTGGATCGGCTGGCAGGAGCCTCCATACTGTTGTCTGCCTGGTCCAGATCCTTGTTGTTTCTTGTGGAAGTTACATTTCCAGAGTCATGCAGATTTTCTGCTACTTATACCTCCTCAATTTTGAACCCGTGCTGATGGGCGGCTTAGTGAATCCTTGCATTTGGGGTGTGTGCTTCAACTCGCGTAGCTATTGTACTATGCCTCATTATCAAGACTACATGCGCCTATCACCCACACAGACAATGCTGGGATTCTTGCTTGTGCCCTGTTTTTGAGGTTATTCCCAATTTCACCGTCGCACCTTTGGGAGGGATGGGAATAGGGCGTTGCTTCTGAGTGAGTATCTCCTCTCCATGCCGGGTGGGTGGATGCCCGTCTCACTAGTTCTCTTTGTGACTGGTGGGATTGCCCGGGCCGGCGGCCTACTCATCGAGATCACCAGACCCGCTGCTCCATATCAGCAGGTCCGCGTGCCAAATTTACATTAAACTATTGCTCAGTAATCATATCCTCTCTTACAGCATGGATTTGCGGAATTCGTAGGAGCCTTTTTCTTACTGCCCGAACACCCTACATTGCCAGAGGGTGCCAGTCGTCAAAGCATAGCATTACGGGTGGACTATTCGAGATGGCGCAGCAGTTCGGGGTTGTCGTCTGGTTGGCAACCCCGACTGGTACCCAGATCTAGGGCGAAGGGATGCGTGGCGGCAAGCGGAACTTTCCTCCGATAGCACGCAGCGGATCTAAGCTGAAGGGACTCATAGTTGCCCAGTAGACAGCTCGTGGCTTCGCGGTGTTCGGTATGGCTCCTTCCTTTAGACCATTCCAGAGGGACATTGGAATAGTAGATGACAAGAAGAACAAGGCGATGGATGAGACCAACAAGTTCGAAATGGTCGCGCTTCCTAGTCCAGTGGAAAGAGCAAGCCATGAAGACGTAACCCATGAGTGAAGGAACAACCGACCATCGACGACGTAATGTGAAGATCCCCCATTTGTCGTATCCTTGTAGTGTATCTCCTTTCATTCCACCTTCATTCGGGATTACCCTCATACAGAATAGAATAAATATTTGTCCGTCGCCGTCCCACAAGGGGACCTAAGTTGTTCTATTGGGGTCATGAGACTGTAGGTAATTCGGAAGCGGTTCATGTTCATTTCGCCCTTTCTTGGCGGGCCAGCACGGGACAAAGCTGGCATGAGAGACGAGAACACTCGGGTTCCTGGGTTCCACCTCATTCATTATGTAAACAAATTCAATCTAGAGGACGCAATGATTGGGTTCAAGGGCACCCCCTTGCTCGAGGCGCAAACACGTCAAAGGTCGTCAAGTACTTTATCTTTATCCATCAGCAACGTGCGGGTACGCCCTCTGGAATCTGCCCGTGAACCTTAGTCGTACCACGTAATACAGAACCAGACCGCGTACCAGTACCGGAGAACAGTAGAGCGTACGACTCCATGGACCAACCGGTACCAATCGTAACAGCAAAGCACCAAGCCATCGTCTCTTAGTACGAGATAGATCCAAGGAGAACGGTCCTATCACCGAAGACAGCCTAATCTCTCAAGCACGTGTCACCGCAAATCTACTCCATGCCAACCACATCACGGGGCCTTGCAAGTTCAGATGGCGACCCTGCAGGTTCATATGGAACGTCCAACGCAAACCTCGGAGACCATTGGATCTTTAGGGAGGGGCCCCTTTTCGCCCTCTTCCTGATACATCTCTACGGCTTGCTATACTCTCACGCCACCTTCTGAAGTCATCGCGCGTGACAGAAGACTCCCCTTCAACGTAGCAATTACACTCTAGGAGGGTTCTAGTAACCGCTTCCACGGAGACGATCTTTTGGTTTATCCAGCGACCAGCACGAGAAGATCGTTCGTCATCAGGAAGCATGTAATTCGTCAATACGGTTTGTCAAGACGGTACAACCATTGCGAGCACTTCATCTTATTGTTAGCTGTTTGTGTAACTAAATTTCTCGCAGTATCTATGTGATCGATCCCCATAGAAGGCCTCGTTTGGGACTCCGTCCAAAGACTTGTTCTTACGGAACCGGCATACAGTCCTTATCGTGATAGCACTAGCACCGCGGATACGCCTGGGCACGTCAATATTTTGATGCGATCGATAGTTTGCGTTATCGAGCTGGTAGTACAATGGGAGTGGGAGGTGGTTCTGGTGTTATTGTCAATCCAGTGGGTCTCAGGTGACAGCGAATACGGCATGGGTCTCTGGATGATGGAGCCCCCGGTCCCGCTCATGTGCTTGAAGTTAAACGTATCAGGCAGGAGCGGCCTATAAACGTGAACATGACGTATCGAAGTGAAATCTATTCTATCTTGATCCAAGGTAACCGCCGATAGGCTCCAGTCATCGGAAGGCTTAGACTAATATCAGTCGTGGCTGCCAGCGGTACCATTCGTTCCAAGCTGTTTTCCGTGTATGTCCCGATGGTCCAAATAGTGCTTCTATTGGCAGAACCTTCGCGCGATGAGTCCCGTACCGACTTGCCACCTCGTCGGCAGGCTCATTGCGTGCGACCATGGGATCAAGGCTGCTCATCGCCACTCGCAACATGTACGATATTCAATGGTTTCAAAAAAACAGACTACTCCAGGTGGACGGCGCGCTGTGCCGGCAACTCTGTTGAGGGTGACGAAAGTCATCAGCGAATGGGTCAACAGGCGACCCACAGCGATCGCTAAATTCGATGCGTGCTGATAAATAGACGACATTTAAGCTCATTCGGGGATATGAAGGGGGACCCTGATGAGCCTCTCCGAACGCAGAGGGGCGAATATAATCACTCCGATAGAGGCGCCCCTCTCACGTAACGGAGCTACCTGGATAAAGTTACCTCCGGGCCACAAGTGGATAGGAGCCATGGTTGTCGGGGGATTTCTAGGCATCAGAGCAGCACCCAGTCGTGCCAGAAAAGTATCAAGCCACCAAACCCACGTCGCACACGATCTGTGGCTGAGGGATAGTATACCCTCTCCAAATCGAACAGACCCACCAAAGTAGGGGCGGTTACTTGTTACCTTGCGTTCGAGATTTGTGTGTTCTTTCTCCCTGACACGCCGAGGCTGGTGGGTTTTTGGTGCAATGTAGATCACTGACTACATTGAGAATGTATGACTACTGTACAGACATAGCAAGCGAATAAGTAAAGTACATTAGCGGCTGAGAACCGAATTGTCCTTGGCAATGTCGTTGACAGTCTGTGGTCGATAAAGAAGGCGAGCTTGCGCCGCGTAACGATACATCATTATCATGAATGCTCATAAGGGTGCACAAGGACTGGCGTTGCTACGAGCCCCTGCAAGGATGGTAGACTCGGAGCTACACCCTCGGCTCTCAACCAACCTTAGTGGGAGGCACGACGGGTCGGCTCAACAAACCTTACCTATGCGAAGCGAGCAATCCAGTTGAATGTGCGGAAGGGGGAAAGTCAAGTCTACGAGGTTTGTGCTCAATCTCCTCCATCAAGAGGAGAGAGCTGCAGGCATCTGCTCGGGATGACAAGCGATAAGGTGGTGCCGGACCAATTAGTCGGGAGTATTGGGAGGTGCGTGGAGCACGTGGAGCAAAGATGGGCCCTAATTGACTAGTAGCAGAGGAAGATGCGAGGGGTTTCATAGGTGGTAGGGAACATAGGCGGTGGGAAACATATGTTTAATGTCTAGATGCGAAATGCTCAGCAAGGATGACGACTAAGGGTCATAAAAGACTACCTACTTGGTGTGGGACGGGCGAGTGGCTCGAGGAACACAAGCTGGCCGTTCAGTAACTGGAGTCGCGTATGCGTAGCGGGATACAGTATATACTGTCGCATTAGGAGCGAAGTGGACGTGCTTCGGAGGGGAAGAGGCCCGCACGGGTGTTGGTGCGATAACATGACCTTTGGAAGGCCGATGGTGCTGGAGAGATGGGGGTATTGTTGGACCGACTCGCGGTCGGGCATGTTCGGGTCGTTTCGAGGTCGTCATAGGTGGTCGTTGCGAAGCGGATTGGGTCGGAGGAACAGGTACAGAGTGCGGAGAACGTGGTACAGGATGCGGGGAACGCGGTACAGAGTGTGGAGAACGTGGTACAGAATGCGGAGAAAGTGAAGGGTGTGGTTTACGGGGTGACATGGTGGACGCTGCGGCGTTAACCCATCGCCGGAGGTCATCGAAATCGCGATAGGCCGCGCGGACGTCGTGTCCTGAATGCGATAGTTTTTGGAAGACATCCTCAAGCTCTTTGAGGTCATAAAAAAGTGACATCCAGGCAGACGGCGCGCGGGAATCACCCGTGGCTATATGGTGAATATTCGTGATGAGGCGATTGGGGTCGAGCTTCGACACCTGACGGGTGACGTGGAGGAGGGCGTCCATACGGATGGGTGAGGCAACCTGTGGAGTTGACAACGCGTGAGGATGGCGAGCACGCGCGCAACACTTCAAAAACTTACAGTGGCCATTGCGAAACTAAGAGATGAAGAAGTTGAAGGGTATGAGGGTATGAAGGGTATATAGGGAGATGATATGTAGCTAGCGTAGGGAGGTCGAAGGGGAAGGATCTCGCAAGATAGGTTTCAGACGTGGCCCCGACACCGTCGTACTTAAGCGTGGTTGGCATCGAGGCTGGAGGCGCAAGGAAGACAGACGGATGTGACGTAGTAGGCGGCACAAATCCCGAGACCAGGTTCTCTTCCCGATTCTAATGTTCACAGCCATGGCGGGGCCCGTAAGCCCCATATGCCCGGATTTCAAGCCCGGTGAAAACGCTTTGATTATTTGAGTCAAGCAGGTTAGAAAGCAGGCACGGTATCGCGGTTATGCCCCCGCGAATGGTGCCCATATTTCCTAGGGATTTATTCGGGCAAATGGGGGCGGATGAGACTGGCAGCTGGACCGTCTTCGGGGCTGGCCGCATGTTGCTTAATTATTTGACAAAGGTTTGCAATTGCAATGAAAGAGCTTCTACTAGTCATGTCGACCACCTCCAAGTGAAGAACCCCACGGCCGAGTCTGAGAGTCTCGAACGCCTCGCGTTGATTGGGAGTTGGTCCCACGCCCAAGCGGTGCGTGTGAGGGCAGCTTATTTCGGACTGTCATTGCAGACACCTCAAACAAGCGCTGGTCCAAAAAAGGGTTTCCGTTACTTTCTCCGGAAGGTTCTAAAAACCGGGGGCATGATCATTTGCACGCCTGGAGACCGGAAGGGCCCTCGGAACCCCCCGAGGTTCCGGGGGTCTAGTCTATCGCCTGTCATCTGTTCGCATCACAGAGGAGGTCACTGCACCAAATTGGGACTTCGTGGAGGTGCCGCCGGCTTTCAACAGGTTCGACCAACTCTCAATATTCTGGCAAATCCACCAAGAGTTATCTTCATAGCCCGGTTGGGGATTCCCACAGAAATCCCGGTGCCCGGTACCTAATGACTCTCGGCAAATCCAGTCAAACGCACCCTTCACTTGGCATTATTCATGTAGATATAATATTTCTTATACAGCGCTAGGTATTAGAGTCTTGCTATTCACGCTCATGGTAGATGCTTGCCGGCTCTCGTCGCCTTCGCCACCTCGCTCTGTGTTGTGTTCTCTGCATACCGCTTGTAGACCACGAGGTACCGCTCTGGATCACTGGTTGTCTTCTTCACGCTCTTTCGAGCCAGAGCAGCATCTTCCCATTTCGCAAATCGCTCCCAAATCCCTTCTTCGCCGTCCCGTTCGCTAGTTCTGGGGAGCTCAAAATCCCTATACTGCTTCAGAACCAACGAGAACCGAAGCACCCACGGCAGCAACATGATATCTACCGTGGTGAACTGTTCGCCGAAAAAGTAGGGACCTTTCTCTGCTGGTGCCATGGCCTTGACGAAGGCCTTAAGGTGCGAGAGAAGCGCTTCGCGG
>Ga0307513_10011783_pt1 | contig 10841 bp, 14 predicted proteins | sample 15_EM_MG_FD_202174 | JGI IMG/M metagenome (GOLD analysis project Ga0307513, IMG submission 202174) | Populus trichocarpa ectomycorrhiza microbial communities from riparian zone in the Pacific Northwest, United States - 15_EM | ecosystem: Host-associated > Plants > Roots > Unclassified | place...
GGTCTCATACTCATTTGAATGAAGAATACCGATACTTCTACGTATTCAAGGACAAGGATATCCGGAATCATCCCCGGTGTTGCAGGCACTCCTTACGACTCTCAACGGATCCCAACAGAACCGGGGCCTACAAGGAGGGAGTCACGGCGCTGGACCGCAAGAAGATCCAATCGAAACCGGCCTGATAGAAGCGCTCGGCTGCCTTGAAGAACGACCAAACTTTCATGAGATCGTGTCTACGACGAATGACTATAACCAAACCCTCGCACATCTATCCATCCTCTACGACTATCCCTCTCTTCTTGGCCGTCTCGTCGAATGGCATATCGAGCTCTCGATTGCCGATGTCAATGGTCTCACTGCACTTCATTGTGCCTATATGAAGGGAGATATGGACAGCGTGCGCAGTTTGCGAAGAGGTGGTGCATCTGAAACCGTGACGGATCAACTAGGTCGAACTCCTTCAGAGCTTCTGCCAGAGGGATTGGAGGGATTTGACTCGGACATCGACCTCGACGCCGAGCTCGCCGGGTTAGACGCAGAAGTATATCCGGATACAGATTATATTGATGAGAAAATCTCTTTGGTGCCTAATTCCAATATTCAAGCACCGGTTTCCGGCGGCCCTGGTGTCGCAGGACTTACGGAGCGCGAGCGGGATCGAGCTGGGGCCGATCCATATGATGAATTCCGGTTCTTTCCTTGGGACACCCCTTGGGACCCCCTTCGGCTCGAACCACTCGAACCAGCAAATTTGAGCGATGCCTCTGCCTCAGGGACCAGTGGTACACCCCAAAGTATTGCCGGATTTGGTCCCGAAACTGGTCCCGAACGTGGTCCCGAAATTGGTCCCGAAATTGCTGCAGGCGAAATGTTTTCTGATTTTATGCCATTCTATTACAGTACTTCACCGGGCACCGGGTCACCCCACTCACTGGGTTGACCCTTACCCACTCCTGTAAATCCCGAAAAAATATATAATTGTGATTAACAACCCTATCTGCATTTGTACACGACGTTTTGAGGTGAGTGCACCATTCACACATGTTCCCAAGCCGAATACGGCCTAAAGTGAGCAGCTCAATTGTGTCATCGGCCCTACAACACTTACATTGCATGCTTGCTGCACAAATCAGGTAGATACAATGTGTATGTTGCATTTAACCTTTTATTATGAGTTCAGGAGCCATCATATGCAGTCGATGGGGGTCGATATAAGCAGGCTGGTTGTTTTTTTTGCGCGGTGAGGCACCCTGGAACTCCCCATCAGCAAAGACACGTGAAAAGTCAACAACGGTACTCATGAGCGAGGCTTCGAAGGCAAAGGAGCCGTCGACCGGATGTCATGGTAGACGTGGTACAGGACTCTGAATATGAGGACTTGGAGGGTAAACTCGGTTTATAGTCTTACTTGTATGTTATCACACATGCATGGTTTACTATATGAATTTCTTTGTAATTTTTATAGGGGTGAGTGGCGTTCGTGGGAACACCTGTCAATTTTGACAGCCTTCTCCCGGATCAAGATCTCACCCAAAAATCACGCAACAAATTGTCTAATGTGCCTAATAATTATGAGAATATACTGCAAGATGTCCGAAAGGCGTATCAGCTATGTACAAGGTGTACAGCCCAATTGGCGATAGGTGGCCCGGTGACCGGTGAAGTACTTTCCGAATAATCGTGTTTGTTGGGGCCCGCTGACAAATACGTAGCGATACAACAACCAGAACGAGCTCTTATATACCCGAGAAATGATCATGTGAAACGCAGTTTCCCAAACAATCAGTGCCCCCTGACGACCGGAGCACTGAGCGCTCGATATGAAATCCCAAATAATTGCCAAACTCCGACAAGTTCCTTTGGGAATTATACAGTGGAACTTCAAATCGGACGTGAAACAAATAGGCAATCTGGTGTGGATCTAGTAGTTAGTTCCACCGGCGCGGTCATATTCTCTCTTGACAAATTCGATCGTTTTATGTATATAGCCCAGGTCCTCCTGAATATTTGCATGTAAATCAATTATATATTCTTGTATCTCTCATCCCTCTTCGTGTCAATAGAGAAGCGTAATTTGCGACGGCTGATCAATCTAGAGGCACCTGTGACAGAAGGGCCCAAGCTCTATCCCATATCTTAGGGGCAGGCTTACTTTGCCTTACACCTGGTACTCGACGAGGACTGACTGAACAGTGCCATGCCGCTGCATGTGAGGCTGGAGCGTATTTTTTTTGGATCCTTCCATGGCATCCTTTTCTCTACACGGCCTGATACGCAAGCTAGTGGGGCAGTAAAAATCGTGCGTATGCTCGTCTTTAGTTGGGCTCTATTTGAAACATTTCGGAACAGTTTCGGAACAGTTCTGGAGACGGAGTGAGCGTCCTCGATAACATAACCTCTCAGAATGAGTAACTCATAAATCGAAAAGTGATTTATTTCTGTACGCTACTGGGAAAGGTGCGCTACGCTTTCAAATGAACGGCAAGGACGAGTGACTGAGGTGGCCTCGCGAGTACGGCAAGCTCTGACCTTCTGAACGAGTCCCTCATACTGCTAGCACATCTCACCTGCCAGCCTTAGTGCAACGTGATGAACATGAGTGCTGCCCGACTCGTGACAGGAGATTCACCATAAATTGAGACGGGTGCTTGCAGTCTGGTCCTTCCCCACTCCTACCTCCGCTCTTCGAGTCACCTTGCGTTGTTCCACCACTGGTCTCAATCCCTCCTTGCCTATCGCTCGCAATGCTCGCGTCGCAACTGTCGGGCACCTCTAGTGACGGTAAGTCACAAGGTGAACTCGTGCTCCATCCTATGGTGATTGACCACATAAAAACCCACTTCAGGTCCTGCTCTGACTGAATCAGAGTGCCAGCGGGCCTGTGATTATGACGACCCACCTCCAGGAGGTCTGGGAGGCGCTGGACCGCCTGGGCAACTATATGGAGGATTTGACATATCTAGTTTCGACCCTGACTGGCTACTTGCGTCCAATATGGTTAGATCATCCGCAAATCAGTCTCCAGAAATTAGTTTTGGAGCGCCGCAAACTCCGTCAAGGAACCTGAGATTCAACGCTTCGATTCCTTCGCATACGGTCGCACAACAGCACCAGTGGGACGCTGGTAACCATTTTCCTCCCAGTAACCCCTCCCTCGATAATTTCAGGCCGCCCAATTTATTCGACCCCACTGGATTCTCGAACCCGGCTAGCTTAACGGGTCCTGGGCAGCAAAACCAGTTCTTAAGTGTTACTGGAGATAGCCAGAGTAACGTCTCCCTATCTGGAGCCCAGATGGCGGGTGGAGGGTAGGTCTCTGAGAAGTTGGCCAAACCTGAGGCTCACATCACCGCCATCTAGGCACAGTGCTACTAGTCAGCAGTTTGGGACCCATGGTGCGTCTATCGGCCTCCTCATCAAGCCAATCGCCGAGCACTTCCTTTCACAGGATTACCTTTACAAAGTCCAATGCCTTCCCAGAATGAACCACAGGCAACTAGGGATCCCCAGGCAACTCTCTTTCATCCGAGACCTGAACACGTCGTCAATCGGAGAAGGACTTTGCCCACAAGCGACCAACGGGCGCCCGGGAATGCCTCCCTGGCACACTCAGGACTTCCTATTCCTGCACTCGCTCCAGTTAAGCTCAATCTGGGCCGGGTCGAAGGGAATGTGCCGTGCGTTCCCCACTCTACTTCCATACAACCCTTCTCTCAATAGCGCTCCAGTATGCCCGACTGGATTGCTCTCGTAATGCCATCTCCGCAGGCGGACGGAAACGTCATCACGCTGCGTCGCGACACACATGTCGCTCTCGACATAATCCTCGAGCGACTTCCAAGGCAGCCTCACGGAGGGTGCAATGGAATCAAGATCCCCGCAACCGCCTCTGTGAGGAATTATGCCGAGACGGCTGGTAAAGCCCTTCTGGAGTTTCGCATCCACGTATCTGGCGCGACCAGCAATCGACGCTACGAAACCGTCTGTGCAGGCTGCGAGAAGCGAGAGAGAAAGAAAGGAGGAACTCCAAGCTTGATTGATTTCACTGCCGCGCAAGACATCATCGAACAACAAGATGGCAAAGTACGGGCCGAGTTCATTTTTTGCTGCTATCCGAAATGCCATCAAGATAGCGGCTATTTGTGAGCTTGATCATGCCCGTTGTGCTCCCCATATGCTGACCCTTTCGTAGTCTGGACGTCGTCCTTTCTGAAGATGTCGGCCAAAACAATATCGTGGCTCAATATCGACTTCCTTTCTCCTTTAATGTCATGGCCAAGGTCCCTCAAGGGCAGAAGCGAACGAGGCGCCAGATGGAAGAGTCGGAAGAAGTACCACCAGTAGTGGATCAACGAAATGTTCGACCCCGATTTGATGATTCATCGCAAAAAGATGCCGCTGACGAATGGAATGACCACCCTATGCCGACTCCAGCCATCAACCCCTGGAATGCCCCTCAGGGTATTCAATATCGCGAAGGCGACTCATCAAGTGCACCCCCTCCCGCCGTCCCGCACCCTCAACTACCCCGGAACGCAGGCTCCAATTCTGGTCCTCTTAGCGCCTGGAAACCCACAAGCTCAGCGATCCCCCCACTTATGCAGGGCAAGCGGGGTCGAGCTGAGGCCGATCCGGATCACGAAGACTCCCAGGACGCTACTTTGGAACGTCGTGTGCTATCCTGGCTCGAGCGATTCTTCGATACCGCTAGTATTAGTACCGCAGGGTCCAGTGGTCCACCCGCAAGTCTTTCTCTTTCGCGGCTATTCAACACAGCCGCGGGACCTGGGGCCGCTCAAGTAACCACTTCTCGCGGTGTTCCATCTTCAAATGGCTTTTATAATTCTCTTGCAACGTCCGCGACCCCCTCGGCGTCTCAGCTGGACCCATCTTTGCGCTCAGTACAAGGACATCAGCTTTCTGCTCAACCTGTTGAATCACTCACTACCGTCCTCAGGACCACTAGCCGTCGCAGTGGCCCAACGTCTGGAGGGATCAAAATCTGGCTGGGGGGAGAGGAGCTCACGAAGCCTTTTACCCTATACGCCAGATTTGGCACTCAGGTTGCCGCGACAGTGAGCTCAATATTTCCTCTATTACCCCAATCCTCTTCTAATATCCATATTAGACGATTCAGAATGCGAAGATGCTGGCATGTATACTTCCCACTGCAAGTCATTCCAGCCGTGTAAAGGTTACACTATCCCGTTCAGCATATCCTGGAGCCCCTGAATATGGAGCGAGCCTTGCTGAGTTCGTGTACCATAGCGACCACACCCAGCTGTGAGTCTGGGTAATCTTCATCATTTCACTCAATTAATTGCTTCCAAAGTATCCCAATTCTATTGCGCCTGGAGGAGTCCGGACGCCCAGAGTATACCCCTACGTTTCAAGCCCTACTCATAATGCTACAAAGAGACCGTGCCCCTCAAGGCTCCGCTAATTCACAGGCCGGGCAGATCGAATCATCTCTCATCAGGGCACTCTTATTGCTGCGCGAAAAACCCAACTTCGACGGCATCGTATCCACTAGCAACGACTCCAGTCAAACACTTGCCCATCTATCCGTCCTATATGGCTATATATCTTTGCTAAGGCGTTTAGTCAAGTGGAGGATCGACCTGAGAGTCGCCGACATCAGTGGTTTGACTGCGCTTCACTGTGCCTATCTGAAAGAGGATCGGGAGAGCATACGAATACTTCTGAGAGGGGGGGCGCCGCCTTCTATCGAAGACAAGCTGGGAAGGCTTCCCAGAGATCTAGCGCCGGAAGGATCGGATTTGGCGGATTGGCTAGAGGGAGAAATTGGGACGGGAGTAGGCTCACATCCTATTGAGCATCCGATGGACGAGGAAATTGCGTTGGGAGAACAGTTCACCGCGTTTGAAGCGGAGGAGCATGGCAATGACTCTGACCATGGAGGATCCGGTTCCGAGTCGGATACATCCAGCAACAACGGTGAGGACGAAGAAGGGATGGACATTGGTTCTCCTACTGTGGAACCAGGCCCACCTACCTCAAAGCTTTCGAGGCTCGAAGCCATGAATTCTCGAAACAAATATGGCCCTCGACTCATCCCTGACACTCCGCACGAGGCCGCTGTCAGCACCGTCGCCAAAAAGCTACAAGATACAGAAGCCGAACCTGCGGCCATTGAATTTTTGTGTAATGGAGTCTTCCCGGATGGGACAATCACTCTAGAGGCGTTGAAGGTACCTATAACTGCACAGTCTGTCTCTGCACAAGCCCCAATCATATGTACACAATCCATTCTCTGTATGTAAAGGTCTATTGCACATTGATGGTATTGCAATCCATACGTATACGTCAGTCCGCAATGTACTTACCCAAGAGTCTCCTACCCTCTCGTGACCAAGGAAACCTAGATTCGGCATACACGATCAACGGAGCAACGGAGCCTTCCCCGATCAAATCAAAACGAACGGAAGTTCAGGGCTTCGAATACACAACCTCTATTGGTTGAGGTAATGATGGTACTATCAAGGTATATCGTAGTGGAATTCCGGGAGGCCCATGCGTGATCCCATTATCTTAGGGGCAGATTTATTTTGTCCTACACCTGGTACTCGACGAGGACTGACTGAACAGTACCACAGGTTCGCCGCATATGAGGCTGGAGCGTAAATTTTTTTGGACTACTCCCTGAGTGGCCTCCTTTTTTTACACGCGGTTGATACGCGAGTTAGTGGGCGAACAGAAATCGTGCGTACGCTCCGCTCGTCTTTGGTTGGGCTCTATTTGAAATATTTCGGAACAGTTCCGGAACAGTTCTGGGGTCGGAGGCTTGGAGCTATTGAGGTAATGTCAGTATGCGGGTGGGGCTCCGAGACAGGTGGCAGATGACATGTCGGAGATAGCCATCTGATGATTTCTGCGCTGGCGTATGACTGTGAGGCTGGCACGTGGAGGAGAAATGTCTGAAGTTTCACGGAGGTTGCGAAAGCGCGTACTGTTTCGTGTATACTGCTCGTAGTTACTTGTAGTACAATTATTATGAATCATAACTGATATACAACGCTGCCGCGATGGACAGGAGCGCGCAATTTGATCAACAGACGAATGTAGAAAATGAAATACACCACAAAACCAGGCTACAGTGTATAGCTATAGTTCGTGGTAGCTACGACGCGTGAAAGTTTCGAAACGGGGGCCAATGACATTGTTCGGGAGGGATTGATTACGCCGATCGCGCTCACCGTTTAGATAATCCATTATCAGTCGCTTTTGAAGTATTGAAGTTGTGTAAAGTAATCTGAATGAGCCACTACAACTTGAAAAGCCAATATTGAGGACCCTGCTTAACTCGATTTCGGAGGCGGAAGCATGTATGGCCAAAGCTTCCACAATTGACTGGGCGAGAAGGCGGGTTGCGTTGCGAACCGCTTCATTGGGTGATTAGGGTCGCTTTCCATACGCTTTCGCTTTCGGCCGACGGTGCAGGACAGGCATATCTTGATACTATCCCCATTCTGGCCGTGACTACCCCCTCTTTGACGCGTTCGAAATTCATCCGACAGCTTGAACTTCTTGCATGGACTGCACTTAAACTTGGTGTCTGTGCTCATGGTGGCAGAATGTTGAACGGGAGGACAGCTTGGGCGGAGCGGAGTTTCTGCAGCCCAAACAAACATGGGTTGACGTGTTGTTTACTTAATTGTAGTACGTATTCAACATTCAAGCAATACATAATACATCGGCTTTTCTTAATACTTGTGGCTGTACCTCAGCTGGCAGCTGTCTCGGCCCCGGCGATCCCTCGTCCTTCCCAACGTCATCGGCCGCATTTATCCAGCGGCTGTCTCGAAACCCAACAAACCCAACGGGCTCTCAGCCTCACAGTCACGACAACAAATCATCAGACAGCTGTCTGCGACATGTCATCTGCCCCGCGTCATCTGCCAGCCACCCGCGTACCCTAGGAGTGAGCGTCCTCGATAACATAACCTCTCAGAATGAGTAACACATAAATCGAGAAAGTGATTTATTTCTGTACACTACTGAGAAAGGCGCGTTACGCTTTCAAATTGAACGGCGAGGACCAGTAACCGAGGTGGTTTCGCGAGTACGGCAACCTCCGACCTTCGTAACGAGTCCCTCATACTGCTACCACACCACACCTGCCAGCCTGAGTGCATCGTGGTGAACGTGTGTGCCGCCCGACTCGTGACAGCAGATTCACCATGAATTGAGACGGCACTTGAAGTGTGGTCCTTGCCCTCTCCCACCTCCGCTCTTCAAGTCACCGTACGTTGCTCCATCACTGGTATCAATCCCCCTTTTGCCTATCGCTCGCAATGCTCGCGTCGCAGCCGCCGAGCGCGTCTGGTGACGGCGCTAAGTCACCAAGTGAGCTCTTACTCCATCCTATGGTGATTGACCACATAAAAACCCACTTCAGATCCTGCTCAGCCCGAGTCAGAGTCCCAGTGGCCCCGCGATTACGGTTATGACGATCTCTTCGGTGACCTGCCTCCCGAAGGTCTGGGAGGCGCCGGACCGCCTGGGCAACTACATGGAGGATTTGGCATGTCTAGTTTCGATCCTGGCTGGCCAGTTGCGTCCACAGTTGCGTCCAGTATGGTTGGACAACCCACTGATACCTATCAGTCTCCGGAAATCACTTTTGGAGCGCCGCAAACTCCGTCAAGGAACCAGATATCCAACTCTGCGATTCCTTCACACACGGTCGCACAACAACACCAGTGGAACGCTGGTAACCATTTTCCTCCCAGCAACCCCCTCCCCAATAATTTCAGGCCGCCCAATTTATTCGACCCCCAATCTGGAGCCCAGATGGTGGGCGGAGGGTAGGTCTCTGCGAAGTTGGTCAAACCCTGAGGCTCACATCACCGGCATCTAGGCATAGTGTTACTAGTCAGCAGTTTGGGACCCATGGTGCGTCTATCGGCCTCCTTATCAAGCTAATCGCTGAGCACTTCCTTTCGCAGGATTACCTTTCCAAAGTCCAATGCCTTCCCAGGCTGAACCACAGGCGACTAGGGTCGTCAATGGGATCGGGACTTCGCCCACAAGCAATCGACGGGCGCCCGGGAATGCCTCCCTGGCACACTCAGGACTTCCTATTCCTGCACTCACTCCAGTTGAGCTCAATCTGGGCCAGGTCGAAGGGAATGTGCCGTGCGTTCCCCACTCTACTTCCGTACAATCCTTCTCTCAATAACGTTCCAGTATGCCCGACTGGATTGCCCTCGTAAAACCATCTCCGCAAGCGGGCGGAAACGTCATCACGCTGCGTCGCGAGGCACACGTCGCTCTCGACATAACCCTCGAGCGACTTCCAAGGCAGCCACACGGAGGGTACAATGGAATTAAGATCCCCGGAACCGCCTCTGTGAAGAATTATGCCGAGACGGCTGGTAGAACCCTTCTGGAGCTTCGCATCCATGTGTATGGCGCGCCGAGCAACCGACGCTACGAAACAGTCTGTGCAGGCTGTGAGAAGCGAGAGGGAAAGAAAAAGGGAACTCCAAGCTTGATCGATTTCAATGCCCTGCAAGACATCCTCGAACCAAAAAATGGCAAAGTACGGGCCGATTTCGTTTTTTGCTGCTATCCGAAATGCCATCAAGATAGCGGCTATTTGTGAGCTTGATCATGCCCGTTGTGCTCCCCATATGCTGACCCTTTCGTAGTCTGGACATCGTCCTTTCTGAAGACGTGGGCCAAAACAATATCGTGGCTCAATATCGACTTCCTTTCTCCTTTAATCCCATGGCCAAGGTCCCTCATGGGCAGAAGCGAACGAGGCGCCAGATGGAACAGCCGGAAGAGGTACCACCAGTAGTGGATCAACGAAATGTCCGACCCCGATTTGATGGTGCCTTGCAAAGAGATGCCGCTGACGAACAGAATGACCACCCAATGTCGGCCCCGACCATCAATCCTCGGAATGCCCCTCAACATGGTCAATATCGCGAAGGCGACTCATCAAGTGCATCACCTCCCGCCATCCCGCCCCTCCAACCACCTCGGAACGCAGGCTCCCATTCTGGTCCAATCAGCGCCTGGAAACCCCCAAACTCAGCGATCCCCCCTCCAAGAACAGACGGAGAACCCACTTCCACGCTAACGGAAGTGAACCCTGAATCAGGGTCCATCACAGGTGGTGCAAGGATCTGGCTCAAAGGAATAGAGTTCCCAGCCCTTTTCCCACTTTTTGCGAGATTTGGGACCGTTGTCGTACCAACAGTAGGCCTCAGGAATTTGCATTACGAAACCCAACTAACCAAGTTTCTAAGTCTTTCTCCGCTAGCAACCTTCTTGCCTGTCATTTGCCCCCCGCCACCACGCCAGGTGTCGTCGATGTTACGTTGTCGAAGCATCCCCAGCCAAATGCGCCGGGGTATGGAACGAGCATCGCGAAGTTTCACTACTTAGGAGATCATGACCAACTGTAAGTTTTTTCAAATATACGCACCCCAGGGTCCCATACTCATTTGAATGAAGAGTTCCGATACTTCTACGGATTCAAGGACAAGGGTATCCAGAATTATCCCCGGTGTTGCAGGCACTCCTTACGACTCTCAACGGACCCCAGCAGAACCGGGGCCTACAAGGAGGGAGTCACGGCGCTGGACCGCGAGAAGATCCAATCGAAACCGGCCTGATAGAAGCACTCAGCTGCCTTCAAGAACGACCAAACTTCCATGAGATCGTGTCTACGACGAACGACTATAACCAAACCCTCGCACATCTATCCATCCTCTACGACTATCCCTCTCTTCTTGGCCGTCTCGTCGAATGGCATATCAAGCTCTCGATTGCCGATGTCAATGGTCTCACTGCGCTTCATTGCG
>Ga0307513_10011784_pt1 | contig 10841 bp, 8 predicted proteins | sample 15_EM_MG_FD_202174 | JGI IMG/M metagenome (GOLD analysis project Ga0307513, IMG submission 202174) | Populus trichocarpa ectomycorrhiza microbial communities from riparian zone in the Pacific Northwest, United States - 15_EM | ecosystem: Host-associated > Plants > Roots > Unclassified | place...
TGCCGTGCAGCAGCCACCAGCCGATGGCGAAGACGAGAACGACAAGCACGAGCAAGAGCAGAGCGATACGCTTCAGCCAACGGATCATGCGGTTTCCCCGGTATGCGTAGCCCCATTGTAGGAGCGGCAGGTGTCACCACCAAGTACGTCGGTTATTACGGATTCCGCTCGAAGCGATAGGCCACGGTCGCCAGCCGGGTCACCCCCTCGGCGACGAATCCCGGTTGCGCAGCCAGGATCTCGCGGCGCTCGAGGAGTTCGATGCGCCAATGGCCGGTATACAACGCCCGCACTTCTTCTTCATCGACCGAGAACGGCGGCCCCTCCTTTTCTTGCTGAGGATATTCCAGCGTGATCATCAGGCCGCGACACCCGGCCGGCAGGCGCGCGTAGAGTTCGCTGGCGTAGCGTCGCCTCAACTCGGGCGGCAACGCGATCAGCGCCGCGCGATCGAACACGCTCTCGCAATCGGAGAGCAGATCCGCATCGAGCGCGAAAGCATCGCCGCAGATGAGTTCCACTCCATCAGCGAGGTAATGCACGCCATAACGGGATTCGCTGCGCGTCGGCGTCAGTCCGTGTTCGTCGAAGAACTGCTCGACCGCGATCTGCGACAGCTCCACTCCCAATACCCGATGTCCCTGCGCGGCCAGCCACGACATATCCAGGGTCTTGCCGGCCAGGGGAACGAATACCCGGCTGCCCTCAGGTAGCACCAGTTCCGGCCAGTATTCCCGCAGCAGCGGCGTCACTTCGTCTTGATGGAAACCGATCCGGCCTTCCTGCCAGCGCTGCTGCCAGAAATTGTGCTCCATTACTCCACCGCTAGGCCGTCGACTTTTTGCCACCCACGAGGCAACAACCCACCACGACTCGCCCGAGCACCCACATACTCATCCAGGTCCTTGAACGACAGCGTCATCATGCGCTGTCCGCTCTTCACCAGCAGCGTACCGCCCGGCGACACCGCCGCGACGGCGACCACGCGTTCGGTGCCCAATTTGGCTTTCGGTATTTCGATGATCTTGTTGCCTTTGCCTTTATCGAGCTCCGGCAGATCCGATAGCGCGAAGGCGAGCAGATGTCCGGCGCTGGTGACGGCGACGATACGATCGCCCGATGGATTGGCGGTCTGCGCCGGCTGCAACACTCTTGCGCCAGTGGAAAGGTTCAGCATCACCTTGCCGGCCTTCTGGCGGCCGGTGAGATTCTCGAAGCGGGTGACGAAACCGTAACCGTGCGAGGAGGCCAGTACGAAACGCGAATCGTTGTCGCCCGTCGCCAAGGCCACGAACGAGGCGCCGGAAGCGGGCGAGAAGCGGCCTGTGAGCGGCTCGCCGTTGCCGCGCGCCGAGGGCAGCGTATGCGTGGCGGTGGAATAGCTGCGGCCTTCCGAGTCGAGGAAGGCGACCTGCTGCGTGCTGCGGCCGCGCACCGCGGCCATCAGGCTGTCGCCATCGCGATAGGACATGCCGGCGGCATCCACATCGTGGCCTTTGGCCGCGCGGATCCAGCCTTTCTCCGACAGCACTACGGTCATCGGTTCGCTGGCGACCAGTTCGGTCTCGTCCAGCGCCTGCGCCGCTTCGCGCGCGATCAGCGGAGAGCGTCGCGCGTCGCCGAACTTCTTCGCGTCGGCCAGCAGCTCGTCCTTGATCAGCTTCTTCAGCTTGGCCTTGGAGCCGAGGGTGGAGATCAGGCGATCGCGCTCGGCGTCCAGCTCGTCCTGCTCGCCGCGGATCTTCATTTCCTCAAGGCGCGCCAGCTGCTTAAGGCGCGTGTCGAGAATATAGTCGGCTTGCTCCTCGCTCAACTTGAAGCGTGCGATCAGGGCTGCGCGAGGCTCGTCCTCGGTGCGGATGATATGAATCACTTCATCCAGATTGAGGAACGCGACCAGCAGGCCTTCCAGCAGGTGCAGGCGACGCTCGACCTTTTCCAGGCGATGATTGAGGCGGCGGGTGACCGTGTCGGTGCGGAACACTAGCCACTCGGTGAGTAGTGTGCGCAGGTTCTTGACCTGTGGACGCCCGTCCAGACCGATGATGTTGAGGTTGACGCGGTAGCTCTTCTCGAGATCGGTGGTGGCGAACAGGTGGCCCATCAGCTGTTCGGCATCGACCCGGTTGGAACGGGTGATCAGCACCACGCGCACCGGATTGAGATGGTCGGATTCGTCGCGGATGTCTTCCAGCCACGGCAGTTTCTTGGCGCGCATCTGCGCGGCGATCTGCTCGATCACCTTCGACGGCGATACCTGATAGGGCAGCGCGTTGATGACGATGTTCTGGCCTTCCTTCAGGAAGGTGGCGCGGGCGCGCACGCTGCCGTTGCCGGTCTGGTAGATCGCGCGCAGGTCGGCGAGGGGCGTGATGATCTCCGCGCTGGTCGGATAGTCCGGGCCGCGCACGTGTTCGCACAGGTCCGCGACCGTGGCTTGCGGGTCGTCCAGTAGACGGATGCAAGCGCTGACGATCTCGTTGAGGTTGTGCGGTGGCACATCGGTGGCCATGCCGACGGCAATCCCGGTGGTGCCGTTCAACAACAGATGCGGCAACCGTGCCGGCATCCAGGTCGGTTCCTGCAGGGTGCCGTCGAAATTGGGCGTCCAGTCCACGGTGCCCTGGCCCAGTTCGCCCAGCAGCACTTCGGCGATGGGAGTCAGTTTGGATTCGGTGTAGCGCATCGCCGCGAACGACTTGGGATCGTCAGGCGAGCCGAAGTTGCCCTGACCCTCGATCAACGGATAGCGGTACGAGAAGGGCTGCGCCATCAACACCAGCGCCTCGTAGCAGGCGCTGTCGCCGTGGGGGTGGAACTTGCCGATCACATCGCCCACGGTGCGCGCGGATTTCTTGGGCTTGGCGGTGGCGTTGAGGCCAAGCTCGCTCATGGCGTAGATGATGCGTCGCTGGACCGGCTTCAGGCCGTCGCCGATGAAAGGCAGGGCGCGGTCCAGGACCACGTACATCGAATAGTCGAGATAGGCGCGTTCGGCGTACTCGCGCAGGGGGATCTGTTCGAAGCCGTGGAAGGTGGGGCGGATGGTTTCGGTCATTGTTCCGGTGCAATCGGTGAATCGTGACGATGATTCTACCCGTCGCGCCGCAAGTCCAAGACGCCCCAAAAGCAAAAACCCCCGCTTGCGCGAGGGTTTTGCTTTTTACCTTGGTGCCCAGAAGAGGACTCGAACCTCCACGAAGTTGCCCCCGCTAGCACCTGAAGCTAGTGCGTCTACCAATTCCGCCACCTGGGCAGGTGCAGGGCGCGCATTCTCCGGATTGCGCGGTGGTATGTCAACGGATGCCTGCGCGATCACGGCCCGTATTCAGTCGGGGTGTAACATGGCGGCATGACGAAGAAGCCAACGAAAGGTGGGTCCAAGCCCGCGACGGGCAAGCCCGGCAAGCAGGTTGAAAGAGCAAAAAAAGCGGGCGCTGCGCCCAAATCGAAGCTGCCACCGTGGATGCCGGACCTGCCGGCAGGCAAGCCCGCATCGGCAAGGAAAGGCCCTCCCCCCGTCTCCAGACAGCCCCGTCCGCCGCAACGCGGGCAGCGTGGCGACTTCCGCGACGACCCGCACGCGGCGCGCGAAGCGGAACGCTACGCCGATCCCATCGCCAGTCGCGAAGCGATCCTGGCCGAGCTGGCCGCTGCCGAAGGGCCGCAGACCGCTGAAGACCTGGCGGCCAGCCTCGGGCTGACCGCGCCGGACCGTTTCGATGCGCTGGGCAAGCGCCTGGGCGCCATGGTCCGCGATGGCCAACTGCTGCAGAACCGCCGCGGCGGGTTCGCTCCGGCCAAGCAGATGGATTTGATTCCCGGCGTGGTCATCGCCAACCCCAATGGGTTCGGCTTCCTCAGGCCGGACGAGGGGACCGGCGACGACCTGTTCCTGCCGCCCAACGAGATGCGCAAGGTCATGCACGGCGACCGGGCGATGGCCTGCGTCACCGGCATCGATCGCAGCGGCCGCCGCGAAGGCAGCATCGTGGAAGTGCTGGAACGGCGTCTGTCGCGCCTGATCGGCCGCTTCACCCTGGAAGCGGGCATGAGCTACCTGGTTCCCGACGACAAGCGCGTGCAGCGCAACGTGCTGATCCCACCGGATCAGCGTGGCGATGCAGTGGATGGCCAACTGGTCGTCGCCGAATTGACTCAGACGCCGGATGCGCGGCGTCCGCCGATGGGCCGCATCGTCGCGGTGCTGGGCGACAAGCTGACGCCTTCGTTGGTGGTGGAAGCGGCCATCCACGGGCATGAGATCCCACACGAGTTCCCGCAGCAAGTGCTGGATCAGGCCGCCGCTGTGCCGCTGGTGGTGGAGGAGAAGATGGTGGCGGGGCGTGTGGACCTGCGCGACATGCCGTTGGTGACCATCGACGGCGCCGATGCCAAAGATTTCGACGACGCCGTGTATTGCGAGAGCAATCGCCAAGGGTTGCGCATCAAGAATCGCCAAGGATACCGCCTGGTGGTCGCCATCGCCGACGTCTCGTACTACGTGCAACCCGGCACGCCGTTGGACGAGGAAGCGCAGAAGCGCGCGACTTCGGTGTACTTCCCCGGTTTCGTGGTGCCGATGCTGCCGGAGACGCTTTCCAACGGCATCTGTTCGCTGAATCCCAAGGTCGACCGCATGTGTTTCGTCTGCGACATGCAGGTGAACAACGAGGGCGAAGTCACCCAGTCCCGGTTCTACGAGGCGGTGATGCGCTCGCACGCGCGCCTGACCTACGACCAGGTCTGGAATGCGGTCGGCGAGAACGACGCCGAAGCGCGCGATTCCATCGGTGCGCAACTTCCCCAGGTCGAACGCCTGTACGAGCTCTACCACCTGCTGGCCAAGGCGCGCGAGAAGCGCGGTGCGATCGAATTCGAGACCTCCGAAGTGCGTTTCGAGCTGGACAACCGCGGCGAAGTCACTCAGGCCGGCATGCTGCTGCGCAACGATGCGCACAAGCTGATTGAGGAGTGCATGATCGCGGCCAATGTAGAAGCCGCGAAGTACCTGCTGGGCGCGCATATCCCCGCGCCGTATCGCGTGCACGACCGGCCGCCGGAGTCCAAGTACGCCGACCTGCTGGAGTTCCTGAAGGAATTCAAGCTGAGCCTGCCGCCGTGGGCCAAAGTGCAACCGCGCGACTTCACCCAGTTGCTGAAGAAGATCCGCGAGCGTCCCGACGTGGCGTTGTTGGAATCGGTAGTGCTGCGCAGCCAGAGCCTGGCCGTGTACACGCCCGCCAATGCCGGGCACTTCGGCTTGGCGCTGGAGGCTTATGCGCACTTCACCTCGCCGATCCGCCGTTATCCGGATCTGCTGGTGCATCGTGCGATCAAGTACGCGCTGACGGGAGGCAAGCCGGCGAAGTTCCTTTATTCCGAGCACCAGATGGCGGCCTTGTCGCTGCAATGTTCCGAACGCGCGCGTCGTGCCGACGAGGCCGAACGCGAGGTCGATGAGCGCTATCGCGCCGCCTGGATGGAACAGCACGTGGGCGGGCAGTTCGATGGCGTGATCAGCGGGGTGACCAGCTTCGGCCTGTTCGTGGAGTTGAAGGATTCCAAGGTCAACGGTCTGGTCCACGTGACTCAGCTGCCGCACGACTATTACCACTTCGACCCGATCCGCAAGACGCTGTCCGGCGAGCGCCGCGGCATGTCGTTCCGTCTCGGGGACGCGGTGCGCATCGTGGTGCTGAAGGCCAGCCTGGAAGAACGCAAGATCGACTTCAAGCTGGCCGAAGAGAAACAGGTGCAGGGATTGCCGCCACGTGGGCAGCCGGCGAAGCGGAAGAAAGAGAAGTATTGACGTTGCTTCCTTCTCCATCGGGAGAAGGTGGCGCGTAGCGCCGGATGAGGGAATGGGAATGACTTGTCGGTGAAAGTTCGCTGTCGCTGATAATCCACTCCCTCATCCGCCCTCCCCTCAGCTGCCTGACGGCAGCTTCGACCTTCTCCCAGTGGGAGAAGGGAATCAAAAGACAAGAGCCTCATGAGCAAGCAGAATCAATGGATCGCCGGCATCAACGCGGTGGCTTCGGCCATCGAGAACGATGCCGACAATGTGCGAGAAATATTGCTGGAAGCCGGCAGCAAGAATTCGCGCATCACCGAGATCGAAGAGAATGCACGCCGCAAGGGCATCGAAGTGCGCCGCGTCACCCAACAGGCGCTGGATGGCGTCGGCGGCTCGGTCCGTCATCAGGGTGTGGTCGCGCGCTATGCCGCGGCGAAAACCTGGGACGAGGGCGAACTGGCCGGTTTGATCGAAGCCGCCGAGGGTAGGGCGCTGGTGCTGGTGCTCGATGGCGTGCAGGACCCGCACAACCTCGGCGCCTGCCTGCGCAGCGCGGCGGCGGCAGGCGCGACCGCGGTGGTGATCCCCAAGGACAAGTCCGCGCCGGTGAACGCGACCGTACGCAAGACTTCCGCCGGTGCGGCCGATCGCCTGCCGGTATTCCCGGTCACCAATCTGGCGCGCTGCCTGCGCGACCTGCAGCAGCTCGGTGTGTGGATCTACGGCCTGGCCGGCGAAGCGGAAGCGTCGCTCTACGACACCGATTTGCGCGGCAATGTGGCTCTAGTGTTGGGCGGCGAGGGCGACGGCATGCGTAGGCTTACGCGCGAGCATTGCGACGGGCTGGTGAAAATTCCGATGCCCGGAGACATCGAGAGTCTCAATGTCTCCGTTGCCGCGGGTGTGACCTTGTTCGAGGCTGTGCGCCAGCGCAAATAGGAGTTTCAAATGCGGGCGAAGCGTCTGGATGGAATAATCACGCACGCCGCCGCAATCGTGGCGCTGTCCTTCGCATTCGGTGCTCCGCTCGCCGCGCAGACCGCCGAACGCGCTCGCGCTCGCGACCTTGGCGTCGCTCCTGGCATTTTCGCTCCCGGCAAACTCAACGCCATCACCGACGTGGCCGGCGTACGCGTGGGGCAGGTGACCTTGCAAGAAGGCGACAGGGTGCGCACCGGCGTGACCGCAATTCTTCCGCATGGCGACAACCTTTATCGTTCGCGCGTACCGGCGGCGCTGCATGTCGGCAACGGATTCGGCAAGTTCGCCGGCAGCACGCAGCTCAACGAACTGGGCGAGTTGGAAACGCCCATCCTGCTGACCTGCACGCTGTGCGTGTGGAAGGCGGCCGACGCCATGGCGGCATGGATGCTCGAACGGCCGGAGATGCAACAGGTGCGGTCCATCAATCCCGTGGTCGGCGAAACCAACGACGGTGGATTGAACGACATCCGCTCCCGGCCGGTCACCGCGAAGGCGGTACGCGATGCGCTGGAAGGCGCGCGTGGCGGACCCGTCGAGGAGGGCAGCGTGGGCGCGGGCACCGGTACGGTGGCCTTCGGGTGGAAGGGCGGCATCGGTACGTCGTCGCGGGTGTTGCCCACGTCACTGGGCGGCTGGACGGTGGGCGTGCTGGTGCAGAGCAACTTCGGCGGTGTGTTGCAAGTGGCCGGTGCGCCGGTCGGTCGCGAACTCGGCCGTTATTCCTTCCAGAATGCCGTCGCTTCGCAAACGACGCCGGTATCGCCGTTCGCTGCCGGCCCCGCCGACGATCGCGGCGACGGTTCGGTGATCATCGTCATCGCCACCGACGCGCCGATAGGTGACCGCAACCTGGCGCGCGTAGCTTCGCGCGCGATGATGGGGCTTGGCCGCACCGGAAGTTCAGCCTCGAACGGCAGCGGCGACTATGCGCTCGCTTTTTCGACCGCTACTTCCGTGCGCCGTCCGTTCGACGCGCCGCGGCATACCACCACCGAGCTTGCGAACGAAGAAATGAGCGCCATTTTCCAGGCCAGCGTCGATGCGGTGGAGGAAGCGGTCTACAACTCGCTGTTCATGGCGACGACGGTCTCCGGCAACGGTCAGACGGTCGAGGCGATTCCGCTCGATCGGGTACGGGAAATTCTGGCGAGGTACGGGATACGCGCGCCTTAGCGCGTGTTGTGCTGTTGCCTTGCCCCCTTTGGCAAAGGGGGCTACGGGGGATTTGCTCTTGATCTTGCTTCCAAAGTCAAAAGCAAATCCCCCTCAATCCCCCTTTTTCAAAGGGGGAGGCAAAAGCGAGACCGAGTACAGGGCTCTTAGTTCGGCAGCGTAGCTACTTGCAGCGAAACGCGCTTAGTTCCACCCGCGACCCATTGCGTACCTACTTCGTTGAAACCATATCGGGCGTGGAATTTCTGGGATACCGGATTCGGAGGTTCGACATCGAACTCGCAAGCGATCTGCCCGATACCTTGCTGTCTGGCATAGGCGAACAAGTCGTCGTATAGCGCCTGTCCCAGCCGTTTGCCCTGTTGCATCGATGCGATCACGATGCGATCGACATAAAGAAAGCTGTCCAGGCGTTCGGAAAACCATTCGTAGTTGAGGTTGGGATAGTCTGCGCCTTCGCGCAGCGCCAGCAAGAAAGCGACCACCTCGCCGTCCAGTTCGATGACCCGGTGATAAGCGCTTTGCGTGTCGAGATGGGCCAGGCGCGCCAGATCCATGGGGCTGGTGAAATGGACCGCTTCCTGGTTCAAAGCCAGGATGCTGTCGAAGTCGCCTTCGTTGGCGTTGCGGATCATGGCTGCGTGGCGGGCTTCGGCCACGCATTGGCGATCTTGCAGAACAGCCGTGCGGTCTGTTCGGTATCGTAGACCGCCGAATGCGCGTCGTCCGCATTCCATTCCATGCCCGCAGCCTGCACTGCACGGGCCAGCACGGTCTGGCCGTAGGCCATGCCGGCCATGGTGACCGTGTCGAAGACGCTGAAGGGGTGGAATGGATTGCGCTTGTGCCCGGAACGCGCCACCGCGGCATTAAGGAAATTCAGGTCGAAGTGCGCGTTGTGCCCGACCAGTATCGCTCGCTGGCAACCATGCTTCTTCATCGCCGCTCGCACCGGCGCGAACACGTGCTCCAGCGCTTCCTTCTCGGGCTTGGCCAGGCGGAACGGGTGATCCAGCACGATGCCGGTGATCTCCAGCGATTTCGGGTCGATGTCGGTACCGGGCGCAGGAATCAGATGGGCGCTGGCAGTCTCGCCCAGGGCGAACGCACCGTTTTCATCCAGATCGATCGGCACCACCGCGATTTCCAGCAGCGCGTGGCGATTCCAGTCGAAGCCGCCGGTTTCCACGTCCACGACCACGGGCAGGTAGCCGCGGAAACGGCGGGACATGGGGCTGATCGGCAATGGTTCGTCTGGGCTCGTCATCGGTGCAAGCGTAGCAGAGCCCGCAAGCGGTCTTCCGCTGCTGTTACGGAGCGGTGCCCAGAATCGTGCCTTCTTCGTGCATGCGAACGAGCATGGCGTGGCCTTGCTCGACGAATGCGGGCAGAGCCTGCCCCGGACCCGATCCGGGGTCGGTGGCGCTGGCTTCTCCGGCCAGTTGTTCCAGCGCCTTGCGGCCGCTGCGCTCGCCCGCGCGCAGGATCTCGATCAGGCGATACACCAACGGCGAGATTTCCGCGAAGCGGATGTCGTACTGCGCATCGCGTCTTACCAGCAGCAGCGTCGGCGCTTCGGTCGGCGCCTCAGGTTGGTAGTCCGGACCGATGTGCTGTACCGGCCAGACGTAGGCCAGGGCCCAGGCGAGCGGCGACAGCACCGGAATGCCGGCGAGCAGATCGCCGTCCGCATCGTGGGCAGGAAACTCGTCGTCGGCGATCTGCAGGCCCAGTTCCACCCATTCGTAGTGCGCCATTTCCGCCAGCCAGGCCGGATCGTCTGTGCCGTGTTCCGCACGCTCCTGCAGGAAACGGATGAACTCGCGTCCTATTTCCGCGAATAGCGGCGTGCGGCTGCGATGCCGTGCGTAGAACTCGCGCACAAGCGGTCGCCAGCGTTGCTCGCCCAGGGTCTTGCGGATGACAGGGAAGTTGCCGGACAGCAGTCCTTCGATATTGTTGAAGAACAACTCCCGATAGATCGACAGGCGGCGATCCTCCAGGCCGGCAGGCGGCGCATGGGTAGCGGGGTCGCGCAGGTGCGCGGCCAGCTCGAATTGCTGTTGCCGCAGCGTTTCAGCCATGGGCGGAAAGCGGCACTTGAAGAGCGGCAGCGCGCTGCAGTTTGCGGATGCGTTCCACTTCTGCCAGCAACACCGGCATCGCCGGAAAGTTGAAGTCGCGTTCCAGCAGCGTCGGGTGGACGCCATGCAGGCGATAAGCGCTCTGCAGCAGAGACCAGACCTCTTCCTTGACCGCCGCGCCGTGGGTGTCGACCTTCAGGTCGTCCGCTTCGTCGTAATGGCCGGCGATATGGTACGAGGCGATGCGCGCGGTCGGCATGCGTGTCAGGAAATCGTGTGCGTCGTAGCCATGGTTGATGGCGTTGACGTAAATGTTGTTGACGTCCAGCAACAGGTCGCAGTCGGCTTCGGCCAACACTGCGTTGACGAAATCCACTTCGTCCATGGCCCGGTAGGGCGCGGCGTAGTAGGAGACGTTCTCCACCGCGATGCGGCGGCCCAGCACGTCCTGCACGCGGCGGATGCGCGCGGCGACGTGGCGCACGGCCTCCTCGGTGAAGGGGATCGGCATCAAATCGTAGAGATGGCCGTCGTCGGTGCAGTAGCTGAGGTGTTCGCTGTAAAGAGCGACCTGGTGGCGGTCGAGGAAGCGGCGCACGCGCGCCAGGAAAGTCTCGTCCAGCGGCGCAACGCCACCAAGCGAGAGGGAAAGTCCGTGGCAGGTAAGCGGAGTGCGTGCCGACAATTGCTCCAGCGCCGCACCGTACTTGCCGCCGATCCCGATCCAGTTGTCCGGGGCGCATTCGAGGAAATCGAATGCGCCCGCGGGCGCTTCCTGCAGCGCGCCCAGCAGGGCGCGC
>Ga0307513_10011785_pt1 | contig 10840 bp, 9 predicted proteins | sample 15_EM_MG_FD_202174 | JGI IMG/M metagenome (GOLD analysis project Ga0307513, IMG submission 202174) | Populus trichocarpa ectomycorrhiza microbial communities from riparian zone in the Pacific Northwest, United States - 15_EM | ecosystem: Host-associated > Plants > Roots > Unclassified | place...
AACCTGGTGTTCTCTAGTTCCGGCCAGGATGCTAACCTCATGATGAGCTCGGAAGACCTCTTTGCCCGCCAGCGCCAGACGTGGGCCACGTGCCCAGACTGGGTACAGACAATGATCCTCAAGAACGTTCGCGAGACCATCAAAGCGAAAATGGAGAAGGAGCATGGGATACAGGAAGATCGCCGTGAAGGGTTTACTGATGATTGGGAAGCAGTGGCGGCAGAGGTGCAGAGTCAGATGTCTAGACGGCCCCCCCACGGGCAACTCCTCAGATTCCGACACACCCAACTCCACGCATTCAGACACGTCCAACTTCACATATTGAGAGTCAAACTCCCGGCAACCTGCGTATTGGAGCCCTGGCTGGAGCCCCGGATAACCGAAACGATTCACAGGAAACTGTCACGTCTTTCGATTTCACCCAGGTGTCGGCAACCCGGCTACTGAACTCCCTCGATTCGGACCTACAGACTGCGAACAGCTCACAGGAGGTGGCTGGAGGGCCAACTTTGGACAATACTGTGACTCCGACTACATTGCCACAGCTCGCGCTCAGCCTTGATGATCTAGAGCCGGCGGAGGAGACTACTGATCCGTGGGATATGGAGCAGGGGGAAAGTGCGAGCATAGATGCGGGTAGTTAGAATGCTGATCATGTGTAGTGTAGTGGTTTTGGGATGCGTTTTCACATATAGGCAAGTCTGCGAGGAGCCTAGTCGTATTAAGATGAGGGTGTCTAGCCAACTCAAGGAATTCAGAATAGAATTAATAGAAGTAACGCTTAACAGGTGCATCTTGGCGATCAGGATAGTAAAACACATCGTGACAGCGTTTGAAAGAAGAGAAGTGGCTAGGCGTAGGATCAGGATGGCATTAGACTAAGTACACGATGCGTCCGGATGAAAACGCGGCGTCAGATAGAGTCACGATCGGATCAGGACGCGGCATATATAGGGCGTAAGATTAGGAAGAAGTAAGCAGGCGTCAGGAAGGGAGAGATGCGGATCGTGGGATCCGGAGAAGGTCGGCAAGGTGTGAAAACATTAGGACGCAAGATCTAAAGATGAGTGAAGCCCGGACGTTCGGTGAGAAGGAACTGCCATCAGGGCGGGAGAGTCATAGATCCGACGCAGTCAGAACCCAATAGCGGAGGACCCGACGCAGTAGGAACGGAAGAGTCCTAGATCAGGGGGAGTCAGGAGGTAATAGAGGAGGACCAGACGCAGTCAGGACGCACAGGACGTAGGGGTCCGTGTCCAGATGGCGTCAGGACGGATGGCGCTAGGTGATGCAAAGTCAGAACGCGACGTCGATCCGACGTCACATCATGATTCGCGATTACCATTCCGACGTCCCGGGCATCACACGCACGAGGCGCTCAGGACGCAAGGTATTATTTTTGCTGATGGTCCTGACGCAAGCGTGGCATATTCTGCATCGTATGCGTCCTGTGCATTCTGACTTGCGTCGCAATGTCCCTTATGTCCTGACGCAACGTTATGTTCTCCTGATGTCCAGACTACGCCAGATTGTCCCTGTCGTCGCCTCTTCCGCCTGATCGTGCTCACTCCGCGTCGCTTCTTCTCTGCGTCCTGACGTACCCCGCCCCTCATCCCCGCTCCAGTACTCTCAACCTGAATTAATTCGCTACTTCCTCAGATGTTAGTCTGCTTGCGTCTGCACTTTGCTTTTCACATCTCACATCGCACGTATCACGTATCACGCCTCACTGGTCTGGTCAACTTATGATGTGGGATTAAAGTCACTTCTATATCTTCTATATACAGTATCATGAACATATATGATTCTCCCATATAGCCAAGTCCTGATTCTCTCATCCAGATTGTTTAATAAACCTCATTAAATGTTCTCAAATCAATCCGGCTATTTATAAGCCAGCGCCTGTCCTCCTCCTGGATCAGATGTGCCAGACTGAGGATTGTCCATATACCTACTATTGTACACCTTTGTGCGTACTCTCTCATCAGCACTGTAACAAGGCCATGTTGATCCGATAGACGCCGTGAGTTGACTGGGGTCAGCATCTGAATACCGGCGACCGGGCGCACAATATGGTCAGATCTGTACTCCCTGATTTTTAAGAGGGCAACTAGCTTTGCCAGCAGACGACCAATCAGCGCACCATACATTTCTTCTGTATCCGCTTGTACTCAAACCCAAACATTGCGACTGCCCTGGTTTCTAAAGGGTATATTGCCAGTGGATTGTGCACGGTGGATCTCGTAAACATCGGCTTCTTGGAATCCAAGAACTGGGATTTCAAGTTGTGTGAGTAGCTCAAGGGGAAGTAATTGAAGCATCGCATAGTCCTCTGGAAGATGGCGCGCTGCAGGCAAGTTATGTCTGCTATATGAGATCAATTCACGATATATAATCGCGAGTGGGACTCCCGAGATCCGCCTAAAATCCACGACGTTGGACACATCTTCCCGACGTCCCATTAAGACCCTCCTGCGGACAACCGGCACGGCTGCAGTCACAGTGCTGGCCGTCCTGTCTAAATTATGCAAGACGTCACTAGAGAGATCGGCGTCGCTACAATTTAGTGATTCAAGGTTCAACAGTCACATTCTGATGGCATGTTGACGACCGTAGCTGTGGACGATCTGGCGTGCTGAATCATTTTTGTTCGAATGGTGCCATCTATCTTTGATTTGCGTCTTGTGAGCCAGTTCTCCGATCTCCGTGGAATACATCGGAATGTTGGCAAACTGGTGTATATGGTCACCAAAGTGGCTTAGTAGATGCATCTTGATAAAGTTGAAATGCGATTCACTACGGACCAAGTCCAGACAGAGGTCGTTCTCTTCTTGATAATTGTCGTCGCGCATCCAGCGCCATGAGATGGGGCGACTCGCTCAATCACCAGGGCTCTCTGATGTTGAATCTCCTTTGGTTGCTTGTCAACCGTGTCTTGGGTGCGTTTTGTTACTCCAAATTCTAAGAAGATACCTTTTAGCTGATGAAACTGATCCAGATAATCTTCTATGTAGGCTATGGTGTCAGACGTGTGGCTTCGGTATTGCGCCATCGGATTACAGTTGACCAGTGCCCTGACCCATCAAAGAGCACGTTTGAAAGGGATTACTTGTGCACCTCCAGGCTGGCGGAGTGCCACAGCGAGAACTTCTAAAATACAGCGCCCCAGCTTGCTCATCTCTTTCCCTTGCCACTGCTTAACTTCACGGTAAGACTTTTTGTGGACCAAGAATCCCGGGTATGGTGGTAATACCTTCCAAATGTCGTCGAAAGCCTGCAGTCGCCCATGTTTCTTCAGAAAGCCTTTGATCCAGTCCATCATGTGCTTGAATAGCCGGAGATAAAGGGTATGGAGCATGTCAGGCTTGTACAGATCAGACGCTGAAACCCGCTCGAGGCGGTGAAAAATATTTTGGCCGATACCAAGATTGTCACACATGATGTGGTTGTCGTCGGAATCGGGGCCTGAGTTCTAATTTTCAGGTTTGTATCGTTGGTATCTTGCCTAATCTCTGGTTCGCTGGCTTCTGGCATTTGTTCCTAATTTGTGGGTAGGCACCACGCATTTAGGACAGGGGTGCGTCTTTAACTCGTGTAGTGCCATGCTTTCCACACTGTAGTCTAGAAAACAGTAGCACTCGGTAGCTAACAATTTGAAAGTACTTGCCCGAAGAACAAAAGTACCAAAGTATGGATAACCCTTAAACCAGCGGTCGGACAGTGTCCGGACAGAGTGGGTTGGATTCCCTTGGCTGAGGGGAATCGAATGGTATAGGTCTCTGAGTGGCCGCATGCCTGTAGCACCAAGTAGCAGACAATTTGAAAGTACTTGCCCAGGGAACTCAAGTACAAAGGTTTGGATAACATTTCAACCAGCGGTCGGACAGCGTCGGGACAGCGTGCGTTGGAATCCGCCGGTCGAGGGGAATCGAATGGTATAGGTTTCAAAGCGTCCGCATGGCGCAGGCTATAGATATCAGCAGGGTGCAAAAGGCAGATACCTCAGCTGGCAGATGTCCGCCAGAGTTGGGAAGGGTCTCATTGGAGTCCGCTCGCCGAGGGGAATCGAATGGTAGAGGCCTCGAAGCGTCCGCATGCCTGTAGCACCCAGTCGCCGACAATTTGAAAGTACTTGCCCAGGGAACTCAAGTACAAAGGTTTGGATAACATTTCAACCAGTTGTCAGACCGTGTCGGGACAGGGTGCGTTGGAATCCGCTCGCGGAGGGGTATCGAATGGTATAGGTCTCTAAGTGTCCGCATGCCTATAGCACCCAGTAGCCGCGAATTTGAAAGTACTTGCCCCGGGAACTCAAGTACAAAGGTTTGGATAACATTTCAACCAGCCATCGGACATCGTCGGCACAGGGTGCGTTGGAATCCGCCGGTCGAGGGGAATCAAATGGTATAGGTTTCAAAGTGTCCACATGGCGATAGAGGTCAGCAGCATGAAAAAGGCAGATACCTTAGCCGGCAGATGTCCGCTAGAGTCGGGGGGGTCTCATTGGACTCCGCTCGCCGAGGGGAATCGAATGGTATAGGTCTCGAAGCGTCCGCATGACTATACAGGTCAGCAGGAAGAAATATGCAGATACCTCACCGGGCACTGGCCGATGTCCGCCAGAGTCTGGCAGGACCTGATTGCAATCCGCTAGAGTCTGGCAGGGCCTCATTGCAATCCGTCAGAGTCAGGAAGGGCCTGAATGGAATCCGCTCGCTCAGGAGTCATGAATAGTGTCAACCTGTGATGGAAGTGCATGCCCCTCTCCGAAGGTTGATAATATTCAATAGTTTAACGGATTCAATCATGAAGCCTGATACGAGGTAGAAAGAACTTAGAAACCTTTTGCGAGAGTTGTTAGCAGTGATCAAATAAGGGTATGTTTTGCGTCGTTACCGGGACAAAAGATGGTTAGTCATCCTATGTTTAGATCCTCTTTCGTCTGAACAGCCTTTACCTGGTGATAAAGTAAGCAGTTGTAAGTAGAGGCCATTAGGGGCAGGGAGTGTTCCCCAATGGAGAGCCCTATGGGTCACTTACCTTGGGTTTCTTCGGTAGATTAGGGTTTGAAATGGACCATCCAGGTGCACTGGGCGGACAGGATGCGGGTTGTATTGCACCCAACGGACTAGGATGCAACGATTGTGCTGGGGCCATCTGAGGGTGGAATGGGCGGACAGGATGCTCCAGACGGATTTCCTGCGTCCGGACGAAATGCCTATCCGTCTGGAGCAAACGCTTTTTTCGCTGATGTGACTGCATGGGCGCTACCCACAGTCAACCATGCAGGACGCTCTTAAATCGTGACAAGACTCACCCCTCTAGAGTCCACTAATAACCCATGGTAATGCTAAAGTTCAAAGGGTAGCCTGGGACTGGCTTTGGGGTGGTTGTCCACGAAGCTTTGCAGCTTCCCCAGTCAGCCCCGAGCCCTCTACTGTTAACCATACAACTACCCGTAGATCAAAGTATGCCAGTAGGTGGTTCCCGGGTGTTATCCAGGTTGCGCCCCAAGACGCGGTCATTTTTTGTTTTTATTTTTTGTAATCATGCGTGATTTGTTTTAAGGTACAAACAGCCTCATGCAGTGCTAGCTATGGAGAGAAAAAAACCTATAAACAAGAGCCACGACCCGCTTCACCTCTTCATGGGAGAAATCAAGCACCCCGAATCCATAGGAAAGGTCCCCCTCGCCTAGCACCTAAGATGAAACCTCAGACACGTAAGGAAACAATACATAGAAACGTACAGGTAGAGAGACCCAAACCCTTCCGCAGGCTCACCAAAACAAAAGAAAAGACTCTAACGGCCAGAAACGCTGCCCGCGGGGAGAGGATTGTTGATCGGCGATATAGGAAAACTCCAGTACAGGGCCCACCGCAACCATGATGTACGGTCAGGCAGGTCATTACATCGATCTAAGGCGTTGGACAAAGCCACGGAGGCAGTGCTATACCACGACTAGGCGTGACCGAGGAGGGGCCAACCGATCGGAAGGGTAGATGGCGAGCGGAGCGACAGGGCAGAGGGGATGACAGCCAACGACAATGAGCAGTAGGGTGCCAGCCGGTAAGTAGCAGTAGGGTGCCAGCCGGTGATGAGCAGTAGGGTGCCAGCCGGGGAGAGGATGGTAGCAGTACGGTGCAAGCGGACAGAACCGGGAGGAGGAGAGAGGAAGGATCACGAGCAAGCTAGCCGCAGCTGACAAACGGGCCTTAGCAAGGGCTTTTGGGACGAGGACGAAACCGAGCGGGACCGTGATGTTACTAACCGAGGCTTTCCCCATCAGAGGTACAAGCCCAGCAAGCCGAGGCCTACTTCGACCGAGAGTCCGGCACCGTGATGCCGACTGTGAACGAAGCGAGAAGCTTTCCGACCGGGCAAAATGCCAAGCGAGGTGCAAAGCAAGTGTGGGGTAAGGGGGAGAACCGAACTTCTTGAGCGGCAGTCAACAAAGAACGAGAACGCGAACCCCAAGGAGGCACGGCCGTGAGGCCACAGGAGAGGAGGGGAGATGGCTTAACGTCAACTCCTAGGCAGTAGCCATCGTGGGAGAAGAGAGGTGGGTGGGGGTAAGTCGCGATGATTTCTCATGGTGTTGTGATTTCAATCGCTGGAGGTGTTGTTGCAATGGTTCGTGCCCCCAAGACGAGGTCACCCTCACACCCCTTATATATCCTGCGAACAGCTTCTGGTCGGTTGGACAGCCACAACTCATACGGTGTTGTGGGAGCATTTGTTAGGCGCACAGACTCCCCGTAAGGATTTACAGGGCAAGGTTACCCTACCGTACCGCACACGAACTTCGAAGGAAAAAGATAACACCCCCCTCCAGCCCCGGCGTTGGGACGGCACGTCCTCACTTGCCCCCGGGTAGTTGCGTCCTAACACCAAAGACCACTATCGATGGAACACATCTTATAACACCGTATACGTCGCGGCCGTCCGTCCGACCGGATCACGCTCGCAGGATATATGAGGGGAGACCTCTGGGCACCTTATGCAGGTGGAAGCAGGTATATCGGGCCCCGGTGCATAGGGTTACCGACACTTGAAGACAGACAGTCGGAAGGGTGGGTCGAAAGTGACGGGACGTTTCGCACGAAAGTTAGTCCCCTCATACCTACGAAGTCGTGTAGAGTATGAAGGAGGTAACTATGCCCAGTAAGTGGATCGGGTGCACCCACTGAGGAGAAGTTGGTAAAAGATGGAGTCCGAGGGAAAAAGCCTATAGGTACGATCCCGAGGACAAGTCGTGTAATGCCGCATGACCAGAATACCAGATGCAGTCGCATACCGAATTCTCGACGCAACCAACCAAAGAAGAATGGCCATCTTCTGTCCAGCGAGTTAGACTACCCTCGACAAGCACGAGAGCAAGATAATTCGTAACCATTGCTGTCAACGGATAAACGGATGAGCTGACACCTGACGTGCTCTCCACACCATCAGGAATAATGAAAGCGCAGACCGATAAGTTGGCCATGGGAGCAAAAGATGTGATAGAGAGTTTTCAGGGTCTACAAGTGTTCGCACTCAGGTGAGGTCCGCAGAGTTGAGGGCAAGGTACTTAATTAGTATAGAGTTAGCATGTATACCGCGATTGCTCAGACGCGGAATATAAATATCGAAGCATCTTCGCTGCTATTAAGAACAACAAGCACGGACAAGAGATCTTATCAATATAATAAGTTTTCTACACTTTTATATCGTTACCAATACCTCGACAATCTATACTGAAGTGAATTATTATATCTAGCCTACATTACTCGTGTCTTCTTAACGAGTTCTCCGATATAATCACGATTAAGGTCCTAGCTGTCGGAATACCTCACGCCGAAGCTACCACCTAACAGCATTCCTATGGATCTCACTTTACTAGGAAGCACACAACTACACAGCCGTACTGTGCTGTCGCGCCGTACCAACGCTGGGGCAGCAGGGGGGTGTTAGGAATATCTCTTGAAAGTTACAGGAGGTTCAGACCACTCCTGCTCCGTCAGTAGTCTGTTTCGTACCATACGAAGCGGCCCTCTGAGCATCTAAGATGCCTACTATAGTCGGATAACTTTCCCCTAAGTCCGCTGATGACTTTCTCGGTGCAGGTAGGGTAACTAGGGTCCCAAGGTAGGGTAATCATGTTTCTAAGGTAGTGTAAGTTCACCCAGCCATGCTTTTATTTCCTTGAGGAGTCCGCGCGACGACATATAATGTCGCCCCGGAGACCAATGCAACGTTTACTATGGGTCCTTAGCTTTATGCCAACATACCCTCCGAAGGCTCCCCTGCCTAGTAGGGTAACTTTGCCCTACCTAGGTTACCCTGTCTAACCCTATATCACCAAGTCACTTTGTAGACACTTGTACCAACTCATGTGTATCCGTAGTATACTAAGTATACTGGCCTATCCTCATTATAGTTACCACTTGGTATACCATACGGGCTTGAGTTTAGTCCACTGTAGCTACCTATCTATAGGGTCATTACACTGGCGACCCCCGCGTAACTAGTTCGATTGACAAGAAACTGTCCCCTCTTTCGATTTCACCCAGACAGCAAGGCGACTCCAGAGCTTTCTCGATTCCGATCCACAGACCCCGAACGGCTCACAGGAGGTGGCCGTGAGACTAACTTTGGACAATACCGTCAGTCCTACTACTTTGCAACAACTCGCGCTCAGTATTGAAGATCTAGAGGCGCAAGAGGAGGCTGCTGTGCATAGCGAGCCGTCAGATATGGAGCAGGGGCAAGGTGGGAGTAATGATATGTGCAGTTAGAAGTTTGAGAAAGTGTAGCATAGCTGTAATAAATATTTGGATGCAGTCATCTCTCTCACATGTGGGAAGGGTACCCGGAGGAGCTTAGTATTAATATGAGGACATCAAGCAAAATGAAAGATTCAGAGTAGAATTAGTGAGAGGCGATCAGGATACGGTAAAACTCATGGTGACAGCATTAGGAAAAGCCTTTAGGCGTAGGACCATGATAGCATTAGACTTAGTTCACAATGCATCAGAGATCACAAGGCGAAGTCTGATAGAGTCACGATTGGATCAGGACACAGTATGTATAGGGGGTAAGATCAGGAAGAACAGACCAGACGTCAGGAAGGGAGACATCAGGATCGTGGTATCCGGTCGAGGGAGGCAGGAGCAGAAAGAATCGGCACGAGAGTTGGTAAGATCCATGAAGCCCTGACGATCAGTGAGAAGGAACCGGCATCTGGGCGTGAGAGTCTTAGATCACAAGTCGTCAGGGCGGGAGAGTGGTAGATCAGAGGTGGTCAGGGTGGGAGAGTTGTAGATGAGGCGAGGTCTGGGCGGGAGAGTCATAGATCAGGCGATATCAGGACATGAGAGTCCTGGATAAGGCGGCGTCAGGCTGGAGTAGCGGAGTACCAGATGCAGTCAGGCCACACAGGACGTCAGGGTCCGAGTCCAGATGGCGTCAGGACGGATGGTGCCATGTAACGCAAAGTCAGGACACAAGGATCGATGTTGCGTCCTGATTAATGATTAGCCTTCCGGTGTCAGGTGCATCAGACACACAGAACACACAGAACACAAGGTATTATTTTTGCTGATGTATAATAGATAAGCTTTCCTGGGCATTGGATATTTAGACAAAAAAGGCCACATACCGCGTTTCCTGAGGAACATCACCCACAAGCCTCCCTGGATCAAAGAAGCGTCTTTCTCCGACCAGAAGGGACATTTTATCTGTATTCCTGGACAGGGGACTACACCTGGGATTGCCATTTTAGGCTAGAATAAGGAGAAAGTCCGGGATACCAAATATAGTTTCTATGTGGGCAGGGGTTAAAAATATTTAAATTTCTATTGAGTCAGAAAACCCTCAAAATCCAGGATGGTGCGGTGTATCTCTATATGGCTCGAAAAGGTCTCGCAAAATTGTCCAGGAGAGTGAAGAATCCAGGAGAGTGAGGTCCGGGACAACAGGGTGCTACTGTAGAACATAGACTGGTGACACACAGCCATGAGAAAGCGGGCTCACTTTGCCATCAGAAACCTGGGGGAAATAAGGCTAATATATTCAAAGGGAAGACAAGCAAATAAAATATACAAAAAACAAGTTGCGAGATCTCACACTTGTCCTGTATCGACAGGACAAGAACAAATCAAAGATGCGTGAGCACCAGAACAGTAACAGCCCAAACAACATAGGTATTGTAACAGGTTTGTTCCTGTGTAACAAAAATACAATTAGTGTTCGTTACGGGGCGGGGCGGGGCGGGGCGGGTTTTCACACGCCAGGCCCCACCCTTACACTGGGCCTGGGGGGCTATTTTTAGGGTAATCCCTGCCCCGCCCCCGCCCGGGGCCCACCTGCACTCATTCCCTGGACGGGGCCCTGTTTGTTACCACCCATTTTTAGCGGGGACCCGTCCGGGGTATGGGTGGGGCGGGGGCCTGAGCGGGGACTGGGGCAGAGAATGCCGAAAAAGACACCCCGCCCCAGGCCGTTGAGCGGGGCAGGGCGGGGAAAAGTGCCGGGGGCCCGCGTTTTCCGGGGCCACTTCCGCCCCATAACGAACTCTAAATACAATAGGACCGGCGATAGGCCTGGTAGCGCTGGTGCTAAGGGAGGCTTCAAGGGACCGGTAGCTAGAAGAATAATAGTTGAAGGACAAATAGGACTCAGGGATTGCCGTTCAACCAAGTGGATTCTTAGACTGAAGGTCTGTCGAAGTCTGCTGTCTCCTGCTAGCCAGGAGACTGGTTTAAATACAAAACCCAAGAGCGATAGCCTTCCTGCAATCACGATCATTACCAGTAGCTGCACACATACCGGAATCCTGTAATCCTGCAAGACCAAAGAA
>Ga0307513_10011786_pt1 | contig 10840 bp, 15 predicted proteins | sample 15_EM_MG_FD_202174 | JGI IMG/M metagenome (GOLD analysis project Ga0307513, IMG submission 202174) | Populus trichocarpa ectomycorrhiza microbial communities from riparian zone in the Pacific Northwest, United States - 15_EM | ecosystem: Host-associated > Plants > Roots > Unclassified | place...
CCCTTCCTTTTTTTGGAAGACATACCTGATCCCAAGCCACTTTAGCCCCAGTAGTTCTCATATATGAACCTGACCAAAGAAAGGATCTCATAATTTGCTTCATATATTTTTATTACTTGCCCAGGTAATAGGAAGAGAGATGCCCAATAGACCTGGATGGAAAATAAAACTGAATTAATCAGTTGTACTCGTCCTGCATACGAGAGTGTTCTACAAGTCCAATGTCGAACTTTAGAGGTGATTCGATCCACGAGGCCCTTACAATAAACAACCTTTAGTCTGGACGAGGTAAGAGGCACTCCCAAATATTTCATAGGGAGCTCCCCCTCTCTAAACCCAAGAATACGGATAATTTGTTCCCTCTCAGCATTTAACGCACCACTCAAGAAGATGTCACTTTTGTTTGGATTTGGATACAAACTTGATAGATATTGAAACTCTGTGAGCACAATTCTGATCATACGAATTGAGTTTACATCCCCTTTACTAAAAATCATCACGTCGTCAGCAAAACAAAGATGAGAAATGTTCTCCTTCTTGCATCTCCAGTGGAACTTGAAATTTTGGATGGCACTCATCTTGCAGAATAGCCCCGAAAGGATTTCCATACATAGGACAAACAAATATGGAGATAGAGGATCACCTTGTCTCAGCCCTCTCCCTCCTTGAAAGTTACCTGCAAGCTCACCATTGACGTTGATAGAGAATTGACATGATGTAAAATCAATGACTGTTATAGGGAATCCCATTTTTATTAACATAGCGTCAACGAGCGATGTGAGGATTTTCTCATCCTTAAAATCACCATCAACAATATCATCAACGTCCACCTCAAAATCCTCATAATCAGCCCACCTTGGCCTTTCGGCCCCACTGTCATTGTTTGATTTCGGTTCTGATGCGAACCTCGTGATCACATGGTCACGCAACCCACACGCAAAGATACCAATTCCCGAAAAGCCAAGTAAATCAGGTTTGATAGGAGTGTGACACAAAGATAACTTGTACCTAGGCACCAGCACTATTGGAAACGGAGACCCCCACCCAATGAATATTGATTCGCGAACGAGAAGTATAAGGATGACGCCACGTAGACAGTTGTTCTTCGATAAGTGGTTTTCAGTTCTTTAGAGAACCAAGGAAGGGAGATTATCCCACCAACACACAATAAGTGCAGCAAAGAAGTTTATTGATCTGAAAATTGCGTAACCTTACATGTTTGGTTATGCCTTTATTTATACTGACTCTAGACTTAAAGAAACCCTAATGGACCCCCCCTTAGGTGGACTTATATGAAGCCACCTTACAAATGACCCAAATAAGTAATAATAACCCAAAAACTAAGAAGAAAATAATAAAAATAATAAAATCCAAAAATTATCATGCTAAATATGCTAGAATCAGATTTGTCACCCTTAAGAAGTCTTAAATAAATTAGGAAAAATCTGATTTGGGAAATTTGTGTTGCTGCCCCCCTTGATGTCCTTGATTAGCTTGGATTTCCTTATTTAACTTGGACAAATAAGAAAACAAATTTCCTTCTTTGTTACTGATTTAATTACTTTCCTTCCTAAGTTAGGAAAAGCATTAAATAGTCCTCCCCTCTTTAGGAATAAGATATGGCCAACTTCCTTACTTAATTAGGAGAATAAATTGCTGACTTTTTATCCTTGTATCATTAGGAAAAATAACAAGCCTAACAAGGTTGGTATTGGGCCAGACACATCAACCCCTTGTTCCACACGAATTGGGCTCTTCTTGGACCTGAACTAGATGAATTAAAGGTTATCCTTCATGCTCCTTAAATGTCTCAAGCCCCTCTAGGTCCATTTTGCTCCATATGTTCTGAATAAGCTCATTCAATACTTCTTTAAGCTTCTTTGCCCTAGCTCTTGTGATTGGCCCAATTGGCACCTCCAATGGGTCGTTGGCATGATTACACTTGGTGTAGGGCTGATCCGCATCATCCCCTCTCTTTTCAAAAGGATTCGACCTCGAATCATCACCTACATCAAACAGAGTAAGATCGGAAACATTAAAGGTAGCACTAACACCATACTCATCTGGCAAATCAACTTTATAAGTATTGTCATTGATCCTCTCAAGGATCTGAAATGACCCATCTCCTTGTGGTTGTAGCTTTGATTTCCTGTGGGTCGGAAATATCTCCTTGTGCATATGCACCCAAACCCAATCGCTGGGCTGAAAGACAACATGTTTGCGCCCCTTATTGGCTTTGATCGCATACCCACGATTCCTCTTTTCAATCTGTTGCCGCACACTCTCATGAAGTGTTTTCACCACCTGTGCTTTACGATTACCATCCAAACTAACCCTTTCATCAATTGGCAAAGGAATCAAATCCATTGGAGTTAAAGGGTTAAATCCATACACAATTTCAAATGGTGAAAATCCAGTAGTGGAGTGCACACTACGATTATATGCAAACTCTATAAATGACAAACAATCTTCCCAATTCTTTAAGTTCTTTTGAATGACAGCACGCAGAAGTTGTGTTAAGGTCCTATTAACTACTTCGGTTTGTCCATCTGTTTGGGGGTGACAAGTAGTTGAAAACAACAGTTTAGTTCCCAATTTACCCCACAACACTTTCCAAAAATAGCTAAGGAACTTAACATCTCTATCAGAAACAATGCTCTTAGGGACCCCGTGAAGCCATACTATCTCCTTAAAGAACAAATCAGCAATGTTAGTTTCATCATCAGTTTTATAACATGGAATGAAGTGTGCCATCTTTGAAAACCTATCAACAACTACAAAGATGGAATCCTTACCCCGTTTTGACCTAGGTAAACCTAAGACGAAGTCCATCGAAATGTCTACCCATGGTTCTTTCGGTACAGGCAAAGGGGTATACAAGCCATGTGGTTGAGTCCTAGACTTTGCTTTCCTACAAGTTATGCATTTATCACATATGCGTTGCACATCTTTTTTCATTTTAGGCCAATAAAAATGCTCATGTAACACATCCAAAGTCTTAACAACACCAAAATGTCCTATCAACCCGCCTCCATGTGCTTCACGTAGAAGCAATTCACGCATAGAACTTAATGGAACACACAAATGACTCTCTTTAAACAAATATCCATCAAGTCTATAAAACTTTCCAAAAGCCAAAGTTTCGCAAGCATTGTAAACATTAGGAAAATCACTATCATCCTTGTACCATCCTTGTACTCTCTTTAAACAAATATCCATCAAGATGCTCATTTAAGTTCTTGCTATAGATCAAAATATCATCAAAATACACAACAACAAACTTACCTATAAACGTACGCAATACATGCTATAGATCAAAATGTCATCAAAATACACAACAACAAACTTACCTATAAATGTACGCAATACATGATTCATTAAACACATAAACATGCTAGGCGCATTTGTAAGTCCAAACGGCATGACTAACCATTCATACAAACCATGCTTAGTCTTAAATGCAGTTTTCCACTCATGACCCTCTTTCATCCTAATTTGATGGTACCCACTTTTTAAGTCAATCTTAGAGAAAATACATGATCCATGTAACTCATCTAGCATGTCATCAAGCCTAGGAATAGGATGTCGATACTTTACCGTTATGTTATTGACGGCACGACAATCGACACACATCCTCCATGTTTTGTCCTGTTTAGGTACAAGTAGCACTGGCACAGCACAAGGACTCATACTCTCACGATTGTACCCCTTCATCATCAACTCATCTACTTGCCTTTGAAGCTCCTTCGTCTCCTCTGGGTTGCTTCTATAGGCTGGACGGTTAGGAATTGAAGCTCCGAGCACAAGGTCAATTTGATGTTCAATCCCCCTTAATGGTGGTAATCCATTAGGGATGTCTTCAGGGAATACATCATCAAACTCCTGCATCAAAGAAACAGCCACACTAGGAATAACAGAATCAAGATCGTTAGCGTTAAAATAAGCCTCCTTATACACAAGTAATATCATCGGCTTATTAGTGAAAAATACAGATCTGATTTGAGATCCTTTTGCATAAAAATTAGGTTGTTTCTTTAATTTTTCCACATTATTATCATCACACAAGCTTACTTTCTTCACTCCTCGGTTTTTACCTTCACTCTCAACCGGTTTAATTAATGATTTAGGTTTAGCCGAATCTAATGGTTTTCTCTCACCATTGTCCTCACGTGAATTTTCACTCTTCCCATCCTCACATTCCTTTTTTAATTTCATTTGATCATCATACACTTGTTTTGGAGAAAGAGGTACAAGAGTGATGGTTTTACCATCCTTTACAATAGTGAACCTATTTCTAAACCCATCATGAATTGCTTTCCGATCAAACTGTCATGGACGCCCCAAAAGTAAGTGACTAGCATGCATTGGGACTACATCATATAAAATCTCATCGGAATACTTCCTAATAGCAAACGCAATCAAAACCTGCTTAGTAACCCTCACTTCACCACATTCATTCAACCATTGCAATCTATAAGGCCTAGGATGCTTAACACAACTCAGATTCAATTTCTTCACAAGAGTATCACTAGCAACATTAGCACAACTACCTCCATCAATTATCATGCTACATACCTTGTTTTGGATGTGATAACTAATTTTTTTTATATGCTGCAAAATCAAGGAGAAGAAGAAATTGGACACTAAGGAATTCTTGCGGAAACAACAAGAACAAAAAGTGTGGCGTCGAAATCCTAGATTGATCTTTGTGGCGTCCAGATCGACTTATCAAAGTATCATTCTAGTATATCCTCCATCTTATTTACCTTAAAATCACTATAATCCAGCCTTAACACCGAAAGAAAGACAACCAACCAGACGCATCCGTCATCCATTTTCGTCAGATTCATTATTGCCGATTTTCGAATCATTCACGGCACATCATCTGGTATCAGAGCATCAATTGCGATCTAAGGCAGGATCCAAAAATAGAAGAAAGGCTTGCTGGAATTGAGGTTGATAAACTTAATATGGTTGGAGATAAAGAAGATTTGCCAAGAGGGTTAAGTTTGGAACAGGCACAGGTTATGGGCTTACAACGATCTCATGTTGAGATTTGGGATGAAATGACTGGAATTCGTGAACAGTTGAATACCCTTATGTAAATGATGCAAAGAAATAATTTGCAACCCCAATAGAGGCAAGCACTTAGGGTGCCATGAAATGATATTATAGAAGCTGACAAAGATCCAAATGGGGATGATGAGGCCGACGATAGGGGCAGACCAAGAAGGTAGAATTATAATCCTCCTAATGGTCTCAAACTTAAGATTCCACCGTTTAGAGGAAGTAGTTCACCCGAGGAATACTTGGAGTGGATTCAGAAGGTTGAAAAGGTGTTTGAATGGTATGAATGTTTTAAAGAAAGGAAGTGCAAGGTGGCAGCACTTGAGTTTATGGATTATGCTCTTTTATGCTGGGAAAACTTAAAGATTCAGAGGAGAAGGGATGGAGAAGAGGATATTACAACGTGGGCAACTATGAAAAGAGTGATCAAGAAAATATTTGTTCCTGATTACTATAAACAGGAGCTATACATCAGACTTCAGACTTTGCGACAAGGATCTTTGAGCGTGGAAGAGTATGTGAAAGAGTTTGAGTTGCTGCTGATTCGATGTGAATTGATGGAACCCCAAGAGCAAACAATAGCTAGATTTCTTGGAGGGTTGAAGAAGGATATAACTAATGTTGTTGAATTACAGCCGTACATCTTCCCTGAAGAAGTTATAAAGCTTGTAACTCGAGTAGAGAGGCAACAAAAACGAGGAGGTGTCCGAACTAGTGTAACTACGTCAAGCACGACAAAGGCTGTTTCTACGCCTACACGAACATGGAGCACACCTAAACGAGATGAGAAGGTGGAGTTTAGTAGGGGGAATATGAAATCTGATTCTTTGAAGGGAAAAGAGAAGGTGATAGAACCTCAACATCCTAGGAGGTCTCGGGACATCAAGTGCTTCAAGTGCTTAGGACATGGGCACATTGCTTCGGAATGTCCAAATAAAGGGTGATGATTTTGCATGAGGAGAGCTAATTAGTGGAGATGAGGTTGAAACTGAAGATGAAGATGAGGTACAAGTGGCTGAACAAGAAGAGGATTTTAAACCAGTGAAGGGAGATTTGTTGGTTGTGCAACGGGTTCTGAATGCACAAATTGACGTTAGTGATGAGCAACGCGAGAACATCTTTCATACTTGATGTCAGATTCGAGATAAGGTGTGTGGGATGATCGTTGATTATGGAAGTTGCACTAATGTTGCGTCAACTACCTTGGTGGAGAAATTAGGTTTAACTACCATTCTACATCCCATGTCGTATAGTTTGCGATGGCTGAATGAGAATGGGGAGATTCAGGTGACAAAGCAAGTCTGTGTACCTTTTTCCATTAAAACCTATCATGCCGAGGTTTTGTGTGACGTTGCGCCGATGTCAGCTAGCCATTTGTTGTTGGGTCGTACATGGCAATTTGATAAGGATATGACCTACAATGGACGAAAGAACACGTATTCTTTTATGCTAAATGGAAAGAAGGTGAACTTGTTACCATTGAGTTCTCAACAGGTTAGAAAGGATCAGTTATGAAGCCAACAAAAGGAGGTGAAATCACGTAAGGGCTGTTGGTAGCCAAAAAAGGAGACATCAAACAGGCATTAGCTTCGGCGGGGGCTGTTTTCATGATCTGGGCAAAGCAATTACTACAAGTGGAAGGATTGGACTTACCAAGATAGATTAAGGAATTACTTGAAGAATTTAAAGATGTGTTTCCAGATGAATTACCTAAAGGGTTACCATTTATTCGTGGAATTGAGCATCAAATTGATTTGGTGTCGGGAGCTTCACTTCTTAATAGACCAGCATACAGATGTAATCCAGAGGAAGCAAAAGAGATTCAAAAGCAGGTTGGTGAGCTTTTAGAGAAGGGCTATGTGCGAGAATCACTTAGTCCATGTTCAGTACCTACTTTGCTTGTACCGAAGAAAGATGGTACCATAAGGATGTGTATGGACAGCCGCGCTATGAATAAAATAACAGTTAAGTATCATTTTCCTATACCCAAACTTGATGATTTGCTTGATGAGTTGCATGGTGTTGCATTGTTTTCTAAAGTCGATTTGATGAGTGGTTATCATCAAATTAGATTGAAAGAGGGAGATGAATGGAAAACAACAATTAAAACCAAACAGGGGTTATATGAATAGATGGTAATGCCGTTTGGTTTATCTAATGCGCCTAGTACATTTATGAGACTTATGAATCATGTTTTGAGGAAGTATATCAGGATGTTTGTTGTAGTATATTTTGACGATATCCTGGTGTATAGCGAGACCTTTGATGATCATGTGAAGCATTTTAGGGTTGTGTTTGAAACTTTGTGAGATTCTAAGTTGTATGGGAAACTCATAAAGTGTTACTTTTGTAAAGAAGGTGTTGTGTTTCTTGGATATATTATCTCTAGCAGAGAGGAGTTAAGGTTGATAAGGAGAAAATTGAGGCAATTCGGGACTGGCCAAAACCTGTTAGTATCGCTGATGTGACGAGTTTCCATGGTTTAGCTTCTTTCTACAGGCGATTTGTGAAAGACTTCAGCTCTATTGTTGCTCCTATGATAGAATGCTTGAAAAAAAGGGACGAGTTTAGATAGAGTGAAGATGCGAAGAAAGCTTTTGAGCTAATTAAGGAAAAGTTGTGTACTACTCTAGTTTTAACACTTCCAGACTTTACTAAAACATTCAAAATAGAGTGTGATGCTTCCAGAGTTGGGATTGGGGCTGTTTTAATGCAAGAAAAGAGGTCGATTGCATTCTTCAGTGAAAAGTTAAATGGAGCACGTTTGAACTACTCTATTTATGACAAGGAATTCTATGCCTTGATTCAAGCTCTAGAGGTATGGCAGCACTACTTGGTGCCTAAAGAGTTTGTTATACATACTGATCATGAATCCTTGAAGTATATTATGGGGCAAAGCAAACTGAATCGACGACATGCTAAATGGGTAGAGTTTATGGAGTCATTTCCTTATGTCATAAAGTACAAGAAAGGGCTAGTTAATGTGGTTGCTGATGCTCTTTCTCGTAGGGATGCACTGATCTCTATGTTGAATGCACGGCTGATGGGTTTTGAACAAGTGAAGGATCAGTATACTAATGATTCCTACTTTGGTAATGTGGTTACCGAATGTGCAAAGGGAGCTTGTGGTGGATTCTTTATGCATGAAGGTTACTTGTTCAAAATGGGCAGAATGTGTATTCCTTTAGGTTTGTTACGGGAGTTGCTAGTGCGAGAGGCTCATGGTGGTGGTCTTAGTGGTCATTTTGGAGAGAAGAAGACTTATGAGCTGCTGAAAGAACATTTTTTTTGGCCTAGCATATTATGGGATGTACATAAGGTGATTGAAAGATGCGCTATTTGCAAGAAAGCTAAGGGTAAAGAGAATGCATATGGGCTATATATGCCATTGCCTATTCCAGAGCAACCATGGATGGACATTAGCATGAACTTTGTACTTGGGTTACCAAGAACACAACGTGGGAAGGATAAAATAATGCTTGTGGTTGATTGATTCTCCAAAATGTCCCATTTCATTCCTTGCAACAAAACTAACGATGCAGTACATGTTGCTGATTTGTTCTTTTAAGAGATTGTTCATTTGCATGGAGTTCCTAAAAGCATTGTCTTTGATCGTTGATATAAAGTTGTTGAGCCACTTTTGGAAGACTTTTTGGAGAAAGCTTGAAATGAAATTACTTTTCAATACGGCATGTCATCCATAAACTGATGGACAAATTGAGGTAGTAAACTGAACTTTATCTTCTTTGTTATGAGCTGTTATACATAAGAATTTGAAGAGTTAGGATACTTGTTTACCTATTATGGAGTTTGCATATAATTATAGTGTGCATGGGGCTATAAAATTTTCACCATTTGAGGTTGTGTATGGCTTTAATCCTTGTGTTCCTATTGATCTTATTCCTATTCCAATTAATGAGAGGACATCTATGGATGGAATTAGAAAGACAAAATTGATGAAGAAACTCCATGAGTAGGTTCGATTACATATTGAGGAGAAAACGACAAAGTATGCTAAACAAGCTAACAAGGGGCAGAAAATGGTTAGGTTTGAACATGAAGATCTTGTTTGGATTCATATTAGTAACGACAGATTTCCAAGCAAACGTAAGTCCAAGTTGATGCCAAGAGCTAATGGTCCATTTTGGATTATAGAGAAGGTGAATGACAATGCATATAAGGTAGATCTTCCTGATGATTACAACGTATCAATTACTTTTAATGTGAAAAGACTTGACTCCATATTTGGATGATATTGACGATACTGATTTGAGGACAAATCATTCTCAACCTGGGGCTGATGATGTGCATCATGGGGATTATAATCCATCTCGTAAAGATGAACCTAATCTACAAGAAGATTCAGATGGCCCAATAACAAGAGCGAGAGCGAAACAACTGCAAAGGGCCTTGACGAGTCAAATTGGAATGATTGAAGCTGCTTCAGAGTTAAAAGCTAGCAATCTGTTCGGAATTGGTTCAAAGGTTCTTATTTGCCTACAATTAAAACTTGGACATGGGAAAAGCCTTTAATGGTTCTTTTGATATTGGGCTACTTGAGTTTGGATTGATAATGCAATTAAGTGAAGAAATTGATGGTGTTTACGGTCAGAATAGTAGATGAATTTGAACCCGATTTTGAAGTCATCAATTGCATGTGAATACAAGACTAATCTAGGTGGATTTCAAGTTCAGAATGTGATCTTTCTAGATTGTCCAACCATGATTGCATTGGACTTTTGTGCAAGAAGTTATAGTCATTTTAAATTTGGTCTGTTTATGTTTCAATTAAGGTCAGAAAACGTGTGCTAGTTAAATTTGTATAGTTACTTTCTCAAAGTCTAATTTTTGGGCTTGACTTCTGTTATGTTGAATTTTCCTAACTATGGAGGGATGTTCCAATTATAAATATAGTATCAGAATATGTAATAAACACTTTTGGTCAAGATTTGAAACTCAATTCAAAGAATTAAGAGTTGTTCTTCCAAATTGATTTTGTGAAGAATCCTACCTGACTTATCACTCTTCAATCACAAAGAGTGTGGCGTCGAAATCCTAGATTGATCTTTGTGGCATCTAAATTGACTTATTAAAGTATCATTCTAGTATATCCTCCATCTTATTTACCTTAAAATCACTATAATCCATCCTAAACACTAAAAGAAAGACAACATTACCGATTTTCTTCAGATTCATTGTTGCCGATTTTTGAATCATTCACGACACATTACCTAAGTTAACCGAAGAGAGAATAAGAATATGGATAATCAGCCCCCAAACACCCCAATCTCATTTAAAAGGGGTATAAATGCAAGAGGAGGAAAAAAATATGACTTTTCCTCCCCCCAAAAACCGGAAGCAGCCTTAGCTACTGATTAGTACTCAAAAGTGCATTTTCATTAAGGTTTTATATCATCATATTGCACTTAAAGTATCATTAAATTCCCTAACTTGAGCATGTTTTATAATAACAAGTCTGATAGCATAAGATATCTTTAATTTATTGTAAATGTTCATATTAGATGCAGGCCTATCATATAAATCAAATGATTGATTGATGAGTTTAACTACTGAAATTGAGAAGACAAAGAGAGGGTTAAGCTTAGAAAAGAGATGTTGGTTTAGTCCAAACTGGAACATCATTCTGTTATTGGATCATAACTGGAGCTGTAGAACTTGGATTTAGGTCTGGTTTATATGTATGGAAAGATAAGACATAGGCCTAAAACTTTCATGAAGAGTCCAAGATTTAAAAGTGCCATTTTCGAGTTCA
>Ga0307513_10011787_pt1 | contig 10840 bp, 7 predicted proteins | sample 15_EM_MG_FD_202174 | JGI IMG/M metagenome (GOLD analysis project Ga0307513, IMG submission 202174) | Populus trichocarpa ectomycorrhiza microbial communities from riparian zone in the Pacific Northwest, United States - 15_EM | ecosystem: Host-associated > Plants > Roots > Unclassified | place...
GCGCCAGGTGGCGCCCTGGTCGTCGGAGAGCATCACGTGGCCGCGCTCGCCCACGGCGACGAGACGCTGGCCGGCGACCGCGAGGTCGAGCAGCAGTGAGCTTCCCGCCAACGGTTCGATTTCCGCCGGCTGGTTGGCGGAATCGTTGGGATCCAGCTGCGCTTGGGTGACGCTGGGAGCAAGTCCGGCCGCAGCCAGCATCGCGACCAGCGCGAGGCTCATCCGATGCCTCATCCGCACGACCCCCGTAGTTCTTCTGTTCAAACTAGACAAGGTGCCGGGTGAGGAAAGTGGGGATTAGCGAACTATTTCGAGGCGCTTCTAATCCCCACTTTCCTCACCCGGCACCATGTTCAATCAGCGCACGCCGCGGCGTTGCAGGGCTGCCGGCTGGTAGTCGGCCACCGAGCGCTTCTGCGAGAAATCGCGGCTGCGTGGCTCTTCGTTGTCGAGGCCGAGCGCGAGATAGCGGCCGTTGGACAGGTCGTACACGGTCTCGAGCGCGGTCCACAGCGCCGGCACGTCGTAGTACTGAATGACATGCCCTTCCTGGACGCGATAGAGCTGGCCGCGGCTGTCGTAGCAATCGACCGCCACGATGTGCCAGCTGTCTTCGTCCACGTACAGCGTACGGCGGCTGTAGAGATGGCTCTGGCCCGCCTTCAGCTTCGAATCGACCACCCAGACGCGATGCAGTTCATAACGCGCCACTTCGGGGTTGATGTGGTTCTTCTTGAGGATGTCGCTGTACTTGAGCGTGTTCGAGTGCAGCTTGTAGCTGTTGTACGGCACGAGAATTTCTTTCTTGCCGACCAGCGTCCAGTCGTAGCGCTGCGGACTGCCGTTGTACAGGTCGAACTGGTCGGAGGTGCGCAGGTTGTCGGAGTTGGTGCCCGGGTTATCGAAGGCGACGTTCGGCGCGCGGCGCACTCGGCGCTGGCCGGGGTTGTAAACCCAGGCGCGGCGATTCTCGAGCGACTGGTCGAGGGTTTCCTGCACCAGCAGCACTTCACCGGCGAGGCGCGCGGGCGCCACGGTCTCCTGGATGAAGTACGCGATGGTGTTGTCGAGATTCTCCGACTTCGCGCCCGGAAGGCTGTAAGCCACCATGGTTTCGTCGTGGAACTTCACCATCGTAAATGCGCCACTTGCAGTAACTGGCGCCTGGCCAATCTGCCTGACGATCGTGTCGCCGCGATAACGCAGCACGTGGTTCCAGAAGACTTCGACGCCTTCCTTCGGAATGGCGAAAGGAATTCCCTCGCCGGCGTTGGTGACCCCGTTACCGCCCTTGGCCAATTGTGCGGTCGTCGCAATCCGTTTGGTCGCGTCGTAGATGCGCTGCGGAGCCGCGGCGCTGCGATGCGTCGGATACACGATCATCTTGAAGGTGTTGCGATAGGTCTGCAGCAGCTTCTTGTGACCTTCGGTGAGCTTGCTGGCGTACTGACTCATGTTCGCCGGCGTCACCGTGTACAGCGGTTTGTCGTTGGCGTACGGGTCGGGGTGGTGCTGACCGGGGCGGAAGTTGGCGAAGCCCGCCTGCGCGGCGGAGGTGAGCCCGCCGTCCCACGCGGGGATGGAGCCGTCGGCGTTACCCGCCTTCTCGCCGCCAAGCGGCGTGAGTTCGGCGCCGAGCTTCGCGGCGTCGGCCGCCGAGACGGCAGCCGTGGCCGAGGACGCGCCGATCGCGAGACCCGCTATCGTCGCCACCATGGCCAAAACAAGTTTTTTCAACATGTAGATTCCCCTCGTCGCGATCAGAACGAGAACTTGGCAGTGGCCGCGATGAAGTCACGGTCATTGATGTCGTTGAAACGGCCGGCGCCACCGAACTTGGTCCACGCCATATCGAGCTCCCACTTCGCCATCAGGTTGGCGGCGACGCCCAGCGTGAGGCCGTACCGTCCTTCGACGAAGTTGCCGCCCGGGCCGGGCGTGGTGCCCGAGACATCATGCTGCCAGCTGAAGCGCGGCAGGATGTTCCACGGCCCCATGAGACCGGGGTATTCGAGGCGACCCGCGACACGATAACCATAGGACGTCGCATCGGCGAAACGGTTCTGCGGCTCGACGAGATTCAGCGCGAGGCAGTCCGCCGCCGACAGCGTCGGGCAGTGCCGGCCGCGCAGCTCGAAATTGCCGCTGACATTCGTGGCGGGACCATTGAAGCGCAGGCCGCGATCATTCGGGCCACCCGTGAGCTTGTCGGGCATGTCCGGGATGTTTGTCACGCCGCCTTCCACGACGAGGACCATTTGCGAGGCCGCGAGCACGTTGGAGAAGGTCTTGGTGGCCGTGAACTGCACCTGGTAGGTGTCGTAGAGATCCCAGCCCTGCACTTTCTCATTGAGACCGTAGCCGCCGAGCTGGCCGCAATGCGTGAGGGTGGAGGCAGCCGGCACACCTTCCGGGCAGGTGGTGGGCAGCGGCGTCGCGCGCAATGCGGCGAGGCCCTGCTCGAACGGCGTGAGCGCGGCGAACAGCACCTCGACGTCGTCGAACTGCAGCGGCACGTCCTGCCGATAGGACACTTCGCCTTGCAGCGCAATTCCACCCCATTGCAGCTGGGTGTTGAACGACAGGCCGATCATCTTGATGTCTTCGGGATACTCGGTGTAGTACCCCGCGGTGAGCGCGTACTCGTGCGTGGCGATGTTGCTCGCCTGGTTCGTGACATCGCCATGGGCGAGCTGCGTGTTCGCGCCGATGGTGGCGTACTGCGTCGCCGTCGCCAGCGAGAGGTTTCCGCCGGCGGCGGCCGACCGCTGCACGGCCAGGTTGGCCGCCGTGGCAATGGCCGCCGGAACCGAGAGGCCCGCGCCGAGCGCCTGTGCCGCGGCGCCGACGGCGTTCAGGGCGCCGAACGCGTTGCCGACGCCCTGCTGGGTGCCGGTCTGGCCGGAAATGAGCGGCAGGCGACTGTGGTAGTTCAGGAAGAAGAGGCCGAATTCCGTGCCGTTGTTGAAATCCGGCGCGAAGTACTTGAGGTTGAAGCCGTACTGGCCATCCTCGGAAGCCTTGATGGTCGGCAGACGGTTCACGGTCTGGAAGTTGGTGATGTACGGACCGCCGAGCGGCCGGAAATCGACACCCTGGTCCGAGAACGATCCGAACCCGAGTACGACCTTGCTGCCGCCGACCGGCGCGAAATCGTTGGCGCTGTAATAAGAGCCGGCCGGTTCGGGTACCGTCTCGTTCCAGTCGGTGATGTAGATAGCCTGCGCCGACCAGTTGTCGCTGAACTGCAGGCTGAAGTTGACCATCTCCTGCGGCAGGAAACCTTCCTTCAGTTCCGAGCCAGGCACGCGCAACGCCGACACGTCGAAGTGGTTGATGACATTGATGCCGTTCTGGATGAACGTGCTTTCGCCCCAGCTCACCACCTGTCGGCCGAGGCGCAATTCGGCGCCCATCGAGCCCAAGTCGAACTTGGCATAAACGAATGCGTCCAGCAGGCGCGTGTAGCTCACCACCAGGTCTTCGGACTTGTCGGAGAGCGGCGTGCGCTGCGTGGTGTTGGCGGCGTCGTCATACAACCCGGAGGCGCGCACGAAGGCGCCAACGCCACGATAGTTGAGCGACAACTCGGTCAGCACCTTGAGTGCGCGCGAGTACATGTCTGTGTCGTAGTTGAGATTGCCGTCGTCGATGTTCGGCGACCGGCCGCAACCACCGTCGGCGATGGCGATGAGCCGGCAGTCTCGCGATTCGATGCGCCACGCCTGACCGTAGGTCAGCGTGGTGTCCCAGCTGCCCGAGAACGTGCCGTCGTCGTTCTGAAAATCCCAGGCATAGGCCGCGGGCGACGCCAAGCCGAGCGCCGCGACGATCGGAAGCGAACGCGTCACGTATCGCCGGATCAGATCGTTACTCATTAATTTCCCCTGAGACCGCGGAAATGCTGCGAGTCGCGAGGTTGGGAGCAGCAGTACCGCTTGGCCTTATCGTCTTTAGTGTTCCGCCGCGCTGCTGCTTCCCCTCGCGGACGCGTAGGCGCGGACGTGTTGCGCGCGAGTATAGCAGCGGGTTCCTTAGGGAAAGCTAGCCGGAGCCCCGGCGGGTATACCCGGGGGAAGCCCTAGCACCTAGACCTGCGTTACTTGCAGGATGCTGTGCCTGATCTGTTCGGACAGCACGAGCTGCGCATCGGCGGCGACGCGGACCAGCACTTCGTCGAATTCGAGGTTGCCGCCCTCGCCGGCCTTCAGGACACCGCGTTCGCGCAGCAGGTCGATGAAGTTCTCGAACAAGGCACGATCGAAGAATTCGGGCGAATTGAATCCGTACAGCATGTTTATCCGCTGGGCCGCCAGCTGGCACCGCTGCTCGAGCGCCTTCTGGTTGATGACGCCGCTGCCCGCCTTGAGCAGGAGCGAGATCGCGAGGTAGTAACGCTCGATGGTCTGGATGGTTGCCTGAGAGAGCATGGATAGTTGCAATGCGCCCGGCGAATCCGGCGGCGGCCGCATCCAGACAGTGCGATCTTCGTTAGGTTGCAGCACGCCAAGCTCCGCCAGCGCAGCAAGAACCCCGTCGACGACCTTCGCCAGTTCCTCCTCGCGCCAGCGCAGGAAAAGCTCGGAGGCGACGTACGGATAGATACGCCACGCCAGGCGCTGGATGTCCTCGGTCCGCAACATGGCGTTGCCGATGAACGCACAGGCGACCAGCGACGGCAGCGCGAACAGGTGCAGGACGTTGTTGCGGTAGTAGGCGATGAGCTGCGCGCTCTCGTCGCCCATCTTCACGATGTCGCCGAGCTTGTGAGGCACGCGGGTGATGATCTTGAGCGACTCGCCGTAGAGCACGATTTCGCCGGGATTTGCGTCGGTCACCGTGACCCGGGGTCCGTATGGCCATACGTGCAGGAGTTTCAGATACAACTCGAGCTGGCGAAGCAACGCACTCTCGGGCAAGGCGCCGCGCGGCGAGGCGAGCAGGCAGGTTGCCAGCAGGTTGATGGGCGTGACCGCCGCGGCGGCGTTGATGCCCCTCATGATGCTCGATGCCAGGTCGCCGATGAGCGCATTGATGGCGGGCGAGCGCGTGTCGTCGTCGAATTTCTGTTCGCGCCATGCGGGGAGCTGCGCGTCGAGCATGTCGTTGAGCCGGATCGGCTCGCCCACGTTGACGTGCACCGTACCGAAGCGCTCGCGGAGCACGCGCAGCGAGAGCAGCAGGTCGAGCCAGCTCTCCTTCTTCTTGGGGGCGCCGGACAGCTCGGATATGTACGTGTTGGCCTCGACGATGCGCTCGTAACCGAAGTAGACGGGGACGAACACCACCGGACGGACCGGGTCGCGCAGGAAGCTGCGCACCGTCATCGACAACATGCCGGTTTTCGGGTGCAGCAGCCGTCCGGTGCGCGAGCGCCCGCCCTCGATGAAATATTCGATGGAGTGCCCGCGCGCCATGATGGCGGCGAGGTACTTCATGAAGACGACGGTGTACAGCGCGTTGCCGCCGAAACTGCGGCGGATGAAGAATGCGCCGCCCTTGCGCAGGAAGCGGCCCACCACCGGGATGTTCAGGTTGATGCCGGCGGCGATGTGCGGCAGCGCGTAACCCTGGTGATAGATGATGTACGACATCAGCAGGTAGTCCATGTGGCTGCGATGGCAGGGCACGTAGACCACCTCGTTGCCTTCCGAAACGTCTTTCAGCGTACCGGCGTGGTTGATCTTCACGCCGTCGTACACGCGGTTCCATACGCGCCCGAGCAGCTTCTCCGCGATCTGCACGAACGGGTGCGAGTAGTTAGCGGCGATCTCGAAGGCGTACTTGCGCGCCTGCAGCAGGCCCGGGCGGAAATCGCCGTGTTTGTCGCGCGCATCGGCGGCAACCACGGCGCGCACGGCCCGCGCGCGCAGCACCTGCGCCACGATCGTGCGGCGATGGGAGAGATCGGGGCCAATACGGATGGCGCGCTGCCGGCGCAGGATGCCGCGCAGGATGCGGGTCACGCGCCGCGCCTGGTCGCCCGCCGGCGAAGCGTCGAGCAACGAACGCAGGCTGATCGGCTCGCCCATTTCCACCATCACGTTGCGGCCATTCACGAGCACGGACCCGAACTTGCGCACGCGCGTCGTCAGCGCCCAGTTCTCCGCGAACAGCAGGCGCAGCCACGACCCCTCTTTTTGCGGCGCGCGGCCCCAGTACACGGCCGTCGGTACGAGCAATATGTCGCGCACGGAATCGGCGCTCAGCGACTCGACCAGCGCCAGCAGATAGGGCGGTGGCCGCCGCGTCTGCGTCGCGTCCCAGAAGCGGCGACGGCGGGCGACGTCGAAATAGGTACGGCGCTCTTCAACCGGCAGGCTGCTCCCGCGCTTCTCCGGATAGACCAAACCCGCTTTGCTGGCCACATTGCACAGCACTGCGAGGTCGGCCACCGAATCGCGCTCGAGCACGTAACAGACGGGCACGCGCGGAGCCGTGAGTGCCGGCGGTGCCTCGGCGGGCTGCACGGCGGCCCGAACCCAGAGCTTGAAGAATCGTCGCAGGAACCAGCTCATGCGTTTACGCGTGCCACCCGCCGTATGATGTTAGGCGCCGGAGTGTAGCCGAGAGCTTGAGGCATGACCGAAATCGCAAAATTGCGGGTGATTCTGACCGGTGCATCCGAGGGCATCGGCCGTGCGCTGGCGCTGGCGCTCGCCGCACGGGGCGCACGCCTGGCGCTCGCCGCGCGCGACCGCCAGCGGCTCGAAACGCTCGCCCAGGAGTGCCGCGCGCTGGGAGGCGAAGCCCGGGCCCTGCCCACCGACGTCACGAACGCGCAGGACTGCGAGTGGCTGGTGGCGGAGACCGTGAAGGCGTTCGGCGGCATCGACGTGGTGATCCACAACGCCGGCATCACGATGTGGAGCCGCTTCGACGCGCTGCAGGATCTGGCGGTCTTCGAGCGGATCATGGAAGTGAACTACCTGGCGCCCGTGCGCCTCACCGCTTTGTCGTTGCCGCATCTCAAGCAGTCGAAAGGATTGCTGGTGGCGGTGGCGAGCCTCGCCGGGCTCACCGGCGTGCCCGAACGCTCAGGGTACGCCGCCAGCAAGCACGCGATGATCGGGTTCTTCGATTCGCTGCGCATCGAACTGCGCGGCAGCGGTGTCGACGTGAGCGTGGTCGCGCCGGACTTCGTCGTGACGGAAATTCATAAACGCGCCATCGGGCCGGATGGCGAGCCGCTCGGCGAGTCGCCGATGAAGCAATCGAAGATCATGGCCGCCGAGGACTGCGCGAAGCGCATCGTGCGCGCGATCGGCAGGCGTGAGCGGCTCGTGCTGATGTCGGTGCGCGGACGCCTCGGCCGCTGGCTCAAACTACTCGCGCCGTCGCTGATCGACCGCATTGCGGAGAGAGCCATCCGCCAGCGGCATTGACGAAGATAGGGTGCTGCAACCCACCCGACCCAACGGTCAAATCAATGACTGACCCCTTTTGCTAGGAAAAGGGGGCTGCCCCCATTTCATGACACGTCTTGCGGAAGGTCGAGCGAGATCAGGAAGTATTCGAACAGATACTTGAGGAAGCGCACCTCGTCCTGCAGCCGGTGATCGCTGTTGAGGATGTGCAAAGCGCACCCATGGCGGCGCGCGAATTCCATGCTCTGCTCCACGGGCACCACGTCGTCTTTCCAGCCGTGCACGATGGTGGTGGGGCAATCGAGGAGCTTTTCGCGCAGCGGTGGCAGGCCGGGCATCGTCAACGCCGGCGCCATCAGGAATACGCCGCGAGCGTGCAGCAGCGAGGCCGCCGCCACCGACACATAACCACCGAGGCTCGAACCGCAGAGCACGAGGTCGCCCTTGAGCTCCTTGCAGTACTCGACCAGCTTGTTGACACGTTCACGCGGGTCGTCGATACCGCGGTAGTCCACCGACTCGACTTCGTAACCTTCGCTGCGCGCGTTGCCGGCGAGCGCGGTGATCTTCACACCCCACGGGCCGGCGTCCTTGCCATGTGAGAAAACGACGTAGCGTTCAGTCATTGGTTCCTCAGAGTTTCCAGAGCAGAGCATCGAGACTTTTCCTGGCGCCTGGCGTGCGAGACGCCAGCGCGCGATTGCCGCGAGTCTTCACGCCTTCACCTGCGAGCAGGCGCAACTGCTTGCGCGCGTTGACCGAGCCCACGGGAAACGCAATGCGGCCACCCGCGCCGGTCACACGATGCCACGGCAAACGCTTTTCATCGCCGGACTCACGCAATACCTGGCCCACCAACCGTGCACGCCCGGGCAATCCGGCGCGGCGCGCGATCTCCCCATAGCTGACGAAGGTGCCGCGCTTCACGGCGCGCACTGCCCGGCGGATTGCCGCGGCGCGAGCTTCTGGCGTTGTTGGTGGAGTGTCATTCGTCATGAATTCATCTAGAGTCCAAGCCCCGCGGCGACAAGATTCGATCACGCGATGGCCCGAGTAGCAACCGACATACAGCCCAGCCGTCCGCAGATGGACTGGCTCACCATGAACACCACCACCACCGCAGGTCCCACGCTTCGAGCCTGGGCACGCGCGCGGAGTTCCGCATTCGGCCGGTGGTTGTTTGCACGCACGGTGTGCAAGCGTGCGCCCTACTTCGGCACCATCCGGCCGAAATTCCTCGACCTCGAACCGAAACTCTGCCGCGTCACGATGAAGAAACGCCGTGGCGTCGAAAATCACATCGGCACCGTGCATGCGCTCGCCATGGGAAATCTCTGCGAGCTCGCCGCGGGCCTGTGCACCGAAGTCACCATTCCCGTCGGCATGCGCTGGATCCCGCGCGGCATGACCATCGAATACCTGGCGAAGGCGGAGACGGACGTCATCGCCACGGCGCGTCTCGACAAGACCGAGTGGGCCGGCGCCGAGAACATCGGCGTGCCGGTGACCGTCACCGACTCCAGCGGAAAAGAAGTGGTGCGCGCGGTCATCAGCATGTACGTCTCACCGAAGCGCGAGTCCTCGGGCTGACCCGCATCTACACATTGATCGGCGCCGACGGCGCGCCGTTTGCGAGTGCCGTTCCCGGGACTTTCGGCGGGCATCGCAAGACCAGGATTTATGGCCGCCTCGATTGCCGGGCCGCGCTGCGGGCCATCGCGCGCGGCGGATACGTTGAACAACGTGTGTTCTTTCTCGATGAGGCGGCAGCCGTCTCCGCGGGATTCAGACCCTGCGCGGTGTGCATGCCGGAGAGTTACGCGCGCTGGAAGGCGCGCTGACGAATCGCACGAGCGTCAGGCCGCGTCATGAAAGATCACCCCCAACGTGTGCCTGCACCCGCTGTGGAGACGGCTGACACCGTGCCGCAGGTTCACGCGATAGTCCCCGCGTGTGCCCTGCGCCGGGCGCTGGTGAACAGCGAAAACAACCGCATCGCCGCGCCGCATGTGGCACACCTCGACGCGCGTCTGGCGGCGCGGACGTTGTTCGGTCAGCACGAACTCGCCCCCTGAAAAGTCCTCTCCGGGTTCCGACAGCAACACCGCGAGCTGCAGCGGAAAGACGTGTTCGCCATACAGGTCCTGGTGGAGACAGTTGTAGTCGCCGGGTCCGTAACGCAACAACAATGGAGTCGGCCTTTCCTGTCCGGCATCGTGGCATCGCGCCAGAAAATCCGCATGCCTTGGCGGGAAACGCGTGGCAATCCCCATGCGCTCGTTCCAGCGATTGCCGATCGGCGCGATCCACGGATAAAAGGCTTCACGGAGCGCGTTGACGAGAGACGGCAATGGGTACGCGAAGTAGCGATATTCCCCGCGGCCGAACCCATGTCGCTCCATGATGACCCGGCTGCGGAAGAGATCGTCCGTCGCGTACATCGTGGCCAGCTCGCGACACTCCGCCTCGCTCAGACATCGCTCGATGAGAGCGCTGCCACACGCGTCGAGCGACGCATGCAGCGCCGGCCAATCGAGCGAATTCACGCGATCCGCCATGGTCTTCGTGGTCATCGCGTCATTCTTGGTTAGCAACCGCACATAACGCATTCCGAAACTTGCTGAACTTCCGGTTCCGGAGAGCGCAGAATCGGTAATGACCTCTGGTATTCCCCGCGAGCAACGCGAGTCGCTCGCGCATTTCGCTAAGGCCTCCACGCCTCGCGCTCTCTGGCAACTCGCCAACACGCTGCTGCCCTTCCTGGCTCTCTGGGGATGCATGGCGTGGACGCTGCTCTCCGAGGCCAGTTACCTGTGGACTCTGCTGCTGGCGCCGCCCACGGCGGCGCTGTACGTGCGCCTGTTCATCCTGCAGCACGACTGCAGCCACGGGTCGTTCTTCGCCAGCGCCCGCGCCAACCGCTGGCTGGGCGCGAGTCTCGGTTTGCTCACGCTGTTCCCGTTCGCGTACTGGAAGAAGACGCACGGCGTGCATCACGCCACCTCGGGCAATCTCGACCAGCGCCAGCTCGGCGACATCCGCACGCTGACCGTCAGTGAATACCGCGCCAGCTCACGCTGGATGCGTTTCTGTTACCGCTTCTACCGCAGCATGCCCGTGATGCTCGGCATCGGGCCGTTCTACCAGTTCGTCGCCAAGCACCGGTTTCCGTTCGGCATGCCCTGGAGCTGGAAGAAAGAGTGGCGCAGCGTAGCGCTCAACAATGTCGCGCTGCTCGCGCTCGGCGTGGTGTTGTGCGTCTGGCTCGGCTGGGGCGTAGTGCTTGCGGTGCACCTGCCCGTGGTGGCGCTCTCGGGAGCGCTCGGCGTATGGCTTTTCTACGTGCAGCACAGCTTCGAGGACAGCTATTGGGTACGCCGCAGCGACTGGGATCCGAAGGCCGCGGCCGTCGATGGCAGCTCGTTCTACGACCTGCCCGCCGTATTGCGCTGGATCACCGGCAACATCGGTTA
>Ga0307513_10011788_pt1 | contig 10839 bp, 4 predicted proteins | sample 15_EM_MG_FD_202174 | JGI IMG/M metagenome (GOLD analysis project Ga0307513, IMG submission 202174) | Populus trichocarpa ectomycorrhiza microbial communities from riparian zone in the Pacific Northwest, United States - 15_EM | ecosystem: Host-associated > Plants > Roots > Unclassified | place...
GGAACCATCAACCTTCATATATATATGTATTTATGTACATCTATAATGTTTAATTTGTACTCTTGTGTGCACATGGAATATAAGGACTGGAATGAGTTTAAGGGGTTCACATGCAAGCCAACGTTTAAATATTTTTGATAACACGACGAGAGAATATATTTTATTGAGACAAAAATGAAACACAAGCACGGATCACATACCAAAATTATGCCAATGGAGCGTAGAAATGTGAGTTCTCAAAATTCAAAATGTTACATTTCTACATCTGGGCTCCATTGACAGATTTCTCTATCAAGATTCAAATGTTCTTGCAATATTCTGCATGCGAGCTGACAAAGGAAAAAAATAGGATGTAAAATCTTATAGCAGTGTTTGGGGTTGCGGTTCTCTCAATCGCAACATAAATTGTCCCGTGGTTCACTCCCCATTAATGCTCAATTTAGCCAGTCCACACGATCTGTATTGTTGTGGTCCGCAAATATAGAGTCTAAGTCTCAGAGCTGGGGCTGGTGCTAACCAGACCATTGTCCTAATAATGCTGTAGCTCGCAGCCTTCTCCAAAACGCATCCAAATTAATATCAATTAAACAATCAAAAAGGAATTTAGAGGCCACAAGGTTACAGCAACTCAAATGTTCTGCTATTTGCTTTTCATATGTAATTAAGAAACTAGGGAAATACTTGGTGAATTTCTTAAGGTTATTTATTTCGTTTCATGTTGATAATTTACAACTGGATCCCCAAACCCTCTGTTAGTACCTAAGACAAGATACCTCCTAGCTATTCAAACTAAAGACTAAGAGGTTGTCATCTTTAATAATCCCTCTCACTGTCATCGTCACCATTGTTTTCTTCTTCTTCTTCATCATCAAACTTGGAAGAGATATACACGGAAGTGATCAGAACAGATAAGGAACTTCAAAGAATATGTATGAAAAGAAACCCATGCTTTCATCATTGTGAATCTTTAAGCTACAAGAGATAAGAGATCCACGAGATGATCTATAAAATGTTAAAGAAATAACTTTTTCAAATAGGACAAGCTTACTATTCTATTTCTGTACCAGATATATTCTCCAAATTCCAAGCAGTCTCTCAATCTTACTGTTTAATTTCATGAAATCTTACACGACTCAAAATTGCAAAATCACACGCACATAAAAAATACCGAGTGCTCTCTTCTTGACCAATCTCAAATGATGACATCTTAAGATCTCAATTGCTTCCCAGAAAAACTCTGGGTGGTTTGTGGGTGTGTAACTTGTATTTGTGCAGTAAAATGACCAAGATCCAACTCACCAAGTGAGAAGACTGGATAAATTAACCAACATCATGAGAACCTGAAACAGGAAACAACGAAGGAATACAAGAGCAAGTTTTTCAAAACATAACAAGAAAAAAACTTGCTTTCTATATCATGAATCTGTAACTCGATTAATTGAGAGAAAAAACAGTGTTTGTCTCAACAACGCACAAAATTTAAAGAAATCATTGACTTCTCTCCTTTTCTCTGATCTCGCACACACATACACACTTTGATTTGCGAGTTGTTAAATTAGAAAGGAATGCACTTCACAGAAACCCTAGCCAGACTAGTAAGGTGAGCTTATATTCCAAATCAACTTAAAATAAAGGTAATGATGGGAAGGTGCATATAAGATGTTTTTGAAACCCTAAAATGAGCGCTGCTATTTTGAAATTTGTTGCCGCTAATCTAAGCCGGAATCAATTCATATAACCGTGTTATAAACCCCAAACAAAGAAAAATAAGATATAGTACATATATAATCTACAGGAAATAGAAGGGGCTTACCAAATTAATTAACAAGATCCGTACGGCAGGCTACTTATAGGAACCTCAGGGCTCAATCACCAAAGCATCAGGACGGATCTTGAAATCGTCGAACTGTACCGAGACGCAAAAATCCTGTTACCCAAAACCCTAACAAACCTTAGCACTGAAAATTTTCCTCATAAGTTTCACATAATAAAAGAGCAGAAACACAACAATCAATACACTAAACACACAGGCAAAAAAAAGAGGCAAAATTTTAATGCAAACACGACAGTAAGAAGCAAAACCCAAGAAACCCAGATGAGACTAAATGATATACTCTATAAAGAAGATCACTTACCTTTCTAGGGATTGGACAAGGAGAACCCTAATATTAGCTAGCTAGCCATGTAAGAAAGGAAATTGATTAGGTTTTATTTGGAATTAGGGTTTCTCGTGATACCAACAACAGGTGAAACTGCCACATGATCTGTTTCTTTCCTCAACAAAGGAGGAAGGCTAAGATCATGCTGGCAGCTTCAACTGATAGAGGTGCACGATAAGAAGATGCACAGTCAGAAGAGCTAGCTAGCATATGTTATAGCTAGTACTTTAAGAACAGCAGGAGATGAGAGGGTATGAAGAGGGTGAGAGGATGAAGGAGGTATAAATAGAAGGATGAGGAGGGGATTGAAGGGGAGTTATGAATTATCAGGATTATTTTATCATTAATTTGATTTTTATTTTTTGTTGTTGATGGAATATAGGAGGACTGTGAAGATTGAGAAAGCGGGCTACAGGGAAAAAATAAATATATAAAAATAAATAAAAACAAAATTTATATATGGAAAATGTAAGGAGTGGTCCCTGATGATGCAAATTGAATATTGTCACGCCAAGAAGAGAACCATGCAGTTTTGCAGACAAGTTAGTGAGTGTTTCCATATATATTGTAGGAGCATTAAATACTTTCTTAGGCTGGGCCCTGGGAGAGTGGGGGACTATCTCTCTGACTGTGAGGAGTAAAGCATCAAACCCATGAGCCAAAAGGGGTGGGTGTACGAGTGCTAGGAGAGCATATGAGGGGACCATATCTACTTAAATCTTGCATGGTTTGCATAAGGTTCACACATAAACTAGGAAGAAAGGAAATTTAATTTGTGAATCTCTCATTGCTGCTTGTTTCTCTCTCTCTCTCTCTCTCTCTGACGATAATGTGATGTGTATTTATCCCAATTCCATATAAGCATCTTTTCTTTGTTCGCTGATGATAACCCTTTTCTTTGCAAACTTGCCATATCTTGGATACTTGCCGATCCTACACCTGGTTGGTGCCAGCTGCTGCGTGTAGTTGTTAATTAATTATAAACATATATCTGATCTAGAAAATCAGGAAAACGACTTGTTTGTTTAGGTTTTTCTTTTGTTTTAGAAGCCCTTTTGCACCTGGTGTGATGATGGAACCAAGTGCATAAGCTAGCTAGCAACGCCATGAGCCATTCTCGAGAAAAAAGTTTCATGGATGTTGCGATTCAATTATAACCTAACATATGGCTGATCGATCTGTGTTCCCAGACCCTGATTAGATTTGCCTTGGCCTTTTGAGATATCATTTACCGATTTCAAGATTCCAAATGAATCCCTTTTTCTGATTTCAACATATCTATTTTATATATCCAATAGATGATCATTGCTTTCAAAATCCCCTCTCTTTCTTGGAATAGATTCCCTTTGGCTGTTATATTCTTCCTGCGATATGGATGCATTCTATCATAAGCAAGTTAACTGTACCTACGCTGATGTGGGCCAATTATAAACACTCAACACTTCAATATTAAACCCCATACTATAGGTTATCTCCCTTCATCTAGGGTTTTATAGCTAATACATATATATATATATATATATATATATATATATATATATATATATATATATTCTGCGCATATCTACATATCTTAGATACTCGGTGCCCAACGATTTTATTAGTTAACTATACAAATTAATATTGTATTGATGAATTACTTCATTAATTTATCAAGCTTGGAATAATAACTTGATTGAATCTCATTCTTCATGCCTCTGCACCCAAAAAAAAGTTCATGCCTGACGACAAAACCCTTAACTAATTAACCAGAAACTAACAATTCAAATAACTTAATTAAGCTTGTGTGATCATTACGCGCGCGCGCGCACACACAGATATATATATATATATATGACATTGCAGTTAAGTAGTAGTTGTATACGATGTTATATATGCGCAACACTCTGGTTTAGATTGCTTACATATGAAATTTGTACAATCGGCTACGATCGAGACAATGCGAGGCAAATAATTAAAATACAGTTAATTTTTTTTATTTGGTAATCTGTAGATTGCTTTTGTTTCTTGTATATAAAGCATCTTTTTCTTTTTTAATCTCCTCCGACTCCCTCTCTCTCTCTGTGTATATATATATATAGCGTTGCAAATTTTAAACAAATGTCTCTCTCTCTTAGAATAAGAAAGCAATCTAAGTGCGGTTTTACTGAAAGGTTTGCAGGAGAGAGATGGGCATTTCTTTCGGTATCTATGCAGGATCATATCTGATATCTACATATGGTTGTACGTAAATGTTCCAGATAATATACTGACATGCTTGTAACCATCTCTTGATTTGGCTTTTATGCAGCCCCTCTCTCCATTTTAGCATACCTGACATTGCCTTGTGCCAATAATTGATCTGCCTGGTTGCTGAATACTTTCTAAAATCAATGAATTGTCAGTAGCCTACGAATTAAAATATATATTTCGTCCTAAAATACTGTGTAAACTAATTACACGTTTGATAATTAGATATAATTAAGGGACTATAAAATACGATCATGACTTCTTATATTCTTATGTTTGATGATGTGATTTTTAAAATTATAATGTAATAGATCATTACAATTACATATAATGACTTATTACATCTCAAGCATTATATAAAAAATCATGTAATAAACTATTATATGACGAAGAGTAATGTTACAAGGACATGATTGTTAAAAAAAACTATTATAAAGGACTACAATAACTATTTTCAAAACCTGCAAGAATTGAAATAAAACTTTGTACGCGCACTCGTTACATTGGAACCAAACAAATGAATATAATAAACCATCCCATTTCGTTATATTATATTCTTTTTCATTACAATATTACACATTCAATTATATTATATCACGTTGCATTCAATCAAACATATAGTAATTTATTATTTAATAGAAACTGGATTAGAGAATAAGATATATAGTTTTAAAATCCAGTATAGCATCTATTCCAAAATAAATGGTTGCCACGCTAAACCACAACATATGAAGCACGGATTCAAGGAGTTTCATGCAAGAATCATGATTTGATGCAGTGGCCATGCACATGCCCCTCACAAAATCTCAAAGATTCCCATTTGAGATTTAAATTACCTTAGTATCGGTTAATAAAGGTCTGCCACATATCTTCACCCAACTTCTCGATGATCAAGACTGCCAAGGATCGATGAATTACATAATAAGCCTATATTTGTTGAACTAGTTGTTGCCATATATATATTTTAGACCCTAGCTAGTTTTAGCTCGAATCATATGTAAGTGTGTGTGTGTGTGTATCTCGACTTCACCAGACACTTGTTTGCTCGGTCTGCGCGCTATTACTCATGTTGAAGTGCCAATTGCAAATATGAATCAGCTGTGAAATTCGAGAGGGGTCATATTTGCATTCATCTAGTCACAAAAAAAAAAAAAAAAATTAAAGTTTTTTTCACATAAAAATATATTAAAATAGTATTTAATTTTTTTTTTATATTAGCACATTAAAACAATCAAAAACTATATATATAAAAAATATTTAGATGGAAAAAAATTTAATTTTTTTTTAAAAATAAAAACATATAGAATTAAGTGTTTGCTTGAGCATCGAACCGAAGACCACCTGTCAAAAAAAAAAAAAAATTCTCCAGCTGGCCGCTAGCGATGTGGCTCGACTTGTTTGCAATGAATATATGTAGATAAATATCCTGGCCATATGTCGACACAAGCAAATGGAAAAAGGCACGTGGCTGCTGCGATCCGAACCCCATTTTTATGAACAATAAAAAAGATACGTCAACTACTAGACTAGAAAATTAATTTATTTAGGAAATTCCAACACAATATATATAAATAATATTTACAATCCACTGGTCGAACCACAACATCAATGACTTGGGAGCTTCATCGGTTCATTTATGATAACATTCCTTTTAGAGGTTTGGTGTAGTGGCTACGCTTTGCCGCGGGATGAAATAAATTATTATTTTTTTCAATAAAAAGATGTTAGTCATCAGCATTGCGTTTTTCACCACCAAGAAAAAAATATATTGCGTGCTGAGAAGACGCGTACGTTTAATAAAACGAGGCTAATTTTGACAGAAAAGTTTTTTGAGGAATGATAATTCTAATAAAAATGTAAAAAAACATTGAAGATGAAAACTTATTTTAATTCATTATTTGTTTAATTATGTAATAAAAAATAGACAAGCGCATGAAATATAACAAAAAAAAATTAAAAAAACATCTTAAAACAAAAAAAAAACAAGAGGAGCCGCACAAAATAGCACTTGTTTATATTATATTGTGCATGCTACAATCTGATAAAAAAAAATAGAGTAAAAATTGCATGTTATTATTTCACGCATGCGGCGTCACAATGATCATTCCCCTGGATTTGAATCATTGAGAATTATGTTAGTAAAAAAAAAAAAAAGAATCACCATTTATAATTTTGATTACTGAAAATCTTAATTGGTATCAGAGTCTAGATAATGGATCTGATTATATAAATAGAATGTATTAGCACCCTAGTACATAGTAAGCTACATTGTTTATTAGTCTAATATAAACTAAGAAAATGTGTTTTTTAACATTTAGTCTGTCTAAGATTTAAAAAAAATTCTTCTTAATAAAGAGATCCTTATCTATCAGGTTAAAAACTTCACCGTTCTAATATCATCATTAAAAAAAACTATTTTTTTACTTAATATTAATAATATGTCTTACATATAAGTTTATAATATTGTATATTAAAAGAAAAAAAAACTATAATACGTCTTATAAATTCATAATCCTGCATATTAAAAGAAACAAAATAAAATCTTTTAAATTAATATCTTGTTAATTTTTGTGTTTAATTGATTGATAGAAATTACCGGTGAAATTAAATTTAATAACAATTATTCTATTTAATTAAGAACATGAATGTTTTTTCGTAAATTTTTTATAGTTCTATTGTGGTTTCAAGTGATTTATCAAAATTTGTTATTACACAAAACTAATACTCATGAATGTATTTTTATATTTGTATTTTATATTTATTTATTTGAGATTTTAGGGGCTTAATTATATTTTGATAATGTTATTTGAATACGATAAATAAACACTTTAAAGATAATATTTCTTACTCCTCCAAAGTTCCAAACCAAGTAAATTTTTCTATTTCTTTATCTCTTCGTCTCAAAATACTCTCGTGCATAAAAGGTGATATAGTTTTTCTTTTTCTTTTTTTTCTTGTTATATGATCATTCATGTCACATTGAAGTCAGTTTATGAATGTGAAAACTAAGTTTATAATTTCAATTTAGTCAAAAGAATTCACAAGGAAAAATATTTAGTTTTTTATATCATATACAAGTTTGCACCTTAAGATATGTGCTTGAGGTTATATTATTTTCTTTCCTAAAAAAACGTTAAAAAAATAAATGATAGGAAATTCAAATACATCGTGGCATTTATAATTATACATGGATGCTTAAATACTATAGTTTTGATGTCAATTAGGTAAAGTATTGTGCATATTTTTCTAGTATTTAATATCTATTACTAAAGAGTCATTTTATTATCTTGACTACAATTAGTAATATACTTTATTAACACATGATATTATTAAATTATTAGTTGAGAATTATTTTTGTGAAAATTAAAGTAGAAACTTCAGTGATATAAAAAGTATCGATATTGTTTGGATACTTTGTGGATTACAAATAAAATAGCGGTTAAAAAAAAAAGATGTAGTTAAAAGTCTTGGATTAAACGTTCCAAACTAAATCAGTGTGGTAAAAGTATATTAATTAGATATTAATATTATAATTTTTGAGTTTTAAAAAATTATCATTAAATTCATATTTGTATGAATGCCTTTATTTAAAAGTGATTTTATCAAAAAAAAAATTGAAAAGTAAGTTAATGCTACAGTTTTTAGTTAGCTTTTTCTTTGAATAGATAGTTATTTTCCCCTTAATTTATTTGTTATTGATATTTAATATTTTTTTTAAATCAAGGTAATGATTACACACGAATGGAAGAGGATGGAAAACAGTGCTATAAAAATCCCTAAGAATACATATCAAGATAGAAATTTTAAAATATATATTTTAGATATTAAGAATTAATTTTTATTCATTCATGCATATAAAATGTGCCGATTCTCTTTAATTGTGATTGTATTTGACTAATATTTTAGAATAAAGATAATTGATATAGAAAAAGATAAAATTGTATTTAGTTTAAAAAATAGAGATAGAAAGTAAAATTATGTACTCTAATAACAAGAAACAAATAAAAATATACCTCTACTTTCTCCGTCTCTCTTTTTTTTTTTTTTTTTTGTATATATGCCATGTGTCTTATGTTGCGGGTAGAATTAATTCAAGTTAAATTTAATATAAAAAAGAAGAAGGTGTTAACAGTGTGAATATGTTTTATCAGAATCATGAATTTTGTGTCATAGAGGAATTAAAAGATATTGTATATGTTTAATACAATGAATTACAAAAAATATTAAATGACACGTAAATAAAAATTGTAAACACTAATTGAAAAACAAAGCAAGAAGTTGATCTTTGTAACAAAAGGTAAAAGATATATAGATAAAAATGCAAATATTTAACTTAGGATTGTTCTTTTATTTTATATATTTTTCTTACATTTATCTCCAAGATTTAGTTTGATTGATAAACACATATGATTATCCATGAAATAAATGCATAATACAAATATAATAGATTTATGTAAAATTTAACCAAAAAAATAAAAATTAAATACAATAATTTCTTTGATGTATTGTGAAATTATAAAAACTCTTTGAAAGACTACTTAATATGAGATAATAGTTAAACAAGATAAATTTAAAAGATATTAATTAAAAAAACTAAAATGAAAAACCAAAACAAAAACAAATAAAAAAAAATCAAGTATTATTAGGCATTAAAGGTCAGGCCATGCGTTTGGACTAAAAAAACAAGAGCCAATGTGCTTGTTTTGTTTAAAACATTATCTATCTAAAATTTTTTTAGAAAAAAGATTGGAATGCACATTGTTCACCTAAGCAAACCGATGTGTCATTTACTATTATAATTTTTAGAGATTTGAGTTTTTAGTCTCTAAAAAATTAATTTTCAATTTGCTTTCATAAAAAAAAACACATCAAAAACATTCTAAAAGTCTCTCAATAAACCTATTTCCATTCCCAAACACGTTCGAATCACTTTAAAAAATAAAAATTAAGTCAAATAATTTCCTTTTTAGATTTTGATCTACTTGTTTCCAGCATGGTTAATGAAAAACACCATCTCCATTGAACTCGGAACTCATTAACACCAAAATTAATTTTTTTATGATTGAAGTGTGACTAATAAGATATTTTCTTTTTCCTATGTGAAAGTTTAATGATTGATGAAAAATAAAGTTTAGGATAAAAATATAAAAAACTAAAAGAACAAGACCAAATGTATAAAATTGAAATTTTAAGAATCAAATTGAAGTTTTTCGTGCCTTAAATGACAAAAAAAACCTTTGTTTTTTTAATATCAATTTTGCTCCTTTATCCTTTATATTTTTTTAACAATAACCTAAAATTCTAATATGTAAATATTGAAATATTATATGAAATATTTGATAAAAACAACATGCAAATCAAAATAGATCTCAACACATAAAACTATGTTAACATAACTAGCAAGAATGAAATTATAAAGAAATAAAGTTTAATGAAAAATGAAAAGCAAATCTTAAAGGAGTTGAAAAGAAAAAAATATTGAATATGAAAGTAAGCACTGAAAAGAGTCTTGGTGGATAATACATACAAAATAAAACAACCCATCTATTTATTTATTGTATATTTTATAGTTATTAAACTCGGTTAGGAATTGATCCAGCCAAGAGGCTGGGTCTCAAGTCATATAGGTTGACTTAGGTTAATAGAAAAAAAAAATATGTTTGAGGTTGTAATATCCCATATGGAAATTCTTTGAAACAATGCATATGAATGTAGGTTATAAAAAAAATAAAGTGTAGTATATTTATTCCACATTGAAAAGTTAAGAAATAATTCATAGATTTATGTTATAAAAAAGAAATGTGAACTGTGGTATACTTTCCACATCAAAAACTTAAAAAAAAAATTCATGTGAATGTAAATTATATATAATTATCTCATATTAAAAAATTAAAAAATAAATCTTATGGATATGGGCTATAAAAAAAATATTAAATATAGTATAGTTATTATTCCATATTAAAATAATTAAGAAAAAAATCATGTAGATATAATCATATATAGTTATTTCACATAAAAAAAATAAAACATATAAATATAAGCTATAAAAAGATAAAATATAGAATAGTTATCTCATATTGAAAAGTTAAAAATAATTTATGTAAATGTAGACTATATATAATTATTCCATATCGAAAAGTTAAAAAATAATTCATGTGAATTTTAACTATAAAAAAATATATGTAAGGCTAATTATTCATAAATTAATTTTATATTTTTAAATTTATAAAAAAAAAATGTAAGAAAAAAATAAACCATCTAAATTATTAAATCTTCATGTTGACGAGAGGCCTTTGCTGGGCCACAAAGACATTAATATGCGGGCCATACTTCGTGGGCCTAAAATGCTTAGATACGTCGAAACACGCGTGTCAACAACCCAATGAGGATCTTGATCGAGGGACCGCGGCTCTATGTACCTGGTGTCCTTCTGCTGGTGAATTTATTTTTT
>Ga0307513_10011789_pt1 | contig 10836 bp, 14 predicted proteins | sample 15_EM_MG_FD_202174 | JGI IMG/M metagenome (GOLD analysis project Ga0307513, IMG submission 202174) | Populus trichocarpa ectomycorrhiza microbial communities from riparian zone in the Pacific Northwest, United States - 15_EM | ecosystem: Host-associated > Plants > Roots > Unclassified | place...
CGTTGTCAAACGATTTAGCGCTCGCTCCTGCACCCCCTGGGGCGCCAAAACATCCCAGATGGGTGTATCTAACCCTGCTACACCCAAATATGAAATTTCCTGCCTAAATATCCCCCCCAATGTGCGTAACAGCGAGCACAACCACCCGCCTGCCACATCTGGCATTGTTTACATGTATTTACTAGTACCCCCAACCCCTGCTCAACAGCCCCACCCCCCTACATCACCCCGCCCTCTCATCCGGCACCCTCGGCATATCAACCATCCTACCCGCTCACCCAAAGAACCCTATTACTAATCCTAACCAACCCTGGCACCACAGCAATACTCTGTTTTTTTGGGTGGTGGGGTTTGTCCCATATGCATTTATGAAGTGACTTGGGTAAGACCCTAGTATTGATATAGAAATATAGCGTCTATGGCTGCTTGTGATGTGGAGCGTGGATTTTCCCGTGGTGGCCTAACAGTAACCAAGCTTCGACATGCCCTGTCAGACGAGTCAACATGGGCATCCACTGTCCTCCATGCCTGGAGTGAAATTCCCGGCCTTATACCTGAGGCCGACATAATTCAATTGTTCAAAGATAAGTCTCGCCATTTGAAAGGCAAGGGGAAAGAGAGGGACACAGGGAAAGATGTATACCATATATATTCAGACGATTCTAGCGAAGAGTATATTGTATATCTTAATATTTATGTATACAGCTACCTGCAAGTACCTGCAGGTACCTGGGGTGATCCGTGTCTAACAGGTTACCTGCAGACGTACAGGTACCTGACCTGTGGGCACAGATCACCCGTGGGAGTTTATCCGTACGAATCCAGGTTGCATTTTTTGGTTTGAAAATACCTGCGGGTCAGGTCCAGGTTGACCCGCAGGTTAACTCGTGAAGCGCCCTAACCTGGATCTGCAGAGATCCTTTCCCATGGTTCACCTGGACCCACAGGTATTTTACCTGCAGGTTGCAGGTCAAAAGATATTGAAGGTACCTGCAGGTATTCAGTAGTAAAACTCTGTGAATGCCTTGAATATCTAGATATATAACAGTAAATAACAGTTTTTCTGCTTGAAACTACTGCTACACCTATCTTACACACTTTATTCAGTTGAAATGTTTGTTGTTAAGCTTAAATTAGGTGTTATATAAATATTCAAGTATCCAGGAAGGTACCTGTCAGTTACAAATTTTAAACCCAGACCCTCAAGGACCTGTGGCCACAGGTAACCTGGACCTGCAGGTCAGGATCCCTACAGGTATTCCCACAGGTAAACCCAAAGGTAACCCATATGGACCTGCACCTGTGTCCAGCCTTAGATGATTGTGCATGGCGCCAACAGGACACAAATCATCCTCACGGGTGGTGAGAATGACTGAAGCTCCCACTTGCTTTGTTGTCTTGGTCCATGGAATACGGAAATCGGCAGAGGTTGCGCCGCCACGGTGTGAGCAGAAATGGACTAGTGATGAGCGGGTAACATGGTACAAAGGATTAAAGGAGGTGGCCAATTTTAGTGTGGTCTCGCCAAGTCTCCTGCAGCCAAAGAACGTTGTAAGGGCCACGGCCCATATGGATGCATGGAAAGGGTTGGAGAGGGAGATATTCCCGCGTAGGACAAGGAGGTGTTGGAGGGAGACAGGCGCGCGAGGGGGGTGTTCATGGGCAGTGCCACTTTTATTGGCAAATACACGAGCGAGGTGAACCCATTCCTCATCGCCATGCCAAGGAGCTTGGTTGATGACGTGCCAACTGCGAAGGCCTGAAAGCCAGGAGCAAATGGTATTGCCTGAGTTCAGACCACAGTGCTCAGCGATGAAGGCGGTAATGAGTATTGTCGATGCTGGCATCTGGGCCTCCTCATCAATTGACCAGGCATCACAGAAACTGTGGAACTTCTTGACTCTGGCTGCATAAGTCGATTTGGTGTTTTCAGCCAGGGCATCATATACAGCATTGTAAGCTTTGTCAATGAGAGCTGGGGGTAGTTGTGTGTCCAAAAATGCATGTTGGCGTTGGGCAAAAGGGGATGACCATGTTGTGAGGCGTTCAGATGCAGGGACTGAGGGGTGGAAAGGGGAGGGGTTCGCAGAGCTATTAGATGTGGGGTGTGGGTGAAGGGAAGGAGTTGGAGAGGAATTAGGTAGTGTAGTAGGTAATGGAAAAGCAGGTGGGAAGCGAGAAAAAGGAGCTATATTATGAGCAGGTATGGTAAAGTCTCTGGTTGAAGTGTTAAAGTCCTTGATGAGAGATGATGTAGAGCTATGCGAATGGAAACTATGCGATGGAGAACTATGCAGTGGAGGAGAGATACGTGCAGGGAAAGAAAGAGGTGAGAACTTGGATGATGATTGAGATGGTACAGTAATGCTTGCAGAAAAACTATGCGGTTACGGAAAACGTGCAAAAGGAAAGGATTTTGGAGGTGATATGGGGTGTGGAGAAGGAGAGATGCAAGCTCTGCCTTCACCCATGCTCGACCTGGCATCCAGAGCCATATTGAATGGTGAAAATATAGGCATTAAATGAAAAAGGGACGAAGCTCGGCAGGGGGCTTGAGGTTGAAGGTGAGTCTGGATTCCTGGGGACCCAACTCTCCGCGTGAGAGGGGATCAGCAGGGTTATCAATAGAAGGAACATAAATGAACTCTGGCACGAGCATGAGAGATGAAAGCACGGTATATGTGTGATGAATGGAGAGGTTGATGTGGCAGTTACTGCTGTGGCCTTTGTCCATAGCCCCAATCGTACCTTGGTTGTCAGAATGAATGAGAACCCATTGGTTGGAGATTCCTAAAACCTCAAGGATGTACATGAGAAACTCAACAGCCAGGGTCTCAAGCCAACAAATATCCTTTCCAGGTTCCTTCCAATCAGGAGCGAGCTCGAAAGCTAGCCAGCGCCCCTCAACGATGATCCCTATACCCCAAGATGTACTCGCGTCAACGAAAATGCCAATATCCAAGGGAAGGCCCTGGGGAATCAGCTGCCGAAAGACGCCAGGAGTTGACAAGGTGTTTAACCACCATTTGAGGTTGGTGATGACGGAAGGGGAAGGAAAGTGCCGGGTGAACTCATCACCATGAAAAGAGGCTGCGAAATTGGAAAGAGAAGGGAGGCGAGATTGACCTTCAGGGTGGAAGAAGGCGATATAGCAGAGTGAGCCATGGATTTTCTCGACGTCCTTGAGGAGGCAACAATTTGGGGTCCTATTAAAGGTGGTGATGAAGGTGAGAACACAGTTGAGGAACTTGAGGCATTTGTGTTCAGGAAGGGAGACATGATGGTTTTCAAGGTCCCAGAGGAGGCCGAGGAATGTGGTTGTCGAGGAAAAGACAAGGTCACCCTTGTCTGGATGCCATGGGACATTGAGCGATGAGATGCGAGATAGCATAGATGCCCTGTCATATGCATAGCGCAGACCGTTGTCTGAGAAAGGACCATCCTGCACAGGAAAACAGAAACAATTCAAGTCGTCTTTGTACTTCAGGATGGGGGTAACACCTTCTGAGATCCAAATATTGACAATAGCATTACCGATCATGCCAGCATTGCTGCTCGCACATGAAGCTCCAAACGGGTGGGCATGGTCAATGAAGAATTCACCAGGATGACCCTGTACTACCAGCCACGGTTTGTGATCAGGCAGGACAGGACACATTCTGTGAAACTTCTTGATGTCAAGGGTACAAGCTTGAGTTCCCAGGGGAGCAAGAGGTATCTGGGGGAAGAGAGGTATAAGCAATGTGACATGAAGGTCATGATGAATGAGGGAAGGAGGCCCAGAATGATGTGGCACATTGGGGAGGAGTCCAACATGCCATATGGGTGAGGAGTCCCACAGATGATGATGAAATAGGGGCGAGGAGACCCATGATATCATGACATCAGGAAAAGGTCACCTAGCTCTGGCTGTCTTTAGATGCTTTAGCTGTCCTAGGACATCCTAGGACATACTGGGATGTCTTGGGATGTCTCAGGATGTCCTAGAACAGCTAAAGCATCTAAAGACAGCCAGAGCTAGGTGACCTTTTCCTGATGGAGGAGGGCATAGGAAATAAAGGAAGAGGCTTACAATTTCGGCAACTCTGGAGGCAGTGTTGAAACGTGTGGGGAAATCAGACTTGGTCATGAATGAGTTGACAGAAGCAATGTTCTTTGTTGACTTTGAAAGATGGCAGCATATGCGAATTTTGTCGGGTTCACCTGGAGCCTGGGGTTGAAAGGCGATGATAAAGGGAGAGGATTGGAATGGGCTGTGCAGGATACGCTCAACATCTTCCTTGGAGAAAGGACCAGACATCCTCCCTGAAGATAGCTCCTCTGAGAGGTAGTCGTCAATGAGATGCATGTGTTCACAAGTTGAAGAATGATTTGGAATGATGTTGGTGCTTGAGAGTTCAGGCATGGGCCCAAGAGGGAAGCCGTGGCAAAGATTTGAGACGAGGAGAGGATAGGAAGTAGAAAGGTTATGTTTACGAAGAAAGGTATCAAATGAATTGGAATCATAAGGGTGAATAATTCTATCGAAAATTTCGGGAAAAAGATGATGACGTGGATTAAAAAGGGGACGGCGAATGATGAAAGGAGAGAAATCAGTATAAACGAGATGAGGAGGGTGAGCAGCATCAAGAAAGCATTCAAATTTGGATTTAGGAGGGACGGCAGATGAAGGAGAGAGTGTGGTGGGACTTGGAGCCGCAAAAAGAGCAGACATGGAGGCGTTCAGAGGGATGTTGGGAGCATTGTTGACCTTTGATGTTAAAATTGATGCACAGCTCTTTTGATTCCGGGGGTGGGAGCTGTCCCTTGATGAACTTGGCCCATGCGGGTTTCCCATTAGAGAACTTTGCGGGGCCTTTGTCCTTAGGGTGGTTGAAGAGGGTGTGATGTTCAGCACAAAGGATGCAAGTAGGAGGTGCCAAGGCCTTGCTACTGCCATTGTGAAAAAGAGACTTGGAATCTGAATGGTTGTTAGTATGGCGGAAGAAAGCCACATTTTTGGGATTAAGGAGAGAGTCCTTCAATGACCTCATCTCCGAAGCCATGTTTGACCATTCTGATTTGACAGCAACATGATTCTCGTGTTTCGTGATGGCTGCTGTATATGCAGTCTTGTATTCCAACAGCTCGATTTTCTTCTTGAAGCTGTGGCTATCACAACGTAATGTCAACTCAGCATGTTTCCATGCCTCATAAGATTCCACCAAATCTGGCTGGTTATCAAAAAAAACGAAAGTGGTCATGCCACCAGGAAACCCATTGGCTGTCAGCTGCACGCAAACTTTGAAAATTAAACTTTTGTGCAGCAGCCTGAGTAAAATGACCATAATCTAAAGAAAGCTCAGCACCCAAAGTGAGTGAGAGCTTTTCAACATCTATAATATAACACCCTTTGGACTCTCCAGGTAAAGGGTTAGCCTTCCGAGTGGGAAGCAGAGCCGTATTATCCATAATATAATGGAGATTTTGGTGCGTGAAGAAAGGAAGTGGCACCGAACAGAAACACTCTGTGTCAAACATGATTTGTGGGAAATCGAAACAAGTGGGCTCAAGGGCATTGCTTTCAACAAGCGAGGCACCAAACATGCATCAACATTTTGTGATGCGATCTTCTTCTACATTCTGAGGGTCCTTGAGACTCTCATCATGTTTGCGCTTCTCGGATTTCTCATGAGCGTCCTCAAGGCCGAGCCATTCGAGAATAAAATTAGGCATGACAGTAGACATAGAAGACAGAACGGAAGGAATTTTAAGAAGTTGCCTGTCTGCAGAGTCAATGGTAATCATCGAAGCACACTCTGAGCCAGCCCAAGGGTGAGCAGTAGGATCATAAATGAAATTGAGGGTTTGTCTAGAATGGGCCAGGTTCTCGCCCTCGATCTGCTTGTTTCTTTCAAGCTTGAGAGACAGCTAAAGCTCCTTAAGAGCCTTAATGACTGCATCACTTATGTGGGTGCAATGAGCACAGGCACCAGCAGGGCCCACAGGAGGATCAGGAAGAGGATCTTGAGCATTACCGTTGTTGGCATTTCCTTGATTGGCAGGAGGGGGATTTTCGACGTTTTGAGTGCCAGCTGGCGTCGCAATGCCCAGGTTGACCATGAACTTGAAGAGGAGTAGAAAGAAGGCTGGAAATGGGAAGAAGAAAGAAAATGGGTGCAGAGAGGAGTAGCGAAAAAATGCTATATGAAAGGTGTGAATGGGGAGAAATCCTCACTGCGATGGAAAATTGAGAGCGGCGAGGGAAGGAAGAGACGCCGCTTGAAGATTTGAAGGGTTCTATTTGCAAGTGTATATATACAAGTCATACGAGCAAGGATTTTAGCTATCTTATCTTATCCTATGATGAGTTGGCCCTGCAGGCTCCCTCATCATGGAATCATCCATCAGGCAATTATTATGACCAAATCGATGGAGCCTTGATTGGAGCAGGTCAGAGTCAAGACTCTAACCACATCAATAATTCGCTTTTCTTCTGCATCAATGATAACAATACCAATGGCAATATCAACTTTGTCCAGTTCTGTGAAAAGGGTTGTCAGGATGGGGGCGATGGGCATAGTGATTTTTGTAAATATGTAGGAAATTTCTCGGTGAGTTCTGCATTGACTGACCTTATATATAAAGTCGCCTAACTGTAGCTGGCTTTGATACACAGATAGAGTGACGAATGGCCGATTTCATCACTCTGCATTTTTTTAGAAGACAAGTAGAACTGCCTGCCAGAGTTTATCATCCTGTATCATATAAAATTCTCATTCAAGCTGAAATTTCTTTTTGATTCTCTGGACGTTAATGTCCTCAAATTTCACAACTTGAGCTATTCCTAATTATTAAATGTATAATTATTGCCCGTGGACTGAGTGCATTTTTTATTTGCTTTGTAATTCCAGGTTCTTGGGCGTTGATTTCCCCAAATCTCTAATATAATGCATATGAGCTTGAATTGTATCACATTCAATCTGCCCATCAGAGCAAACCTCATGAAACTTCCAGTCAAAATAAAACAGAGAGTACTTTCTATATGCTGAAAACTCTAATAGTATACATCCTGTAGTTTACCTGGAACTGTGGCATTGGAATTGGCATCACAGGAATGGGGTATGTATTCACAAAATAATAATGTTAGCGACAATCTTCTCATGGGCAATTATTAACTTCCTTTTCACCATCATAAGGATCCCGACAGTTTCTGGCTTGAGACTAGCATGACAGAGGGTGATGGTATCCTCACTGCCAGAAAAAATCTGTTCAACAGCCACAGGTGATCCTAATAATAAATTATTAGAAAGAGAAAGTTAGAAATACTTACCTGGAATCGAGAAAATATCAAGAACAAGGTGGCAGAGCTGCAGGAATTGAGCACGACAACCATTCCACCATTATGCTTGTCTGATTGTATAAAAAATTCACAGACATTTTACATTGCCCCAGAAATTATATTTTGTAGCACGGAAATATTTTATGTACCCTGCACATATTTTAGATGTGCCCGGTACATTTAATTGAGTGTGCGAACATTTTTTAACATAGTGAAAACATTTTTATGCCTGTGCATATATATCTATGCTGACCTCACAAACATTTTGGTGTTCCCGTAACTATTTAGCTTTGCCACAGAAATTTATTCAACCCGCAAACATATTTTTCAATGTGTGAAAATATTTTATTAATCCCCGAAATTTATAGTGTTTCATGTGTGGATTTTTGGGTTTCTTCCATTTTAGGAATGCTGGCTTGCCGTTATTATGTAATTGATCCACTGTTGGCAACTTTGGCACCTCCAGGCGGGGCTTCAATCAGCTTCTGGTTACATTGTTGTAGCTTGTAGCTCACAACACCATTATTTATTGACATTGTAAGGTCTCAGTAATGTTCAATATATAGTAAATGGCTGAGGTGCAAGGACAAGAAATGATATGAGAGTGTAGCCAGATATAACACAAGAAAGGAAAATCAACAAGATGTAACAATATCCTTAAAAGGATATTGTTACATCTTATCTTAGATCCTGATTAGATTTCCCTTTCTTGTGTTATATTTGGCTACACTCTTCTTGTCCTCACACTTCAGCCATTTACTATATCTTAAACATTACTGAGACCTTATACTCTCAATAAATAATGGCGTTGTGAGCTACAAGCTGCAATGTAACCAGAAGCTGATTGAAGCCCTGCCTGGAGGTGCCGAAGCCGCCAAAACAGTGATGGAAGAAACCCAAAAATCCACACATGAAACACTCACTGCTGTGGTGGGACTATTCTGAGGGGGGTCAAAATGTCAGGCACATTGTTTGAATTTTGACTGATGCAAAATAGTCACCAAAATATCACGTGAATCTCCTTGTAAGGAAATTCATGTGACATTTTGATGACCTTTTTGCCTTGATCAAATCATCAAAATTCAAACAACCTGACCTGTATTTTGACCCCCCCTCAGAATAGTCCCACCACAGCAGTGACTATAAATTTCGGGGATTAATAAAATATTTTCACGCATTGAAAAATATGTTTGCGGGTTGAATAAATTTCCGCAGCAAAGCTAAATAGTTACGGGAACACCAAAATGTTTGCGAGGTCAGTATAGATATATATGCACAGGCATAAAAATGTTTTCACTATGTAAAAAAATGTTCGCGCACTCAATTAAATGTACTGGGCACATCTAAAATATGTGCAGGGTACATAAAATATTTCCATGTTACAAAATATAATTTCCGGGGCAATGTAAAATGTCTGCAGATTTTTTATACAATCGGACAAGCATACACCATTGAAGGGAATCAAAATTTTCCTGTGTCAAGTTCCAGAATTCAGTCAATTATCTATGAATTTTGCTTCTCCCTTGTAAAAATCGAGTAGAAATAAAACATCCCAAATGGTACGGTACGGATACCCGTATAGCCGTATGTTTACGGTTATGATGCGAAGCCCTATACAGGTTTGAAATTGTCTACTATCGGCCTGAGCATCATAAAGTAGAAATCGAAAGAGTATTAGGTGAGTTGAGATCACACTGGGCCCGAATATAAAGAAGGACACGAATTGCAAGCATTGAGTGGAACACTCATGCCATTCTAGGTTGAATGAGCATGTGTGTGAAGAAGCAAAATGGTCACTTACGGCGTCAGGAGCTCTTGGTACTGAACTTGTTTTTGAGGGCCATTGCTGTGCATGGCAATACGAGTCTTCTTTTTTGCTGCTCATTACTGACCAGCTTTTTCAAAGTTCAGCGGCTCATCATGAAATTCACGAGTTAGGAATAACAACCATGGGTTGCTTGCGAGGATGTAAGGATAGTCGTTCGACTTGTCAGTATTCGACATTGCTGCCGTGTCCTCCAGGCTCCAAAAAAGAGTGTAGGTAACTGCTCTTCATTTTCTGGCCGCCGTCTCGACTCGCAAAGCAGGCACCCTGCTCGTTGTTTCCCTAAATCATATGCTGGGGCTAGCAGGCCAAAATAAGAACACGGTGTGTACAGGTGCTTTAAATTCCTCCATAACACAAATATATGTAAATTTTGGCTTTATCACTCCTAATGAGGGTGGGTGAAGCTAATAAATGGGGCACTGGTAAGGGTTGGTTAAGATCGGTAATGGATAGAATGAACTCACCAAATGCCTTGGTCAAAGCCCACCTATTTCCATGGTGTCTGTTGTCGCTTGTTGTCGCCATTCTGGGCATTATCGAGGATAGCTTAGCTGTGGTCCTCGCCATCTAACCCACCTTCCCATCTGCTCTGTTTCCTTTTTGTGACAAGCTTGGGCTTGGGCTTTGGCACCAAATCCCCACCACCTTGTGAATTTATAGTAGCTGTAGAACACTCACTCGCTGATGTTTGAACCTATAGGCAATGAGGGCAGTAAGTATCTGGTCTCACTGGAATGTTGAATAATCTACCAAAGGCAGTCACGAATTTCTGGAACCCAGAGTCGATGGAGTGGGCATTGACAGAGAGATCTAAAGCCACCATTTTGGGATCAAATGTTTGTAAACGCGATATCCTCCAGAAACGACCAACAATAAACCTCACAAGAGCAGTGTGAGTGTCAATTGACACTGCTGTGCAGCCTTGCGAGGTTAAGGAGGTCTCTTTCGGATAGTTATCAAGGTGCAGAGTACATACACCCCGTCGTAATTGCCTGACGTACACTATAGAATAATGAGCAAATCTTCATCAGACTTGTGGTCCATAAAGTTGGACATGCACCATTGTTAGTTCCAGCCAGTCATACTTTCTCTATCGTCGTCATATATGCCCACCCACTTGTCGTTTTTGACCTCGTCAGCACTCCTTTGTTGTGGTCGTGGTGTTGGATCTTGGTCAGGTTCTCCGCATCATTGTCTTCGGTCAGCTCATACGGCCCTTGTTGTCATCGATGGAGTCTCAATTTTGTCGTCAAGAATTCTTGTCGATGTCGTTGGCATCTGTTCAATCTTGCTACACAATCCACGTTGTCATCGCATCCTGTGGCAGGCTAGCGCTGTCATCGTGGGCATCTCCGACTGTGTGACGACGGGGTCACTTGATAACAGAGATAGCAGGTGATAGAGTCGGCACACAGAAAGATGAGGGTAGTGAACAGTAAAGAACAGTATAAGCTCTTGGAATTCACTGAGATAAAAACTACAATCTGGCCTACTATTTATAAGAAGAAACGAGTCATAAAACGAGTCAAGAAGGGAGTCATAAAGAGGAGTCATACTACAAAATGACTACTAAAGAATAATGGGGAACCGAGACGTTACTGAGAAGATACTACCTAAGTCAGAGAGGAGTCTAGGTAAGTCATAAGAACAGAAGATGAGAGAAAACTTGTTTAAGACAAAGATAAGA
>Ga0307513_10011790_pt1 | contig 10835 bp, 8 predicted proteins | sample 15_EM_MG_FD_202174 | JGI IMG/M metagenome (GOLD analysis project Ga0307513, IMG submission 202174) | Populus trichocarpa ectomycorrhiza microbial communities from riparian zone in the Pacific Northwest, United States - 15_EM | ecosystem: Host-associated > Plants > Roots > Unclassified | place...
CGTCGCCGTCTACGCTTTCGTTTGCAGCTATATCTACCTCGAACCGACCCTTCCGTCGGTCACCGCGATGAAAAACAACGAGCTGCAGGTACCGCTCCGGGTGTACACGAACAGCGGCGAGTTGATCGCGCAGATCGGCGAGCAGCGCCGCAACCCCGTGAACTACGAGCAGATTCCCCTGGTCGTGCGCCAGGCGTTCATCGCCGCCGAAGACGACCGGTTCTTCGAACATCACGGCATCGACTGGCAAGGTGTGCTGCGCAGCCTGTTCGTCAACCTGACGTCGCGCGAAACGCAGGGCGGAAGCACCATCACCATGCAGGCGGCTCGCAGCGCATTCTTCACGCAGGAGCAAACGGTCCGGCGGAAGCTGCAGGAAGTATTCGTCACTTATCGGCTCGAGCACGATTTCACGAAGCAGGAAATTCTCGCGCTGTATCTCAACGTGATTTTCTTTGGGCAACGCTCGTACGGCGTCGCCGCAGCAGCTGAAACCTACTTCGGCAAACAGCTCGACGAACTCACACTCGGCGAAGCGGCGACGTTGGCGCGAGTTCCGCAATGGCCCTCGCGCTACAACCCGATTACCAATCCGGCGGGCGCAGCGGAACGGCGTGGCTACGTGCTGCGCCGCATGCGCGAGCTCGGCTACGTCGACGCCGCAGCGACCGAGGCGGCGTCGAAGGAAGTAGTTAGGGCAAAGGCTCACGGCGCGCTTGCCGACGTCGAGGCGCCCTACATCGCGGAGATGGTGCGCCTCGACATACGCGAACGCTTTGGCCCGGCAGCGCAGGACGCCGGCTACAAGGTGTACACCACCATCGACGGCAGGCTGCAGAAAGCCGCCAATCGCGCGCTGCGCATCGGGCTGATCGACTATTCGCGACGCCAGGGCTGGCACGGCGCCACCAACCGCGCCGAGCTCACGGGCAGTGAAAACACCGACGCTCTCGAGATCCTGCTCGATGAATACGGCAGCGTTGGCATGCTGCAGCCAGCCATCGTCATCTCGGTCGCCGAAAAGCAGGCGCGCGTGTACGTGAAAGGCGAAGGGCTCGCCAACATCGAGTGGGCGGGAATGTCGTGGGCGAAGCGGCGTACTTCAGAACTCGCGCTCGGACCGGACCCGAAGAGCGCCGGCGAGATTCTCGCGCGCGGCGACGTCGTGTACGTGGTGCACGACAAGGCCGGGGGACCGGCCGAACTCGCGCAAGTACCCGAAGCCGAGAGCGCGCTGGTGGCGCTGGATCCAAACAACGGCGCCGTCCTGTCGCTCGTCGGCGGCTTCGACTACTTCGAAGGCCAGGGCAAGTACAACCGCGTGATCCAGGCGAGGCGTCAGCCTGGCTCGGGGTTCAAGCCGTTCATGTATGCGGCGGCGATGGCGGGTGATTTCACGCCCGCTTCGATGATTCTCGATGCGCCGGTCATCATGGACGATCCGGGTCTGGAAGAAGTCTGGCGGCCGGAAAACTCCGGCGGTGGATTTCGCGGCCCCATGCGTCTGCGTGAAGCGCTGGTGCAATCACGCAACCTGGTGTCCATTCGACTGCTCAAGGAAATTGGCATACGTCCGGTCATCGACTACGTGCAGAACTTCGGCTTCAGGAAGGAACAGTTGCCTGGCAACCTGACGCTGGCCCTGGGCAGCATGGGCGCGACGCCGATGGAAGTTGCCACTGGATTCACGGTGTTTGCCAACGGCGGCTTCAAGGTCGAGCCGTTTTACATCGACCGCATCGAAGGTCCCGGTGGGCAGATCGTCTACGCCGCCGAGCCGCACACGGTGTGCGCGGAATGCGTGCAGCCGGTTCAGACCGTCTCTGAGGCGGAGCGCGCAAAGAATGCCGAAGTCAGCGCAACCATCGTGCCGCCGACCCCGCTCGCTCCGGCCGCCCGCCGCACGCTGCCCGCGGAGCGCGTAATTTCACCGCAAGTGTCCTTCCTGATGAACGACATCATGAAGGACGTGATCACGCGCGGCACGGGCCGGCGGGCGCTTGCGCTCGGTCGCACCGATTTGCGCGGCAAGACGGGCACCACCAACTTGTCCGTCGATACCTGGTTCAACGGCTTCAATGACAGCCTGGTCGCCAGCGTGTGGGTTGGCTACGACGACAATCGCCCGCTGGGCGAACTCGAGGAAGGCGCGCGCACGGCCGTGCCCATCTGGGTGGACTACATGCGCGAAGCGCTGCGCGGCGTGCCCGAAAGGCCGCGTACGATCCCCGAGGGCATCATCGAGATGAAGGTCAATGCGCGCACCGGCGGTACGCGGGACGCTGACATCGACCCATTGTTCGAATATTTTCGCGTTGACAAACCACCCTCTGAAGAAGGTTATGTCGGTGATCCCGGCACAGGCCCGCAAGACATCGATCCCACTTCTCCGGAATCGTCACAAAGCAACCCGGACCCGATCTTCTGACCATGAAGAAATTGCCTCCCCGTGCCGAGAACCTGCGGCGCGCGCTCGCCCAGGAAGCCGCGCGCATCATGTCGGAGCACGGCATCCGTGATTTCCTCACGGCCAAACGCAAGGCCGCCGAGCGCTTCAGCGTTACCGATGGGTCTGTACTGCCAAAGAATCGCGAGATCGAAGATGCGCTGGCCGAGTATCACCGGCTATTCGGCGGCACGAAGCACGGCGAGGTTCTGGCGGGGCAGCGCAATGCCGCCCTCTCGGCCATGCAGATGCTCGCGGATTTCGAACCTCGGCTCGTCGGCTCCGTGCTTGCCGGCACGGCCACCGAACACAACGACATACAGCTGCATCTGTTCGCCGAACGCGCCGAATCCATTACGTTCAAGCTCATGGATCTCGGCATCGATCACGAGGTGGTCGAGCGGCGAGTACGCTACAGCGCGGATCGGGTAGTCGCCTATCCCGGCGTGCACTTCGAATTCGACGACCACGTGGTGGATGCCACAGTGTTTCCGATCGATGGCATCCGGCAGGCGCCGGTCAGCCCGGTGGATGGCAAGCCGATGCGCCGCATCGACGTCGAAGAGCTGGAAGTCTTGTTAGACGCCGAGGACGCGCCTACCGCGTCGTAGCCGCGGCCCGCGTTGAATGTTATGCGCGCAGCGCTTCTAGCGCGTGCCGATATCCTGATAGTCGCGCTTCGTCGGACCGGTATATAGCTGGCGCGGACGCCCGATGCGCATGGCCGGATCGGAGATCATTTCCTGCCAGTGCGCCACCCAGCCAACGGTGCGTGCGATGGCGAACATCACCGTGAACATCGAACGCGGAATTCCCAACGCGGAATAGATGATGCCGGAATAGAAGTCGACGTTCGGGTAGAGCTTGCGCGCGATGAAGTATTCGTCTTTCAACGCGGCCTCTTCCAGGCGCAGCGCCAGCTCCAGCAGCGGATTGTCCTGCTTGCCTAACTTCTGCAGCACCTTGTGGCACATGTCGCGAATGATCTTGGCGCGCGGATCGAAATTCTTGTAGACGCGATGTCCGAAACCCATGAGGCGGAAATGGCTGCTCTTGTCCTTGGCCATCGCGAGGTATTTCGGAATCTGATCGGCGGTGCCGATTTCCTCGAGCATCTCGAGCACGGCCTCATTGGCGCCGCCATGGGCCGGACCCCAGAGCGCGGAAACGCCGGCGGAAATTGCCGCGTACGGGTTGGCGCCGGTCGAGCCTGCAAGGCGCACGGTCGAAGTGCTCGCGTTCTGCTCGTGATCGGCATGCAGGATGAACAGCAGGTCGAGAGCTTCGGCCGCGATCGGATCCACGTTGTATTTCTCGCAGGGCACCGCGAAGAACATGTGCAGCATGTTCGAGCAGTAGTCGAGATCGTTGCGCGGATAGATGAACGGCTGGCCAAGTGAGTGCTTGTACGCCGCGGCCGCGATGGTGGGCAGCTTGGCGACGATGCGGTGAGCGAAGATTTCCCTGTGGCGCGGGTTATGGATGTCCATCGAGTCGTGATAGAACGCGGACATCGACGCCACCACCGCGGACACCATCGCCATGGGATGCGCGTTGTGATGGAAGCCGCCGAAGAAGCGCAGCAGCGACTCGTTGATCATCGTGTGATTGCGAATGCTGTGCGTGAACTCGGCGAGCTCAGGCTTGGTCGGCAGGTTGCCGTTCAACAGTAGATAGCAGACCTCGATGAACGAGCTCTTCTCGGCGAGCTGTTCGATCGGATATCCGCGATGCGTCAGCACCCCGGCGTCGCCATCGATGTAAGTGATCTTGCTCTCGACGGCGGCGGTTGCGCCGTAACCAGCATCGAACGTGAAGGCGCCGAATTCCTTGACCATTGGCGCGATGTCGATGACGGCCGGACCGACCGTGCCGGAGCGAACGGGAAGCACGGCCTTCTTGCCGGTAGCGGTATCTATGAGTTCGAGTGTTTTGTCAGCCATGATTCACAAGCTCTAACGACGCGATGAGCCTTACACGGTCCGCGAAGGGAATCAAGGCAACGAGCGCGCGCGTTGCGCGTACTTTGAATCGTTACTCGACGATCTTGAAAAGCTGGCCGGCTTTCGGCCGCTTGTTCGGATACATCGCGTTGATGAGCTCGAGAGTTTCTTTCTTGAATTTTTCTTCGGGCATGTCTGCCGCGTAGTCGGACAATTTGGTTCCGTCGATGGCCTTTACCACCTTGACGCGATATGGCTCGGCGAGAGGAAATTCCGACGGCTTCAGGCCACGCAGAGTCTGCGCCGTCGACTTGATGAGGCCGTCGACTTCGGGCACACCGTCGAGCGCCGAGCGGCTTGCACCCGCAAAAATGAAGGCGCTCTGGCCGCGATAGATGACTGCCCAGCGCACTGGCCCTGTGCCGTTGTCGATGGGCGATCCGGTGCGCGCCACGATCATGTAGCCCTCGCCATCCGCAGTGGTGAACGGCTCACCCTTGAACGTGGATTGTCCTTTCAACTTGGTGAGCAGGAATTCGCGCGGCGCCTGCTTGTCTGGCTTCGCGTCGATCATGATTTGCATGATCGCGTCTTTCTTGGGTGTGAATGCGATCAGGCGGTCGCGCTGGTTCTCGATGGTCCAGCCGCGCGGAAACGCGACCGTGATTCCCATGTCCGAGTGATAGAAACGGTTGTCGCGCACGACGCCCTGCGCCTTGCTCGTCCCATAGGCAATGCCGTTGAGGACGGTCAGATATTCGTCGTGGCGCTCGAGCCAGCCGCTTTCAGGAACGTCCTTGATGTTGGCTGCGCCCTTCGCAGCCTGTACCGCGCGTTCATCCGGGCTCGGATGGCTGGAGAACACGCCGTGATACAGCCTCGGCTCACGACCTTCTTCCGCGGCCCGCTGGCGTTCGAACTTTTCTCCCGCCTGGAACATCGTGAACACATGGCCGATGGATTCGGGGTTGTAGCCCGCCTTCATCATGTATTTGAGGCCGAGACGATCTGCCTCCATTTCGTTCTCGCGGCCATAACCCATCATCCAGGCTTGAGCGCCGATATTGGCCAGCTGACCGATGGCGTTGGAGCCGGTGAGAATGGCTGCCGCCATCGCGCCCAGTGAGGCGGCCACGCCGCGAGCCTGGCGGCGGGCAGGATGGCGCGCCGTGATGTGACCGATTTCGTGGCCGAGAACACCCGCGAGTTCTGCTTCGGAATTGATATTCACGAGCAGACCGCGGTTCACGTAGACGTTGCAGCACCCGGTGGTGAATGCGTTGATGCCTTCGTCATCGATGACGAAGAATTTGAATTCCTCGTTCGGCAGATCGCTGACGAGCGCCACGCGCTGGCCGACGATGTTCACGTATTCCTGTGTGGCCTGGTCGTCGTAAAGGCCCAGCGCCTTGACGATTTCCTGGTGGTGCTTCTGAACGGTCTTCTTTTCGCCGTCCATGGACCCCATGACGACGTTCTTTCCACCGGTCGCCGGATTGCTCGCGCAACCGGAGAGGAACACGCAGGTGGCCGCGAAGAGGAGTGAAACTAGCCGATAGCGCTTCATTTGATGTAGGTCTCTGCGGGCGGGCCGAGCGCGTATTTAACGTTCGATAAGGCGGCTCTACAACAAGTTCCGGGAAGCGCCTGCCGGAAGGCATAAAGGCGCCCGAAGGCGCCTTTATGAGTGGCCCTGAAAGCCCGGAAGGTTCGTTAACGCGTCGCGGCGGCAGCGTACTTCTTGCGGAATTTGTCTACTCGGCCGGCGGTATCGAGGATCTTCTGCTTGCCCGTGTAGAACGGATGGCAATTTGCGCAGACTTCAACCGCAAGGTCGTGTCCCAGAGTCGACCGCGTCTTGAATGCGTTCCCGCACGTGCAGGTGACGCTGATTTCTTTGTATTCGGGATGCGTATCGGCTTTCATGGTTCTCTCTATCCGGGCGGGTTTTGCCGGCCGGTCACAAGAAAAAGGGCGCGCAGTCTAGCGGGCCAGTTGTGGGTTCTCAAGCGCTAAAACCAAGCCGCTTTATCCACAGAATTTGTGGATAACTCTGTGAGTAGGTACCAATCCCGGCACCGAAAGCGCTGCGATCTGCGCAAAACCGTTAGCTTGGTCAAATAATGATCATCGCGCTAAAGCATTACAAATCATTGCCTTACGCAGTGTTTATAGTGCAACAGGATTGAAACATGCCGTAATCCCATTGTTTACGTGCCCGTCCTAGGGCATCTGTGCATAAAAACGTTCATCCACAGGGCAGGGAATGTCAGGGCGCGGGCGGTGCCGGCGCTGGCGGCAGCAATTCCACGAGTATGTCGTTGAGAAACCGAAAGCCTTTGGGCGTCGCGCTCCAGTGTTTCCCGCTGCGATCCACCAGACCGCGAGCCACCAACGGCGCCAGCGCCCGCTCCAGCACTGCGATCGGCAACCCCGTACGAGATTCGAATATCTCATCGGCGAATCCGCGCACGAGGCGGAAGCCGTTCATCGCGAACTCAAACGGCAGGTCTTTCTGGGATATCTGCTTGCGTACCAACGCGCCCGGCTCGGCAGCCAGATAACGTCGGGGCTCCCGTGTTTGCTGCGTACGCACCGCGAAATCATTCCCCGCGAACGAAAGCTTCCCGTGCGCTCCGGCTCCGATGCCGAGGTAGTCGCCGAAAGTCCAGTAGTTGAGGTTGTGGGTGCATTTCGCGCCCGCGCGGGCGTAACCGGACACTTCGTACTGCTCGAACCCCGCATCCTCGAGCGATTGCAGGCAGCGTTCCAGCATGTCTTCGACAATTTCATCGGCGGGCTGCACGGGCGGCGCGGCCGCGAACTGCGTTCCCGGCTCGATGGTGAGGTGGTACTGCGACAGATGCGCCGGGTTCAGCGCGAGCGCCGCCTGCAGATCCGCCTGCGCTTCCTCCGCCGTCTGTCCCGGAAGTGCGTACATGAGGTCCAGGTTGAAGTTGGAGAGACCGGCGGCATGCAATTCTTCGGCGGCACGGCGCGTCTCATCGGCGGAATGAATGCGCCCGAGCAATTTGAGCTGCCGCTCGTCGAAACTCTGCGCACCCAGTGAAACCCGCGTCACCCCGGCGGCGCGATATTCGGCGAAACGGCCACGTTCGATCGTGCCCGGATTTGCTTCGAGAGTAACTTCGATCTCGTCCGCGAATCCCATTCGCGTCCGCGCGTGCTCAATGACGCGACCGATGGCAGCGGGCGCGAACAGGCTGGGTGTTCCGCCACCAAGAAAGATGCTCGTCAGCGGACGCACTTCCATGTCCACGAGCTGGGCATCGAGATCGCGGAGCAGCGCCTCGACGTAGCGCTGCTCCGGAAGCTCATCGCGAAGCGTGTACGAATTGAAATCGCAATACGGGCACTTCTGCACGCACCATGGAAAGTGCGCGTACAACGCGAGCGGCGGGGTTTTCATCCGCGTACCCGTTCGCCGAGTTGTGCGAGAAAAGAGCGCGAGGCCTGGCCGCGATGGCTCTGCTTGTTGCGCACTTCTCCAGGCATTTCGGCCGCTGTCCGCGTGTGGCCGCGAGGAATGAATATCGGGTCATAGCCGAACCCGCCGGCGCCGCGCGGCACCGTCGCGATTGCACCTTCCCAAACGCCTTCGCCAATCAGCGGCGCCGGATCGTCAGCGCTGGTGAGGAATACAATGATGCTGCGATAACGCGCGGTGCGATTCGCCGGTGGTACGTTTTCCAGTTCGAGGAGCATCTTGCGAAGATTCTGCTCGTCGCTGGCGCCCTCGCCGGCGTAACGGGCCGAAAACAACCCCGGGCGGCCATCCAGCGCGTCGACTTCGATTCCGGAGTCATCCGCGATGGCGGGCAGACCCGTGAGCCGCGCCGCATTCCGCGCCTTCAGCAGCGAGTTCTCGAGGAAGGTGCTGCCGGTTTCGGGGGGCGGTTCGATACCGAAATCGGACTGGCGTACCAACGCGAGGCCGGACCGGCCTAACAACTCTGAAAACTGGCGCAGCTTGCCGGGATTGCCGGTGGCGAGCACGACGCGCTGACCTTGCATGACAGGCTGCCGGCCGCGCTACGCAGCCCGCACCTCGGTCTGCATCTGGAACAACTTCGCGATTCCATCGGCGGCGAGGTTGAGCAGCGCGTCCAGTTCATGGCGACGAAATGCGTGCCCCTCCGCCGTGCCCTGCACTTCGATGAATCCGCCACCATTGTTCATGACGACGTTCATGTCGGTTTCGGCGCCGGAATCCTCGGCGTAGTCGAGATCGAGCACCGGCACACCGGAGCAGATTCCCACCGACACGGCGGCGACCTGCCCGTGCAGCGGCGAAGTAGCAATGAGCCGTTTCGCGAGCAACATGTCGCAGGCATCCGCCAGCGCCAGGTAGCTGCCGGTGATAGCTGCGGTTCGCGTGCCCCCGTCGGCCTGAAGCACGTCGCAGTCGAGTGTGACCGTTCGCTCACCCAGCGCGGCCATGTTCGTGATGGCACGCAGACTGCGGCCGATGAGCCGCTGGATTTCCTGCGTGCGGCCACTCTGCTTGCCCTTGGCCGCTTCACGCGGCGAGCGCGTGTGCGTGGCGCGGGGCAGCATGCCGTACTCGGCGGTGACCCAGCCCTGGTTCTTGCCGCGCAGAAAACCCGGAACACTCTCTTCAACGCTCGCCGTGCACAGCACGCGCGTGTTGCCGAACTCGACCAGCACTGCGCCTTCGGCGTGTTGCGTGAAACGGCGCGTAAATTTAATGGCGCGCAGCTCATCCGGTGCGCGTCCGCTGGGCCGGCTGGCCATCAGGCGTTTCCGATCCAGCGAACGACCGCAGCCGATGTATTGTCGCTGCCGGCGCCGACGACGCTCACCGAACGCTCGGCAAGCTGCACGAGCTCATCGCGCAGCGGCGCACGTGCGGGCGGGAACGCGGCGCCAATGTCGCCGTCGTCGAGCCCGCCCCAGAGGCCATCCGAACAGACCAGCAGGATGTCGTTGGCCTCGAGCGGTTCGCGCAGACCGATCGACATCTCGGGCAGGAACGGCTCGCCACCCAGGCAGCATTCGACGAAATTGCGCATCGGGTGACTCACGGCCTGGTCCGCCGTGATGACGCCTTCACGCAGCAGGAACTCGACGTGACTGTGGTCGCGCGTGCGTTTGAAGACCTTGCCGCGACGAAGAAGATAGACGCGACTGTCGCCGATGTGGGCCCAGAACGCGCTGCCGTTCTGCACCAGGCACACGGCGCAAGTCGCGCGCGGCCGCAGCTCGAGCGGCAGATTGGCGCCGAGCTTCGCGACTTCCTCGTGCGCGCGGCCGAGCGTCAGATGCAGGAATCCGAGCGGATCGAGAATGGGCTGCGGCGTGTGCCAGAAGCCTTCGACGAGCGACTTGATGGCAGTCTCGGCGGCCTTGGCGCCATCGGAATGACCTCCCATGCCGTCGATGACGACGAGCAGGGCGGAATGCTCCGAGACCGCGACCGAAACGCGATCCTGATTGTCGGAACGACAACCTAGCAGGCTGACTTCGGCGTATTCGATGCGCAAGGCGTGGTGGGGGGTCTGATAAACTGCCGCGCACTTTACCGCACCCCGCTCCCCTTAAGCCGAGAACTTACACGCATGATTGCCAGCATGACCGGATTCGCGCGGCGCGAGCTTGCGGGAAGCTGGGGGACCCTCACCTGCGAGCTTCGCAGCGTGAACCATCGCTATCTGGAGCCCGGGTTTCGCCTGCCCGAGGAGCTTCGCCCGCTCGAATCGGATTTAAGGCAGCTGCTGAGCAAGAACCTCAAGCGCGGCAAGGTCGACTGCACCGTGCACCTGCGCAGCGCGCAAGCCGCCGAGCGTGAGCTGCGCATCGACGAAGCGGCGCTTTCGCGGGTGGCCGCGGCCGTGAACCAGGTGGCGCGCACTGTGCCGGGCAGCACCATCGATGCCGTGGAGGTACTGCGCTGGCCCGGAGTCATCGAGACCGGGGCCCAGGACTCGGAAGCCTTGTTAGGCGCGGGCCGCGCGGTGTTCCAGCAGACACTCGACGAGCTCGGTGCGATGCGCCTGCGCGAAGGCAAGCGGCTGGGCGAACTCATCGAACAACGTTGCGCGGGGCTCGGCCAGCTGGTCTCGCAGGTGCGCGCGCGCCTGCCGGAAATCCAGGCTCGCGTGCGCACGCGCCTGCATGAGCGGGTGGCGGAGCTGCTCGCCACCATCGATCGCGAACGCGTGGAGCAGGAGATCGTGCTGCAACTGCAGCGGCTCGACGTCGCCGAAGAGCTCGACCGGCTCACCGGGCACATCGAGGAAACCCGGCGCGTAATGACCGGCGGCGAGGCGGCCGGTAGACGCCTCGATTTCCTCATGCAGGAACTCAATCGCGAGGCGAATACCCTGGCCTCGAAATCACAGGATCTGGACACCACGCGCCTCACGGTCGACATGAAAGTGCTGATCGAGCAGATGCGCGAACAG
>Ga0307513_10011791_pt1 | contig 10834 bp, 9 predicted proteins | sample 15_EM_MG_FD_202174 | JGI IMG/M metagenome (GOLD analysis project Ga0307513, IMG submission 202174) | Populus trichocarpa ectomycorrhiza microbial communities from riparian zone in the Pacific Northwest, United States - 15_EM | ecosystem: Host-associated > Plants > Roots > Unclassified | place...
AAAATTTATGTACCCTCTCTCTCGTCAACCTGGCTCTTTGCAAACCACAAAAGCGGCCTCTGCCCGCCCTATAAACGCGCGGCTGGCGCGGCCTCAGTCACGTACAACAAATTTGATTTAACACCCGGATATGCAAGAATAGATTTGTCGGAGAAAATGCTGAATTTGGGTTTTCGGTCCCTGGCGATGTGGCTTCGGTTGTTGGTTTATGCACCCTCGCCTTCCTGCTTCCTCGCTGGAACCCGACTGAACTCTCGCACCACAGGCTCACTAGGTCGCCACTATGAGGACGCCTTGGGGACCTCCAGTGTCTCTCTGCCGCGGGCTTTGTTCACCAGCCCTTACGCAATCGCTATGCCACCGGGCGTCCTCTTTGAACTGAACTCGTTTGATACGAGCAGTGCGAAGCACTTATCAGTCATTGAACCAGGTCCCGTCGTAACGCCGAGTCACCGGTTCTGTACAATGCAAGTTTCAAATTGCGCATGCGTCGGTCTTGCGTCTGGATGAAGCTCAGAGCTGCGCCGCAGCAGATTACGGATATAGCGTATACTCGCTGGATAGCACGAAAGGGTAAACCGATACCGATACGGGTCAAACAACTTTGTTGAACACAATTGGTCGATACGCTAGATGCTGACTAATGTATAAGCAAGTTTATCTTGAATGGGGCGACTATCACTGCGAATGAGTGTGTCGCGTGACGAGGAGCTTATCTACGTTGAAACCTAATCAGTCGTTAACAACCCCAGTAGCCTTGCCCACGTCTGTACGGGTTTCTGGTATGTACACGTTACCCATTGATGGACATACGCGGACTGAGGCATTGCCACAGAATTCCTTGGGTGTTGTCTACGCGTCACTAAATACATTCACGGCAGAGAGCTCTTGAGTATGTCCGAGATCTGCGGTATGGACAGGATCCAAGTATATACGACTTTCTTGCGCCCGTGCAAAGAGGCTGTTTCCGGTGCTAGGCGTTGCGCTAACTAACACACAATAGATTGCTGCTGGTCGGGAGGATCTTATTGAATTAAAAGCCCTGCAACGGTAAAGGTAGATTAATACACTGCCGTGTCCCTTAATCTTTGAGGATGAGAAATAGGCGAGGCGTTGGAAGACGGGATCGTCGTCGGGTGGGTTGGTAAATTCGATCAGAAGGTGCCAGGTGCCTGTTGGTGAATCTTGCTCTTGCTGCGCGAGTATGGAACATGCAACGTGGAGCGTCGGAAACGGCGCCCCTCCTGACGTTACGCATCACGTCCACGCGGGAGTTTACTTCGGGCCAATCCAAGGCGCTTGTATTGAGTGTTGGCGATACAGATTGACCCATTCCAACCCATTCCAACCCATTCCAACCCATTCCAACCCAGTTCAACCACTTCTATTGAATCTACCAACGTTCCCGACGGCCCACCGCCCCGCCCGCACTCTGCATTCTACAGTGCCAACCAACCTGGCTTTCTATTGTACACTGGCTGGCACACTGGTCAGTGACTCGCGACCTAACTCATTTCGAGCAATTGAGACGGAGGGTTTAGGTGCTTAGAGGGCATACCGGGGACTGGATCTAAAGCCCATGAAAGAATTATCCCCGCGCCCCACTTTTTCGACGGCGCGCGTCTTGTCGATCAAATATAAAAATATAGCCTCCATGCGATCAAACCGGAGACCGTGTTATTCATTCAATTTTTTTTACTTTTTTTTTTAAATTGTATTTTTTCTTTGTTCTCGTCTGGTCATCCTCGTCTCGTCCACCTCCCATCGTCCACCGTCCATCCGCATCCGTTCCGGCCAAATGTACCCGCGTCTGCACCCGTTGCGCAGCAGCGAGGCCGTTGAAATCGAAAAACCGGACAACTCAAACTCACAGAGGGACAAGGTAATTGAAGATGAAGACGAAGCGGATCATATCATATCATATCATACTGCGCCTGATGTGATGCTGATGGGCCTTCCGTCTCATGACGCCGCTTCCGTTCTGAGCGGATCGAGACACCTCCACTCTCAGGAAGTATTATAATTATATATATTCTGCACAGGGGTATCCGTCCCTGTACCACGCTGGGCTCAGCTCACTTACTTGCCGTATTGGAGGCTCAGGAAAAGGGGAAACATTCGGTTTGTGCCTGCGTTCTATTCAACGAACCACCGTTTTCTCCCGCTGTCGTCGGGAGCTGTTCGAATTTGTCCTCCGCTGGTGGTACTCTCCCAACGCCTCCAAAGAGATGGCCAAAGTCCGCAATTTGCCGTCATTCCATTCCTCATAGGTCAGGGTTGCATATATATAATATTCATATGGCTATGTTTAAACGTATAAGATACAGTCGTATATGTCACAATTTATACACCGGAGACCATTAATATTCGAACGTAGCCCGTGTTATTATCGAGGATGAGGACGCCGAGCCTCGAGGCAGTCCAGTGCCAGGGGCGAATGCCAGCGACGCGAAGGCTGACGACTGACAGACAGCCCCGAGCCGTCAAATGTCAATATACAGCCATTCGGGGGTATCCAAAAAGAGTATTAATAAATTACGGGTAAACTAGAGTGAACGAGGGGGTATAAATCTTCTTGATCTGGCGTGACGGACGGTGGCTTGCACCGGGGAGTTGAGTCGAGCACGGATCTAGTGGTCACCCGAGAACGCCTCAGGGCTGAAGTAGACACTCGTTTGACTGGCGTCGCTTTTGGCAGCGACGCCGACGTATGTGTGGATCCCGGTTCGTTCGTCAAGGCGGCGATGAGGGCTGTGGGAAAAAAAAGTGTCAATCGTTCAGCCGTCGAAAGTGTATTGGGCTTAGGGTTAGAGGAAGATAACGTACAAAGCTTTCTCAACCATTTCCTGGTATGTTGAACCAGATTTGATAAACCCAATTTCGCGGTAATATTGAGACATAACTTCACAGACATGTGCGTCGTTCTTGGCATAGTGTCGGACAGGGATGTAGACTTTGGGCATGGGTATAGACCGTCCAGGCGTGAGGTCGTAGTAGATAACAACCCCCTTGGTATAGATTGAATTATCACTGATTTGTGAGACGTCGTTGTCCACTGCATCCTGCCCGAAAATGAGGCGCCAGAGGTGAGTAACGTTGGCAATGGCGTGCTGGATACCGGGGTGGTTGACGAGGGCAGGCTGGTTGCCTAGTGTCATAGCGGACACCACACCGCTGAGGTTGGTAGCGCTACAACGCGTGTAGACCTTGAGACGGTTGCGCGAAGGCTCGACGGTGTCCACTGCGACGAATTCGGGAGAGGTAGATGCACCAGTAGGTGTGTTGATGAATCGTGCAATTGGGTTCCATTGTTCGGCCAGTCCCAGCCTTTCGATGCAGTTGGAAATGAGGTCGGTAGTGGAGACACCCGTGAGGCGGCTTCGCAATTGCGGCCAAAAGTAGCCTTTTCCTACAAGGCCGGACTTGTTAAGGTCACCACCTTAATGACTGGTTAGTATTTTGCATATGCGACCGGAATGGATGATTTAATTTAAGCGTACCCATTGCAAACTGTATATGAATGCCCGAGTCTGGAAGGACGGAGGGAGGGTCGACCGTCAAGATATCTGCACATGTCCTGCACCAGGAGAGGTCGGCGTCTCGGACCCCGCCGGCCACCAGCATATTCTGGAGGTTTGCCATCCACGTATCGCGCGGAGTGGAGGAGCCGTCGATAGGATTGAGGGGTTCGGCATAGCATTGGACCTTGCCACACGCGTCGGACTCGAGGACGCAGCTGAACTCGAGTGGAGTGTGATCGTCCTGGAGCTGGGACTGGAGGCGGGAAGGATCTACCATGTGAGGAGACGGGCCGAGTCTCGGAATAATGTAAGTAGTGAGGAAATTATCATATTTGATCTGGAGAGCTTGCGGGTAGGACGTGTATTCGAGGAGGGTTCGGAGCGCATTGCCTGCGGTTGCATTCCAGAATGCAAGCCGCCTTTCAGGGCTGTGGGGGGACTGGGCTGGGTGAGATATGGGTAGCCCGACGGAGTGTGGTTACTTACGGTGTGGAATGTGCGAGCGACACACTGGGAGAGGCGGGATGCGACTCTCAAGAGGCTAACGAAGAGAGCTTGAAGGACGAGGGGGAAATAGATGAAATCACGGGTCGACATAGAAGGAAGCTGGAGGGGATGTGAGTAGAAAGGCTTGTGCGGTGAAAATGAGTTGGGCACCTGCATCTCGTGTAGTGGGGGAGGACGGTCTTGGGATGTCTTGAGACGAGTTGGGCCTGGGGGGCTGCGATAGGACAGATTATAAAGGGTGGATGCATTGTCTAATTTGCCGCACAGAAATCGGACAGAAAGGGGCCTGGCCTTCGCGCATTTGGTGGAAGAATGACGCGCTGGATCGAAATTGTGAATAAAATTGAATTGGGAGTAGTACGCGAAGAGGGGTACCAAAATAGAATCCAATCCAAAGGCGATACGCGAATCCGAAAAACGCTCAGTCAGTGCGTCTCGTGTCCCGATCCCGAACCGGAGGGCGGGGGGGTGCGACGGGTGCAGTGGCCCTGCAGAAATAGGCGTGGTTGATCTGCACCGATCTACATCGGTTCCATCTTCGAGCTCCTGCTTCTGGTGTCGATCGCTGGGTGGGCTGCGTTCATGGTTGTGTCCAAGTTGCACTGATTCTCCCACCATAGCCCATGGCGAGTAGGAACACTACAATGGGGTGTCCTACTCTGGGTCCTAGCTCTGGTCTAAGCCATCGAGGCAATAGAGGCAATAGAGATTTCCTCACTCTTCATTCATTTGTTCACGCCGGCGACCCCTTCGATCTGCCCTCCGTGCTTTCCTACACACGCACTTGACGTTCTCAGCATAGCTTACAAACGGAGCGGCCTGTGTCAGCCAAGGCAACCGTCCTTGCCCCTCTCCGCATCCGCCTCCAGAGCCACGCCTCTCCCGACGGTCTCCAATGGCGGAAGCGGCTGAAATCACCTCGCAAATCTCGCTTATCGAGGGGATATACACCAACAACGTGAGCGCGACCCTTTGAATAACCGCAGTGCTCCCAATTCTAACTCTCTTTTTCCAGCTCGTCACAAGTGCGCTCGACCACGCGACCGATGCCCTGGGGATCGGCTGACCTTAGAATTTCCAGCGAGCTTCGTGTCCCTGCTCATTTTCGACTATATCTTGACTTTCGACTCAGAGGTCCATCCCCTCACTGGTCTCCCATCCCTGCGTCAGCGCTGACAATACCTCTCGCAGGTCACGTACATATGGTCCCAGAAGTTCAATTGGGTACGTCCCCATCGCCCCCCTCCCTTTTGTCTAGGACCTTATTCCTCGCCTCCCAAAGGGCAAAGCCCTGTTTTTCTTAGTGAGTCTGGCATGTTGGCAGTTGGACACACCCGCAGCTGCAGTTCCTAAATCGGGTTGCTCAGAACCGTTATATTCCAATGTTGAATTTGATTGCATTGTGGAACTGTGAGTAGTCGTCTGAGCCCGATCACCGAGTTGTCCCAGCCTCTTGGCCTGTCAGAATGTCAGAATATAGTGGTTTACGCGCAATTCATTCCTCAGCTTACGTCAATCGGAGTATACAAGGCGACAAAGTACGTTTACTCCTCGATCCCGTCTTTTGACCGCTTCTAATGGAACGAACGCCTTCTAGTTGTGAGGTCACCCGCCGCTTTCAGTTTCAGGAACAGGCCAACTGACCAACTCTCGCATGCCAGCTGCGCACCATTTTTTCACATCGACAGCTGGATTGGGATGTTCAGTATCTTCATCGTGAACGTGATCCTCTTGCTGCGAACTTGGGCAATTTGGGGAAAATCCAGGCTCGTCCTCTGGTCTCTAGTCGCGCTCCTGACGGTGAGGCCCTTTTGCGCCGTGTGATACATTCAATAGACAGACCACGGGGATTTGCAGCTCTGTACAATCGCTCAAGGTGGTGCCACCATTTACGCTGATATTGGTGTGTATCTTGCCTCCCCTCCATATCCGCACATAGAACCGCACTGACTGTTGTGTTTTAGTCGTCGAAAGTCGGTACTCCACCGGAGTAACGATGTTCAATCGCTTATCGTCCCTGTAGACTATCCTGTGCCGGGAAATGTTCGCCCCTGTGCTACCAGTTTCGAACGAACGGATGTGCTGTATGCAATCTGGATCAGCAGCATTGTCTGGGATACAGGTACGCCTTTCATGTTATCTTGCTTCATCGCCTGACCCCTGGTAGTCATCCTCGTGATGAGCCTCGTCAAGCTTCTGCCGTTAGGTAAGGACCAAACGCACTTCTATATACGGGGTCCCTCCTGACACCCCGGCAATCCAGTCCGCCCAAACATTTTAGCCTCGAAGATGCTATCACGCTTGATGAAGGATGGCACAACGTTCTTTGCTGTCCTTTTCTGTAAGTGGTACTACAATAGCAGGAGCACTCGCTGATTGCTCGGTTCAGTATGTTCGGTTGCGAATGTGATAACGCTAAATTACGCTGCCCCAGCACTGAAAATCATGATGTTCACGTAAGGATGTCAGATGGCTCCTCCGAATTTGCTTGGAATTGACAATCGAATCCCCCAAGGTTTTACCGTGTCATGCTCTCGGTGCTTGCGAACCGCATCATTCTCAACCTTCGGGGTGTTATTCTGAAGGGCGACAGTGATGACGATATGGCCAATGTGGAGCTGACAAAAGTCAACGTGTTTACGACGGGGAAACGTCTGACCGTTCGACAATCCGCGCCAGCCACTCCCCAGCGAGGTTTCTTCCGTCCCCCTTATCTCCATTCTGAAATGATCGCCGAAGTGATCGCCCAGGACGATACTTGGAAAGAAGACGACACAAATTATGCAGCCAGCATCAAAAGTGAAACCGTCTGAGGCTGTAGCCGTAGGTGTTGTGACATACACAAACCCCCTTAGTTACCATGGCATATACGGTATAACCGTATCTATGCCCCTCCGTTTTTCCTTTCGTTCGGTCGCGTCGTCGGGCTCCCCTCGTTTTTTCCGGTCGTTCAGGTATCGTGTAGCGTCAATGGGCATGGAGGTTCTCACTCACGGAATAATAGAGTGTGTATTATTGTCGATGAGGTCCTTGGTTGAAACAAATGCAGGAAATGACGTTCTCTTCTGAAATCCGGGCTGATTGGGTTATGCACCGGGGGTTCACACGTCTAGAAGAGTCGTTCTCTATGTCCGCGGGCTTCCTCCCACCTCCCACCTCCCCACCTGCGGAGACGTCGCCACCACTATCTCGGAGAGCAGAGGTGCCAGAAAAGAGGTGCCCGATGTCCATTGGTTTTTGTAACACGGTGAGCCGGCGTGTTTTCGTACATCCACCCGGGCTTCTTGTGGCGTTTGACTGCTATTGAACGGCGGCTAAGGCCGCTAAAAAACTGAGATGGTATGAGAGAACTCTCATGTCCACTTGTAGCGAGGTTAATCAAGCGCCACTTTCGCTTCCTATTGGTCGGCGGATTGATTGGTTGGGAAAGGATTTTTTCAATTCCCTTGGAGCCGCTGCCTGCTTCGGAATCGCAAACGGTTCAAGGAAGAGGCTGGATATGTAACTATGGCCGTTAAAATGAACCGGGGGTTGCCGGGCTGACATGCTGACGTGCTGCATGCCCAAGGCCCGCGCGCCTTGTTCGCTGGGCCTGAGGGGTTGGGTCTCAACTCGCCAGAACGTAATCTTGTAATGTATGTAGTTCAGGGAGAGAAGAGAGAAGTAGGGATTCCAGGTGCGAATTCGTTGGAGGGACTGGGTCAGCCTAGAAACGGGTTGACCGGCTGGCCCTGGGAGAACCAGCTGTCCGGCGGCGAAGGAGTAACGATAGGTAGTGTCTGGCCATAGTGAAGGAAGGTGCAGGAACGTCCGCGGGATCGACCATGAACAAGTTTGCCCGCTCCTTTATCATCGTTCTTGGCTTCGTGTTAGCCCTTGGCGGAATTTCTGGGAAAACATGCCATCGACGCGTTCGGTGTCGCGCAAGGGCAAAAGACGCGCCGATTCGATTGAAGGACAGCCCCCGCAAGTCTCCGCTCCGTCACCAGGCGCGCGCCCTGCAAAGAAGCGTAAACTCGAAGAGACGGACGTGTTGCTGGACGCCGGGATGTTGGCTGCACCTTCGCGGACGCACCTGACTGCAAGGAATAAAAGAAGGGCGGATGAGTTGACGCGACGCAGACGAAAGGTTCGCCGGCTGCTGCGAGCCTCAACACAGGTTGAAATCCAAGTGGACAAGCCAAGGTCGCCATCGCCGGTGGCTCTCCCAACGCCAAGCTCAGTCAAAGAGGAACACGTTGAAGATGATAATCCTCTCGCCAGGGACAAAGTTGTCGATGAGCTAACCACGCTACGGGCGGAACTTGCTGCCAAAGACAGGGTGGGAGGCATTAACACTGCCTTGTATGAGTTCAGTGTTATCAATACTGACCTGAACATGTGCCGCAGGTCATTAATTCTTATTTCAAGTCGCTTCAAGCCCTCCAGAACCTTGCTCAATGCCAGGTCTGTCTTGAACAAATGCAAAAACCTTACGCGTATGTTCCAATCTCTTCGAATATGCAATTTGTTCATTTTAACTCGAACGCGTGCTCTCAGTCTTGTTCCTTGTGGGCATACCAGCTGCCTAACGTGCCTGCAAAGCTGGTTCAGAGTACCACCACCCATCGTGCAAGAAGGAGACCGAGTCATCCCCGTATCGCGTAGAAAGAAGACATGCCCACAATGCAGATCGATAGTGACTCAGCGTCCAGTTGGCATCTTTCTCATTCGCGATTTCGCAAATCACGTTGAGACAATGCTCAGTGCGCATGAAGGCCGGCCTCCTACGGTATCCCAACAAGAGGCCAATGCGGGTGCAGACCCATGGGAGGGGATATTCCCCGCTTTCACAAATCGTGCGGCCGACGGAGCGATTATCGATGACGAAGATGGCGGTGTGCGGCGATGCCCAGTGTGCACGTGGGAAATCTTCGGTGGGACGTGCGAAGGATGTGGTCAAGAGTTTGATGAGTCTGATGGAGAGTTTGTCGAGGACGATGAACAGTTCTTCATGCCACCCATCGATCACGCTCCCGAGTACGGCTGGCGTGGAAATTATTATCCTCCAGCGGTTCAAAATATACTCTATACCGGAATCGATGACTATGACGAGGACGAGTACGACACGCCGGGCGAGTACGGAGTAGATGAGTATGAAGAATCGTTTATTAGTGATGGGGAACAAGAGGAGGGAAGCCGAGAGTGGGTATATGGTCTCCTCTATCCTGTGGATGTACTGAACACTTACTTGCCGTAGTACTCCGGCGATCGAGACCTATGAAGATGCCCAATCCGAACACTCGCACACACCCGGCCAACATTCGGATTACTCTGGTACTCCACACCAGTACAGGAGGCAGTTGGTCGAACTTGTAGATGGGTCGCCATACCTAGGCTTGAACACCGAGGCTCAGGATTGGAGCAATCCTTCAGACTCCGAGGATGACCGTCAAGTATTCCTCCACTCACCACAATGGAACCACCGTCAAGCCCTCTCTAGTGACAATGAAGATGAAGATTTAGTGCACGTGAGTTTATGGTCAATTGTTATGTTAGAAGTCGGTTTCGCTAATGGTCATCCATAGGGGGGTTATGAAGACTCTCACTATGGATCCGATTGAGATTTGTACTCCTATACAATCACCAATTGTTATTCCTTTCGTTTACCAAGTATGCGCCCTTATCTTTAAGTTCAGCCGCGACGAACTGAGTCAGACTAGCTTAATAATTCAATTATATACCAATGAATTGTATCCTTACACTCTGCTCACTTGTGCCACATTTTGTCTTACTGCCCTCTGGCAGCGAATGCCACCGAAGAAGGCATTTGTCTCACTAGATGCACCTCTGTGAGGCTTACTCAGCTATTTCCCGAGTTCAGCAACTCTGTACTGAAGATCAAATATCTGGTCTTCACCCCACCATAGCCGAGAATAATATCTCACCGATGCGCGTCCCAATTTCTTCCAGCTACCAAAAGACGATGTGCCAGCATTCTCATATCATCCATCCATGCATCTAGGAGGAATTACTAGGCCTTATTTCGAGCCAGCTTTGTGAATCGGAAAGCCTCTCCCAAGGCCGCCAAAGGGACGCACGGTATGCACACAATGCATACACAATGCAATGGGTACACCTTTCTAAGAAAGGGGTATACCACAAGAGAATACTCACCGAGTACTTCCACCAAAGCGCAAGCCCGTCCGGTGGGCTTTGTTGGAATGTGAATCCACCGTCACTTACCGACTGGGTAGCTTAGTGGTAAAGCGCCCTGCTAGTCATGGGGTAAACCCGGGTTCGAACCCTGGTCCGGTCATTTTATGTACCTCAACAGGCTTAACCCGAGAACGACGCTTGAGACCAAAACCTTCAAGGACAACCATTCAACAAGAGGTCCAACGACATATCCTCCGGAATCGTCTCAGAATTGGCGAGCTATTACCCGGTTTGCACAGCAACCAGGGGGTCCGATCGAATCGGTGCTGTACGTCAGGTCAAGTGGAGCGGAATAGTGGCTTCAAAAAAACACTCGTCTGGCGAGTTCCAAGGCAGTTTCGAAGGGGAATCGTAGCCGATCCGATTTGTTTGTGGCTCGAGGTTTAATTATAGGCCCTCAGGTCTGCTCAGGTTTCCTTGGTTGTGTCGGTTGAGCTTTGAGAGGCAGAGGCGATTATCTCCAAAGTTGTTTGTAGCCCCCGACAGTGATGGCCTTGGACATGGTACAAATTCTCAATCGCCTGTGTATTTTATTGTCAGAAAATATGAGTAGTTCCCGGCTATGTGGGATCCCGATTACATCCTACATTCAAGGCAACCCTTGAAGC
>Ga0307513_10011793_pt1 | contig 10834 bp, 15 predicted proteins | sample 15_EM_MG_FD_202174 | JGI IMG/M metagenome (GOLD analysis project Ga0307513, IMG submission 202174) | Populus trichocarpa ectomycorrhiza microbial communities from riparian zone in the Pacific Northwest, United States - 15_EM | ecosystem: Host-associated > Plants > Roots > Unclassified | place...
GGATTATCTTATGTATATCCCACATTGCAAATCGTTTTTTCTCGGATTATTCCCAATTTATTTACCCCTGGAATAGTTACTCCCAGCCGTTGTGTTACCTAGCTACATTATTCTGTGGTGTTGGTTTGAGTCCCTGCCTCCTCTGGATTGGGCCTTTAAGTGTCAGTCGAGAGTGGCTGTGAGAGGTACCAGTTTCGGCTGCTCTCTACCTTATAAGAGCTCATATTCTCGTCATTGTATCGCTACGTGTTTGTTAGCGGGCCCCAATAAACACGATTGGTTTCGACCGAATTAACGACCTACAACCTACGGAAATTCTAACACTATCTAGTTATGCGCGGAAACCTGACAGCTTATCACACCAGGCACCATCGTTCCTTTCATTGTGGCAGTCTGCCTTCATCGTTAGGCGTCCTCAACCTCTCACCGGAGCGAACACCCTTGGCTATACAGTTTAATAGTCCGGACCCATTGGCGTGCTTACTTCCTCACGCCCCATCATTTGCATAGTTCTTGGCGAGTCGATATGAGAGGAATAGAAGATTCGACTCTAATGTAACGAACGTGTGGTACAATTGAAGAGACGTGCACGTCCTAGGCGCGGCGAAGAGGGTCATCGTCCGGAATGGCCGCTGAACGCCAATTATTGGAGATCCGTCAGGGGACCATTAATGAGGAAAACGGTTAGGGAAGTCCGCACTGACTGATAGTACCAACACTTCACTGTCTACTACATCCTAGACTCTGGAAGCCAAACCGTGTTTTTGGTATTGACTGGTGTTTCTCCTTCTCCATTCCATATAATATGTGTTGATACTTGAATACTAATTTCCTTGCAACACCATCGCGGTGGTGAGGGACAAAGCACAATCCAGCTATGTCCCCCTCCCATCTTGCAATTGACGACATTGCCCGTAGCGAGAGCTTTCACTCCCATCCAACTGCACGGTTGTTGCTTCAGGAATCAGGCCCCTCATCAGAGGCACTCGTAACGCTTTTGGTGCTCACACCCGGCTACCCTCGCATCAACTACGTTTAGTGTGTCCAAATTAGTCTAGCATCACAGCATGGCCGATTGGGTGTATCAATATAGCGCCCTGGTTCGCGAGAAATCCGTCCACAACCAACCGCTCGCTCGCGAATGTAAATGCGGCCACCACATATAGAATATATGCCAAGGGCTCATGTGCTCGGGCACCCTCGATGCACGCTATTCTTCCACATGCTTCAAAAAGGGAGGCTAGTCAATTTTTTCGTCATCTAGCGCTAGGTACATTGCCTATTCCAGGCCAGAAGGATCAGCCCATCACCATGACCAAATGCCCCTTGCTGCGCGTTTGATGCACTCCGAGCGCGCAAGATGACACATTGGCAAATGAGATTGGAAAGATCGAGACTTGTTATTCACCGCCTCAACGCACGCCAAGGTAACAAATGAACAAGAGTACACTTCGCCCAGGTTCTGTCCGATTGCTGCCTCGCTTCAGAACTGCTACTTGTGTTCCTGTACAGAGTCTCTCGCTCTTGACTTCGGCGCTGGCCCTGGTGGTTAGTCGAAGCGCCCTTCTCAGCTGATACCAATACCACTGAGCCAGGAATCACCCCTCGTCTCAAGTCTAGGCCATTCTGACACTCCCAAGTCGAGTCGGTCCTCTGGATCACCTGAAGGACCAAAAGATTGGATACTATCCGTTTGTTGGAATTGCGAAAGCGAGAGAAGGCCCTTACATGCTTTGAAGAATCAGGAGCCACCATGATTGAGCGTTAATCATTGGGCGTTAATCATCGAGCGGTGAGCATTGGGCGTTAAGCATCGGGTGGGGTGACCTCCACAGAACCAGACGGTTGAAATAGAGGCGTTCAGGCTCGCCAAACCAATTGTACTGTGGAAACTGTCGACATACGTGATTCCTCCACTTAGGGCTTGGCGGAGCAAGCGCTCTGATTCCTCTTCCGTGCCATTCTTAGTTTCTGTCCTGGGTATATAAGGACGATGTTTTCTGCCTCGACATACCCAAGACAACTCCTTGAGAACTTCAGACACATAACCCGTAAGCAATTCGCTCTTTCTCTTCGAAGGCGTCGAAAGCTCATACCCTGCCATCTTCTCGATTCGACGACGACAACAGAACATGCCGGTCAAAGAAGCTTCCTGGATTCACGGCCATTCCGTCCAGTTCGAGAACTACTCTTGGGCGGCTCGAGCTCTTCGCCAGGGTTGTTACACGAGGGTGACCCCTTCCAATGAGGCCACCAGCGGATGGGTTCACTTCGCGATTCCAACGCCTGTCCTTATCAATGATGTACGTTCGAAGGCCCAGGCTGCGCTAATTCGCTTCAGCAGCGGGGCGCAAGCCAGCGTCGGAGCCATCCACGTTTGGGACGGTGAAACGAGGATCTATGAACGTAATGGAGTGAACTATAAGGGCAACCTTCAGTTTATTATCGAGATGATCCCCAACAAACCGGACGTTAAGTGGGGAACGGGCATAAGTGTCCTCTTGAACTTCAATGGGAGAGGCGAGGACGCCTGGGTTGAGTTGATTAGCGCGGGGATTGACTTTTCCTAAATAAAAGTTGTAGTTCTCCTGATGGCCTGTTCTGACACAAGCATTTGCCTGGAAATTGTAGAAGAATCGCATCCCAAATTCCGGTGGTTTCTCCTGTAGACATCGTTGACACTTATACACCGTTGCTTTTTTTGTCCCCCATTTTCCCTCTCCTCATCCTTTGCGTATTTTCTTGCCGTTTCAGTCACAACCAATGCCATACGGATCCCCTCTGCTCTATTAGGAGAGCCCAGGGGGGCCCACGATTCGACGTCTCCGTCTTACTTACGCCACTCTTGCAACCCAGTGACTCAGTGAATCAACAGGCGGTATAACCAGTGACTTGGCTGTCCACGGACAGCCATTTTTCAGCTGCTCCCGCGACCCAGGATCTCAACGGTATAGTCACCAAATATCAATGGACGGTATGACTCCAGCAGTCCCACTTCTCTGGCCAGTCGCAGTTGTGATTTGCGATTCCGGGGCCGTATAACTAACCAAAAATACTGGTGGTAGTTAGGAAGAAAGGGCAGGCCATAATGCGGCCGTTCAAAATGTGGGGTCCCCGTTGGGAAAGGGGATAACACAGCATGTATGTGCACCGGTACTGTGGACGATCCTGCGGGATACATCTAGTGGATACAAGCCGTCGAGTGACGAACAGTGACAGATATAGACCAGTCCGAGGAAAGATATGCGAGAGGAGAAGGAAACCCATCAGATAAATGGTATGAAGGGGGAGAGAAGGGAAGGAAAATGTAGGTGTGAGACATTGATGAGAGGTAGAAATGCCATAAGGATGAGGTTGCGGGGACTAGATCAAGCGTGAATCGGAATAGGCAGGTGCAAGAGACGCGACCATGCAGCAAACAAGACGACCGTGGCAGTGCTTAGCATCGAATCACAATAGTTAAGAGGACTGAGATGCAGTACTTCGGGACCGATATTCATCATAGAGTGCATCGACGAAATCTTGGCGAGTCTTTGAGGACAATCAGTATCAGCGACACCTTGCATAAGACAGGGACGACATACATGGATAAGTTGGAGCAGCTCTCGCACCCAATCATTCTTGTCCAACGTTGCAACTTTGGGTCCTCGCTGCTCCATAGCCTTAATGATAACTGCTTTCGTAACTTCTACGTCTGTTGCAGAAAAGCCGCCTGCGTTGGGTGAATTATGGGGTATATAGCCCTTTTTATGGTATGGTGTGAAGACAGACTTGGGGTCGAGAGGTGCTGGAAGTGGTACTGATGCCCGATCCGGAATTCCATTCGTGAGGTTGCTCGACGGCTCTGGAGTTTTGGTCACTTGTGGCACTGCGGGAGGTTTGCGTTGCGGAACCACTGTTTGTGCATCTGTGTCGTCGTCGGAAAGCCGATCGTCAACCAGGCCGAAAGCGGGCGTCCCAACTCGTATTGGAGCCTGGGTGGGCCGGCGGTCCAGAGGTGGTACGGACAGTTCATTATCTGTAGGGGCATTGGAAGTTGCCTCGCGGGTTTTCGCGTTCTTGGCTTTATTGCGGGAAGACTTTGTGCGTCCATTGATCTCGTTGCTGGGCGTTGAGGTGCGACCTGGCCGCCCTCGGGTGGCCTCGGCGTCCGCTTGGCTCGTCTCACTTGCGCCAGGTTGGGGACCAGACGCTTTGAGAGGATATTTCATCAAAGTAGTGACAACATCGTTCGTCAAAACTTTTGATGGTTGAGCTGCCTTTACCTTCTTTGCCGATTTTGGTTCATCTGTATGGCGGGCAAGAGTCGATACAGCAGTCGTGGTTGAGGTGATGGTCGAATGCACAGCAGTAACATCGGCGCTGGTGTCTTGACCTTTGAGAAGCGGGTTGTCGTCCCAGATGCCAGGTGTCGGTTCTTGTGGTACCCGGAAGTTCGCAGGCCAGCCTTTTGCGGGTGGTTCACACTGGCCGAGCGACCACGAGCCGCCAGCTTGGACCACTCGGACGACTTCTTCGGTAACCCTGTCTAACTCTGCCCACTTCTTTTCGTTCAAGAACATGGCCATAATATCCTTCTCCTGCATGATTGAAGGTGGCTTGGGCGAGTCCTCCGGCAACTGTGGGCGCCATCGGTCTGGCCAGGCGACATTGTAACGCAAGACCAAGTGGGCGCTAGTGCGGAGGGCTTACAGTCAGTACCAGAATGCCAAGCCAGTAGGTGACGTCTCACCGAGCAATCACTCGCACCAAGAACAGGGCGTACTGAGATTGAGATGCCGGCATATGAAAGCTAGGCCATAGTACTATGCTATAGCGTCAGGCTCTGAGAGTCGAGGAGAGCGCAGAAGGCATGTACCATCTTTTCGCCCTTGGGGGGAGATGTAGATATTTGGCCACATATATTCAATGTGATCTTCTCGGCGTAGGACATGGACCCAAGAGTCGAGGTACTTGGTGTTCAGGACGACGATGGCAAGGACGGGCTGGTCAGAGTCGGATTCGCTGGAAACAAGATCAACATTCTGAGCATCCTCCAGTGGAGCGTGATGGTGATTGATCATTAAGAGCGGCGATACACATACCATTCACACAAAAACAGAGGACCCTCAGGCCCTCGAAGCAGGTTCCAATTGTTAGAGTCACCTCCGCCCGCTAGACGCATGATGCAGTGAGGAATCTGGTCGAGGATGCCTTTGATAGGCCCGTAATGACGCTTGAGCACGCGGAGGTTGTGTGCCGCCCTTACGTGTTCGCTGATAGTGCCTTGCACTGGGTGATGAGGAGGTTCAAAATTCGGATGAGCATTGATATCTCTTGCAGTAACTGGCCCATTATACGAGTGAGAGCGTGCCCGCGGTGGCATGGCGGCGAGCAAATGTGCAAAAGGAGGTGATGAGCCCAAGATGGAGGTCAAAGCAAACGGTCTTAGTTCTCACACAACTTAAGTCACTGCTCCTTATGACTCGTTTAGCTAATCATGTTTCGATTAGGTTGTAATCAAAGCAGAAAGCAACCAACGGGTCCGTGTGTAAGTGATCAAGATGCTTCGCGTTGGCTCACTCGATATGTTACGAAGCCGATCGCGATGTTCGAGTTCCCAGAAAGGTTCTCTTTGGCTGTTCCGCTTCAATGCTCTCCTCCTGCACCTGGAGGCCTTGTTTTGAACATCCCCCGTCGCCGAACCTCGTCGAGGAGAGACACCGCTGCGTCCTTCCCCACCGTATCGAACACGGGATCTCTCTTACGCCCTGGGTATAGATATCAGTACATGTTTTTCCACCCCAGTAAACAAAAATCACGTACCAATGATTGCGTAATTACGTGTGGAAGGCAATCGCAGGGCCTCCACTTCACCCACAAAGCCACATTCAGAACCCAACCTCAAGAGCCAGCAGAGATAAGAACCGTATGCACTCTTCCTTGTCTCTCCTAGCCGCCCTTCCAGCTCCTCGCTCGGAGCAGTCTTCAACTTCGGAAATAGGTTGGCGTCATTGCGATGGAACTTCTGATCAAGAGACCACTGGCAACATGGAATCGATAGATAGGTAGTACCCGGTATAAGAGAAGCAAGCACCGGCAGCCAAGGCGTGAGCTCGTCGGCATGATTGCCTATCAGAAAGGCACCTTCCTTGAAGATAGCTGGAGGGAAATCGTCTATAGTGGGGTCGAAAGCATGAACGAGAAGATTGGACCGAGTCGATCCAGGATAGCGAGACCAGGAAATTCGTTGGCGGACGTCAATTCCGATACCGGTGTAGCCTTCGCTAAGTAGTATATGAACGAGGAGACCAGCACCGCACCTAATGGGGTGTCATTTTCACTCATCTTCGTGTCATTCCGGAACTGACCCCATATCAACAAAGCCACCAGGAGGTTGAGAGCGCTCACCCGCGTTGCCCTTGCTTTTGTAGGTATCCCTCCACAGGAGGATAAGAAAAGTTGCAATTGCTATATCCTGTTGTTCGTGTCAACGACCCAAATTTACCCATCTTTGTAACATTTCCTTACTTCAAAGACGTTCTTGACTGGGTCTGTGCTTTCTGCCCACTGCAAGACCAGACCTTTATATCTCTCCCGCATTACCCAATACAGGTCCTGATACGTAGCCCTATCCACCACTGCATCGTGAACGACTCGTTTTTTGTATCCTGTCCAGGCCCCCCAGCAGTGCTTCCAAACAGTATGGAGAAGGACAACGCAGGTATTATAAAGCCTTGAGCCTCCCTCTGGAACTTCTTTATTAGGCGTCACTTCGACGGTTAAGGCACCGCCTGGTGCTGGAGATCCCTCTCGATAACGTATGGCCAAAGACCTGACGTCCGGGTGATAATGAGGGATAGTCTGACCCGGTGACAGAAGAGGTTTTAAGACGAGTAGAGAGATGTCCAGGCTTTCCTCCTCTCGGTAGAGAAGGCAGTCTTGCAGAAGAGCAAGGTCACGATCAGGACGACGAGGCAGCAACTTTCGACGCATCTGGCGGACTAAGGTGTAACCGCGTAGTCTCTCATCGTCTTTCTTGTCTCCTAGCGAGTCCTCGTCATGTGAAGGTGTGGTTGGGGAGTCATCGCTCTGGATTTCCGTGCGAAGAATAAGCTGAGAGGTGAGTTCTGGATTGTGGATGAATTCATAGAGTACGTGTTCTAGCTCGATAGGGCTTTATAAGTAAAACGTTGCAAATTGGAAAACGATGAGGGTACCAATTCAACGGGGAACTCCGCTTTACAGGTCACAACTGGTATGAAGCTGCGATATTCATCTTTCATACGGCCTGTACAATTTTGGTATTCAAAGGGCGGTCTCGATACATTGGGCATGGTGGCGGGGGGGAGCAAGTTCCGATCGATTTGTCTAAACAAGTGTCATACGCGACAGTCCGCAGCCTAGAGAGGGGTCTTAAATAGACCTCGTTGGTTCTGGTGGAGGCCATTCTGCGCGTGGCTCCGCCTGAAAGCCCAGATAGTCCCAAGGAACGGGGCGGAATACCCATATCCGACCCTTGGTCATAGTCTCGAACGATACAGTCCTCTTTGAAGGGGCCATCCCACTTCTCGCTGACTGCTCTATGATATCAACAGGTGGGAGTCGATATGGGGGAAGCGTGTGCTGGTCCTCGTCCAGACGGTCTGGGAATTCAAAGGCAGAGGCGATCACTGAGACGCTGTAGATGAGGAGTGTATCAGCCTCCAGGGCGATCAAGGGCTCATCAGGCAACTCACAAACCAGAGACACCGATACGCAAGGTGAACGTGTTCCCTATTGTATCAGTGGCTTGCAACTCAGCGTTACACCACTCGAGGATGTCACCTGCTCGCACAGCACTATCGCCACCTCGAGTTGACCCCCACCCCCCTCCTTCGCCGACAAATCCTTCGTAGATAAGATGTCCGTGACAGTGCCTAGCAAACCAAGTAAGGGAATCAGAATCGGACTAGATTAGTACTCCAAAAATACGTACCCAATGGATGGTACCACAGATGGAGCGTTCGGATTGTGCTTTGCTAGGGCTTGGATCGCACCTTGTGGTAAAAAGACAGTTAGTACACTAGTAACCACCACCAAGTGTTATATACCGTTTGCCATGTCCCAGGGTTCACCCCGGTCCACAAATTGTCCCATGCGCACCGCTTGTTCACAGAACTCTGCAATTGCTTGGCCGTAGTGCGCGTGTGCGGCGTATAGGCGTTCACCTAATGAGCGATGAGAAACAGAGTTGGGGGCGGGGGCAAATTGCGTGGGCTGACCATTCCATGGTGTGGGTTGCGGCCTCCACCGCACCTCCCTTTGAAGTGAACCAATGGGGTCGTTCTCCTACTAGTTGTTATGATCACAGTCCTGAACCCCGGTATGAAAGCATAAATACCTTCCACATTACTCTATACCATGCCATAGAGTGGTCTTGAAACAGCTGCATCGGGATTCAGCAATTATAATCGGAATGGTTCTCCCGAAGGATCGACTAACAACATATCCAACCCTGACCCATTCCATGGCGCTAGTCTTCTCCAAGAAAAGTCTCCGTTTCGTCTCTTGCGACCCGACAACGCTTCCTCTCCAACGGACTTCGATAGTGCCCACAAGGGACGGAGGACGGGCGTTGGCACCCTCTGCCGTGTACCACAGATCTACAAAACACGATACACTCGCATTATTAGAAAGCGACACATAACGCACTTCAGAAAGAAAGAGGAGAATCCTCTCACCCCATGTAACGTTGTGGTGAAAATATTGCACGAACCGTGCCGCGGAGCACTCGGATTCCGCGGCTTTTCGACCGGTTTTCGGCATATATTCAAACTCTCCACCCGACGCGTCTGATGAAAAAGTGGGCGGGGGAACGCCGGGGGTGGAACTCGAGAGAAGACTTGTCTCCGACACACTTCTTGGCTTCGTCGTTGGTACTGGAGGAGGAAGGGAACTCGGGGGCGGCAAAGGTGCGGTTGCGGTTGCGGTTGCGGTTGAGGTAGATGGAGTGGATCCGGATCCGGAAAGAGTGGTCGCCATTTTCATTAATTTAGAGAATCGGCCCCCTTTGATTCCTTTCACCTCTGTTTCAGTGGAGGGGGTTGGTAAGGGATCTGTGGATGGAGCGGCTGACAGGGGTCGTTCTTTGCGGGAAGAGTACATGTCTTGTGGTGCAGTAATTGCCGTGGGTGGAATGGGATTAGGAGCAGTAGCGATTATAGGGGCCGGAGGATTCCTCGGCAGTGAGACTCTCCCAGGTGCTGGTACCTGTGGAGGAGGATCCGGTGCTTGAGATTCCGAGACCTTGCGATCATGGGCCGATGGTGTTGGAGGGAGGGACGATCGGGGTACCGGGGGACGATGTCGCTGGCGTGGGCGCGATGGAGGTAAGGGAGGCGGGACGGTATCATCCTGGCGTATTGGCTCCTCTATTCGTGCAATATCCTGTGAACTTGGTTCTGGCGGGTGCAATTCTGGGCCCGCTTCTGGCTCTTCCTCGTTCTCCTGCGGTTCGATCTTGGTAGGAGTATCCAGACCTACATCTTCGTGTGACTTATATCCGTGGTTGGCAAAGTACTAGTATATATAGTACATGATGTTAGTGCAACGAGTGCAACCAGCAAGCAGAGGGGCACAGATTAGGTACAGACCTCATCTAGGAATTCGAAAAAGAGTGCTTTGTTGTTGATAAGTGTCTGGATTTCAGGGCTCAAATCTGACTCGACGAGGGCGGTAGTGTCGTCGGCTTGGGTGTCTGCCTGCTCATGGTCAGGCGCTGGTGGGCGTGTGGCTTGCGGGATATCAGGTTTCACGGTAGGACGTGGACGTGGTGGGTTGTACACTGGCTTGGCTGGCTGCTGTTGCTGTTCATCGCCGCGATATGCAGCCAATTTCGAATTAGCAGTCGACTTGGCAGAATTTGCGGCTGCTTCCGCTTTAGCACGGAGCTCTGCAAAGGAAGGCATAGTAGAAGAGTGCGCGCGTGAAATCCGGCGATTTACAAATTCATGGGTGCTGGTGGAGAATAGAGGATAGAGGCGGAATGTCCCTTCGTTAGAGGATCCAAATATAGGGTACACAACGCCAAGCTGCAACATAAGGAACACATTTTGAGAATATGTGAAACACGAGTCCAGTCCATATAGGGCATGAGCATTTACTACTTCTTCTGCTGGCCGGCGGGAATCATAGACTCCTCTTCAAGCTCAAGCTCGCGTGATTCCTGTGTGAGTGCGCACGGGCTGCAGCAGAAGATGGAGCAGCTGGGGCGAATATGGGTCAGTAGAGCGTCCATGGTGATCTGGACCGATGGGAGAGTACTGACCAGTCTCCGAAGGCAGCACCCCTGATACGATAGCGTTCGCGCACATGGCCGCGCAAGGGGATTTGAAGAATCCAGCCAAGACCAGTGAAACAGGTGATGAGACCATGGACCATGCAGTCGCTCCCACAGCTCTCGCCGCCTTCAGGATGAGGATAACCCTTCTCTCTCAAGTGGTTCATGCGAGTCTGAGGGGGGGGCATTCGCATTGGTTAGATCGAGAGTTGAGGACGTGATTGTGAGGATGTGCTGACCTTGTTCTGACCGTAGATAATGCACGGGCACCAGCAGGCAACGCAGCAAGTTCCGAAGTCACCAAAGCAGCCGCAGAGGCCGTTGCTCCAGTCGCGCTCGTTTTTGGCGTCGAGAGGTAAGTTTTTGGCGTTACGGTTTCCCCCAGCGGTGGCGGTCATCGGAGCGACGGCCTGGGGCTGTTGGTATCCGTACTGGGGCGCAAGTGTCAGCAGATCTGATGTCTACGTGTCTGCGTACTAGCATCAAAGAAGAGCAACTGACCTGGGCCATGGTTGAGCGGAGAGTTGGGCGGAG
>Ga0307513_10011794_pt1 | contig 10833 bp, 14 predicted proteins | sample 15_EM_MG_FD_202174 | JGI IMG/M metagenome (GOLD analysis project Ga0307513, IMG submission 202174) | Populus trichocarpa ectomycorrhiza microbial communities from riparian zone in the Pacific Northwest, United States - 15_EM | ecosystem: Host-associated > Plants > Roots > Unclassified | place...
AGCCACAGGACATACAGGGGACGAGAACGAGGCGGAAGGGTATCAGGGGGATCGTCATGCGGATCACCACAGCGCCCATGTCCGCCGGGGGGAAGTTGAAATTGACGACGATCCATGACTCGCGACCAGCACCCGTTATGGTCCTGTCTCCTGATACGCTCACGTCGCTTGATCCCCCGCCTGACGCGCGGTTCAAGAAATTTGCAAGTTCATCGGTACCCAGCTTGCCTTCCACTAAGGATGTACCCGAGTTTGGTTGTGGTCAGAGTGACGGGCGCAGTGGCAAGGGGTTCAAGAGTATCAAGAAGAGGTGGAATACCGTTTTGGCGACCATCAGAGGTTAAGGTGATCCTCGTCAACGACCCTATTTTTGTCTCGTTTGATCACTCTCACCTTGGATCCAACTGTGTCATGGGATCTCTCCTCTGTCCCCTTGTTTTTCTCGTTACATGACTGGTTTAATTTCCCCGTCCACTGTGTCGACCTTGTTTATACCCCCTTTTCTTCTTGGGTTTACGGATCGGACCCTCATACATTAAGTCACCCCCGCATCGTATCATTTCCTCTTGCAGAATTCGGGGAATCATTTAGGTGCGTAGATAGATGGATCTTCATGGACTATATCGTGTAAGGTATATAGGAATAAGCAGAGCAACCGTGTTTAGCTGGCGCCCTGTTCTACTCGCGTGTGGTGGAAATCGTGTAAACGGACAGAAACGACTTGTTTTTTTCGAGGGCCCTTGCCTCAAATGAAGGGAGGAGATCATCAGGGTGTTACTATACACTGGGTACCGTACACTCTTTGCATATTCCGGGACCGCAAACGAATCAACACCGTCTGTGGCCTACGCGAATCGGTTAGGCACCGGCAAACCGGTAGACAGGCAGGCCGCCGTGCGAAATAACGATATACCTCCAACGGAACATTATTCAGCCTCAGGAAAGGGGGTGAATGGGGATATACGATTGTTGAGCAGATGTGTAAGCAGACAATCGGTCAGGTTCTGCGGAGACCCGTGCTTCTTCAGCTTCCGGACCTAATTCGCCGAGGAGCTCTGGCTACCTGAGCACACGCTGCATGAAGAAGTGATATGGGATCAAGAGGCAATACCGTCGGTGCGCCCTCCCCGAGGACGGCATCGTCAATGAAAAGCCCGGCAATGATGAGCCAACGGGGAGTGCCTCACATGACTCAGGGATAGATATTGCGGCGGTTGGGCTGGAAACACGCCGGGCCAATAGTCCTGGGAATTCTCTATCAGGCGATACGCCTTGTCGGTGTCTTTGGGCCACAGATCAAGGTGGTAGAAGTAGGGACTATGTGCATCGCGATGCGGCGAGAGCGAATTCCGAGATCGCTGGCGGGGCTCGTGAATTCGTCTTGCTGAACGCGAGGTGGTCTGAGGGCAACATTCTCCTCTGTCCCAGAGCAGAGGTGTCGGCACGGTGTGTTTTCCTGGGCCATGTTCGGGGGCAGGAATGGATGTGCACGTGGTTTCCACGCTATCGCGGGTATTCCTTGATCTCGGGCGTCGCAGCAGAATACTGGCCTGTGATCAATGCATCCCCCAGCATGAGCACAAGCCATCCTCCAAACGCCTATACCTCCAGTTACCACCACCAGCAACCACCAGCATCATACCAGCACCAACCCTATCCCGCCGCCAATCATCATCTCCCAGCCCCCGTCCAGATCGCTCGCACCGGCTCGAGAGATTCCGCCTCGTCCGACCAACTCAGCCCGAACAGAGACGGAAGAGAGCCTTATGCTAATAGAGAGAGGCGAGAGGCCTGGGATGCTCGTCTAGAGAGGAAGACTCGCCCGGCCACCATTGCTGAGCTCGCTGACAAGTCTCGCGAAGACTTGTGGGATCCCAACAAGCACCTCAAACACTGGCTGCGCACCGCAGAGCTCGCAAGGAAGTTGGGGAAACAGTATGCGGAGGGCGGGGACTACGAGAGGAGCTTCGTCCAGCTCGCCAGGGCGGCGACCATCATTCTGGAGAAGATGCCGACCCACAAGGACTATCAGACGCTCTTGACCAGCAGCCAGAGGCATAACCTGGTCTTGGTGAGTCTCTCTCTTCCTTTCCTCGTCGAGTCGTACCTCGCACTTTCGTTTTTCTATCTCCAACTCCTCCGTGGGGTTCATCTTTACTCCCGTTTCCCTTCCCTTAACAACGGATCTTTCCAACCCTGACGTTTAATTACCTCCTGATCGTACTCTTTTCCGCATCTCTTTGCTCGCCTCAATCTCTTCTCGCTATCTAACTTTAATCTTGTCAATTCAGCACGGCCAAGAGACCCTCGATAATCTCAGCAAGCTCAAACCCGGGCTCGTCGAACGTTACGAGAAGTGGGCCGCGAAGTATCCGGAACACATCGATGACCCTTCCATTAAGCCTACCGTCCTACTCGAATCTGCCACCCTCGTTCCATCCACCTCGCAATCTCAGCCACCCAACTCAGCCACGAGTCCCACACCCACCCCTCAACCAAACTCAAGAGACTCGGGGGAAGGGCACTATCCATCAAGGAATAACAGTTACGCCCAAGAGGAGCTTTTGAACCCGGGTTCCGTTCCACGGAGGGATCGTGATCGGGAACGCGATAGGTCGCGCGAACCACCTCGGGATTATTACTCACAATCCACCCGCGACTCGCCTACGAGGAGCAACGAGGAAGCTCGAAGAGCTGCCGAGGAGGCCATCAGGCGACGGACAGATCAGATACGCAATTCGGGGAGAGGGTACTCTTCGTCATCCCAACATTCCATAGAGTATTCCGGAATCGCTCAGAGGCAACAAGAAGCCGAGGCCGCTGCTCAGGCCGCCCGAAGGGAGATCGCTACCTCTCATGCGCCTCCAAATTCCAACATGAATGGAATTCCGCCCGTTATACCTGTCCTTCCCGCCCCTGTCTCCGCTTCTTCTTACCAGAATCCGGTCCACCCACCTCCTCCAGGACAGGGCCAACCTCCACCGCCTCCACCCCCACAAATGCAGATCCCACAACCGTATTCGAGTGCCACAGCGACGAGTTCCTCCAACCCCGTGACGAATCCCAGTTCAATCCCACCGCCTCAGAAGTCACCAGCCGTACCGTATAACCCTTACACCACTTCGACTTCCAGTGCAAGTGCGAATGTGAACCCTCCAATAAGGAGAGGGAGCAACGATGAGAAGCAGAACGGTGACGCAGTCGTGATTCCTCCACCACCGCCTTCGTTCCCCGCCCCGATTAGTTATTCCACTCAACATGCGGTATCGCACGATCCTGCTGTATCGACAAAGTTGACAAACCGGTAAGCTGCTAATAGCTGCAGGCCCACACTATCACCGTAGCTGATCGACGTTTTGATAGGTATCCGTATCCCTCCCCAGTCACCACGACCTCTCCGCCTCCGGGTCCAATCTGTTACCCGACCCTGATGTCACAGCACCAGATGAAACAGGGTTATGTCCCCTCCCTTCACTCTATGTTTCAAGGTGCGCCACACGGCAATGCTCCGATCTCCTCCAGCTCTCTGCTCTTCCAGGATGGCAATGGACCGGGTCCTGGACCGGGAGGTGTAGGGGGACTGTACAATAACCTTCTTCCCCAACCGTCGATGCCAGGTAGCATATACGAACAACATGCACAACAACAAGCACAACAACAAGCGCAACAGCAAGCGCAACAGCAAGCGCAAAGGAGGCAGAGTCCAATACCACCAGCTCCAGTGCCGGGACCGAGCACAACTGTGGACCAAACTCGAATCACCCCTGCGTCTTCCGGCGATGTCGTACCCCGGGATCTCAAGACCGTCTACCTCCCGCGCGAGTCGCTACCGAGGTTCCTCAACGTAGCGGCCGTGAATACGGCCCGGAACAGGGAGACTTGTGGGTTGTTGTTGGGGAAGGATAAGAAGAGTAGGTTCGTCGTCACGACGCTCTTGATCCCGAAACAGCATTCCACGAGTGATACATGTACAATGGACGAGGAAGAGTTGGTGATGAACTTTACGGAAGAGAGGAGTCTGATTACGCTCGGCTGGGTACGGATTTTATCCTCCTATTGGATCTGACGGGGTGATTTAACTCATTTTCTCCCAGATTCATACGCACCCGACCCAGTCGTGTTTTATGTCTTCTGTTGACCTCCACACCCACTCTGGCTTCCAGAGAATGCTGCCGGAATCGTTTGCCGTTGTCTGTGCGCCGACGTCAACACCAAAGTGAGCTGTCCAATTACCAGGTTCCCGGTCTTCTGATCCTCTTCGTTCTTGTGCAGCTTCGGTATATTCAGGTTGACCGATCCGCCGGGTTTGCAGTCGATTCTGGATTGCACTCAGAAGGAGGCGTTCCACCCTCACCCGCCCGTTCCTATTTATACTGTACGTCCTCCTTTCTCCCGTGAACTACGCGGACATTAACGCTGTTTTCATTTTGTGTAGGATGCGGATAAGGGTCATGTCCAGATTAAGGACTCGTTGTCACTTGAGATAGTAGACCTCCGAGACGATTAGCGTGCTTAATCCTTGGTGTGGACCCTCCCCCAATGAACTAACACCCACGTTCCCACACTCCTGCACTCTCGTTCTCTCTTGTGCGGTACCTACGGGTCCAAGGCTCGTAATTAGCCTAACAACGAATCCCGCTATCCGTATAGAAGTCCGCGACCGCAAGCGCTGACCGCCGCCTCTCCCTGTTATCCTCAAAACCAATCTTTTTATTCGCCTCTCTCCTTGTCTCCTTTTGTTGGGTGTGTTGGCCTCTGTTTCCCCCTGGCCCATGTATGTACTTGTTTCGGTTCGTCCTCGTATATTGGTCGTTTCTTTCTTTGTTGTTTGTATGAGGGGCGGTCGGTAATTTCCTGCGCGCGCAATGTCGTTCGGTCCACAATACACTCACAATAACCATGCATATGCATTTATACGACAGTCCCTGTAAAAAATGTATAGGGAACTAGTATCTTTGCCCCTCGTTGTGTGTCTTAGGTCGAGAGCAGGGGTGCGGTTTCCGCGACATTTTGCCACTGAGTAAATAAAATGATCATCACATCGACCCTACCAAAGGCCCGATGTCCGTATCGACTTCCGTCAGTGTGATACCTAGCGCTCTTTTTAATTGTAACTCTCGGACGCGAGTGGTTTTATTTCTACGGGATACAGTCGATTACGAGTAGCAGTAACCAAAGTTCAGCATGTATACTACCTATAACATGAATAACGAACCAAAGGAAATGTTGACCTTCCCCGCCACATCACATTCTAACGGAAGGGCAGGAACCACCGTGATACCGGCATTGATGCCAAATCATCGGGGAGAGAGAGAGAGGGGGGGGGGGGACGGGGCCTAAAGCGAGAAACTCATCGCTTCTCGATCATCAGCCCAGAGCCTGGCATACTCGAGACACAGTCGGTACATGTAGGCTGTAGGGGTCGCAACGGGACAACAGACGGTCAACAGGTTAGCAGGGGGAAGGATAGAGGAGTAGGATAGCTTACCTTCCATATCCTCCTTCCTTCCAATTGTCTTCCTCCACTGTTTCCCTGCTCTCGCAATCCTCCTCAATCGCCTGTCCCCGTTACTAGGTCTCCTCTTCTCCAACGGAAGTTCCAGAGTCGTAGAGTTCGCAGCCCGTAATGTGGTTTCACTAGCTCCGGAAAAGAACGCGTGGATGTTGTAGATTTCCTGGTAAGAATTTGAGAGGGGGATATAGTGTAACCTGATGGTCGCAACGCCAACCGTGGTAAGCTGAACGAACTACTCGGGACGGTAGAGCAGGCGTACCATGGTTGCAGCCAATCAGAATAAAACTCTCGATGGACGGAAGATTTTATAACGGCACTATCCGATTCCAAGAACGCGAAGAAACGTCCAGAGTAGCTCATCCCATCTAGGTCGAGGAGGAACTTGTGTCTCCAATGGTCGCCAAGGAATACGCCCTCGTCAAACCTATGGTCGGCGACATAACCTTCATACCCTCCGGGGTAATTGTAAAAGTCAACTGCTTTGACAAAAGCAACATCCATAATCTCGTCGTTGAGGTCATCCATCGAAACCTCTGCCGAGTGGTACCTGGAAGAGCTCGGGGGGTCTGCAAAGACGACATTCCGTTTGCTCTTGGTTTTGGCACTAGCCATCCGGACGAACCTGTTAAGAAGGAATAATGTCAAGCGCGGAATCGCAAACTTCTGTTCACAAACCTTTGCCGGTGGTACTGTGGTGCAAAGCCGGGCGGGGAACTTCCCCCGCCAGTTGTCGCACCCCTCCAAAATATTTTGTCGCTTTTCCGTTCCCAGGGCGTTTCCATGTGGTCGATCTCTCTAAGCTCTAGATTTACTTCGTCCCAACCGTAGGTGTAACGCCTCGAGGTTCCGTAGTAGTAGTGACTCGGGACTCGTATGTCGCTGTAGCCGGAGGCCTTAGAGGGGGAGAAGATGGGGAAAAGCACAGGGAGCGTCCTCCAGTCCGAGAAAAAATGACCATGGAGGTAATGTGCCCAAGGATTGTCACAGAAAGAATAATTTCCATGAAGTTCTGTGGCGAAGCTGAACTGATCGCCTGGGCGAGATGAGCCTGGGAGAAGGCTAAGACCACGATTGACTGAGGGTGCCCTCAGCGAGTTGAAAAGGCGGCGTGCGGGTGTCGCAGGGGGACATGTGCGTCGATATGCCTCCCACACGTCGCCAGCGCCTCGCCAATCTGCGGTATACAGAGTGCTCGGTGGTTGGACGCTGTTTGCTATCGTAGAGGTTCAGGGCGTGTCTGGGAGGAACGATGTATCGACCGACGACGAACCTCCGGTGTATTGTACGGTCAGGTTTGGATACTTTTGGTGCTCCCACGGGACCAACACCCGTCCTTCAGCCATAGTGTTCACGGGAAAGTCCATGTCCGGGAGCTGATCACGAGGATAAGGTAAAAGAGGTGGAGACGTGGAGGAGACGCACAAGATGTTGAAACTTCTCGACCATCCATGTAAATCCCTTGGCTCGTACACTGACATCCTCCTTGTTAAAACCCGGTCGCTGGTTAACAATGTCCGGTTCGCCGTTTCGTATTTGAACAATGTTGATGTTTGGGAGACGTCCAGCCTAGGCGGTAATGTCAGCCAAGGATTCAACCGAGGGAAATGGCTTCACGCACCACGTCCACGCGAGCCCGGAATTCTTCCCCTGACATATCCCAGAAGGGAGCGAGATCCTCAAAGAGTGTATCATAGTCATCAACGATCTTCACGTTATGTTTTTGCACAAAGTCCCACCACCGATCGAACCCCTTTGGTGGACTCCTTCGGTACCTTCGCTTGTATTCTGCTACGGCCTTCTTCAACGTCGTGCTCTGGCGTGATAACAACCGCTTGAAGTTTTCTTCCGCCTCGGCCATCAACTGCGGGATTGGGTGGTCATTGAGCACGGGCCCCGACTGAGAGAAGGAAGGAAGCGTCCATTGGCTGTTTCTTCGAGGGGTGGTGGGTGGTGATGCGGATCGTCGACTAGCGTAGAGCCCTGCCTGCAAGAACGCGACGCAGATAGATAGGTATAAGATGACCGCCCGCCTGGCCTCCTTGCTCAGCGGCATCCTGAATCGAGCGGGTCAGGTAAGATGAGCAAACACGAAACAGGCACCAACGGGAGCCAGGTACACTGGGTCACGTGTTTAACAGCGCTGATTCCCCCCTACCACGTGCTTCGTACTTGAGCTGGGCGCGGTCAACGCACAGTGAGGATTGGGTCCAACCTGGACAATAGTTCCTGCAAATTCGCATCCGAGGGACGAGTGCGCCTCCCGGAATATAAATAATACACCCGTCGATGTCCGCCTGTGGTGCTGTGGAGCTCGGGTATGCAGGACGTACGCTTCCGGTCAGCGGGGTTCGCGCCGGCGGTCGCAGTAACCTTGGTAAGAACCTTACTGTCGCCGGCCAGTGAATCCCGGTGAGAGAGACGGAATGCGATGGTTGATCACGTCGGTTTTTATATCCCAGCACGTTCCACCGTCCCGTGTATGCGTTTCGCTCGGATATGATCTTTCCGCGTCTCTCTTCGCTTGGCCCGGCTTCAAGGGCGCCGCTGGACTTCAGGATCCTCTCATCAGGAAAATCTAGGGTCAGATTTTATGCGATACCAGGTTGTGTGCAATCGACGCGTTTCGGCGGAAACACCGCACGCTTATTCGCTTCCACCAGGGCACTTTTTCATAAATGCGCTCCCGTTGAAGTCCATGGAAGCGCTTCGAAGCACTTTTATGACACCTTCCATTGTTCCAGACAGAAGCTGGTCGGAACCAGTGAGTTCCCGCTCCGAGCACTCGCGAGGCATTGTGTTCTGAACAACCAATTACAGGCTAAATACAATCTTCTCACCGCTGACTTTCCCTGCAGCCAAATGCTCGATCGCTTCGGGGACCCTCTCGAATCCTCCCTCCCACTTGGTAATCACGTTTGGCTTGACCTTTCCTTCCTTGACGAGACCAGGCAGTTTGTTGTAAACGAAGGCCGACAGGGTCTGGCGTTCCTCATCATCCACGGTGGTGACCTCATCTTGAACACCGAATGCGGAGTAGATCAAAGTGTCTACAAGAGGGACGAGTCAGTTGGAAAATGTAGGGCCACGGTGACGATGGAGCGCACAGATAATGTCGACATCCTTCCTGATCGCCTTGACTTCGTCGGTAGTAGGATTGAGTATGATAACCCGGCCTTTGCTACCCTCTGCCAAGACGCGCACAGTGAAGGCGTGCGTCTCGTGGAGCGAAATCGCATCGAGGGCGGCGTAAATGCTATCACCAGTGGCTTCCTTCAACTTCTTGATAGCGTCTGGGTCCTTGTACTAAGAAGCAGGGAACGGTTAGCGAAGTCCGGAAAGTGGGCGCGTAATTGATGTACGAACATCAACGACAAAATCTGCGCCGAAATTCTTGACGAGTTCGTGGTTGTGTGGGGACGCAACGGTGGCCACCTTGTAACCAGAGAGTTTTGCAAGTTGGATCGCATATTGGCCGACAGAAGACGATCCTCCATAGATGAAAAACCACGAGCCCGCAGGAGTAGCCTTGTCACCCGGTTGGGAGAGCCCCAGGGTCCTCGGTCCGTATAACGCTTGGACAGAAGTGTACAGACTAGACGCATAGGGGTCAGTTGACTTGAATCGCATCCGATCGACGAACGGCCTACGGGATACCGATGGTAGAGGCTTCCTCGATCGACCAGGTGCCCTCAGGGATGATGAATGCGAGATCGGCAAACGTCTTGGCGTACTCGGAAAATCCTCCTCGCTCGGTGGAAACTCCTCCGCGAACGGATGAAGCGACCTTATCACCAACCTTGATGTCGGTCTTGGGGTTTGGTCCCACTTGGACGACCTCTCCAGCAAAGTCGCAACCAACATAAGTACCAGCCTTGGTCAGCCATTTTGGATCTACACAACAGGAGGACATCAGTTTAGAAAACGTCCACCCATAAGAATATGGTACGGCGAACGTTTCCAATCGGTTGGGTTGATAGCGATCGCTCCAACCTTGACCAGAATTTCATTTTCTCCAGGGGTCTGAATTGGCACCTTCTGAACGGCGGTGGTTGCGTCCTGTGCCGGCTTAGTATCAAGGGCGCGGGCGGTCATATGCGTGATTGCCTGCTCACCTCCTGGACGACAATGGCCGTAACGGTCTTTGGGAGTGACATTGCGATGAGCTAGTGATGGGGAAGGATAAAGAGCCCCTCTTGCCCTAGGCTTCCCATTATAACTGGCGGTAAGCGCTGCTGATTATGATATTCTGTCGCAATTGTCGGATGAGTTGTCGGATAATGGGTTGTTAGGCATGACGATGTCGGAGTGCACTGCTCTGGCAAACCCGGGCCAAGCCTCAAGCCTTCAAGGCCTCATACCGTAGCTTCTCACCAATTGAACGCATATAACTGGGGTTTGGAAGGGGCCAAGGTTGAGATGGCTACATGTCGGGCAAATGCGCCCTATTCCCCCACTGAATAAAAGCGGCAACGGATCGCACCTTGGCCACCCACTTCCTCGAATTGGTCCGTCCCACGTTTCAAAAATCTTCCACGATTGGAAGGACCCCCAGCCTATTCCAGCGCGTCGCTTAGTACGATGGCAACCGGGACGGAGGCGGTTGATAAGCGGAACCAAGAGATGAACCAGCAGGCCATCTGCTCGGTGAACGATGAGCACCGGGTCTGGATTGTTTTGCGTGAATGGGCTGTAATGGACCAAATCATGACCGACGACCGGGTTTGAACCTTGGCCTGGAACGAAGAGGGGCGGGTAGTATTACGTTTCTCCATACCGTATATCTGATTATTTAATAAGATAGATCCTTGGATTCATGGTGTAGATTGCCGACCGGGAAACGGGATCACGATGCGTATTTGTGATGACTGAAAAATCAGTGGTGCGTGGGCTTTTTACCTTGATAAAAACGATCAATCAGTGAATGCGCGGTGGGGACGGCTGAGGTGTGATCGCAGACTCACCGTCTACAAACATGTTCCTTGTCGCAGCTGGAAGCGTGCACACCATCCCATCCAACTTTTTATCGAGTATCACCTGACACCCCAGCCGGCTCGTATCCGTCAACCCAAACGCCATATCCAGCATGTCATTTTCATCATCCCCAGGTTCCTCCAGCAAATCATAATGCTCCGGCGAAAGTATAACGTGACACGTCGAACAAGCAATCGAGCCTTCGCAAGCACCTTCCAAGTCAATGTCGTGTTCATGGGCGAGGGAAAGAATGTCATCTCCTTCGTTCCCTTCGATGGTTTTGATCAACTCCCCTTTGGAGTCCTCGAAGTGAATTTTGATCCTGTGAGGATGATGGGCATTTTGGT
>Ga0307513_10011795_pt1 | contig 10833 bp, 8 predicted proteins | sample 15_EM_MG_FD_202174 | JGI IMG/M metagenome (GOLD analysis project Ga0307513, IMG submission 202174) | Populus trichocarpa ectomycorrhiza microbial communities from riparian zone in the Pacific Northwest, United States - 15_EM | ecosystem: Host-associated > Plants > Roots > Unclassified | place...
GCGGGAGGTCCGGCTGGAGGACATCGGCGAGTTCGTCGCCTGGCTGCGGCTGCCGCCTATGGCGCGAGACGGCGGGGTGGCGGTGCTGCCGTCGGTGGAGCGTCACTGCACCGAGTCCACGGTGAACCGGAAGTTGTCGGTGTTGAGCGCGTTCTATACGCATGCCGCCCGGCACGGCGTCGACGTGGGCGAGTTGCTGGTGACCTGGCAGCCGGCCGGGCGTCGCGGCGGCGGATGGAAGCCGTTTCTGCATCACATCAGCAAGAGCGCGCCGGTGGCGCGGCGCACGATCGTGTTGAAGGTGCCGAAGAAGCTGCCGCGGGTGCTGACCGTCGCCGAGGTGCAGGCGATTCTGGATGCTTGCGAGCATCTGCGGGATCGGTTGTTGTTCGCGGTGTTGTATGACAGCGGCTGCCGGATCGGCGAAGCGCTCGGGTTACGCCATGAAGACCTCGCCGCCGCTGAACGCGAACTGACGATCTGCCGGCGCGACAACGACAACGGTGCCCGCAGCAAGTCGGTGTCCGCGCGGACGATCCCGGTCAGTGCAGAGTTGCTGCGGCTGTATGCCGACTACCTGCACGACGAGTACGACGATCTGGACAGCGACTACGTGTTCGTCAACCTCTGGGGCCGGCCGCATGGGCATCCCCTGGCCTATCCGGCCGTCTATGACCTGGTGCGCCGGTTACGTCGTCGCACCGGCATCGACTTCGATCCGCACTGGTGGCGGCACACGGCAGCGACCCGGATGCTGCGCGACGGCGTCCCGATCGAGGTCGTCTCCCGGTTGTTGGGGCACGTCCACGTCACCACGACCGCGGCCGTCTATGGGCATCTGACCGTGGAGGATGCCCGGCGGGTGCTTGAGCAGGCGGGTTGGTTCACCGGCCGGGAGGTGCGGTGGTGACCACGGCCGCCACGACGATGATGGTGATGCCGCCAGGCGGCCGCGGCAGGCTGTTGCGCGCGTTGATGGCGGCGGTCCGCCCACAGTTTCGGGTCGATGTCCTGGTCCCTGCCGCCGATGACCAGGTGTTCGGTGGCGGTGCCTGCCTCGTCGGAGGCTGCTCGCGCTCGGCCCGGGGCCGCGGGCTGTGTCCGGGTCATCTGTTGCGGTGGGCCGGCGAGGGCCGGCCGGACATCGCCGAGTTCGCCGCCTCGACCGACTCGCGGTGGCGCCGCGAACGGCCCAACCAGCGCTGCCAGGTGGCCGGTTGTGGTTACGGGTCGGCCCGTGGCGGGCTGTGTCAGCTGCACGCCCAACGGTGGGAACGAGCCGGCCGCCCAGATCGGGACCGGTGGCTGGCCTGCCCGCCGTTGGTGAAACAGCCTGCGTCCGGGACGTCCTGCCAGATCGAGCACTGCACACTCTGGCCGCAGGCCGCGCTGGCGTTCTGTCACAGCCACGCCAACACATGGAAGGTCAACGGTCGGCCGGACGTCGAGCAGTTCGTCCGGCACTTCACCGCCTCCGCGCCGACGGCGGACGAGACCATTCGCCTCGATCAGCTCGATGCCCAGGTGAAGCTGGAGATGCAGTACGTTCTGCAAACCCGCCACGACGAACGCCGCGGCAAGCTCACACCCGGGGTCGTCATGCGGGTGGTGCGGCTGCTTGCCGTCACACCGGTGACCTCGATGACCGACTACGACGAGCGCACCTGGCGCGAGCACGGCCGCTCGACATTACGCGATTCCCGGTCTGTCGGCTTCCTCAGCTACGCCTACCGCAAGGTCGCCGACCTTGCCGAAGCCGGCGGATGGGAAGCCGAGTACCCCCGCGACGTCTGGCAGATGCGTCGCCTCGGCTTCGAGGGCAGCCGGACCCTGCGGTTCGACTCGATCGATCAGCCCTGGCTGCGGGAACCAGCCAAGCGGTGGATCCGGTGGCGGATCTCCAGCGGGCTCGGGCTGGAAGCCGCCACCCGCCCGGTCCGGGTCATCACCCGCTTCGCCCGGTTCCTTACCCGCACCGGCATCGAGCGGATCACCCAAATCGACCGAGCGGTACTGGAACGCTATCTGGCCGACCTGCACATCGAGATGGCCGGCAACCAGCAGCGGCAGGGCAACCACATCGGACTGCTCAACGCGTTCTTCGCCGCCATCCGCCAACACCGATGGGACACCAGCCTGCCCGCCGGCGCGATGTTCTTCACCGAGGACTACCCCCAACGAACCGACCGGCTGCCCCGCGCCCTGGCCGAACAGGTCATGACCCAACTGGAGAACACCGACAACCTCAACCGCTGGAACAACCCGGCCTACCAGTTGATCACCGTGATCCTGATGCGCTGCGGCCTGCGTGTCTCCGACGCGCTGCGACTGCCCACCGACTGCGTCGTCACCGACACCGACGGCGCCCCATACCTGCGCTACTTCAACCACAAGATGAAACGCGACGCCCTGGTACCCATCGACGAGGAACTAAGCGATCTGCTCAGCCAACAACGGCACCACGCCACCGGACGCTGGCCGGACGGCACGCCGGTCCTGTTCCCCCGGCCCACCAAGAACATCGACGGCACCACACCCCTTTCCAGCTCGACCTACCGGCTGGCGCTCTATCGCTGGATGGAGTCCTGTGATATCCGCGACGAACACGACCACCCGGTCCGGCTCACCCCGCATCAATGGCGGCACACCCTCGGCACCCGCCTGATCAACCGAGACGTCCCTCAAGAAGTCGTACGACGCATCCTCGATCACGACTCGCCGCAGATGACTTCGCACTACGCCCGGTTGCACGACACCACGGTGCGCCGCCACTGGGAAGCCGCCCGCAAGGTCAACATCAAGGGTGAGGCGGTCACCCTCGACCCGAACGGGCCGCTGGCCGAGGCGGCCTGGGCCAAACAGCGTCTCGGCCGGGCCACCCAGGCTCTGCCCAACGGCTACTGCGGGCTGCCCGTCCAGAAGAGTTGCCCGCACGCCAACGCCCCGTTGACTGCACTAAATGCCGCATAATCCCAGGTCAGTGACCTTTCGCTGTCATCGGCGTTAGGGACTTCGTGGATGATGCTGAGAGGGCCGGCTCGAATCTTGCCGGGCTGGTGGTCGCCTCGGTTGGTCGGCTGGTCCCCACCGATGACGAGTACGAGCCGTACCGCCTGCTCGACGGGGATGGGATCGTCGTCGTGCCGGTGGCGGCGTTCCTGCGGGAGCTGATGGCGGCGGGCCGCTCGCCGTCGACGCTGCGGTCGTATGGGATGGATCTGTTGCGGTGGTTGCGTTTCCTGCGCGCGGTTGGCGTTTGCTGGGACCGCGCGACGCGGGTGGAAGCTCGCGACTTCAGCTGCTGGATCCAGCTGACGGTCAAACCTCGACGGCTGGCGACGCGGGCTTCAGCGTCGGCGGGCGTGGCGACGCGGCGGCCGGGAGCGCCGAACGGGGTGACCGGCAAGCCAACACCAGGGATCGGGTACGCCGCGGCGACCGTGGCGCACAGCGAGACCGTTCTGCGCGGCTTCTACGACTTCCACCGCGATGCGGGCACCGGCCCGATCCTCAACCCGTTCCCGCTGGATGCGTCCCGCCGCGCGCAGCGGGCGCACGCGCATCACAACCCGATGCACCACTGGAGCCGTGAGCGGGTGGGGCGGTACCGGCCGGTGGTGTCCCGGCGGATCCCGAAGGCGATCCCGGACGAGTGGTTCAACGAGTTGTTTGCTGCGCTGCCATCCAACCGGGATCGGGCGCTGGTCGCGTTCTGGATCTCCACCGGGGTGCGGGCCGCGGAGCTACTCGGGGTGCGTCAGTGCGACACAGACCCGGGTCAGCAACTGATCACCGTGGTGCGTAAGGGTTCTCGGGCCGTGCAGCAGGTGCCGGCGTCGGCGGACGCGTTCGTGTGGCTGCGGCTGTATCAGGAGGAACTGCGCGGCAAGGTCCCGCGGGGACGGACTCAGCCGGTGTGGTGGACGCTGCGTCAGCCGATCCGCCCGCTGACCTACCACGCCGCGCACCGCATGTTCGAGCGGGCCAACGCGGTCCTCGGCGCGAACTGGACGCTTCACGACCTGAGGCACAGCGCGGCGACCAGAATGGCCCGCGATCCGCAGTTGACGCTTAGCGACGTGCAATGGGTCTTGGGCCATGCCCACCTGACCACGACCGAGCTGTATACGACGCCTACCCAGGGCGAAGTGGTGGCCGGCGTACTGGCTCACCACGCCCGTCAGGCCGCCCGCCGAGACGAGCCGACACCACCGCCACCAGCTCCGGGTTACGACCCGCAGTCGCTGAGCGTGCTGTTCGGGAGGACCGTATGACCCGGGCCGTCAAGCACATGCCCCGCACCCCGGCCACCGACATCAACGCGGAGGACACGCGGAGCCGGGCGAGGAACAAGCAGCTGCGGGACCGATTCCCGCCGCGGCCGGTAGCGGTGTCATGGCCGAAGACGACACAGACGCTGGAGGACACCGTCGCGCGGCTGACCAGCCCACCGTTTGTCGCCGCGGCGGCAGCGACGCAGGCTGGCCGGCGCCGCGGCGTCATCAAGCTGCTGCGCTGGCTGTCACAGCTACCTGGGGACACCTGGCAGCAGCGGTGGTTGCTCAGCGGCGCCGAGCAACATCCCGGCGCGAGCTGGGTGCAGCTACCCGCGCAGTGGTTGCGCCAGCGGGACGAGGCCGCGGCCTGCGATGCGGAGAATCTGGCCTCAGGGCTGCTGATGCTGATCTGCGGCGACGTGATCCGGCCCGGTCTGGCCTGGATGCTCACCCGCACGCACCGCTACCTGGCCACGGTCATGGCCCAGACCAGGGATCCGGACGGCTTCGCCCGGCTGGATCAGCTCAACAAGGCCGGTCAGGCGGGTTCGCGGCTGGACGCCAGGATCGCGGCGACCAGGGCCGCGACGCTGCTGGCTTGCAAGGGTGGCACCGTCGTCGAGATCACGGTCGGGGACTGCGTTGAACTGGTCGACACTCAACGCCGGGTGCACGTGCGCGGCGGGCAGAAGAAGGTCGACTTCTACCTACGGCTGCACGCCCTGGGTGTCTTCCCGGACGACGCCCCGCACACCATCCGCGCGTTCGGCCTGGCCGCCGGCCGACTGACCATCGAAGAACTGGTCGACCGGTACCCGTTACGGTGCACGCCGATCCGGAACCTGATCGTGGAGTATCTGCGGGAACGCCAGCCGTCGCTGGACTTCGCCAGCCTCGATGCTGTCTCCCGCACCCTGGCCGGACTGTTCTGGGCCGAGATCGAGGCCCTCAATCCGGGCATCGATACGCTGCACCTGCCATCCGAGACCGTTCGGGCCTGGAAAGAGCGGATCGCCACGAAGCGACGCATGACCACCAACGCCGCCGGCGAACGCATCGAGGTCTGCGCCCCGCGGCTGAACGCCAAAGAAGAGCTGCTTCGGGTACGCGCGTTCTACCTCGATATCGCCCAGTGGGCGGCCGAGGATCCCGCCCGGTGGGCGCCGTGGGCCGTGCCATGCCCGATCAGCGACGCGGAGGTCAACCGCGCCAAGGAACGCATGCACCGCAAGTCACGGATGGACCAACGCACCCGCGAACGGCTACCCGTGCTGCCCGCCCTGATCCACACCGCCGACCAACGCCGCGTCGAGGCCGCCCGACGTCTGCAGGCCGCCCGAGACACCGAACCTGGAGCGCTGATCCCCGGCACCGATGGCGCCCTGCGCCGCCGGATCGCGCCGAAGGCGATCGGGCACATGATCTGGGCTGAACACATACCCGGCGGCAAGCGACGCAACCTGTCCTACGAAGAGGACGACGCGTTCTGGGCCTTCGCCACCGTCGAAGTTCTGCGCCTGACTGGCATCCGCTGCGAGGAACTGCTGGAACTGTCGCACCACAGCATCACCGAGTACCGCCTGCCCTCCACTGGCGAACTGGTGCCGCTGCTGCAGATCGCCCCTTCCAAGACCGACACGGAACGGCTCCTGCTGGTCGGCCCGGAGCTGGCCGATGTCCTCAGCGCCGTCGTCTGCCGTATCCGCAGATCCGGCGGCGCCATTCCCTCGGTGGCGGCCTACGACATACGGGAGCGGCTATGGAATCCGCCGCTGCCATTGCTGTTCCAACGCAGCATCGGCAGCGAGAACCGCGCCTACACTCCAACTGCCATCCGCAAGCTGCTCATCCGAGTGCTGGCCGCGACCGGACTGACCACCGCAGACGGGGATCCGCTCCAGTTCTCACCGCACGACTTTCGTCGGGTCTTCGTCACCGACGCCATCATGAACGGCCTGCCGCCGCACATCGCCCAGATCATCTGCGGGCACAAGACCATCGACACCACGATGGGTTACAAAGCCATCTACCCCGCCGAGGCGATCGAAGCGCACCGCGCGTTCATCTCCCGCCGCCGGGCCACCCGACCCAGCCAAGAATACCGAACCCCGACCGATGACGAATGGGACGCATTCCTCGCGCACTTCGAGAAACGCATCGTATCGATCGGCACCTGCGCCCGCGCCTACTCCACCCCTTGCATTCACGAACATGCATGCGTCAGATGTTCATTACTCCGGCCAAACCCTGCCCAACGGGCACGACTGGAGGAGATCCGCGACAACCTGCAGGCCCGCATCGCCGAAGCCATCCGTGAAGGATGGCTCGGCGAGGTTGAAGGACTACAAGTCAGTCTCGCCGGCGCCACCGACAAGCTCCATCAGATCGACTCCACCCTGCAGCGACAAGCCAACGTCACACAGCTCGGTCTCCCCACATTCACCCGCATCGCCGGCCGCGCCTCGCCCGGACCGTCCGAGTGAACCGGCTCACCGAGACACACGCCGGAACATCACCGCGCCGTCGCCTCGGAGGCATCGTCTACGCCCCTGCATGCTCCGCTCCTCGGCTAAGGTCGGCGGTGCTCTTCCTCGTCAGGCACGCCATGCCTGCCCTCGATCCCGAGGTCCTACCCGAACACTGGGAACTCGACCCCGCAGGACGGCGAGGTGCTGAAACGCTCAAACATGTCATCCCGCCGGACGCCATGCTCGTCTCCAGTCAGGAGCCGAAGGCGCGCCAGACGCTGGAGCCGACCGGGCACGTGTTCACCGACGTCCGCTTCAACGAAGTCGCACGCAACGAGCCCTATCACGGCGACTTCCGAGCGCGCAGACGCGCCTACCTCGCCGGCGCCGACCACCCAGGGTGGGAACCACGCGACCAGGTCGCCGCACGGCTCGGCGCCGGGATCAAGCACTGGCACCTCCGCGCGGCCACACGGCCGCTGGTCGTCGCCACCCACGGCATGGCCATGACCCTGTGGCTGGCCTACGCCATCGACCTCGCCGAGCCGACCAGCTTCTGGGACGACCTTCGCCTTCCCGATCTATTCGAGGTCAACCTGACCACCCGATCCGCGGACCGCGTGGTCTCGGCACAGGACCTCCAGAGCCCATGAACGGTAGGTCGTCGTGCCCAACCCGATGCCGGATCTCCGCAGACCCCTGCCGCTCGGTCGCGGGAGTTCGGAGACGATGATCGTCCGGTGAGCGATCAGGTGTTTCCCGATGTGGTGCTGCGGACCCAGAGACTCGTGCTGCGGGCGCTGCGCGAGGAGGATGTCGCCGCCATCGTGGCGGCCGTGTCGGATCCGGTGACCCAGCGCTGGCTCCCGTTGCCCGACCCCTACACCCGCGAGGATGCGATGTCCTGGGTGCGCGAGAAGGCACCGGCTACGCGGGCGGGTGGCAGCGGGCTGATCCGAGCCATCGAGTGGGCCGGCGTCCTCGCCGGTGTGATCGACCTCAAGCGCACCGACTGGCGTCATCGGGAGACTGAGATCGGCTACTGGGCGGCACCGGCATCCCGCGCGCAGGGTGTGATGACCGAAGCGACCGTTGCCCTGTCCCGCTGGGTGCTGACCGAGGCAGCCTTCGAGCGGGTCGTTATGCGAATCGCAACGGGCAACAAAGCATCCGCCCGGGTCGCGGAGAAAGCCGGCTTCACCTACGAGGGCACCGCCCGGAACGCCGGCATCGTCCACGCCGGCCGCCTGGACCTTGCCATCTACTCGCTGATCCCCGAAGACCTGCGGCCCTGAACGCGCGCCTCATACCAGGCTGGATCAGTCACAGACGTATCGAAGTCCGTCGAGTTCAGAGAAGCTTGCTTGACCTGCCCGATGTTCCTCACCACGCCCGAGTTCCTACCCCAGCACCATGAGCACCGCCGACAGGTCCTTCAGATCATCACCGCCGCCGAGGGCCGAGGCCACCAGCGGCTGGTCGAGATGAACCAGCAAGTCCTGCTCAGCCTCGACCGCGTCATCACCGGCCTGCACGCCGACCCGGCCGCCACCGCAGGCCAGGCCGTCGATGCGAGCTGACAACACCGCGCATCTGGCCACCGCAGCCCGACGACGACACGAACTCGCCCGAGCCAAGACCATCCGGGCGCTACGAGAACTCGATCAGGCCGGCAGCCTCGTGACCTTCCCGATCGTCGCGCAGCACGCCGGGGTTTCGCGTTCCTGGCTTTACACCCAGCCCGACATCACGGTCGAGATCCAACGCCTGCGAACACTCGCCCGCCGGGCTCCTGCGACACGGCTGCCCGCCCAGCAGCGCAGTTCCGACGCCTCGCTACGGCAGCGCCTGCAAGTCGCACAACAGCGCAACCGCCAACTCGCCGAAGACAACCAGCGGCTCCGCCGGCAACTCGCGCAAGCGCTCGGACAACTCCGCGCCGCCGGCCTACCAGCACCGGTCGAACCGGCAACGAAACCAACTCCAGCCCATCGCCGTTCGGTAACGATCGGCCCGTGCTGACCGCACTCCGGAGACACCGCGCGGCTGCGTCCAGGACAACGTCCTCAACGCAGCCGCGCAGGTCAAGTCCATGACCATTTTCAAGACTCAAGGCCAGGAACGGCACGAACTCCGCCCAGGCGTTACGCCAGAGCCTGATGATCGCCGGATATTTCGCGCCCCACACCTCGGCGAAATCGTCGAAACGGGCCTTCGCCGCCGCCTCTGTCGCCGCGGTGTAGACAGGCTTGAGAGCTCGGGCGATGTCCGCCCAGTGTTGCCGCCCGGCGTAGCGGAACGAGGCCCTGAGCAGGTGGATCACACAGGTCTGGACCAGCGCGAGGGGCCAGGTCGCCGCGATCGCGTCGGGCAGGCCCTTCAATCCGTCGCAGACGACCATGCAGGCGTCGTCGACGCCCCGGTTCTTCAGTTCGGTCAACACTTGCAGCCAAAATTTTGCGCCCTCACCGCCGTCGCCGGCCCAGAGGCCGAGGATGTCGCGGGTGCCGTCGACGGTGACGGCCAGGGCGACGTAGATGGGCCGGTTCGCGACCTTGCCGTCCCGGATCTTCACGTGGATCGCATCGAGGAAGATCACTGGATAGACCGCGTCGAGGGGCCGGCTCTGCCACTCGCTCATCCCGTCGATGACCTTGTCGGTGATCGTCGAGATCGTCTGCCGGGACACGTCGGCTCCGTAGACCTCGGCCAGGTGCGCGGTGATCTCTCCGGTCGTCAATCCCTTAGCTGACAACGAAATCACCATGTCCTCGACACCGGTCAGCCGACGCTGGCGCTTCTTGACGATCTGCGGCTCGAAGCTGCCCTCACGATCGCGCGGCACGGTGATCTCGACCGGGCCGATCTCCGTCAGGACGGTCTTACCGCGGGCGCCGTTGCGGGAGTTCTGCCCGTTCTTGCCCGCCGGGTCACCCTTGTCATAGCCGAGGTGGTCGGTGATCTCCCCGTCCAGGGCGGCCTCGATCACCCGCTTCGTCAGCTGCTGCAGCAGGCCGCCCTCGCCGGTCAGCTGCAGGCCCGCTGCGCGGGCCTGCTCGACCAGCTGGCCGACCAGCGCCGCGTCCACACCATCCGCCTGCGTCCCTACCACGTCTTTGCTCTTCGCCACCGCGAAAGTATCCACGGTCATCGTCAGGTCAGTCATAAGGTGCTGCTCCTTGATCAGGAGTTACACCGTTCTTTTTACAGTCCCGGCGGCGTTATCGGCGCTGCCTTCGACCCGCACGAGGTACCGGCTGCTCTGCTGTGATGGCGGGCGATGGCCTCGAGGCCACCGTGAGGTCGGCTTCCGGGAAGCGCACCAGCCGGCCAACTCGGTGGCAGGGCACGAGTCCTTTCGAGACCCCACCTTCGCAGGGTCCTCTCGGCGACCCGCAGAACGCCGGCTGCCTCGGCATAGGTGTACTGCTTGTCCATCACCTCCTCCTCGATTCGGTTCGAGAAGAGGCGCAAGAAGTCAAAGAAGCAGGCGAAGCGCATCGTGTCGCCGTTCATCGACGGTCTCGGCCAGGCTGCCTAGTGCTGGCTGCTGCCCGGTGTTCATCAGGCAAGTGGGGTGTCGAGAAGGAGGTTGTCGATGATCGGCTCGCTGTTAGGCCGGTGCGGCGGTGTGCGCCTGACGGTTGCTCGGGTGTCGACGGGCTCACTTCGGTTGAAGCGGGTTGCTGTCAGCTTTCTACGGCTCACGCAAGGAGTCGATCCAGCGTTCCAGGTGGCGTACCTGGGCGGTCATGAGGTCTGGGTCTCGCAGTGCGTTGGCCAGCAGCGCACCGCCCTGCACGCCGGAAAACAGGGTGATCGCGAGTTCGCGTGCGTCGCGTCTGGCCAACTGGCGGAACTGGTCTTCGGCCCAGTCGAGGATCAAGCTGATCGGTTTGGCCGCCTCGCGGTCCAGGCCGTCTTCACGACGATCGAGTTCGGCGGCGAGGGTGCCGAACGGGCAGCCGTAGCGGGCCACGAGGTCGCGCATCGACTCCCACTGGCGTGCGAGTGCTTTGAGGCGGGCGGCGGGGCTGCGTCGCGCCTGCAATGAGTCGAGCATCGTGACGACCTGTCCGGCACGCGAT
>Ga0307513_10011796_pt1 | contig 10833 bp, 9 predicted proteins | sample 15_EM_MG_FD_202174 | JGI IMG/M metagenome (GOLD analysis project Ga0307513, IMG submission 202174) | Populus trichocarpa ectomycorrhiza microbial communities from riparian zone in the Pacific Northwest, United States - 15_EM | ecosystem: Host-associated > Plants > Roots > Unclassified | place...
GCCGGTGGCGACGACCGTGTCGTTATAGTCGCGGATGTCGAACTTCGAGCCGAGCGCGGTCTTGGCCTTCTCGCGCAGCCGCACGATCTCGGTGTGGCCGACCTTGTAGCCGCAGGCCTGGCCGGGGGTGACGAAGTAGCGGTCGACCTCGCTGGTGATGGCGCCCGTCGAGCGACCCGTGGCGCCGACCATCCATTCGATCGCCTTCTCGCGGCTCCAGCGCTTGTCGTGGATGCCGCTATCGACCACCAGCCGCGCCGCCCGGAACCGCTGGGCCTGGAAGTAGCCGAGCTGGCCCAGCGGGTCGCCCTGGTACATGCCCACCTCGTCGGCCAGCTGCTCGGCGTAGAGCGCCCAGCCCTCGGTGAAGGCGTTGAAGCCGATCAGCGAGCTGATCCGGTGGATATCGTTCTGGCGCTCGGCGAGGTAGGCGCCCTGCCAGGCGTGGCCCGGAATCGCCTCGTGCATGGTCAGGCTGGTGAGCGTGTAGCGCGGCCAGTTCCCCGTATCGGCCAGGTTCACGTAGTAGATCGCCGGCCTGGTCCCATCGAGCGAGGCGAAGTTCATGTAGCCAAGGCCCGCGCCCGCCTCGATATCCGGCGGCACGCGCTTGACCTGAACGGCCGCCTTCAGGCCCAGCTTGGAGAGCTCGGTCATGTGCGGCCGGATGCCGGCGATCGCGCCGTTCAGGTAGGCGATCAACTCGGCGCGGCCGGCGTCGGTGTTGGGGTAGAGGAACCGCGGGTCCTTGGTCAGCGCGCTCATCCGCTCGCCGACCGTGCCCTGCGTGAAGCCCTGCGACTTCAGGAGCTGGTCCATCTGGGCGTCGAGGGCCGCGCCCTGGTCGAGACCCGTCTGGTGGATCTCGGCAGGCGTCATCTTCGTCGTGGTGCCCATCTTCAGGCCCCAGGCGTAGTAGGCGGCGCCGTCCGGCAGGGTCCAGGCGCCCGCCTCATGCTTGGCCTTGGCCTGCAGGGCCGTCAGCGCCGCGATCTGGCGGTCGAGCGCCGGGAACACCTTCTGCTCGACGATCGAGGTGGCCTGGGCCGCGTAGTCGCCCTCGATGCCCTTCGCCTTGGCGCGCTCGGTGACGGACTTGACGAAGCCGGTCTGGGCGGCCGGCGTTTTGCGGAAGTCAGAGAACTGCGCCAGCACCTTCGTCAGGATGAAGTCGGGCAGGATGACGCCGGCGCCGGCGTCCTGCTTGATGCGCGCCGTCTCCTGGTCGAGCGCGTCGCCCACGAGGGCCAGACGGGCGAGGTAGCTGTCGGCGTCGGCCTTGGCGTTGATCTGGTGCTGGGCGTTCAGGAACTCCGCGCCGTTGGCGGCCACGCCGCCCTGTTGGCTGACCACATATGGCGTGGCGAAGTCACCGCCGTACGAGAACTTGCCGCCCTCGGCGCCGGCCTGCATGGCGTAGAGCACGGTGTCGTAGAGGGTCAGGTCGTGGCTGTTGAGGCCCGCGCGGGGCAGCGCCGCCAGCCGCTTGGCGCGACCGGCGAAGTCCGCGACCTGCTTGCGGCGCGCCGCCGAGGAGCGGTCGTCAAGCTTGGTGCGCGCGCCGGCGTATTTGCCGGTGTCGAGGCCGAGGCCCGTGGCGTTCTCCGGCGAGGCGCGCAGCATCTCGTCGACAAAGGCGTCCAGCAGTGCGGCAAGCTTCGGGTCGGCGACGGGGCCGCCGGCGGCGAGCACCAGGGCCGGCGAAGTCGCGGCGATGCCTGCGGCAGCCGCGGTCAGCAGCACCTGGCGGCGATTGGCGTTCATGTTCTGAAGATTCCCCAAGACGTTGTGGCGGGACCCTAACGGCTCGCGCCGCGCGAGCAATCGATGGTGCATTAACTCGCGGTAATGGACGGAACCGAAGCGCGGCCGTAGACTTCTTCGTCCCTCGAACCCTCCGGGACGCCGCCGCCAAATGACCGACGCCGCGATCATCGCCAAGGAGCTGCGTCGCCTGCTGGCCCATGCGCACGCGCCCTATTCCGGCGTCCATGTGGCGGCGGCGGTGGAAGGCGCCGACGGGGCCCTGCACTACGGCGTCAACGTCGAGAACGCCGCCTATCCGCAAGGCGTCTGCGCCGAGGCCAGCGCGATCTCCGCCGCCGTCACGAACGGGCACAAGTCGATCGCCCGGGTCTATGTCGCGTCGTCCCTGCCGGAGCTGGTCTGGCCCTGCGGCGGCTGCCGCCAGAAGATCTTCGAATTCGCGACCGCCGGCTGCGAGGTGGTCAGCCTCGCCCCCGACGGCCAAGCCGGGCGCCAAACGATCGAGCAGCTGCTGCCCCTGGGGTTCCGGCTCAATACGACGCAGGTGCGTCCCGAGTAGCGCCGCTTGCCCGACTCTCCGTCAGTCCCCAAGTTGAGAGCATGAGCGACCGCCCCTCGGGCGCGGCGCCGCCGAGATTGGTGGCGGTGCTGGGTCCCACCAACACGGGTAAGACCCATCTGGCGGTGGAACGGATGCTGGGCCACGCGTCCGGCATGATCGGCCTGCCGCTGCGGCTCCTGGCCCGCGAGATCTACGATCGCATCGTCAAACTGCGCGGGGTTAGATCGGTCGCGCTGATCACCGGCGAGGAGAAGATCGTCCCGCCCCGGCCGCAGTATTTCGTCTGCACCGTCGAGGCCATGCCGCTGTCGCGCGAGGTCGAGTTCCTCGCCGTCGACGAGATCCAGCTCTGCGCCGACCCCGAGCGCGGCCACGTCTTCACCCACCGGCTGCTGCATGCCAGAGGCACGGCCGAGACCATGCTGCTGGGCGCCGGCACGATGGCCCCACTGATCCGCCGGCTGCTGCCGCACGCCGAGATCGTCACGCGCGAGCGGTTTTCGAACCTCGCCTATTCCGGGTCGAAAAAGCTCACCCGCCTGCCCAGGCGCTCGGCCGTCGTCGCCTTCTCGGCCGACCAGGTCTACGCCATCGCCGAACTGATCCGCCGCCAGCGCGGCGGCGCCGCGGTGGTCATGGGCAGCCTCTCGCCTCGAACCCGCAACGCCCAGGTCGCCCTCTACCAGTCCGGCGAAGTCGATTTCCTGGTGGCCACCGACGCCATCGGCATGGGCCTGAACATGGACGTCGACCACGTGGCCTTCGCGGGCCTGCGCAAGTTCGACGGCAAACGCACCCGCTGGCTCTACCCGCAGGAGGTTGGCCAGATTGCCGGCCGCGCCGGCCGCTACCAGCGCGACGGGACCTTCGGCGTCACCGGCGAGGCCGAAGACATGGACGAAGACCTCGTCCAGGCCGTTGAGGAACATCGCTTCGAGGCGGTGGCCGGGGCGGAGTGGCGCAATTCCCGACTCGAGTTCTCCAGCCTGGCGACCCTGTTGCGCTCGCTGGACAAGACGCCGGACCGCGAGGGCCTCAAACTGTCGGCCCCGGCGCTGGACGAAATCACCCTGCGCCAGCTCACTGGCGATCCCGCCGTAACCGATCGGGCGCGCGGTCGCGCGGCTATCGAGCGACTGTGGGACGTTTGCCAGACGCCGGACTTCCGCAAGGTGGCCCTGGAAGAGCACCTGCGGCTGACCAAGGACTTCTTCCTGCACCTGACCACCGGTCGCCAGCGGATTCCCGAGGACTGGATCGCCCAGCAGTACAAGGGGCTGGACCGCACCGAGGGTGAGATCGACACCCTGGCCGCCCGGCTCTCCAGCGTGCGCACGCTGGCCTACGTGGCGAACCGTCCCGACTGGCTGGCGGAGCCCGCCTACTGGCAAGGCAAGACCCGGGGTCTGGAGGACCGGCTCTCCGACACCCTCCATGAGAAGCTGATGGCCCGCTTCGTGGACCGGCGGACCAGCGCCCTGATGCGCGGCCTTAGGGTGCGCGAGGATATGCTGGCGGGCGTCGGATCGGACGGCGTCGTAACCGTCGAAGGGCACTACGTCGGCAAGCTGACCGGCGTGCAGTTCGAGGCCGCCCAGGGGTCGTCCGTCCTCGAGGAGAAGGCGCTCCGGGCCGCCGCCACCCACGCCGTCACGCCGGAGATCGCCAGGCGGCTTGGAGCGCTGGCGGCCGAGCCGGACGGCGCCTTTGCGCTGACGCCGGACGGCATGGTGCTCTGGCATGGCGAGGCCGCGGGCGTGCTGGCCGGCGGCCAGCCGTTCAGCCCGCGCGTACGCCTGCTCGGCGAACTCGGCCACGATGCGGCCCGGCAGCGCGCGACCCAGCGCCTGGAAGCCTTCGTGGCCGCCGAGGCCAGCCGCCGCCTGGCCGGCCTGCGTCGCCTGGAAACCGCCGTCGCCGAAGGGACCGTCAAGGGCCTGGCCCGCGGCCTCGCTTACCGCCTGATCGAGGCCGGCGGCGTGCTTGACCGGGCCGCCGTCCGCGCCGAGGCCAAGGAACTCAGTCAGGTCGAGCGCCGCACCCTGCGCGGCCTGGGCGTGCGACTCGGCGCCTTTTCGATCTTCATGCCCGGCCTGTTCAAGCCGCAGGCCCGCGCGCTGGTCCAGGCCCTGGCGTCGCGCGAGGCGTCCGGCTGGCGCCCGCCCGTGGACAGCCCCAGCCCACTGCCCGCAGAAATCCCCTCGCCTCGTACGCTGGCCGCCTTCGGCCTCCGCGCCGTCCGCAGCCTGGCCGTGCCGGTCGAACAGCTCGAGCGCCTCGACGAATTGCTGCGGGCAGGCGTCAAGCAGTCCGGCGGCGTGATCCTGGCCGAACAGGCCCTCGATGAACTCGGCTGGGCGCCGGCGCAGGCCGCCGAGATCCTGCGGGGCCTGGGCTTCGCGCCGGTCGGCAAGCCCAAGCCGGACGAGCCCATCGCCTGGCGCCGGCGCGTCCTGCACGAGGCCAAGGCGGAAACCCGCAAGCCTGTCGCCCCGCATTCGCCCTTCGCCGCACTCGCCGCCCTCAAGGACCAGCCTGCGCCAATCCGTCGCCCCCGCCGGCGGCGCAAAGCCAAGCAAGCCCGCGCGTGAGCGAGGACGCCTGCCGTGCGGACGTCTGGCTGTGGCGCGCCCGCTTCTTCAAGACCCGTTCGCTCGCCGCGAAGTTTGTCGACGAGGGCCGCGTCCGGCTCACCCGCGCCGGCCTGGAAAGCCGCCTCGACAAGTGCGCCCGGCCGGTGAAGATCGGCGACGCCCTGGTCTTCGCGCTCGGCGGCCGCCTGACCGCCGTGCGCGTCGAGGCGATGGGCGAACGCCGCGGCCCGCCGGCGGAAGCCCGGACGCTCTATTCGCCCTTGGAGATTTCTTCGTAGCGGCGAACCGGCCGCGGCATTGACAATGCCGGGCTCGACCGTGAAAAACCGCCCGCCTCTAGTCGGGCACGTCGCCGGAGTTCCGTCCCCGCCATGACCTACATCGTGATGGATCCCTGCATCAAATGTAAGTTCATGGACTGCGTGGAAGTGTGCCCGGTGGACTGCTTCTACGAGGGCGAGAACTTCCTGGCGATCAATCCGGACGAATGCATCGATTGCGGCGTCTGCGAGCCGGAATGCCCCGTCGACGCCATCAAGCCCGACACCGAGGACGACCCTGACGGCAAGTGGCTGCGGATCAACTCCGAATATTCGCGCGTCTGGCCGAACATTACCGTCAAGGGCGAAGCGCCCGCAGACGCCGAAGCCTTCGAGCGGGAAACCGGCAAGCTCGAGAAATACTTCTCCGAGAAGCCCGGCCGCGGCTCCTAAGCCCGGAACTCGGCGGCTCGGCTTGGCGGCGGCCCTGCCGGGGCAAGCCTTTCATTCGACTTAATTTTATGCTACGGTCACTTGTGACGTGGCGATGAGGGTCTTCGTCTTGCCCGTCATTCTAGAACAAAGCCATTCCAGCCGCGCCTCTTTGGGGCGGGTCCGGAATAGGGCGAAGGGTGTTTAAGAGGTTAACTTCCGTTTCAAGCGACGATGCCGCCGCGATCTCTCCGCGGAGAGGGTGGTTTTTGTCGCTTGGCGGTTGCTTGCGTCAGCGGTCCGACGAGTACGCGGACAAGGATTGAGAAGGATCTCTCTATGAGCAAGAACGGTCACGATTTCTCGGTTGGCGATCACGTCGTCTATCCGGCCCATGGCGTGGGTCAGGTGCAAGGGATCGAAACCCAGGAAGTCGCCGGTCTGAAGCTCGAAGTCTACGTCATCACGTTCGACCACGAGAAAATGACCCTGCGGGTCCCCACCGCCAAGGCCCGCACCGCGGGCCTGCGTGCGCTGGCCGAAACCAACGTCGTGACCCAGGCGCTCACCACGCTGAAGGGCCGCGCCCGCGTGAAACGCACCATGTGGTCGCGTCGCGCCCAGGAATACGAAGCCAAGATCAACTCCGGCGACCTGATCTCCATCGCCGAAGTGGTCCGCGATCTGCACCGCGCCGAGAACCAGCCGGAACAGTCCTACTCCGAACGCCAGCTCTATGAATCGGCGCTGGACCGCATGGCCCGCGAAGTCGCCGCCATCGAGCGCATCGACCGCGACGCTGCTATCGGCATCCTCAACAAGTCGCTGATCAAGGCGGTCGCCGCCTAAGCGGCCCGGCTTTCAGATATTCGGAAACGCCCGGCCTCACCGCCGGGCGTTTTCGTATGCGCGCTAGTCCGCCTCGGCGCCGGCGAGTAGCGGATCGCCCACCGCCAGGGGACCCCGGTCGAGTTCGCGCTTCAGCGTCTCGCGGTCGAGGTCGCCTTCCCAGCGCGCCATGACCACCGTCGCGACGCCGTTGCCCACCAGGTTGGTCAGGGCGCGGCACTCGCTCATGAACCGGTCGATGCCCACCAGCAGGGCCAGGGCCGCGATCGGCAGGTCGGGGATCACCGCCAGCGTCGCGGCCAGGGTGATGAAGCCCGCGCCGGTGACGCCGCTGGCGCCCTTCGAGGTCAGCATGGCCACACCCAGCAAGGTCAGCTCCTGGGTCAGGCTGAGCGGGGTGTTGGTCGCCTGCGCCAGGAACAGCGTCGCCAGCGTCATGTAGATGTTGGTGCCGTCGAGGTTGAAGCTGTAGCCGGTGGGGATCACCAGCCCGACGGTGCCCTTGCCGGCCCCCAGTCGCTGCATCTTGGCCATCATCTGCGGCAGGACGGACTCGGACGACGACGTCCCGAGCACGATCAGCAGCTCCTCGCGGATGTAGGCGATGAACTTCAGGATCGAGAAGCCGGCCAGTCGCGCGATCGCCCCCAGCACGATCAGGATGAAGAGCACGCTGGTCAGGTAGAAGGTGCCGATCAATGCGCCGAGCTGGACCAGCGAATCCACCCCGTACTTGCCGATGGTGAAGGCCATGGCCCCGAAGGCGCCGATGGGCGCCAGGCGCACCACCACCCCGATGATGCCGAAGAACAGCTTGGCGATATCGTCCAGCACGCCGGCCACCTGGTCGCCGAACGACCCCATCCGCGTGCAGGCGAAGCCCGCCAGGACGGCGACCACCAGCACCTGCAGCAGTTGGCCGCCGGCGAAGGCCCCCACGAAGGTGTCGGGGATCAGGTTCAGCAGGTAGGCGACCACGCTCTCACTGTGCTCAGCCTTGGCCAGGTATTCGGCGCCGACCTTCGGATCGAGGGTGGCGACGTCGATATTGAAGCCCGCCCCCGGATGGACGACCTTGCCCACGATCAGGCCCACCACCAGCGCCAGGGTCGAGACCACCTCGAAATAGATCAGGGTTCGCGCGCCGAGCCGGCCAAAGGCCTTCAGGTCGCCCATCCGCGCGATGCCGCCCGCCACGGTGCAGAAGATCACCGGAGCGATGGCCAGCTTGATCAGCTTGATGAAGGCGTCGCCCAACGGCTTCAGCGAGGCGCCGAACGCGGGCCAGAGCGCGCCCACCAGGACGCCCAGCGCGACCCCGATCAGGACCTGGACATAGAGCACCCGCAGATGGCGCAAGAATCCCATGGTCCGCCCCCCAAAAGCCAGCGTCCGACGCCCGCACGCGGCGCGGCGCAAGCTAAGGTGGAAGCCCCCAGGGAGCAATCGCACGCGGCGACACTTGGCGCCCGCCTCGCCGCATGGCATCCGTCCGCCGCGTGGCCCGGTAGCTCAGCAGGATAGAGCAGAGCTTTCCTAAAGCTAAGGTCGGGGGTTCGAGTCCCTCCCGGGCCGCCACGGCTGGTTTTGTCCATACTGGACCCGCGGGCACGCCAGTGGGCGGGCAGCTCCGGCTAGCCACATTGTTACAGCGGTAGCCCGAAACCCCCCAGCCGAAGCCGGGGCGACACCATCTCCTCCTAAAGTGCGCCCGGTCCGGGGACGCCGCGCTGGCGCGGTGATCGTCCGGGACTGTCAACAGAGTCCTCATCGTCCTCGCGGCGACGGCCGTCGCCGGCGCTCGGACTCCCATAGCAAAGGATGCCTCCCATGTTTCTTCGCGAGACGCGTGCGGTCATCGCCGCCACCTTGGTGACTGCTTTCTCGATCCCGGCGACGCCCTCGCAGGCCGCCGACGACGTGCGCACGGAGCGCGTCAGCTACGCCGACCTCAACCTCGACACGGAAGCCGGCGCGCACACGCTCGCCCTGCGCCTGCGCGCCGCCGCTAAGCGGGTTTGCGACATAGATTTCCTTGGGGCCGGCGCGGCGGAGGAAGCTCGCTGCGAGAAGACCGCAATCGACAGCGCGCGAAAGACCCTGGAAGAGCGTCGTCTGGCTATCAACGCCAGAGTTTGGGACATCGCGAGCCGGTAGTCGGGATAGGCGGCGGCGTTGAGGGCGCGACCCGAGCTGGGGCGGCGTTGTCGCGTCCCGGCCTAGCCCTAAGGGCCGCCGATTCCCAGATTCACGCCGCCGCAGGCCCAAAAAATGCCCTTCAGCCTCTTCACAGCTCTGGGGTCCGGCCCGCGCCTCCCAGGCCATGGAGTTGTCTGAAGTGCACACAGACGTCGCATCGCAAACAGGGTTTTCCTCGCTCTCGGTGACGCCAAGTATCGTGGTCGTCGACGACGACGCGGTCATGCAGAACATGCTGCTGGAGTTTCTCGGACAAAACGGGATGCGGGCATCGGCGGCGTCAGGCAAGGCCGACCTGGCGGAGCACCTAAGATCCGAACCCAGCCTCGTCATCCTGGACCTACATCTCGGGCAGGAAAACGGTCTGGATTTGCTGCGGCTTATCCGGGCGCAGTCGGACGTCCCAGTGGTGATCATCACAGGACATCGCCGGGACGAGATAGATCGAATCCTGGGGCTCGAGCTTGGTGCGGACGACTATCTGCTGAAGCCGTTTGGGCTTCGCGAGCTCCTTGCGCGTATCCGAAGCATCCTCCGCCGCCGAACGGTGGGCGGCGGCGAGAGCCCTCGCATCCGCGTCCGCAGGCGGGTGCGGTTTGGTCCCTGGGAGTTGGACCGATCCTCCCGCGACCTGCACCGGGAGGGACAAAGGCCGATCAGTCTCACCAAGGGCGAATTCGCTCTGCTCCATGCCTTCCTGGAGGCGCCTCAGCGTCCGCTGTCCCGTGAGCACCTGCTACGGGCCACCCGCATTCACGAGGACGTCTTCGACCGCAGCATTGACGTCCAGATCCTGCGCCTCCGGCGCAAGTTGGAAACCAATCCCAGCGCGCCCGAAATCATCGAGACGGTCTGGGGCGTCGGCTACGTCTTCCGTGCGGAGGTGGAGTCGGTGTGAGCCGGTTTCGTCGGGAGCGCCCAGGGCTGCTCGCGCTCGCCCTTGGAACCGTCCTGGCGCTGACCCCCGCCGCGAGTGCAGCGGCGCCCGCCGGGGAGCGCGTTGCCGCCCAAGAGCCTATCACGCCGCTTCCCGCGGCGCCCTCCGCCAACCCTCTCCGGGTGCAGCTCGGCGAGCGCCTCTTCCACGATCGACGCCTCTCGGCGCGAGGCGATCGCGCCTGCGCATCCTGTCACGACCTCGCGACCAACGGGGCCGACCCGCGGCCGAAGGGCGTCGCGCCAACAGGCGGTCGGGCGGTCATGGACACCCTGACGGTCTTCAACGCCGCCCTCAGTTTCCGGCTCGACTGGGCGGGGACCTTCCCGACGCTGAAGGCGCAAGCCGAAGGCTCGATCCGCAATCCCCAGATCATGGGCGGCAGTCCTGAGCAAGCCGTCCAGAAGCTCCGCGCCGATCCCTCCGTCACGGCGGCCTTCCGAGAGGCCTACGGCCACCCGCCGGACGCGGAGGACCTGCTCGACGCGATCGCTGCGTTCGAACGTTCGCTCCTGACACCGGACTCTCGTTTCGATGCCTGGCTGAAGGGCGACCAGGACGCGCTGTCGGAACGCGAGCGGCGCGGCTACGACCTTTTCAAGACGGTAGGATGCGTGTCGTGCCACCAGGGTCGAAGCGTCGGCGCGAACCTGTTCCAGCGGCACGGGATCTTTCACCCCCTCGCCTCGCCGGAGCCCGCGGTCTTGCGGGTGCCGTCCTTGCGCAATGTCGCGGTGACGCCGCCCTACTTCCATGACGGAAGCGCCGCTACGCTCGAGGACGCGGTCCGCGCCATGGGTCGGGCGCAACTCAATCGCAATCTGAGCGACTCCCAGGTGTCCGATATCGCGGCGTTCCTGAAGACGCTCACCGGCCAGTACCGTGGCCGCGCCTTGACGGCGCCGAAGCGATGACGGCGCGACACTACGTCGGCCTCGCGGCCGCCCTATCGTCGATCCTGTTGATCACGGGCGTCCTCATCAACGGCTCGAACGCGGACACGGAGCGGGAGGACGCGGTCCTCACGGCGCTGGGCGACTATGAGCAGGCGCAAGCCGCGCTGCAGCGCGATGTGGTCAGCGCGCGCGTGGGTCTGCTGCGCAACTACGATCGATTGGTGACGGACGTCGCCGAACTGGATCAAGCCAGCCGGCTGCTGCGCGCGTCGGCGGAAGCGTTTCCACAGGCGCGGCCCGCGGTCACCGAACTGGCGCACTCGGCCGAGGTGCAGGC
>Ga0307513_10011797_pt1 | contig 10832 bp, 14 predicted proteins | sample 15_EM_MG_FD_202174 | JGI IMG/M metagenome (GOLD analysis project Ga0307513, IMG submission 202174) | Populus trichocarpa ectomycorrhiza microbial communities from riparian zone in the Pacific Northwest, United States - 15_EM | ecosystem: Host-associated > Plants > Roots > Unclassified | place...
CACTAATAGTCTTCAGCGAACTCATCAGGAGCGGCAGCCGGAGAACGTCAATCCCGCACCCCCTGAGGAGTTGGATATTAGGTCATTAGTTGCCTGACCTAACCAACCAGCCTGCTTGCGTAAAAAACAAGCGAACCAAGACTGCACCTGGAACCCCTCATTTTGGGACCACACCAGTCTCAAGCCGACACCGGATGAAATCCAGAGTTTCAGCAGAGAACAGGCGTGTTGCAGCGTTATCGTCCTGTCGGTCCATCTTTTCAACATCGCAATGGTACAGCAGATGACCATCTATCTCGGTGAATGCGAGATCCCGTGCATATGAGTACATGGCAAGGTGGTTGCCAAGGACGAGCGCTCTCGCTCCAGAGAAAAGATTGTTCCGCATTGTCTTGAGGGCGTGCTTTGAATCTTGGATCATCACGACCGGTGAGTCACCGAATATTGGGAGAGAGATTGTATAATCCGTGCCCTCGGGGTCAGGAACCTTGTAGGAAATTGACCTAATTGCCTCGGAAACTAATGAGTCTTGCACAGTGCGTTCAACTTGGGTACCGTCACAAGCATAAGATACGACGTTGACGCCGTGGCTTTTTAGACCCGTGATGACCACCAGTGACTTGGGATACAACTTGCTTGCCGGGAGGTCATTAGGGATTGCTTCCGCGGCCACAATCATCGAGGGAATTCCGATCAATGGGATTACTATGCACCAAAGGCGTAGCTTCGAAAACAAGTTATTGACCTGTAAGCAAAGAAGGCATGGTTCATACCTTGGTGGCCACCTTGTCCTTGTATTCAAGGAGAAGTTTTTCTAATTCCTCCGGATTTCCGACAGGTATCACATCTGTGCTTGTCGTCCCAACCAATACATGGGTTTTGAGGACTGTATCCCAATAAACTTGGAGCGATGGATAGAGTTTTGTATCGTCACATCCAAGTGCAACGGGTCCCATGTACTCAACAGAATTGACATAGTCTCGGGCACGTACAAAACATTCACTGCAAATGGTCCTTGGGAACTTATGGGATTGAGACCGTAGGATCCTATCATTAGTCACGTTAGAACCAATCCAGGCATGATATAATAGATCACGTACTGTAGGTGGCGAATTGACGGAAGCTGCAACTGTGGTTGCATGTAACGGTATGATTGCGGGCTGATCGTCATGATGAGTTGTGAAAAGTCAACCACCTCCTTCGTGTATTTGAAGTTTTGGTTTCCGACTTTACGCTCTCTTCGGTCAATCTTCCCAACCATCGCTTCGATTAAACCAAGGAACACTCGATCGTTGTCGTATTTGCCATCGATAGCACCGAGAGCGAACTGGACCCATACCGAACACTTTGAATCCTAAGGATGTGTCAGTCACAAATCATGAGGTTGCGGAAATTGCCGTAGTTCACCTTCTCAAGTAGACCTGAAACACCCTCAATCTTCGCGAGGTTTATTCCGAGGCTCGTCGCAGCATTTCGGTGTCTGTGGGGGGTGTATTTTAGGTTCTCAAGCGGAGGGGGCTGGATGCTGAGCGCCTTCTTGAAAGTGTCCATCTTAAGGAGGCCCAAACATTGGTCGCATGCCGAGTTGTTGATCTTGGACGTCACGGCAACCTTCCCTCTGCAGTAAGCAGAGAACGCAGAACCAAGCGTATGGGAAATCTTCCATTTTTGCAAGTGAACTTGGGCAGCGGCCACGTAAAGTTTGGAATCGTTGTCGAGTTCCGAATAGTTGACTCCATCGCCAAAGTATATCTTGGTAAAGTGTGCATCGGAACGAGAACCGGCTCCCTCAGTGATGACGCGGGAGATATATGTGTTGATTTGTTCGTCTTGGTCTTTCCTGAGTCCAAGGCATGGCCGCTCGCTTGAGATGAACGGGATCGACGGAGGATTCAATTTGATCAATGTTTCCCTGAGTTTGGTGCGGGCGCCAGTGAAAATTTGCGTCCGTGCCGAAGGTTGGGCCATCCTCGTTGTCCCGGTTTCCGTTACGTCCCGTGGCTTGAAGAACGAGTCAATCGTTCCATCACGACCCTTCTCTCCCATCCGCTTGCACCCTTTGGCATGGTCTCTGAACCTGACTGAATCGTACGGCTCTCGCATCGTCACCCAATGTGAACACTTTGAGTGCCTGACCTGCCAGCTCTGCTTGTAGCGAAACTTGGCATGCCCATCGATCCCACAACATTTCCTTTCAAACCTCTCCCTCTTCCCCTCATCAACCACAAACGTCCCAGACCTCAAAGACTCGTTCAACTTTCGACTTGCCCCCGCAGATCGACTTAACGTGCAATCCTCGCTGCTCTCATCATCTGACTCCTTCACTCTCTTCTTTTGTCGTTTTCGAACCAATCCATGCTCGCCACTGTCCTCGTCACCCGATCCCTTCACCCTCTTCCTCAACTGTTCAGATTGCTCCACGTCCACAACACTGAGTGTGGCGAGGTGCGCCACCTCATCCCCACTAGCCCCAGGATTGCCAACATCCATCATTTCGGCGCTGCCGTCAGACGAAGGAGGGTAAACGATGTTACCAAACCATGTACTTGAAGTCGGACTTTGCGGTGTCACCTCGATGATGGGACTCTGTGGCTCCGCGTTGTCCACCCCCCCATCCTGGGCTCCCACCGTACACTCTACCTCCCCCCCATCTCTGGCCACAATGCCTGTCACTTCATCAGCTCCTGGGACCCGTAGACCCGTAGATTCCACAACGTCGTCGTGCGTAGACTGGGGAGACTAGAGGAGCCACGGTAAGCATCACTGGTTTTGGTGCAAATTGAAAACGAGATCCTCACATTATTTAGCAGGTACTTAACCCCCTCCACAAAGTATCGAACACGGAGAGTATCGAACACGGAGTACATTGCGGTCCTTGTCTGTGAAGAGCGGGACACCAAATATTGCATGTTCTATGGCGTTGATGACACATATGCCACAGGAGTGCCCATCCTTTTGCCGTCCGATCAGGAAGGTGTTACCTAGATCTTTAAATCCAACCCCAAACACTATGCTCAACCACCTTGCTAGCCCACGACGCATATGTTGCAAGTTTGTATTGGGGCACCGATCACCAAGTGAGTCTCCTAGATTGGATAAAGTGATGATGAGTCTGTATCCCAATGCTCGGAGAAAAAATAATGTGCACCGTAACAGAACTGATTCTTTATCAGATCTACGCTGAACACGATCCAGTGGTTGTTATCGAGGTTTGCGGGAAATAAGGGGTGTTTGCGGCCATGCACGGTAATTTTTTCTCGGTACTTATCCAGGTCATGGTTAGTGCTGATAGCATTTTTCGTTGCCCCAAAGATGTTCTTCATGCAGAATGAAAGATACACATCACCAACCCAATACTCCCCCGCATCCTTCTTATTCCTGCTGACACGAAAGTTCAGGTATGAGGTGAGAGTATCAAGGTGTCTCTCCCCCAGCCATTCGTTTGAAAGGAGCCGGGCGAGGACCCCCACAAATGAGGAGGAATTCGCTCCAGCCAGAGCCCAAATTCTTGTCCCCCACGGGATTCTCCCCATCAACTCTCTTGCCTCATATACCTTCGCATCCTGCACCTGGCCTGAAATCCAACGCTCTGCTCTTCTCCATTCTTCCTTTTGTTCCGCGGCCTCTCTGAGGGAATACCAGAAGCCCCCAACCCATAGCGGAAGGTACAGATTGGGCATCGTGGGATGTTGGACTGAGGTAACACCGGTGCGAGTGAGCCATTTTTTCTTCAGGGTGATTTCGAGGTCACTAAGCCACCTCCTTGGTGGTATTGGTGCCTTCAGTAGCTCTCCATCGGTCCAACGGGTGGGGACGTTCAACGTGCATGATTCTGCGGGCCGCAAGTTGGTGGCGGATGGGTAGAGGAGAGCGGGGAGGTCATGTTTTAGCAGAGAAGAGGCGGTGATTGAAGTCGAAGGTATGAGGCCCAGAACCCCTATGGGTATTCGCGTTTCGCTGTCCAAAGCTGCCTGCAAAATCGCGTCGAATCCAGTTGGCGGGTCCGCGTCGATTTCGATGGGTTCCTCCATGAGAAGGTGCGGAACGGTGTCGATTCGATCGCAGGGAGGCCCGCATACTAGTAGAATATATTTGGTCGTTCCGTGGTGCTCTTTTCATCCATACCTCAATATATATATATGGCTCGCGTTTGGGCTACGTTATAGGCCTCCTACTGTGCATGTCTACCGCGCCTGACCAAGTCGGCTATGACCTACCCCACCCGAAATGTCCGGACAGCCCAACCGACCTCGGCGCCCCCCCCAAAAGAAATTGTCCGGACCCAACCGACATTATGGGAATTTTGGACCAAAATTTGTCCGGACGCCCCAACCAACCTCGCCACCTATATTCGGGGGTCCTGCTGACTGACGGGATGCCTCCACGAGGAGGTTCGCACCGCGACATCGGCCCTCCACCCAACTTCTCGTTTGCCATATCAGTCCCTCATATGTGCGGAGTGCTTTGGGCGAGTGTCAACACCGGTACGGTACTTGTCGCCGTGTTCCGGCGCGTTCGGTCGATCCCACTTCGACCCTGAGTTGAGACGCACTTCTTTCATGTTCCCTGCTTGAACTACTTCCGGTCTGATAGATTCTCTGAGGGAACGGCACAGCCTCACTTCGGCCTTGCCCAAGATCGTCGCAATCCTGCAGGAGTCCGAGGTTCAGAAAGTTCATCAGTAAAGGGGTCGTTCACTTGTTTCGACTTAATTCACTTATTGGTCCTTATTTGTCTTATTCCCTTTGATGGCGAGACACCGTCTATCACAAGTAAATAGTCAAATAATAAAAGTCCAATCAAGCGTGTAATAAGATGTCAGACAATCAACGAGAACCTCAGTATCTAAAACATAGTTTCGAAAGCATGATAGTCAATGTACTTATTTACATAGAAGGCCGTGAAGACGTCGAGTGTGTTGCTAAAGTTAATTTCCCTTGGAACAGCTGTATCGCCTGTGAAGACTGGGAGAAGGTGAGCGCCACGGACCATAGAGTCTACATGCACAACAGACATGACCCGATATTTGTCGTCATCAAAATCGGGTTCGACAATCCACATACCGTTGTCAGGGTCAGGGTCGTCGAAGGATTTGCAAAACTCGTGAACAAGTGCACATGAAAAAAGGTTATCCCCAACTTCGAACGAGAAAAGTAAGTGGACCCTTGCGATTTCCAGGCCCCTCATCCCCAGCACATCTGACCCGGTGTTCAAAACAACACAATCCCGACGATGGGCAATAACGCTACCCGTTTTCCACCGGGGTGTACAACGGATGGTCTCGCGGTATAGACCACCAGTACCGGAAGGGTTGCTCGGGGCGCAAAAGACAGCGGTTGCTGAATGGAAAACACAGATCTTCTCGACATTTTCCGTGGTTGGGCAGAGGTGAAGAGGAGGGATTCCGGCAAACGTTGGGTGCTGCTCATAGAAGAGAAATCTTCGAACAAGGTCATCAAGGTTGATTTGACCGATGTGTTCTCCCAGTGCTTGGAATGATGTACAAGGGTACTTCCGAGCTAGATTGGGGCATTAGCTCGGATCCTCGATGAAACTCTAAAAGGTAATTTGGTACCTCTCTTCTGTGCAAGCACAACCTCGCTGAGGACGGGGGGACCTTCTACAGGGCCCGAGAATCCGTTGTCCTCATCATCGTCTGCATCGTTGTCTACATCATCGTCCACGTTGTCATCCACGTTGTCGTCCGCGTTGTCGTCCACATCATCTGTGTTGTTGTCAACGTCGCCCGTGTCACTGTCCACATTGTCATCCGCATTGTCCGTGTTGTTGTCCGCATCGTTGTCCGTGTCGTTGTCCGCATCATCAGTATCGTCATCCACATTGTCCATGTTATTGTTGTCGCTCATGTCGTTGAGATTGGAGTGCCACAGTTGGAGGGTCTCGCCCAAACAAGTTCCTTTTAGCATTCCACGTGATGAAAAGTTGGTTCTCGCTGCAGCCAACTTGTCGTTTCGTGTGTTGATTACGAGCATTTGCCGGAGTGCTTCATAGCGGCCTGATCGGCGCCAGGGCTTCTTCACAGCGATAATATGCTTTGACTCGGTGATTGATGAACAAAGTCCATTTGGTGCCCCGAAGTTCTCAATGTGACGGCGGTAGTGCTTGAGTGAATGTTGGCGGGGAAGTGAGAAACCATCTGGACGCACACCACTCGTGCGAAAAATTTCATGGTAGTGGTGGAATCTTCCAAGTGCAGTGTCAAGAGCGTTGAGGGAATCCTCCGTGAGAACGTTCAGGCGTGCGGTATAACAGAAGTCAAGAAAGGCGTTAAGGGTTTTGATGATGTCCACATGGACAAAACCTTCGAGTGCGTTCATGAAGACCTGGCCAGATTGAGTACATTAATGTAGTATAGTTCGAGTTATTTATTACCTTCATAAGGGCCTTAGAATCGTTTCCAGTCCACTGCTTGAAGTTTCGGCCTTGTTTGAACCTTCGGAGACCAGGGAAGAGAGGTGCAAGTGCAATACTATAGAGGGTTGAGGTGCATTCTGGAAAATTTAGGATTCGACATACCGTCGATCAATTTCATCAAGGATGCCCTCAGCCTTCGAGGGTCCATGTATTTCCTTTAGGTAGTCTTCTACCCATTGGACGAGGTGGTCTTTATATGTACCTTTGATGGCTTGATGGAGGAGGTTGGGAGTGAGGAGTTCATGAATATCCGCACGTGGGAACCTCATCATGAACGGCTGTGACATGTCAATGGGGACCCCTGAAACGTGCCAATACAGCAGGGACACACCTGAAAGTCTGGGATAATCCCATGATCATACCACAATGACTCTGGGTTTTTATCGTTGAGAAGGGCAGCAGTCCGTTCACGTGTCCGGAGGTTTGCATTGGGGTTGTCGAGGTCATCGGGGTTGGCGTCACACCTAGTGAGGTGAGTGGATTGTTCCAACACTAAAATATTGGATTGACTAACGTTACACACCAGTTATACACAATCCCTGCTGCAGCCGTTTGTTCCGGATAATCTGCAATGTACGGACCAAGACCGTAAATTGCTCGTCGGTAGTGGTGGTCGGAACACCGAACTACATCCCACTCACGCATGAATGGTTCGACGGTCTTGTGAATCACAGTAAGACTTCCATGAAATAGTCGACGTCGAAAGTCTCGAAAAATTTCATTATCAGTATCCTTTCGAGCACCTATCAACATGTAAGATTGTGTATGTTGAGGATAACATAACACTTACCCTTGGGGATGGGCAGAAAACCAATCAAAACGAGAGCGTCCTTGTGCGCTCGCCGGATATGATTCCGCACATTTCCAATCGAGAGATAGACAGGGTGGTACTCGTGCTGGCCAGTTGCCACAGAAACAGTTGTTTTATCAGTTCCGAGTATAATGGGGATGAAGATTGCTCCGTGTGTATCGACATCTATAACGATGAGATCCTGTCCGGAGTATGGTTAGCAAACGTAGATGTTTTCCACAAATATCACTTACGCATTGCTTCCAGGCCCAGTCACCTGACATAAAATCACAGTATCGTCGTTTACCATCCTCGAAGTCACGATATGGAATGTAATCAATATCATTAACCAGATCCGGGTTTGCCAGGATGTTTCGAATGACCTTCCGAGGATCACGGAACCAGACCTGATACTTGGCGGTCATCCACTCGGGTGTGGGCGCATTTTCTGGGCGAAGACCACTGTACTGGGCGGTGTATGACTGCCAGGGTACATGTCCAAGTTTGATTGCGTCGATCGTCGAGTGAAGGTCATTGTGGTCGAGGATTGGTACAGAGTCACCATGGGGAACCAGCGTAGCACTCCAAAGGTTTAGTAGTCTATCGATGGTATCATTTGAGAGGGCTGCCCTCGTATACAGAATCTCTGCGAGTTCGAATCCAATGTGTGATTCGAAAGGAGTCCAATTGTCACTGGATTTTAGGGGTGTTGGTGGTGTTCCAGGGGGAAGAAACTCTCCATCTGGACGACATGGTTTCCCTTGAGATGGTCAGGACTCGTTAAATGGGATGAGAAAATGCGCATACCATCCAGCTTGGGGTGGTAGACACGGTAGGAGTTGTTGCGAAGTTCACCGATGCGTGGGTGTCGCTTGTGGGTGGAGGAGTGCTGAGTAAGTCCACCACGGGACTTACACACCTTCCCGCACTCTGCACAGATCCAGGGGCCACTGGAGGCGGCGGCCATAGCTGGGGAACAGGAAGCGGATGTGGGAACTTAGACGAGAGCTTGAGGGAGTGACATGCATGCATGTGCGTGACGTCCAAATTACTGCGCCCCATCACACGTCACGTGTGACTGGTGGCTGAGGGACCGGTGTTTATCGGCCTCTACAGGCTTAACCCGGGAAGCGTAAGGTCCTATATTGCATATATAGATAGTAGCAAATGTATATAACCTTCCCATATAATAAAATCCAGCCTCGGTGACACGGAGGCCAAGTTAAGTGACCTCGAACCTCCCCCACCTGGGTGTGACAGGTGATGTGACACTTAGTAAGCCTCGTTCCCATCCTCCTCTCGCAACACCTCTCGCAACACCTACGCCGTGACGTGTCGCCTATCGGATTGAAGTCCACAACAGCACCTATCTGCCAAGCTCACCCCCATCACACCTAGAAGACACTAGCCGCAACTGACAGCAACCAGGAAGTGTTTGGCGACGCCATTGGCCGCGTTTTTGCTCAATGCGGTACGACTTGACCACCTTGCATGCCAAAAAGTGTGCTTCCTTGTGCAGGTAAGGCATACCAGCTGTTCGGAGAACCAACCAGGATATATCCTAACAATTCCAAATTCCCAGACACCCTCCGACACGGGAAACGTGGGCCGTCAATGTGGACGGGAGATACTTGCATGCCATCTACGACCGAGCACGGTACGATCCAACCATATTCCACCGGAACTAATCTGGATGATATAAAAGAGTTTTGCAGTTCGGTGACTGCTATCATCCCCCCACTATCCTCCTACTGTCCGTCTCACTCCACTCTTTTATTTATCGTGCTACAACACTCTCGCTCTCCACTCATTACCAATCTTTCTCCCAACCCTGCTATGGTTGATACCCGCCGCAAGAACCGGCTTGCACATCCGGCCGCTCCTGTGATGACCGAGGCTGCAAAACAGAAAGCCGGAATCAAGACCAAACGACGTGCAAAGAAGGGCACGAAGGATGCAGACACAATCCGGGAGCTCCAGGCACGTATCGCCGCACTGGAGAATGCAGATGAAGAAACATTCTCGAAAGAGCCCTTGGTACGTGTCTGGACCTGACCCCTACACACACTGAATGCTAATATTATCTAGTTTATCAAAGGAAGCAGTCCACCACCGGATACAGAAGACCCATTGGACCCTTCATTTATGGAACCCGAGGTTCCAACAGAGATCGATTCTGACGGTGAAGTCTTCCTTGGACAAAAGCGAACCGCAAGTACTCGCCTCCATGATACTCGGTAAGTCTCCTGATCTACCACCATTCACACTCGCACCTCACTCTATCCACATAGGGCCCTTAAGCGTACAAAGGCATACAGTGCGCTTGAAGATGTTCGCCCCACTCTTCGAAACAAACCATCTGGACTGAAGGCGGATTGGCCCAAAACCGTGTCAAAGCCACCTGTATCCCGTCAGCAGGTATCAAAGACACACGCTCGGTCTAGTTCATCGTTAATGTTCGTGCCGCCACCCGCAGTTCCCGAGTCTCCCCCCCCAGAGTCCGATCTCGATCATATGTCGTCGTTATTGGCGATTTCCCCTCCTCCCATCTTCGGTGAACTATCCACCCCTCCATCGTTCCATGGAAACATTGTCCCATTGGTCGACATGAAGGCCATGGCATATCAAGAGCATGGACACCCAGCTGTGGTATGTTTTTCTCCCCCATTGTTGCGTGCAGTCTAGAACTTATTCCTCCAGCCTTTTACCTTGCCACGTGCCTTCAAGGATGACCAGGGCCGAAAACAGCAACCAGGGCTAAAGGACCTCCCCCAGTGGTTACGTGAGAATTTCCGTAACCTTTACATTCGTCGGATCATTGAGCAGGTGTGTTTGAGTGGAACACCCTGGAGCAACCCTAGCCTGCAATCACTACAACGAGAACTCAACTATGCTTATCCCATTCACCGAATTCGGCTCCATAGTGATGATGCAGCCGTTGTGCCGGTAACCTTCAATTATCGTTTTCACGCCAACACCAATTTACGCTCATGAATATTTAGACCCTTCAGGACCTTGGGGTCCTTCGAAATCAAATCGGGAATGAAGGACTTACTGCAGTTATTGAATACCTACCAGGCCAGTACAGCAAGAGGATGCTAGGATCAAAAGAGGCGAGAGCGAAGTATATTTCAACAGTGCTTGCCGACTCCCAACGTCCCTTCATATGGGAGTATTTCCGTCCGGGGACAATACCACTTGCTGGTGAACGTGGATACTACGACGAGGTATGGCCGACTGATTTAACGGGTCAGCAACAACTCACCAATTTCATGGTAGAAACGAAGGGGACCATTCCAATCTATACCCGTACTCCGCGCGTTCTCTATTTACTTCACCGCATATGGGATCCAATCACCAATTCCCTCCGCTGACCCGGGTGATGGACACCGCCCAATTGGTGCATTAGCTCTTGCAGCCACAGCGGTGAGTCTGACCATTCTTGCCGCGACCCACTGATACTGACTTAAATCTCAGGTGGACACTGGGGACAAGGGGTCACTTACCTGGTAGGCAAATGGTGGGTTTGTGTTGAGTTTGTGTTATAATTGCCCGACTGTTACCCACCAGGTAAGTGCTGGGCAAATTTAAAATTTGCCCACCTCCT
>Ga0307513_10011798_pt1 | contig 10832 bp, 12 predicted proteins | sample 15_EM_MG_FD_202174 | JGI IMG/M metagenome (GOLD analysis project Ga0307513, IMG submission 202174) | Populus trichocarpa ectomycorrhiza microbial communities from riparian zone in the Pacific Northwest, United States - 15_EM | ecosystem: Host-associated > Plants > Roots > Unclassified | place...
CACTGAACGTCGGCGGGACTTCAGCGGCGCCGGACAGTGATTCGGCGCCGCGACCGGCGCTCAGACATCAGTCTGCCTGGGATTTCGGCGTTCTCCCCGTCCAGTTATTCTCAGGTCGACTTCCCAACAAAGCCTCGGGCCGCGAAATCACCACGGCTCGACATAATTCGTATGCGCATTTCTATCTTTTGGCCGGAAGTGTCGAGTACTCGACAGTTTTTGCGTCTGCGCGTCGATACCTTGAAACCCATGCCGGACGGCGGCGTTTTGTATCCCCATGCACAGGCTTTTCCCCGCATTGCAAAACCGCCTGCTCGAAGCCCTACCTGTCGAGGACTACGGGCTGATCGCGCCCTATCTCGCCCCCGTCGACATCGAACGGGGCCGCCTGCTCTATGACCCGGGCGACCGGATCGACACGGTCTACTTCCCGATCGACGGGGTGATCTCGCTGATGACCCTGATGGAGAACGGCGCGGCCATCGAGAGCGCCACCATCGGCCGCGAAGGCGCGCTGGGCCTGATGGCGGCGGTCGCGCCGCGCCAGTCGCTGTCGCGGGCCATCGTGCAGACGCCGACCAAGGCCGTCCGCATCGGCGCGCCCCAGCTGCACGAAGCCTGGGAGAAGAGCGCGCGCATCCGCGACCTGGTGGACCGCCACAACGAGGCGCTGTTCGGCCACGCCATCCAGTCGGTGGCCTGCAACGCGCTGCATTCGGTGGAGGCGCGGTTCTGCCGCTGGCTGCTCACCTGCCACGACCGCATCTCCAACAACACCGTGGCGCTGACCCAGGAATTCCTGGCCGATATGCTGGGGGTGCAGCGTACCACGGTGACGGCGGTCGCCCGCAGCCTGCAGGACAAGGGCGCGATCCGCTATCGCCGCGGTGTGGTGGACATCATCGACCGCAGCGTCCTCGAGCAGCTGGCCTGCGAATGCTACGGCGTCATCCGCAAGACCTACGCACGTCTGCTGCCGGAGGAATAGGCGGCGCGAACTCTGCGGTTGCGGCGGGCGCATTTTCCCCGTTTCTTGGCGTCCAACGCAGGATTGAACCTGCGAGCCGCCAAACCGCAGATCGAGAAACGCTCAATGACCTCCGTTCGCCGAAACTTCCTGCTGTGCGCCAGCGCCGTCGCCGCGCTCGGCTTCACCGCCGCAGCCAACGCCGAGACCCGCGCCTGCGCCGACGCCTTCTGCCAGTCCGAACTGTTGTTCGCCGCGGCGGACACGGGCGGCGCGGCGACCGCGCCGGTGTCGCTGGCCTCGCCCAAGTACGGGACCTGGGGGTTCGACAAGACCGGGATGGACCCGTCCGTGAAGCCCGGCGACGACTTCTACCGCTTCGCCAACGGCAAGTGGGACGACCGCACGTCGATCCCCTCCGACCGCACCCGCTACGGCAACTTCGATAAGCTCACCGAACTCTCCGAGAACCGCGTCCACGCCATCGTCGACGAGGCGGCGGCCGGCAAGCTGAAGGACCCGGACGCGGCGAAGATCGGCGCGGTCTACGGCTCGTTCATGGATGAGGCCCTGGCCGAGAAGCTGGACGCCAAGCCGATCGCGCCCGAGCTGGCGCAGGTCCGCGCCGTGAAGAACAAGGACGAGTTCACCGCCCTGATGGGTAAGTCGAACGTCGGCGGCTTTTCCAGCATTCTGCCGGTGGGCATCAGCATCGACGCCAAGAGCCCCATGAAATACGCCGTGATGGCCGGCACCGGGGGCATGGGCCTGCCCGATCGCGACTATTACCTGCAGGCCGGCTTCGCGGAAAAGAAGGCCAAGTACCTGGCCTATGTGCAGCAGATGCTGACCATGGCCGGCTGGGAAAAGCCCGCCGAGAGCGCCAAGGCCGTGGTCGATTTCGAGACCCGACTGGCCGAGGCCTCCTGGACCCGCGTCGAGCGGCGCGACCGCGACAAGACCTACAATCCGATGAGCCCCGCCGAGCTCGCCGCCTTCACCCCCGGCTTCGACTGGAACCGCTATCTGGCGTCCAACGAGCTCGCCGGCGTGCCGCGGATCATCGTCACCACCAACACCGCTTTCCCGAAGTTCGCGAAGATCTACGCTGAAACGTCGCTGGAGACGCTGCAGGCCTGGCAGGCGTTCCACGTGGCGGACAACGCCGCGCCTTACCTCTCCAAGCGGTTCGCCGACGCTCACTACCAGTTCCGCGACAAGGAGCTGGCCGGCCAGCCCGAGCAGCAGCCCCGCTGGAAGCGCGGCGTGACCCTGACCAACGGCGTCGTCGGCGAATCCGTAGGCCGGGTCTATGTGGCGCGCTGGTTCCCGCCGGAGTCCAAGGCGAAGATGGACGCCCTGGTCAACGACATCCACACCGCGCTCAAGGCGCGGATCGAGAAGCTGCCGTGGATGGGCGACGACACCAAGGGCCGGGCGCTGGAGAAGCTCTCCAAGTTCACGGTCAAGATCGGCTATCCGACCAAGTGGCGCGACTACTCGGCCCTGACCGTCAAGCGCGACGACCTCTACGGCAACGTCACCCGCTCGACGGCCTATGAGTGGCATCGGGACGTGGCGCGGCTGAACGGCCCGGTGGACAAGGCCGAGTGGGGCATGACCCCGCAGCGGGTGAACGCCTACTACAACTTCGCCAACAACGAGATCGTCTTCCCGGCGGCCATCCTGCAGGCCCCGTTCTTCGATCCCGACGCAGATCCGGCGATCAACTACGGCGGCATCGGCGGCGTGATCGGCCACGAGATCAGCCACGGCTTCGACGACCAGGGACGCAAGTCCGACGGCGACGGGGTGCTGCGCGACTGGTGGACCGCCGAGGACAACGCCAAGTTCAACGCCCAGCGCGACCGGCTGGGCGCCCAGTACTCGGCCTTCGAGCCCCTACCCGGCGCCAAGGTGCAGGGCGGCCTGACCATGGGTGAGAACATCGGCGACATGGGCGGGCTGTCGCTCGGCCTCGACGCCTATCACGCCAGCCTGAAGGGCAAGCCGGCGCCGGTGATCGACGGCTTGACCGGCGACCAGCGGGTGTTCCTGGGCTGGGCCCAGGTGTGGCGCCAGAAGATCCGCGACGAGGCGCTGCGCCAGCAGGTGGTGACCGACCCGCACTCGCCGGCGCTCTACCGGGTGAACGGGACAATCCGCAACATCGAGGGCTGGTATACGGCGTTCGACGTGAAGCCCGGCGACAAGCTCTATGTGGAGCCCGACCAGCGCGTGAAGATCTGGTAGCGGGCGGGGCCTAGATTCCCTCGGCGACGCCCAGGAACGGCGACGGCTCGGCGGACGGGTTGCGGTGGCGGTTGGCGACCATCCGCTGATGCAGCTCGACGATCCGCCGGCTGCCGCTCTTCTGGAAGGCGAAGGGGAAGATGCCGTGCAGGAAGCAGGCGGCCGCGCCCGCCGCCATGGTCGCCGCGAAGCCTGACGCCGAGGCCATGTGTTCCAAGTAGGTCTCGCCGACGGATTCGGGATGCTCGGTGAACGCGCGCAACATGGATCGGCCCCTGTACAACTCTGAGGGTCAGGATCGAGGAATCCGCGAGAATTTCATTGTCGGATTCGGACAATCGCCGATCTCCGGGAGATTATTTCTCTCCCAATGGCCGCCCGCGGAGAACTGGATTTCCGATCCGTGAATTCCCCTAACGGGTCAGTCGCGCGATCGCTTCGCGCAGGATCGGCTGCTGGCCCTCGTGGATCTTCCAGAGCGCGGTCGCCGCGTCAAACCAGGCGGCCTTGTCGACCTCCGGAAAGCTGGCCCGAACCCCGGAGCCGCGCGGCCATTCCATCTCGAAGCTGTTGCTCGCCAGCGTCGCGACGTCGAAGTCGGCCTCGACCAGCCAGGCCAGGATCAGCTTGCCGCCGGGCGTTCGGCAGGGACTGAGCGGCTCGGCGGGACCGGAGATCAGCTGGCCCAGCTCCTCGGCCAACTCGCGCTGCGCCGCAGCCCAGGACTCCTCGCCCTCGTCCACCAGGCCCTTGGGGATCGACCAGCCGGCCGCGTCCTTCTTCGCCCAGAACGGCCCGCCGGGATGCACCAGCAGGAACTCCGGCCCCTCCGTCCGTCCCCGCCACACGAGCACGCCGGCGCTGATCTCTCGCGGCATGACCTGCTCCAAAACGTGACGCCGCCCAGTCTAGAGGAGTTTGTGAAGGCGGGCTCCACCGCCAGAACCGGAAGAGGCGCTACGACGGCGCGCTCTAGAGCTCCGGATAGCGGTAGATTTCACCCCGTTCGACCTCCAGAACGCGATAGGCGACCGGCGCTACGCCGCGGAAATCGCCGACTGCGAACATCAGCGCCGCCTCAAGCTTGGCGCCGTGGTCGTCATCGGCGTCCAGAAGCCGGCGAGAAAGCTCCCCGACCACCGGAGGCTCGACCCACTCGAAGTCGACGACATACCTGCCCATGCCTCACCATGCCCCGGGGCCGCTTTCAATTCTATAAACGCGGATATTTCGATGAGAGAGCAGGGCCTGCCGACCGGGATCGTCTTGCGCGAGCAGCCGGTGGCGACCCGTTGGCGGCTCAACGCGGTGAAGCTCAGCCGAAGATCCCGAAACCGTTGAAAACCTTGGCGTGGCCGGGGAAATCGAACCCCCGACATTCGGCTTGGGAAGCGGCAGTGGCTCCAGCGTTTTCAGTGGGTCCTCTCCCGACCAAGCCAAAATCCGCTTATGCAGCATCAATGGCTTAGCGGGAATTTCCCGACCGGGTCTCGCCCTTGCACCGCGCCGATTGGGACCAATTTTCCTGGACGTCAATCTGCCGAGCAGTGGCTTGCCCTTGCGACGTCCCCGATCGGCTTGCTCCGAGCCGGTGAGCGGACATTCCGAGTGAGACGGGTAAAAAGGAGACGGCGCGCGCCCGACCGCTGACCAGCCGAAGCTCGCTGGGTTCAGGTCAGCAGAATGATGTCCCAACGGAACGCCAGCACGCCCGGTTCGCTGGTCGCCGCCGGCTGGCAGATAGCGGCCTTGGGATCGCGGTGTCGCGACGCCAGGGTCGAGAGCAACAAGTCCTTCGCGTTCAGGTCTTCGCCCGGGAAGTACATCTGGGTCGCCAGGCGATAGTCCGCGTTCGTTACGTCGAAATGGACGTGCGGCGTGCGCATCGTGCCCGACGGCTCTGGATAGGCTCCGGGCTTCACCGTCCGCAGCCGGAAAGCGCCGTCGCGCGCCACGCCGAAGGAGGCCACGCCCAGGAAATTGGGGTCCAGCGGCGCCGTGTTCTTGTCGATCGGGTTCGTGTAGCGCCCTGCGGCGTTGGCCTGCCAGATCACCAGTTCGGCCTGCGGCAGCGGCCGGCCGGAGGTGTCTAACACCCGCCCTGTGATCTCGATCACCTGGCCCAGCGCTCGGCCCTTGCGTCCGGGAACGTGCGTCAGATCCGGATCATGCGAAGTGGGCGCCCGCACCGGATAGTATGGCCCCAGGGTTTCCTGGCCGGTGGGCTTCAGCAGATCCTGCGCCCGGGCCTGTCCCGCACCTGCCGCGCCCGGCAGCGCCAACGCAGCTGCAGCCACCAAGCCTCGACGCGAAATCTCCATCCGGCGCCCTCTGCTGACCAGCTGGACCATACCCCCGGCGGGTCGTTCGGCAAGCGGCGACGCAAACGCTGCCGATCGGGGCGTGGATGGCGGGCTGGACCGGCCGGCGCTGACAAGCATTCGACTACCGATCGGCTCCATTGAAGGTTCCCACCGGCGCGCTCGGCCGGCTTCGAAGATCCTGTTCGTGAGCCCGGTTCGCGGCGTCCATGGCCGCAGATCTTGACGCGTTTCGGCTAGACGAGCCGTCGTCCTTCATCATCCTGGCCGCCTCGTCCATTGCGTCGGCTGCCGTGGCCCCGACCGCCAAGGGATTGGCCGCAACATTGGCGCGGATGCGGCGCATCATGGCCGCATTGTCGATCGGACGCCCTTCGAGGGTGGCCGAGACGCTTTCCTCCCCGGCGAGCCGGGCCATGTTGCAGAGATAGGTGTGGTCCGGGCGTCTTCCGCCTGCAGCCACGATGGCGTCGGCGGCGTCTGCGGTCTTCTCTGCCCACGTCCGTACGCGGGTCTTGTCCGGGCCCTCCGGACGAAGCTCTGCATAGAACCTGCAGTAATCCAGACCGCGTTGGGTGAAGTGCCAGACCATGCGCTCACCGTCGGGTTCGTTCTCAGGCGCCACATAGACGCTTGTCTCAGGGACCTGGAGCGCAAACCTCGTCGCGTCTGAAGCTGCCGGCATCGCCACCAGCTTCCTCGCGACCGAGGCCATTGGTTCGTTAACGACACGCTGAGCGCCACTACAAGCGCCAAGCAACACTGCGCAACACGCGGCAAGCTGAAGTTTGCGTCCCATCGGAGCCCCCAATGATCTCATGGATATTGGACGGTCGGCAGGCGCCAGGCAATGTATTGAGCCTTCGAGGCCGGCTTTGGGAGGTCCTGCTCGTGGGCCCGGTTCGCGACGTCCAGCCGCTTGGCGCCACTTGCGACACCTTTGCGCCGCACGTCACCCCAAGCGTAGGATCGAATTAACGCTACTTTAAAGTGTGGCGATTGAACATCTCCGAATATTCGGGGAAAAACAGATGAAATCGATCGTCCTAATAGCCGCAGCAACATTAACCTCTGCTGCGTCTTCACCTGCGATGGCGCAACCCGCACGAGCTGTAGCGGGTGACTATGTTCAATTCTCCATCGGCTCGGCAGTTGGCGGCGAGACCAAGCTGGATATCTCAGGGATCGGATCGGACGATGCCAGCCTGGATGCTGGTCTTTTCGCGGCGGTGGCCGGGGGGCGCTCGTTCGGGAGTGGCTTCGCCCTTGAAGCCGAGGGCGTGTACCTGAAGAACGACATCAAGACGGGAAGCCTGGACACGCTGGTGGGCTCGCCCCTTGACGCGTCGGCACGAACCTACGGGCTGATGGTCAACGCCCACTACGCGGCCCTGCCGCTTGGGCCCTTCACTGCGGAGATCGGCGGCGGCGTCGGCTATGGCCAAACCAAGTACAAGCTCCTCGGAGTTTCCGACGATGCCGACGGCCTGATGTGGCAGGCTATCGCTGGTCTGTCGTACCCGGTGAGCGAGAAGTTTAGCTGGGACCTGAAGTACAGGTACCTGCGCGGTCCGAAGATGCGTGCAGACGCCTTCGTTGGGACCACCATTTACGACTACGAGATCAAGACATCCGCCCACGTCGTCGCGATCGGCGGCCGTGTGAAGTTCTAATCACCGACTTAGGCGCGGGCCGCCTTTGCGGCCCGCCCTCTTCGCAACAATATCCCCTCCCGCGCGAGCCCGATTGCAAGCGCAACCCATGCGCTTAAGGTTAAGCTGCGGGGCTTCACCCGCTGAGCGGGGGCTCACCATGAAACGTATAGTGACCGTGGCGGTCCTCGCCACGCAGCTGGCCGCGTGCGCGACCGCGCCAAGTAAGATCAGCGGCAGCTACGTGTCGCCCGCCATGTACAGCACCTATGACTGCGCTCAGCTTCGCGCGGAGATGCAGCGGATCGCCTACAAAGTTGAAGAGGTCACTGGAGCCCAACAATCCAAGGCGCGAAACGACCAAATCGCAATGGGTGTTGGCTTGATCCTATTCTGGCCCGCGCTGTTCTTCTTGGCCTCGGGGTCCGATCGAAAGGCCGAACTGCAAAGCCTGAAGGGCAGCTACGACGCCATCAACGAAGCATCGATCATCCATAAGTGCGGCTTACCGAGCGAACCTCGGGAGACGGCCGCTGCGCCTACCATTTTGCCTGCTGTCGTTCCCCAGGCTCAAACAGTAGCGCCCAAGGTCGCCCTCGCTCACACCGCGACGATCGCGCCTAAGCAAGAGCCGCGAAAACGCTGCGCAGTCCAGTCGACTATCAATCCCGATGCGGTAACCTGCTGAGCCCCCTCGAAGCCGGCCGATGCAGCGCAACGTCCTCACTGATCTGATTGACGGCCGCCGGCGCCCTAACCCGCCTGGCCCCAAAGGCAGCCAGAGCCTTCCGTGGTGGTTCTGGATGCTCATCGTCGGCTGGTGCGGGCTCATGGCGTGGCTCACCGCGGAAAAGTATCGGGCTCCAGTTCCAGTCGGGGTCCACCTGGCGCTTCAACGAGCGGGCTATGGCGATGCGGTTGTTCGCCCTTCCTTCTCCGGACTGTGCGGCCGAGGAAGGCCGAACTACATCTGGAGAACCCGCCATCTCGCCGGCCATGTCTGCGCCGGACCTAGGCCCCGCATCGTCGCTAACCTGCTGTGATGCATCCTCCCGTGCGTACCGCTGTCAAAACTCCCCCTCGCGCGCGTTAAGGCGTCCAAGAATTGGGGGAAACTTCAGCCTTTTACGGCGGCCGAAAACTCAGGGTCTCGCGCGCGTACTGCGCTGAAACTGCCAGGGGGTACGCTCCGGGTGGTGTCGCAGGTTGAAATTTGACAGCTCGACAAGCATCGCGCCCGCGTCAGGTCGCCGCTGGCTGAGGGCATGACCGAGTAAGCGCTGAAATTCTACAAGCGACCGGACCCGCAGGCCACGGTGGGGCGGTTGTTCGACCAGCGCCCGATCGAAGCCGTGAGCCAACTGGACGCCATCAATGAGGCAGTCGCGCTGCGTCGCGCATACCCCTGTCCCCACTTCCCCGTCATGGCCTGAGGCGGCAATGCGCCAGGAGCGGGCGTTGTGACGTTTCCGGAAACTCGCCGTGGAAGGCGACCTCCAATGCGCGAAGGTTGGATTGCGCGTGCCTTCGTCCGCGGAAGAGGAATTGGATTTCCCGGGCGGACCGCTATCTCTACGCTGAGGCCCGCGACGCCTCATTCGCCACGGAGCCGGCCGCATGACCAAACCCATGAAGATCGACTTCGTCTCCGACGTGTCCTGCCCCTGGTGCATCATCGGCCTGGGCGGGCTTGAGGAGGCCTTGGCGCGCGTCGGCGACCTGGTCGACGCGAAGATCACCCTGCAGCCGTTCGAGCTCAATCCCGACATGCCGCCCGAGGGCCAGAACCTTGGCGCGCACATCTTCGAGAAGTACGGCGCCACCCCCGAGCAATCGGCGGCGAACCGTGAGCAGATCCGCGCCCGCGCCGCAGAGGTGGGCTTCACCATCGCGACCACCCCCGACAGCCGAATCTACAACACCTTCGACGCCCACCGCCTGCTGCACTGGGCGGGCCTGGAGGGCCGCCAGTTGCCGCTTAAGCACGCTCTGTTCGAGGCCTATTTTACTCGTGGCGAGAACCCCGGCGACCACGATGTGCTGGTCACCGCCGCCGAACTGGCCGGACTCGACCCCGTGGCCGCCCGCGACGTGCTGGCCTCCGGCCGCTTCGCCGACCATGTCCGCTCGTTGGAGCGCCAATGGTACGAGGCCGGCGTCAGTTCGGTCCCGGCCGTGATCATCAACGAGAAATACCTGATCTCCGGCGGGCAGCCCGCCGACGCCTTCGAACGCGCGCTCCGCACCATCGCTGCGGAGACGTAGCGGCGCCGCCACGGAGCTAGCAGTCGCGAGGCTCGTCCGCGATGACCGGCCTCCTGTCCGCCCTCTGCCAAGAGCGGACCCTGGAATCCGACCAAGGAGCCGACCTCCCCTGCCCGCGAGCGCTTCCGACCCATCGCGACCCTCGGAGAGTCTGCTATCGGACTACTTCTTCAGGTGGCTTTCGAACCAGGCGACCATCGCACCCATGGCGTCGATGCAGTAGGCGTCGGTCCTGGCCGGGTCGCCCTTGACGTAAAAATCGTGGTCGGCGCCCGCGTACATTTTCAGCTTGTTTTCTACCCCGACCTTGTCGAGGGCTGCGTGCATGGCTTTGGCCTGTGCAGGCGCCACGCCCTTGTCGGCGTCGCCCTGCAGGATCAGCGTCGGCGGATCGCGCGCATCGACGCTAAGGATGGGCGAGACCGACGGAATGAGCTTGTCGTCGAAATCGATGGCGCCGGCCTTAGTGCGGCCCTGCATGAGGGCGGCCATGTCGGCGGGTGGGAAGTAAGCGACGACGGCTGCAATACGATTGCCTGAACGCTCCAGCGGGTTGGCGGCTGCCGGGTCTCCGTCATCGGCCATCACGCCAGCGACGAGCGCCAGATGGCCTCCGGCGCTCGCGCCCCACACGCCGATCCGCGCAGGATCGGCGCCGTAGTCGGCGGCGTGCAGCTTGATGTGGCGCATCCCGAGCCGGACGTCTGCGACCGCGTCTGGAACTTTGAAGCGCGGCGCGGAGGAGTGGTAAAGCGCGACCACGGTGAAGCCCCTGTCGATCAGCGCCTGATAACGGGCCTGGCGTTCTTCCGGCGGGGCCCATGACGATCTCCAGCCGGCCGACACCATGTTGACCACAAGCGCGCCATTGGCGTTCTTCACCGGCTTGAAGACGTCGTAGGTGAGCGCCATGCCGTCGCGGTGGCCGTAGATGACATCGCGGACGTATGTGGATGTCTTCAGTTCTGCGGGCGTCGGCGCTCGAAGGGCGTGGCGAGGATAGCCGCTGAGCGGCGGGCCGGGGTCAGCGGGCGGTTGGGCCGGAACCTGCGCCACGGCGAGGGCGCCTGCGCCGACAGCCAATACGAAGGCGAGCGCCGCGCTCCAGAGCCTGTTCATAGATGGTGCCCCCTGATGTTTTTCTTGGAGCCTAGCCATACGGAAGGCAGAGCGCCAACACCGTCGCGCTTGTCGCCTCCTGACTTCAGGATGGAGTGACGAGCCGGAATTCGCCGATCTCGCCGATCGCTCACCGCGCAATATCTGCCCGCGGTCGCTTCCCGTCGGAGCCTCGCCGCACCGAAGGGGACACTGACGAACCCTTTTTTGAAATGTCCGCTCTTGGCTCTTGAGCCAACATCGATTCACCACCCT
>Ga0307513_10011799_pt1 | contig 10830 bp, 17 predicted proteins | sample 15_EM_MG_FD_202174 | JGI IMG/M metagenome (GOLD analysis project Ga0307513, IMG submission 202174) | Populus trichocarpa ectomycorrhiza microbial communities from riparian zone in the Pacific Northwest, United States - 15_EM | ecosystem: Host-associated > Plants > Roots > Unclassified | place...
TGATGTTCCTTGGATGTTCCGTTATGGTTTTTGATGTACCCTACTCTCAAATGACGGACTTTGCTAAATAGTAGAGTACGCATGGTGAGAGCTGGCCAGATGTGTATGTTTATACAGGCTGAAGTTTGAATCAGCTGTTTGTTGTGATTTCCGATTCCACTGTGCTTTGGTTCTGCTTCCACTACGTACATAATAACTTTCAAGAACTCAACCTTGGACATCTTTCACTCAAAATCTTGACATCGGCGTCTACATAGGAGGATCGCATATGTCAGCCCGTCCTGCGGCGCAAAGTTTTCTATTTGGAATAAGTGTGGTCAACTTGAATCCCATGTTGATGTTGTCACATTTACTCTTTCATCTGTCATATTGCCCCGCAGACCACCTTGCAAGTAACATTTATTTCTACTGGGAAACCTAATACTGGGCCATGACTGTTGCGATGGCACATATGATTTACAGGCGTGATGTAGCCCAGACGCATGACTTCTTGCAAATCTCGGGGTGGTCATCTCTCTAGACTCTATGTCCTGACAGTCCCACAAGGGTAGTATAGAAACGTCTATCCAGACAGATTCGCCAGCATCTGTAGGTTCATGGTTTGTGCAATTGTGCAACCCAAAGCGCTAGGCGCGATTCATACGGACGATCTCAAGGATCTGAACAACACGCGTTGTGGTGCGCGCTGCATCATGCCTGAAGAATTCATCTTCATTCCTTGCCTGTCCAGCCTTTGGATGGCATTTAAAACAAAAGTGATGTCTGTCGCCGCCTCGTGGCCTCTACGACGCTATATGCAGCAACAGGATTGCTGAACCGCGGCCTTCTTTATTAAATTGGAACTACGATCTATGGGAAGGGACCTTAGAATCTCGTCCCGTCATCCGGATTGGGATTGATCCTATCCTGGTAGTCCCTCTTGATAAACTTAAAGCCCATCGCTATGCAGACTAACCACCCTCTCATTATTTCCTTACCCTCTTCTCTGCGCCATGGCGTTCAACTATATTCTGGGTGTTGAAGTTGTCCTCGTCGTTCTGGTACTTTTTTTCCTGAACACTATTTTTTGTTCATCCAGGACACCTTCACTCCCACCTGGGCCCAAAGCTTTTCCGCTGGTCGGAAATATTCTCGATATGCCCTCCGAAAAGGAGTGGTTAACTTTTGCTCGTTGGGGTGAAACTTGGGGTACGTTGCGGTTCTTCTATATTTTATGCAGACATAACTCGTTTATTACCAGGAGATATTTGTTCCGTCACAGTCCTTGGCCAACCACTTATTATCCTGAATTCCGCGAAAGTAGCAATCGACATGCTCGACAAGAAGAGTGCCATATATTCTGATCGGCCCATTCTCCAGATGGCTGGAGAACTTGTAGGCTGGAAAAACACAATGGTCCTTTTGCCCTATGGCGATCGGTTCCGCCGATATCGTCGTCTCTTCCACAGGCTGATAGGGAATCCAACCTCTATTCAACGTTTTTATCCGAGTGAGGAATTGGAAGCTCGGCGATTTTTACGCCGACTCCTCACAACGCCTGGTGATCTGGCTGCTCATGTTCGCAAGTGCGGCGTGATCTATGTTCTAAAAAGGATTATCTACTGACTATTCATTCAAAGGACGGCCGGCGCTGTAATTCTCAGAATATCACACGGTTACGAGGTGAAGGAGATAAACGACCCGTTTGTCGAAATTGCGGATAAAGCTACCCATCAATTTTCATTGGCGACGGCCCCAGGTGGTTATTTAGTTGACTTGATCCCAGCTTGTGGGCAATTTCTTTCAATAGTTCCTACCGAACGACCTGACATTGTTACACACAGTACGCCATATTCCTCTGTGGTTTCCAGGAGCTGGGTTCCGCCGACAGGCAAAGAAGTGGTCAGCCACCTTATCAGAAATGGTTGACCGTCCTTACGGCTTTGTAAAGCAACAAATGGTATGGCCCCAGATATATTTGGTGTGGTGGCGAATTAAACCATTCCTCAGGCCTCTGGTACTGCCCAAATTTCGTTCACTTCCACATTATTGGAAGGCAAACGGCTAAGCGAAGAAGAAGAATTCGACCTCAAATGGAGTGCGGCGAGTCTATATTCTGGTATTTCGACTATGATCCATTGTATGTGCGGATTATCTAATGACGCATTCTAGGTGCTGCCGATACTGTGTGTCTTCTTATTTCTTTTTCTCCCAGCCAGAAGTTCTTACACCGAAGCAGACGGTTTCAGCAATATATTCTTTCTTTTTGGCGCTGGCTCTTCATCCGGAGGTCCTGAAAAAGGCCCAGTCGGAAATTGATGCTGTTGTGGGCAGCGAGAGGTTGCCTACGTTTGCGGATCGCCCTCACCTTCCGTACGTCAACGCCCTGGTCCTGGAAGTTTTCAGGTGGCATACAGTTGTGCCTACAGGCAAGTCTCATCATTGTCCATAGTTTTGCAAGGTGCTGATACTTTAAACGTAGCTGTCCCTCATCGGGTTATGCAAGACGATATCCATGAAGGCCACTTCATTCCCAAGGGCGCCTTGGTAATACCAAATATCTGGTACGTATCTTTTCCTGGCCGTTAATAGTAAATACTGACGCTAGTTACAGGAAATTTTGTCATGATCCCAGAGTTTACAGAAATCCATTTGAATTCAATCCGGAGCGATTTCTTCCTTCAAAGGGTCTTACGCCGGAGCCAGATCCTCGAGAAGTCTGCTTTGGGTTTGGAAGAAGGTAGGCGTTACTTTGGAATAATCTGGGGTCAGAGGCGCTATATTGATTTCGATCGGTAATCAATTTCAGAAGTTGCCCAGGTACGAAATTATTATTTCCGGCTTCCTTTTGCTCCTGGTTCACTGACAAATTTCGATAGGCGTTCATCTCGCTGATGCGTCGGTCTTTATTTCCTGCGTGATGACATTGGCAGTGTTCGACATATCGAAATGCGTTGAAAATGGGTCTGTCGTTGAGCCCGTGCATGAGAATACGACAGGGACGATAAGGTGAATTCTTTCTTGAAAAGCATTGGCTTCAGTGATGCTGACCTTTTGGCATTGTTGGTTCAGTCACCCGGAGCCGTTCAAGTGCGCAATCCAACCGCGTTCCGTAAAAGCAGCTTCTTTGATACAAGCTGAACACTCTTAAGCTTCTGGTCAGTCGGAGATAGAATAATCCTTTCTGTATCTTTATTCCATATCTTGCTCTCCATAGTTTATAGATACCCATGTCATTTCGTCCAGTCGTTGCAGGCATTTTCGATGGTGTGATGTTGGCAGAACCGGTTCAGATGTTTTTAGATATATCTCGGAATGTAGGACCAGGGATTTTTGCGCATAAACGTAACGCCCAGAAGACCAGTTACGTTGTGAGTTCACGCTTTGTACGAAATCATTCGATTCCGATGAGCACTCTAGTCCCCCGGTCGGATGGCCTTCATTTCAATGTCCGTAGTCAGTGGATCATCGATCGACATCTTAACGTTAGAGTTTTCTGGCGGGGGAACACCAGAGGAAGGTGCCGAATTCCTTCTAGACCTTGGAGAACTGTTTAATCGCCTGGCTTCTAGATTGTCGCTGGTGCCAGCCGCTTGCGAGGTGGAAGTTGAGGCAAGGAAGGGAGGTGTTGAAGAAAGCGTTAGATGTTCCACAGAAGGTTTCGCTTCAGTTGAGGCGCCCGATATCACGGCAGTCGTCGGGTCAATTGCATTGTTATTCTGCCCACCGAGTCCAACTTGAGCACTGTCCTGTTTTCCATCACTCGGCGTAACTTTTATTCGTGCCATCTCGTTTCCTGGGTCTTCAGATTTGTCTCATAAGGTGTTAAGATATGATGAAATAGCTCTGATGTGACGAACCCTTTGGCATTCCAGAAATCCCTCCTCTTTCATCGTCCAGAATTTTCTGAATTGAGCTTTTTGTACTGGCGAGGAATGTTGGATCGGAAAATATGCGTACATCCGCCACAGCACGTTCAACTATTGGGTACCTTGCTCTCTATCAGAAGGTATGATCCAAGCGAATATCAACACTGAGAGCTCTACCGCTGCAGCTCTTGAGTGAGGTCCTCTTGTATGGTCTCTGGAGGCATATACCTCAGTGTTGGGTTAACTGCCAATCTTTCACGTCCCGTGGCCTCAACGCGAGATTTTAGTCCTGTGTAGGATTCCTGCTCAACGTGTCATGTTCTGTTTGCGATGCGGCGTGAAAGATGCGCGTACATCTTGTTGAAATTGCGTTAACAGCTCGCGTCGTAGCCGCTCAAACTCGCCTGATTTCTTGAACCTATCCCATGTAAATATAATTCTGATATAATTCAACAGGACAGCTTACGCTTCGACGAGTGCTGTTGGGTTGTCAATAGGCATTTAGAAGGAAAGTATTGCTAAGGGTTGGCTAAGGGTATTGCCTTGATTCAATCATATACATATATTTGATAAGATTAGATTACAATTTGATTGCAATCCGGTATACTCACAGAATCCCCGTTTACCGGCGCTCTTTTCACAACTACGTGGGATCCGAATAAAAGCTTGAAAGACTACTCGTTTTTCAACCCGGAGTCAAAATGTCCTCCTCCACCCCCATTTTTCCGCCTCTCAAAAATGATTTGCTCCTTCGCGCAGCAAGAGGTACGCAATCAGGATTTGAGGACATCCTTATGCAGCATCTGACATTTTCTCAGGGGAAAAGACAGAACGAGCACCCGTCTGGGTCATGCGACAAGCCGGACGTTATCTTCCTGGTAATCCCACCATACCGTTAACTGAGCTCGAATGCTGATCAATATTTGAAGAATTCCGGAAAGTGCGCGAATCACACGAATTCTTCGAGGTTTGTCGAACCCCGGCCTTGGCCACAGAAATTACTCTTCAACCTATCCACCGGTATTCTGGTCTCGTCGATGCATCCATCATCTTCAGCGATATTCTCGTCATCCCTCAAGCTTTGGGCATGGAAGTTCTAATGAACCCCGGTCCTCATTTCCCGGAACCTCTCGTCACTCCCGAAGATGTTAGCAAGCTCAGGACTGTCGTTGATGTGGAGAAAGAGCTTGGCTATGTTTTCCGTGCCATTACGCAAACCAGGACAGAACTCAAGGGTGAAGTTCCCCTAATTGGATTTTGTGGAGCACCCTGGACGCTCTTTGCCTACATGATTGAAGGTGGGGGCAGTAAGACATTGCAGAAGGCCAAGACATGGTTATTCAAGTATCCCGAAGAATCGAAGTCGCTCTTGATGAGAATCGCAGCGGTCTGCGTCGATTTCCTGGTCGGTCAAGTAAAAGCTGGTGCTCAGGTAAGTGAAGATTGTCTTGTAATATTTCACACCATTTACGACGCTCCTTCCAGCTGCTCCAGGTTTTCGATTCATGGGCTGGTGAATTGTCTCCTTACGATTTTGAGCAGTTTTCATATCCGACATTGAAATACATCTCCACCAACGTCCGCCAGCGGCTTGCAAAAGAAGGACTTGTAGATGTCCCAATGACACTCTTCGCTAAGGGTGCGAATCATGCGCTTGGCTTCCTAGCCGAAAATGCGGGTTATGACGTCCTCGGCCTTGACTGGGTAATTGACCCAGCCAAAGCCCGGGCTATAGTGGGGGACGGAGTTGCGTTACAGGGAAATATGGATCCGAATTTACTTTATGGCGGCAAATATGCTATCGAGGAAGCAGTGAAGCGCATGTGTGAAAGCTTCCGTTCTGGAGGAGGAGGATGGATTGCAAACTTGGGACATGGGATAACCCCAGGAGTGGATCCAGAGGATCTAAAATGGTTTTTCGAATGTGTTCATAAATATTCGACATTTGGAGAGGTTGCGGGGAGCTGATTCCAATAGAAGCAAACAAGTAATTGATTTCACTATCGAAGCATGCTGTGCTCTACTGTAAATGCCATTGATTCAGAATGTCAGGTGTATTTGGGTACCTTTGGGTTTACAAGCAGAACAAGACGTGAAAGCCTGGTCTTATTAAGTTGCTTGTCGACCAGAATAATTCCACAAGATGACGACTTCAGCGACTTTCCCGCTTCTCAAGAGTCAGAAATGAAAGAGCTCCTATAAGGCCATGCGACAATCTGGCTCGTATCTTCCAGGTAATTAGTACGACTAGCCTAAGGCCACGCATACTTACGTCGCCACTTACGCCGCTCTGACGGTCGTGCCTTTGGGCAAACCATGATTGGAGAATACTTGGGCGTTGACCGGACAATCTATCCAATCGTAGCTCGCGCCGTTAACGGAGACAAAGTCAAATCGCAGAGGGTGCATGGATTCAGGTGTGATTTATAACGGCAATAACACCATTGAGGTTGCTGTCGGGGAAAGATGTGGTGAGGTTTAAATTCCCAGTAACAGTAAGTTAATGAATTGCTAACCTTCCTCCTGGGGTGCAATGGGTCTACAAATATTCGCAACATTAGCGGGGATATCGACGAGCATAAATATTGCTGCAGTCTATGACCACAGATTCATTAAATTCACGTCTGTATGATCCAATGAATGTCCCTTGGAAGGAAAATTACAGGTGGAATGAATACATAGATGTCATGAAGTTGATGGAAGGTATCGTAAAATGGCAGGTTGGGGAATGGTGGAATATGCACACACAACAAGTTGGACCGGATACGATGAAACTAGATTGGGGCGGAAAAATATCCTGAGTTGAACCAGAGAGATATAGCCCAATAAAATGAATGGAAAGGATGGATATACTCAGGGAAGAAGATCAAGCCACGACGTCGGCAGAGCTAAAGCTGCTTCTTCGTCGGCGAACACTCCTCAATCCTGGACGCACCGACTTCGAGGCGGGTACCACAACTGCCGCAGTATTATTCGCGACCCAGGCGTCTGAGGCGGTAGTTCCAGTGCGCTTCAAGCTCACAACATCACTAATTGACGATGTCGAGTGATGATTAGCAGCTACTGGTCGCTTCAATGCGGTCGAGGCGAGGGTGGGAAGCCGAGAGGGAGTGGGTGGTGGTGCGTGACGAAGTTGTCGAGGTTGTGTTTGTTGGGCATTGGCGGCCGCCAGGGCCTTGGCAGCTGAAGTTGTCTTCGTTGTGGCAAGTCGAGGAATTTTATTTGGTCCTTGACGCGACGATTTGATAGGCGATGCAGGTGCCGCTGTTCCAGACATCTTAATGACGGTCGCTGTTGCAGTCGACCTTGTGACTCGCGAAGGCCGCTGTTCAGAGGCGGTAATTCCTCTCGTAGGAACAGTCCGTACTTTGCGCGATGGTGGCGCAACTCCCAAGGCGGGAAGGACATCATCCTCTTCATCCTCTTCATCTGAATCTTGGGCAGCGCGTTTGGCATTTGGCGTTTTGCGGGGTTGACCAGGAGGCGCGATGGCCTTTGCCTTTGCCTGGGCAGTGGCAACGTGGCGACTCGGCGTTACTGGGGGTAGCGACATTGAAGGTCGTGTTGGTGTTGCTTGCATGACCTCGATCTCTTCATCAGTTTCAGCTGGTGGGGTAGCTGGTGTGACAAGAGGTGCAACGGTTTGGGTCCCTGCAGCCTGGATTTGAGACTTCTTCATTTCGTCAACTGCCGCCCATTTAGACCACTCCAGTTGCTTCAGGTACATGTACTGCTGCTGAGGACCCACAACAGTACCAGGGCGCACAATACGCATGAACGCAATGGCCTCATTGGCAGTAAAACCATACTTCCATATGAGATAGGCTCCAATGAGCGTTCCTGTTCGTCCAAGTCCAGCTTTGCACTTTGTGAGAAAATCAGTGAGGGGTTCAACTGAGAAGCGATACTAGCTTACATGGACAGCAACAACTCCGCCACTCTCGACGACGGGATCGGCCACGTCCAGGAAAGTGCGCACTATCTCATCGGTAGGATTTGTACCATCGTCGAAGTAGAGCTCCATGTGGTCGACTCCCCGTTCCAAAAATGTGCTGCGGTCATAAAGTTCGTGATTCAGGCGCACCACGAGTTTGACGTTGCGTTTCTCGAAATAATCCAGGCAATTCAGATAAGGAGTTGGAAGCTTTCCCTGTAAAGCCAAGTTGGAATTCGCGGTTGTAGACAACGAAAGGGGCGTGTTGTCCGCATTGTCACTCCTCACAGTTTCCTTGGCATCCTTCTCGCGTTTTATCCAATTAGTATCCACTGGCGAAGCGAATGCGATAAAGTTTGGTGTCAGCCAATTCCAATCACCATTTTCGACCTTTTCGTAATATTCATAATCCTCGACACTGAACTCGTTCATGTCGCAGAGCCCATTTTGCATCGCCTTCCAGATGCCCCAAAGGCAGTCTTGAATACTTAGGTTGAAGTCCGATGGTCCACGTCCTGCATCTCGAAATGGCATAAACTCTATCTCTGCGATGGGATGGAATGCTTCCCATGGTGCTCGACGTTGGACGATCATCTAGACTCCTTGTTTGTTTTGTGGTTTGAAAAATATGGAAACAACGAACCACGTATAACGCCATGAGCAACGCTGCGTTAGCTTTTCTTCTCGGGTCATCTGAGGAGTATAGGACCAGTCTATGGGACGCCAACTCTTTATCCTGAATGGGTTAGAGCCACAACAAGTAGGCACGTGCATGAGTGGCACGAGGCAAAGGCATGCTAGATATCGGGCCATACCTCGAGGAGTTCGTGAATAAGGATGCATGCCTTATACACCATGGCAAGGTTGAGAGGGCCCCAGTCTTGAAAGAAGGAAAGATAAAGGAGTTGGTCGTCAATTGTGAAGTAGTAATACGATGCAAAATCATCAGGTGAGGCTGAGGGTCCGCCTCTCGGTCGCGCGCGTATGCGTGGTTGATTTCCAGGTTCCGTTGCGAGACGATTCAGGACGTGCGCGGTGGGTGGGGGATGGGGGAAAGTCGTAAAATAGAGTCTGTAATAAGAGCAGGTCAACTTCTGTGAATTGACGGTGCATAGAGATATTACCTGTCACCAAAATGGCAAAGCGGTTCACATTTTGGCGACATAATTCGTGGGTAATATAGAGGGTGAAGGACGCGTCAGTGTGGTGTTGGGAATGGACGAACGAACAAGCCAGGGATGCGCTCAATACAAAAACAACACCACGTGATGGCACATATTTAGTCACACCCCTCGACGCCCTGGTCACCTTGTTCAACTCGGTCTCGTTCCTGGAAAAAAGAAATTGTACCAATGATGACCATACTGGCGGGACTATGCCCCTCAGATAACAAGCACACGTCCCAAATTAGTGCTGGGTGTTCCGATCCGCAGACATTGCCCTGGATGCCATGAATCGAAAACTTCACTTTTTTCTAATGGACTTACTATGCTAGTCGGAAACCACATAATTGTCGCAACCTATTCTATTCGCCATGAGGTCAGGAGATTCTTCACTCACAATTCAAAATATCTCCCCGGCTCACATAAAGTACAATTACAAGAATCATAGCAAATTCGAAAGCCCCAGATTTGCTGGACGGAGGAAGGGACAGAAGGTATCATACTCATTAGCCCAGGGCACTTCTTTGCCGTCAACGCCTTGGTAACTACGAGTCTACGACAGCGACGGCGGTCCTCGATCGGCCGGAAATTATTTCCAAGCAACCTTACTCAACCGTGACCAAAAGGCGAAGATCTTGCACAAGTGCGGCACTAGTTTGAACGCTATAAACTGGAAAATAAAATTTCAGGACGAATACATGGCCATATACTATTCTCGAACATTGTATTACCTTTAGCAATGTTTCACGCTACACAAATCCCCTTGTACTCTGCGAAATTTGAATCGGGTAAACGATTGTTTGTCACTGTTGTTTCACGCGTCAAGATGGGCTTTCCTGGCAGAACAGGTGCGACGCTGAGCCGACTCCTCCACCTCATCCACCTCTACCTGCGGGTCTCCGCCTCCTCAAGGCTTTCACCAATACTTTGTATACTACCTTTGAAAGTTCATTAGAAATGCCAGAGAACCAGATTTTCAAGGTGAAGAGATTTCTAGGGATTGTGCCAGGCCTTGAGAAAATAACACGTCTTGGTGTCATTCCTGTAGGCGACCTATAGCGGCATACCAGTCTATGAAATGTATGTGTAATTCTACGCGCCTACGAATCCTCAATTACTGACATTACACGTGTAGGATGTGCAAGGGAGTCGCGGTGATGAGGCGGCGCTCCGATTCGTGGTTGAACGCGACACAGATACTCAAAGTGGCCGGATTTGACAAGCCTCAACGTACTCGCGTCCTTGAACGCGAAGTGCAGAAGGGTGAACACGAAAAGGTTCAAGGAGGGTATGGAAAATACCAGGGTGCGTCGGCCTAATCCCTCCCCTCCGCACTCTGCCGTAACAAAGAATATTTAGGTACATGGATTCCTCTTGAGCGAGGATTAAACTTGGCCAAGCAGTATAACTGCGAAAATCTTCTCCGACCGATCATTGAATTTCAACCCGCCGCGAAGAGCCCTCCTCTGGCACCCAAGCACTTAGTCGCGAACACCGTCAGTCGGCCACCGCGGAAAACCGGAGTAACAGAGGTCCCCGCTGCTGGGGCCATTGTAAACACGAGATCTTCGCGGAGACAGGTCGCTGACCCTGTCGAGGAAGATTCTGATCACGACACATTATCTATTCGGGGCTCGGAAGATGGCTCTATGACCCCTTCGCCTTCAGAAGCATCTTCCAGTTCACGAACACCATCTCCAATACGCAGCCCAGGGCCCTCATACGGATCGAACGGAGCTGAAGATCGCCATGCATCTAGGCGCCATAAGCACCGACGGTCGGTCGACGACCGCCCCATGTCCGAAGAGGCAGAGGACACACGATCATACGCCGACCAAGTATTAGAATTCTTTATTTCCGACACAAATCAAGTGCCCCCTCTCCT
>Ga0307513_10011800_pt1 | contig 10830 bp, 4 predicted proteins | sample 15_EM_MG_FD_202174 | JGI IMG/M metagenome (GOLD analysis project Ga0307513, IMG submission 202174) | Populus trichocarpa ectomycorrhiza microbial communities from riparian zone in the Pacific Northwest, United States - 15_EM | ecosystem: Host-associated > Plants > Roots > Unclassified | place...
ATGTTTTAGGTCCTTTGATAACATGTTTACATCTCAAACTACATGATTAATTCTTTGCATAAAAGAGTATATTACCTAGTTAACCTTGATTAAAAAAGAGGATCACCTATAAAAGAGCCAACTTTAAGATTGTTCTCTCTTGGTAAAGTTTATTGTATAAAAGACAAAAGGAAACTAAACATCATAACTTTTAAGGAAGGCTATAGAAGAAAGAGAGGGAGGGAGGGATAATCTTTCAAAAAATAACCTATCCTTGAAAAACCACCATGGAAATGGTGAGTGATTTTGTAAATTCTTGAATTTGCTTTAGCCTATAAAAGGGTATCTTTCTAGAGAAGAGGAGGGGATTAAGAAAACATAGTTCAAGAAAGAAAACAGGAAAAAAAGTAAAGGAACAAAGGGTTGAAAAGGAGATGGAAACAAAAAGGAAATAAGCAATAATATATATAAGAAAGGGATCTCAGTTTAGCCTAACCACACATAGACTTTGGTTCTGGTTAAAGGGGATCGGCGAAGGGATCTCAGTTTAGCCTAACTACAAAGGATTTTGGTTCTGGTTAAAGGGGATTGGCAAAGGAATCTCAGTTTAGTCTAACCACACACAGACTTTGGTTCTGGTTAAAGGGGATCGGCGAAGGGATCTCAGTTTAGCCTAACCGCACACAAACTTTGGTTCTGGTTAAAGGGGAGCGGCGAAAGGGATCTCAGTTTAGCCTAACCGCACACAGACTTTGGTTCTGGTTAAAAGGGATCGGCGAAAGAGTGAAACACCATGGAAGAGAAAGGGACCGAAAGTAGAAACTAGAGGGAAGAAAAAAACAGGGGAGACATTGACAGGGAAGAAAGGTTTAGAGAGAAACCAACGCCACCACTAGCAAACTAAAACAGCAACATAAAAAAAATGAAAAGGAAGCACGGGAGAACAGGAAAAAAAAAGAAACCGAAAGAAAGGATTTCCAGTGTAGAGAAGAGAGAAACCGAAACAGAGGGGAACAAGAAAAAGAAGAGGAAGATTTGTTTGAGAGACAGAGGAGAGAAAGCCAAAACAAAAGTGGGGAAGAGAAGAACAGAGACTGGTGGTCTCAGCACAGAGAAAAAGAAGGACCGTTCCCCGCCCCCGGGCACCACCGCCGTGTTTCCTTTCCACCGCCACAGCATCACTGCCATCCCGCCACCATCAGTGCTACCAACGCCAGCAGAATCAGAGAGGGAGAAGAGAAACAGGACAGAACAGAGAGGGAAGAAAAAAACAGAGACCGCGGGCTCTACACAGAGGAGGAGAAAAGACAGTCGCGCCACCGCTTGGAATCATCGTCATTTCTCCTCCCAGCCGCTGCCCCGACCACCTTCCACCACCGCCAGACCGAAAATAGCGAAGAACAGAATAAACACAGGAGAGGGGCAGAGAAAGCAGAAGGCAGCAGGAAGAAGAAGAAGCAGCCACTGGCAGTAACCACAGTCTGCCGTTGCTGCCACCACCGTCACCTCTCCACCGCCATCTCATCTACCCAAAGTCTTCTGTTGCAGGTAACACCCTCCCCTCCCCTCATCTCTGTTTCTTCATTTCTTTGCTTGCATGCAGAACGTGCATTGTGCACGTTTATGCAAGCAAGCAAAATAATTAGTTAGTTACTGTGCATGAGCACAGTAACTAGCTAATTATTTTGCTTGGGTTGGATCATCAGCCCAGTCCACGCGGCTGGGCTGAGTCCAGCCCACAGTATATGGGCCGGGTCAGGCCCAACCCAGAATGGTTGGGCCAAGTCTGGCCCAGTTTTTTTTTTAAAAGAAAAATTCAAAAATATTTTTTTGGAATTTTACAATTTTCCCGTGTATTTTTTATGTCATTTTGATTAATATCAAGTAGTATTTTTATGTTGCTAAAAATACAAAATCCGATATTAAAATACCCGGTTTTCGTCAAAACTTCCAAAATACAAAAACACTTTGAAAAAAAAATGTTTTTGTGCATACGGCCAAGTGTCTCAAAGCTAAAATATCATAGTGTTTTTTATACACCAAAAAAAAATGTTTTAGCATGCATTTTGGCTTTAATAACCAGTTTATTAAAGTCAAGAGAACATTGGCTAAAATTTCAAAAACAACAAAAATTTTATTTTGTTTGTCTTTTAGTATCTGGGGTACGATATTAAATGTAATATGTATTTCAGATATTAAATTTATTTATTTTTTCCAAAGTTAAAACGGTTAGGTTCTACCCTATTAAGATAAGAACCTCCTTATTGAGGAGGGCTTTTTCTTGAATCTTAGATAGATAGGACCAACAATTAGAAAACACGACCAAACCTTAGATTTTGATCAGACAAATAAAACAATGCAGCTTACCTTAGGTAGGGCGTATTTGGGGTGCTAATACCTTCCCTTTACGCAACCAGTCTCCATACCCGATCTCTGAGACCAGTTAGGGTTCCTAGTGACCATAATACTAGGTGGCGACTCCCATTTCATTTTTTTCCACTGATAAGAGACAAGAATTCCTTGTCTCCCTATATTTTCCAGATACACACACAATTGAGTGTGGAGGACGATTGCCACGATGCCGCACACATGCGACAATTCTCTTCACTATTTCTAAGCAATGTTCTTGGGAAGAACATTGTTTTGGCTATATGATTTAGATTATTTTTGATCAATTTCTTTGCATTAGACACTTCGCGTTACACCTTTAGCCAATAATCTAGATTTTTTTTGCCTCAACAACATATTTTTCTTGGTTTTAATCTTAGGGTTTCGATTTCAAACTGAAACCTTTCCTAACTAAATCATGATGATTCAATGATAATATAAGTGAATAAGTTTTAGATTATTGATCCCTGTATGATTTATAATCTACCCATATCTCTGGTTCTGTTATATTCATTCTATAATTAGAGTTATATTTTCTTGGTTTACGAAGAACATCCATTGTCTTCTTCATTTTGTGTGTGTTTGATATATTTTTGTCAAAGAATTTTATGTTTTTCATGTTTTTCGTAGTTGAATATGTTTTTCGTTTTTTATTTTATTTTGGGTTTGTTTTCGGATTAAACCAAAGTTTTAGGTTTGGTTCTTGGTCAAACCTGGGTCTTTTGTTTGGTTTATGGTCAAATCAAAGTTCAGGTTGAACCAAAGTTCGGTTTGGTTTTTGGTTATATTAAATATACCCGCTTTTCTTTAAAAATTAAAAAATATAATCAAAAAATTCTCTTATAAAAAATACAAAAATAGGTTTTTATTTGTGTGTATATGGCCAAGTCTCTCAAAAATAAATTATACTTGCATATTTTATCATATTAAAAAATCACAAAAAATAGTTTTTATTTTGCATGTGTTTTTGGATTTAATAACTAGTTTATAAAAGCCATAAGAACTTGGTCTGCATTTCATAAACACCAAAAAAATCTATTTTTTTTTTTGTTAATATTCAGGATTATAAACTTATACATGAGATGTATTCTTGATATTAAATAAAAATACAGTTCCTTTTATTTTTATGTTTTGGCATAATAAATTCAAAACCTCCTTACCGAGAAGAACTAGACAACACAACAATACCTTAATTTATATTAGACAAACAAACAATGCAATTTACCTTATGTAATATGTACTAGAGATGATACGTCCTCCATATACACAACTAGTCCTTTTATTTAGACTCTGAGACTAATTAGGGTTCCTAGTGACTAAAATATTATGTAGCGACTTCATCCTTTTCTTACTAATAAAAAACTAAAATTCTTTTTTCTTTCACTCATCACTACAAAGATTTGCGACACTAACAACCTATTTGGAACCAAATCAAGAATAATGACACATGAAAATTGAAAGTGGAAAAAAATCAATATATGTCAAGTAGATCCACAAAAAAAAAGAAGAATATTAAAGAAAAAATAGAAATACAATGTAAGGTTGGTGGCAAAAGGCTATAGTCAAAAGCAAGCGACTGACTATTATGAAATATTTGCTCATGGAAGTAAGGTTTAGTCTTATTCTCAATATTTGGAAAGAAATGAGAAATTTAAATGAAAAACATTTCTCTATGCAAGATGAGTAGAAATTTAGATGTTTTTAGGATTTTGTGTTGCCAGCGAAAGAGGCCTGCATGAGTGAAATATTCCTAATTGATTCTTGAAATTTCAAAAATGCTTTCTAATGTTGTGAACTAAGCATGGTTTCTTTTGATGGTTTGCAGTGTAGCACAGTATCCAAAAGATGGAAGGAGGAGTTAAAGTGGAAGTTTGGAAGCGTGTTTAAACTGTATTTTTAAAAAAAATTAAATTTTTTTGTTTAAAATTATTTTTGATGTTTTTGAATCGTTTTGATATGTTGATGTCAAAAATATTTTTTAAAAATAAAAAAATATATAATTTGAATGTATTTTAAAATAAAAAACAGTTAAAAAAACAACTGTTAACATCTTCAAAGTAAAAATCTTAGGATTTATCCATGATTCCTCCGATATGTCATATTTTTTACAAGGTAAGGATCTTTTATTTTGGTTATCTCCATACAAATAACTCCCGAGTTACAAGAATTAGAACCTCCCAAGGAACTAGCGCAATTCAAAAGAAAATCAAATTTTCAGTACTAAAGGGATTTCAACCACTAATAGGGTTTACATTATTCCTGCTTTCATTCAAAGTCGCCATATTTATTGAAACATGATACAACGAAGCATCAAGAAACCTAGCACATCAGAGAGCTATGAAAGCGATGTGATCGTTAATAAAGTGCTGAAATTGCCACTAATATATGGATGTGAGGTGTTCAGAAGGCCAGTCAATAAGAACCTGCAAATAATGCAAAGCAAAATACGTGAACTATTTTAATTAGTAGTTTATGAACCATAAATGCCTTGTTGTTTGCCGCTGGGTCTACAATATAATTTGTAGTCTGAGACTCTCCTCTTCTCCAAGAATCACTAATAAGTACAACTCCGCCAAGAACTAGGAACGACAAATTTATTGATAATAATAAGGTTTTAAAATTTTGTGTCTCAGAATTATTGATTTCCAATCTTTTGAACGAGCGTCGAGTGTAACTGTCCTCCTAGACCTGGAACTACTTCAAAATTGTTTCCGCAGACCGGCCACATCATTTTTAAATTAGGATCACATTCGAAAAAAGATCGGTGGCAACTGCTCCATAAATGCTTAACTCTTTGGTCTACATCTTATCATCGCAATTTAACCAGATGAAATCATTACAATATTAGATGAGATTTAAAGATATAAATTTATATTATTTTTTAGATATATTTTTTCAAGTTAAAGCTATTTGGACTTGAAACATATATAAATCTATATTATCTTATGTTTAATTTTTATCAAATAAATAAGAATGGTGAGATTCGAACTCGTGACCGCTTGATTATCAAGACTCTGATACCATGTCAAAGAACCATCTCAACCTAAAAGCTTAAGCTGTTAGATGAGATCCCATGATTTATATTATTTTCTAACAAATATCAATAAAAACCAAATTAACCAAATCAAATAGGGTTTAGTCAATATCTGAATTAAATGATCAAAATTAAATATTTATTTTTAATTAAAATAATATATTTCGTTCAATTATTCGTTGGTTTAGTCACAAATAATTTACTCCAAAAACCAAATTAACCAAAAATTAAAATCATGCCAAAACCGAACAAACCAAACCAATTTAACTAAATTTGATCAATTTTTTCTATCAGTCTTAACTTTTGTTCACCTCACACACATGACATCACTTATACCGCAAGTCATTGCCTATGATAAATGACAACATATCAATTATACTAATTTTAGTTTGTAATCATTTATTATACCGAACAAAAAAAATGAAAGAACACAAAAGGAAGTAAAATATATAGTATATAATATCAATAAAATAAAATAAAAATCCAGGGGAAACCATTGACTTCATGATTTGACATGGTCCCATTCAGGTCCCTATTTTATTTTTACGCAGAGGAGACCATTGACTTCATACTATTTTATTTTATTTTCTTTTGCAAATTGTTTATTTTTTAATCATGTAAGTCTTTTTCTTTATTATATATCTCCTTTCAAAGTTTTTATCATACAAAATTTTATATATTTAATGGAGTTATGTAATCATCTATAAAATTTAATTATTATAAAAACAAAAAAAAAAAGATTCTCACAAGTCCAGCCCTAGCTTTTATGATTATCGATTTCAAACTACTATCCAGCATATAAATGCAGACTCACTTACATTGTATCACAAACCTCAATCAGGTTAATTTTAAAGCCATGGTTGGATCAATCAAGCATCAAAGATGGCTTATAAAATGAAATAAAACTAGTATATTGACCAACACTCTGATCAGGTCGACCAAGCTTTCATGATTGTTGATTTCCAGCATATAAATACCTCATATTTTTTAATAATTAATTATTTTTTATTAAAATAATATAGAAATAAATTAAATAATATATTTCGTTTAATTATTCGTTGGTTCGGTCGCAAATAATTTACTTCAAAAACCAAATTAATCAAGAATTAAAATTATGCCAAATCGTTGGAAGCAAAATTGTTGTCAAGGGTGGCTCACAAAAATAAAGCCAAATCGTTTGTAAATTAGAAGAAGTTTCAAACTACTGTCCAGCATGTGAATCCAAGAAAAATGAAAACAGAGATCCCCAGCATTCGTGATTGTCGTTATTATAATATTAATATTATTATAAAAAAAAAGTTAATGTTGAGGTTTATTTGTACATAAATATTTTGAGCAAGAATTGGTATAATGAGGTCTTTAATGACCGTGTATGTTTATTTTTGCGTTTCAAAAATGTTTTTAAAAAAATTTAAATTTTATTTATTTTTTTCTTTGCTTCAAATTAATATTTTTTGGTGGTTTTAGATTATTTTGATACGCTGATATCAAAAATAATTTTTAAAAAATAAAAAAATATTATTTTAATATATTTTCTGAGTGAAAAGTAATGGTAAGATGTTTGATATTTTAGTAATAACTTTGGCACCTCTGATTTATGCAACTTTCTGCTTTTTTTTTTTTTTTTTAATATGAACTCTTAGCTAACTAAAATTACTGGGTAAAAGATGATAATAATATTAATTAATTATTTCATACTTCAGAACTGACAAGTTACAACCTTCGAAATCAACTTATTTACCTGACATGACATTATTGTAGCAACCTTAATAAACACATTAATAATTTACTTAGGAATATATCTTTTTCACTATGTGAAATCACCTCTTGATGACAAATATTTCGGGTTGATGTGAACACAAGTGTTCGTAATCAACTATAAGCGCGCAGTGGTATATATTGATTGGTTGATTGACTTTTTACGCTTAAAAAAAGTAGGTGTCGTGAAGGACATTGCAAGTAACAATCATTCGCGGTGGGCTCTATGGATGGTTCCCAGTCAATGTATATAGCGTGAATGGTAGTGTGGTTGCGGGTATTTTTTAAATAGTTTTTCATGTCAAAATATTTGTTAATGATGCTATTTTATTTTTAAAAAAATTATTTTTGACATCAACACATCAAAACGATCTAAAACGTACAAACCATATTAAATTTTAACAAAAAAATAATTCAAATTTTTTAAAAACATAGATTGAAACGCGTTTTCAAACACTAAAAGCAGGGTGGTGAGTTATTAAGATTCTTTTTCTTCATTACTACACTAGAAAGTTCATCGCATCTACTACTACTATACAATGAGTAGTGATTTGATTAATTAAATTTAAAATAATGCTATGATGAAAATGCCATTTTGTTAATACTGAAGTTAGCACTCATGCTTCGGTAAGTAAGTTAACTAGAGCACTCTTAAGAGAAGCCGGATTAGCTAATGAGTGGAACTCGAAAAGAAAGCGTATAGCTGGACAGTAAGCCCACATTGAGCTTCCTTTACTTTGGATCTAGACTGGTAATTATGATACACATCATATCTTATTAATCACGAACAAGTAATTCATGTTTATATTAATGAGATGTGATAGCATAAATAGTAGAATAATATTATTTTACTATTATGAAATTACATCTCTACCCCTCATATATTGTATGAAACAAGTCAAAACATGTAATATAAAAGAAAGCTTAAGTACATAGAAAAAAGGTTCGAAACCACATAAAAACATTATTTCTCTTCTTCCCTTCCATCTACATCTTCTTCTCCTTCATTTTCTATATCTTCATAAAAGCCTATTAATATCTCCATTAATATATTTTTATCATACAAAATACCTCGTACTGACTTGATCTTCGGAGGGTCCCCCAACAACACCCCCAACAGGCTTTAAGGAACTTTATGCAGGTATTCATCCAAAAAAAGATTATAACCCCTGAAGATAATCATTAAAGAGGAAGCCGATACAGTCTGAAAGTGAAGGTCATAGAACATACTATGAATGATCTACAAGGAACATCAAGAATAATTTCTTCCAGAATATTTCCTATGATTTTTGTAGCCTCATCAAATAATAACAACAACAACAATAAATAAATAGTACTATTAATATTTTAATGTCTATAATAATAAAACCAAATTATCAAGGACGAATCTCCTAGCGTTTGCTCACTTGATCGATATAATATGCTCATCTTTGATCGAACATGACTATATGATATATGTTTGTTAACTTGTTGTTTTTGAAATTGCTTTGACAATTAATAGAACAAATTGAGAAATTAATACACAGAATTTAAGTAAATAACAAATTAATACAGCAACAAAAATATTTAGTGAAATAATACACTTTTATATATAGTTGTTGAGAACCGTGACATTTAAATAATGCCGCATTTCACAACTGTGATATTTAAGTTAATGTTGAGGTATTTATTTTATTTTGTTTAAAAAAATGATTTTAGGGTATTTTTAGTTAAAATTTGGTCTATTAAGGTTTAAAATTTGATCTATTAAGGTTCCTATGTTGTTTATATGATTTTATTTTAAGTTAAAACAAGTTAAGGTTTCAGTTTTTGAGATCCCAAAACTCGAACCTCTATTTTTTAGTAACCATAGGTGACCCATAAATAGACTAGATGATAACACATTGTTTGTCTAGATGGATAACGAGTTGTTCATTCTATTTAAAAAAAAATCCTTATTATTTTTGGGATAAAAAACAAGACATGCAAGCCTAGACTTTTTAATTGAGAGTGGACGCGAAGACATGGTTTCCCGGGTCTAACAATGTTGAGACCATTTTAATTTAATTTTAATTTTCTAATGTTTTCTTCACAGTTTTTTTTTTTTTTTTGTGTTTTGCCCAATACCCCCTAGTTTAATTTTAATTAATTTTCATAGATTTGTTTTAAGAAAATGTACTATTTTGTAATTAACTTGGGTCTTTTATACTATTTTACCTCTTTTCTTAATATTTGGGATCATGAACTTACATGTAAAACATTTTTCCTGTATTGAACAAACCATTTGTTTTTACAAAAAAAATATTAGAAAAACAATAAAAAATCCTTTTTAAAAAAAATTATTTATATTTTAAGTTGCATATAACCAAGTTTCTCTAAAATTTTTTTTTGCATTTCTTAATAAAAAAATACAAAAATATGAAGGAAAAAAGAGAGAAAACAAAAATACATTGCATGATTTAGCATTTCTTAAAAATACTAAAAACATTAAAAAAATAGTTTTTATATTTTTGCATGCATCGTGAACATAATAATAAGTTTATTAAACTCGTGGAGGCCTTGATCTAAATTTCAAAAATATAAAAAAAAACCAATTTATTTATTTTTAATATCAGAGTTACAAACTTATACGTAAAATATATTCTCAATATTAAAAGAAAAATAAATATTTTGACTTTAGAATTACTAGGTTTGATCTATAAAGATATGATCTATCTTACTAAAGTGAATTTGGTCTATCTTACTAAAATGAATTTGCTTTAACCAATAGACAGATCAATAGTTAGAAAAATACAAAAAAAAACTTAGTAATAATAATAAAAAAAACAATATAACATACTTTAGGTATGGTGTATTAAGCGTGATACTGTCTTTCCTATATATAATTAATACTTTTATCAAGACTTACTAGATAGCAACTCCATATTTTTATAAACCATAAAAAAAAATAAGAATTCTTTATTGTTTTCACACTCTAGAAAACAATAAAAAATAATAATCACCACACACGTGCGATAAAATTTTTTATATTTATGGAGTGTTTAAAAGTGTAATAATTGTTATTTTTTAAAATAATTTTTACTAAAAAAAATATTTCAAAATAATTTTTTTTATTTTTTAAAAAATAATTTTAATATTATTACATCAAAATAATATAAAAATATATATATAAAAAAATTAATGGAGGAGAAGGCCCGTTCAAACTCACCAGTCAAGTTACAGTGAACCTGTTCGGTAATAAATATCAAAGTCACTTCAAATCACATGATATCTCTTGTCATCAGTTCACTTTTTCTTGTTTTTTATTCACTAGTGTTCGTACCTCTTCAATTATTAGATTGCTTTCCCAAATGTGGTTCAATTTCTAGCAATTTATTGTTGGAGAAGCAGATCAGGTGAAGAATATCCGATTAATAGTCCTTTCTTGTCTTTCAGCTCATATGATCTAGAGAATTTCACCCTACAGCCTTGTGTAATTTTTTGATCTCATGGCTTCTTCTTCTTCTTCTTCTTCTTCTTCTTCTACATCAACCATCAACCTTCCAAAAAAACATCATGTCTTCCTTAGCTTTAGAGGGGAAGACACCCGTGTTGGTTTTACCAGCCATCTTCATGCAGCTTTGGAACGGAAAAACATCCTAACTTTCATAGATAATGACCTTAGGCGAGGAGAAGAAATTTCTCCATCACTT
>Ga0307513_10011801_pt1 | contig 10830 bp, 10 predicted proteins | sample 15_EM_MG_FD_202174 | JGI IMG/M metagenome (GOLD analysis project Ga0307513, IMG submission 202174) | Populus trichocarpa ectomycorrhiza microbial communities from riparian zone in the Pacific Northwest, United States - 15_EM | ecosystem: Host-associated > Plants > Roots > Unclassified | place...
CCGGGCTCGGCGGTGCCGGTCGAGTAGAGGGCGCTGAGCTGCGCCGGGATCGCCCCGGCCGCCTGGTACAGGCGCAGCCCGATAGACAGTTGGGCGGTCACCGCGCGGTCGAAGCCCAGGTACACCGTGACCGTCTGCCCGGCCGGCACCTCGACGAGGTGGCTGGCGCTGGGCGGGCCGACCAGGGCTGGCGTGACGTTGCGGTAGGTGCCGGTGACGGCGCCCCCGGTCGCCAGTGGCGGCAGCCGCAGCGCGGCCTTGAGCGTGGTGGGCAGCACGACGAGGTTCTCGTCGGTCTCGAAGACCACCGGCTGCCCGCCGGCCGGGTCCGTGGTCTGCGCGCGGGTACCGGCGGGCACGGTCACCGGACCGCTCACCCGTGAGGTGAACGTCAGGTGGGTGCGGCCGGGCGCCGCCGGGTCCCGGGTGATGCCCAGCAGGTTGAGGAACGCGAGGTAGTTCTTCTCCGGCGTCTGGTTGAGCCGGTAGATGATGCTCTCACCGAGCCAAGCGAACAGCTCGATCAGCGTGATGCCGAGGTCGCTCGGGTTGTGGTCGGTCCATTGTGGAGCATATTTGGGGATCAGGGCCCGCATCTCGTCGACGAGGTCCTGCCAGCTGCGGTCGTCGAGGTCCGGCGGCACTATGCGGCCGCGCCGCGAATCCAGCGTCATCACGCACCCTCCAGCGCGAAGGGAATGGTCAGCGAGTGTTCCTGTGCGGTGGCCCGCAGCCGGTACCGGATCTCGATCACCAGTGCCCCGGCGACGACATCGTTGGTCACCAGGACGTCGAGCACGTCGACGCGCGGCTCCCAGCGGGCCAGCGCGTCCGACACGTAGAAGCTGGCGAGGCTCGCCGTGGTGGCGTTGTTCGGCGCGAAGATGAGGCTCCGCAGCCGGGCGCCGAAGTCCGGGCGCATCAACCGTTCGCCATGTTGCGTACCGAGGATGAGGCGGATCGACTCCTCGACCCGTGCCACCCCGGCGGACTCCGCGAGCCCCCGGACCCCCACGCTCAGCGGGAAGGCCAGGCCCCTGCCCAAGACTTCGCCCGTCATTTCACGTCCACCCCGTTCTCGGCGATCGTGATGCCACTGCCACCCGCGGCCGCCTCGATGTTGATCTTGCCGGTTGCCTTTATCGTCAGGTCGCCCTCGGCGCTGATGGTCAGCGCACCGGCCCCGGTCGTGTCGTCGAAGGTGATCTCGTGCCCGGCCCGGCTACGCAGCACCCGCTTGCTGTTGGTGCCGTCCCGGTTGTCGGCCGGCGGCCGCCGCTGGGCCGTCCACAGTGCACCGAGCACGTACGGCTTGGCGAGGTTGCCGTGTTCGAACGCGACGAGCACCTGGTCGCCCTTGTCCGGCAGCGCGTAGAAGCCGCTGCCGTCCCCGGCCATCGGCCGCACGCACCGCGCCCACCCGCTGGTGAACTTGTCGGACAGCCCCGGGTAGCTCACCTTCACCCGGCCGATCGGCACCTGGGCGGGTACCGCCTCCGCCTCGTTGTTCTTCTCCACCTCGGCGACCACGACGCCGAAGAAACGCTCCGCGCTGTTCGGCGACGGCGCCTCCACGATCTTCTTGCGGAGCATGCCGAGCAGGCTGGAGTGCCCGCGCGCGGTGATGGAGAAGTCGGTGCGAAAGCCGTTGCCGTCGATCCGGTGGGTCACCTTGCGCAGCCGGTAGGTGCCGCTGAACCGCCGGCCCACCCCGCCGATCGTCACGTACCGCCCGGCGGTCAGGGCCGGGGTACCGATGCACGAGCCGGTCCCCTCGTACATGCCCTCCAGCAGGTTGCGCAGGATCGCCGCGCCCACCGCGGCCGCCTCCACCGGGTTGCTCGTCGACTCCTTGCGCACCCCTTTGCGGACCAGCGACATCAGCCGCTGCGTCACCGCGGTACCGAGCCGCTCGGCGATGTCCCGCGTGTCGAGGTCCACCGCCAGCATCGTGACCGTCAGCGCCTGGGCGAGCTCCTCGTTGTACACCCGGATCTCCTGGACCCCGGCGAGCCCGGCGGCGGAGATCCGCGGGTTGAAGCTCGACAGGTTGCGCCCCCACTCCAGCGCGTACGCCTCGAACCGCGGGCGCGGCAGGTGGAAGTGCAGCCGGTCCCACTCCACGTAGACGTCGAAGAAGTACTGGTTGGCGCAGGCCTTGAGGAAGGCCATGTCGGTCTCCACCTTGGTCCGCTCGGCGATGAACGGGGCCGGGTCCACCACCGGCACGAGCCCGTTCTCCGCGGCGATCTGGGCGGCGATGACGCTGTCGTTGATCAGGCCGTAGTCGCGCGGCTCGGACTGCTCGTGCCGCATCCGGTACGACTTGTCGTAGCCGGAGACGACCACCGTCGGCGGCCCGTCGGCCGGGAACGACGGCTCGATCGAGGCGACCTCGCCCAGGAACGCCGGCGTGAGGTCCTTGCCGTACCCGAGGTGGATCTCGACGTTCTTGCCGACCTCCAGCAGCGCCGAGTCCAGCAGCCGGTTGTCCGGGTTGCGCAGCGTGAGGCTGAACGAGCCGGCCAGGTCGAGGTCGGTCTCGACGCTCAGGCCCAGCACATTGTCGGTGAGGTCGGCGGCGAGCGTGACGCCGGAGAGCCGCACCTCGAAGTTCGGGGCGAACGGCGGCGCGCTCATGACGGGATCACCAGCGAGACGCCGGTGGCCAGCGCCAGCGGGTCGACGATCCCGTTGGCGCGGGCGATCTCCCGCCAGCGCGCGGGGTCGCCGAGGTACTTGGCGGCGATGGCGCCGAGCGTCTCGCCGCGCAGCACGACGTGGACGGCGGCCGCCGGGTTGGGCAGCGCGCGGGCGGCCGAGACCGCGGCGTTCACCACACCGGCGGCGGTCGGCGACCCGAGGAACAGGCCCTGCCGGGTCTCCAGCGTCACCTCGACGTACTCCTGCAGCCGCACCGACATCGTCGAGCGGACCGGCGTGCCGTCCCGGTCGAACATCGTGAACCGCTGCCCGGCGTCGGTGAGCACGCAACGGAACTGGACCCGCCCGAGGGAGAACAGCAGTACCGGCGGGGCGAGGGTCCGCGCCGTCGTGCGCAGCAGGGCGACGATCGGCGCGGTGTGCACGCGCACGTCCTCGCCGGACTCGTACGTGTCGAAGAACAGCTCCATCGTCAGCACGCGGGACTTGCCGCGCACGTACTGCAGGGGCGAGGCGTCCAGGCCGGGGATGGCGACCTCGGCGAACTGGTTGCCCTGCTCGAGCTTGAGCTCCTCCGGGTTGTACATGACCGGGTGGCCGGCACCCGTCGTCGTGTCGATCAGTACGGCCTTGGCCAGCTCGTTGTTGACCGGGCGGGGTACCACCCGCCCCGTGTTGCGCAGCACCGAGCCCACGTCAGCCTCCCCGCTCGAAGTCGGTGCGCACCCGGCGCATCAGGTCGTCCACAATGCTCTGGCGCAGCGCCTCGACGTCGAGGAACGGCGCCTGCGCGGCCACGTCCGCGCGGTCGGTGTCGGCTCGCATCGGCATCCCCGCGGCGGCCGCCGCCGGAGCGGGCGTGGCACCTCGCGGTGGCGAGGCGGCGGCCGTCGCGGGTGCCGGTCCCCCGGGCGCGGCACGTAACGGGACCGCCGAGGGTCCCGCGGACGCGGCCGGGGAAAACCTGTGCGGAAGCTCTCCACTGTGGACAGCCGAGTCGCGTGGTGCGGGTGACCGCCGGGCGATCGCCTCGACCCGCACGGCCTCGGCCTCCTCGGCGGCCGGCCCGCCCGGCGCGGTCCGCCGCTCGCTTCGGCCCAGCAGCGCGGTCACGTGGCTGGCCTCGTGCGCCAGCAACGCGAAGCCCTCGGCGGTGTCCGGCCGGTACCGCCCCGCGCGGACGTGCACCTGCGTGCCGACCGTCACCGCGTCGGCCCGGTGGGCGCGCGCCAGCACGTCGGCGGACGCGTCCGTGCGTACCCTCATCGTGTCGGCGCCCGGACCCGCGACCTCCCGCAGCCGGGCGCGGACGTCGACCGGCAGCGGTTGTCCCCCGCCCGTCTCGGCCGATCCGGGCGGCGGGGCGGCGGCACCGTCCACATGCGACATCAGATCCGGTGGTACCGGCGGGCGGCCGCCCAGCTCGGGCAACGGCCCGCCGTTCTCCTCCCGGTCGAAGCGCCGCACCCACGACTGGCTCAGCGCGTCGGACCGCCGCAGCACCGGCGCGAAGCCGGCGGCCCAGGCGAACTCCGGCACGTGCCGGTGACGCATCCGCCCGGCCGCCGCGGCCAGCCGCTCACCGAGTGTGGGCGGACGCGGCGCGTCATCCATGGCCATCAGACACCTCGAGCTGGTTGGAGATCTCCCGGACCCAGCGGGCGCGCTGGCCATGGTCCAGGTTCAACACTTCGGTGAGGGTCCAGTGCGCGTGTCGTCCGAGGAAGGCTGCCTCCCGGTGGACCCGGTCCAGGGGGTAGCCCGCTATCCCCCCAGCAGGGGGACCTCCACCTCGTGCTGGTCGCCGCAGCGCGGGCAGGCGACCGTGACGACGTTCGGGGTGAGGCCGTTGATGCGGTTGTAGAGGTCCTGCAGGTGCGCGAGGTCCTCGGAGAACAGCCCTTCCACGACCCCGGCGTTGATGTCCGGCAGCGTCCCGAGCCGGGTGACGACCCGGGACAGCAGCAGGATGATCAGGTAGGCGGGCCAGTTCTGCACCCGGGGGTCGCGCAGCGGGTAGATCTCGTCCGCGGCGGTGGCGAGCCGCATCGAACCCTTGCGGTGTAACGTCCCCTCGCCGTCGACGTACCCCTTCGGCAGTTCGAAGGGGATCTCGGTGACGAGCGTCGCGGTGCTCATCCGCGGGTGAGCCCTTCGTGCGCGAGCACCAGCGTCTCGATGAGGATCTCGCTGCCCTTGGCGTTGAACGCCGAGGCCTCCCACCGCATCGGCCAGGCGCGCTCGAAGTTCCACCGCGCCACCTCCTGGCTGCGGTCGAGGCTGAAGGCGATGAGCGAGCCGTTGCGGCGCTGGACGTTGCCCTGGATGATCTGCAGCCGCCACTCCCACAGCTCCGTGGAAGAGGTCGAGCCCCACTTCAGCGTGATGTCCGAGTACGTCGTCTTGCCCGGCAGCTTGCGGACGGTGGTGTTGTCGCCGCCCTCCCGGTTCTCGATCGACTCCGTCGTCGAGCCGAGCCCGCTGGCCTCGGCGAAGCTCGCCTGCGCGATCCCGTCCAACTCGATGAGAAAGTTGAAGCTGCGGTACGGGTCGACGCGCTGTCCTGTCTGTGGCATCCAAGCCCTCCTGAGAACGATGTCCGGTGTGGACGGTCAGCCGACGCTGACCTTGGCTCCGCCGTCCCACAGGCCGAGCCGGAGGATGATGTGCTCGGCCGGCCGCGTCACGGACAGGCCGATCTCGATGTAGATCTCGCCCCGGTCGCGGACCGGCGCGGGGTTGAGCGACTCGTCGATCGTCACGTAGAAGGCCTCCTTGGCGGTCCGGCCGAAGAGCCCGCCCGCCTCCCAGACCCGGGTGAGGAACTCGGTGATCGTCCGCTCGAGCCCCTTCCAGAGCGCGGTGTTGTTCGGCGCGAAGACGGCCCACCGCAGGCCCTGGATCAACGAGTCCTCGATGTAGGAGACGAGCCGCCGGACGTTGACGAACCGCCACGGGACGTTGGGGCTCAGCGTGCGGGCGCCCCAGATCATCGGCGGGCCGCCGGGAAACACGCGCAGGGCGTTGATGTTCTTGTTGTTCAGCTGGCCCTGCTCGATGTCGTTGAGCAGGAAGTCGAGCCCGACCGCGCCGCGGAGCTGCTCGTTGGCGGGCGCCCGGTGCACGCCGACCGTACTGTCCAAACGGGACATCACGCCGGCGATGTGGCCGGACGGCGGCACGGCGAGGACGGCCGAGGTCGTCGAGGCCGGGTCCGGGATCTGGATCCACGGGTAGTAGAGCGCGGCGAAGCCGTTCGGCGAGGTGAGGCCGGCGCGCTGGGTGAGCAGCGGGCCGCCGGTCTTGAGCGGCTCCTTGTCGTTGACCGCGTCGAGGATCGCGAACCTGTCGCCCATGTCCTCGCAGTGCTTGATTATCTTGTCCTTCTGCGCCGCCGGGTCGACCACGCCGGGCAGGCAGACGAGCCCGACGTCGGACAGGCGGGTGAGCTCGTTGAGCGCGGCGTCGATCTCGGTCATGTCCTTGATCGGCAGGATGTAGGCGAAGCCGCCGCCGTTGTCGAAGAAACCGCGGACCGCGTGCGACAGGAACGCGTTGGCCTTGTGCTCCCCCAGCCGGTCCTTGTAGGCGTTCCAGCTCGTCACCGCCACCGGCTTGTTCGCGGCCGCGCCGGTCGGTAGCGTGGCGGGCGTGCCGATGAGCGCCGCCGCACCCGTGCCGGCCCCGCTGATCGGACCGGCCGGAGTGATCTCCTCGAGATGGATTCCGGGTGCCGCCGTTGTGTAGTCGACCATCGTTGTCTAGTCCCCCTTCGAGATCTGGCCGTCACTGTGGAGAGAGGACCACCGTGTGACGTTGGTGGTCGGCCGCGTACGTCACGGCGACCTCTTCGGCGGGTCGGCCACCGGCCTGGACCCGCAGGATGTACGCACCGAAGTCGAGCCCGGCGAACGCGAACCAGCCGTCCGCAGCCGACGTCGTCTGGGCGCCGGTCTCCACCACCGTGACGGCGGCGCCCGGTACCGGCGCGAGCTGTTGGCCTTCGGAGCCGGTGGCCTGGAGGATCCGACCGCCGAGCGTCGCGTCCGGCGCCAACGTGCTGTCGATCTTGATTTCCTGCACCGCCGGGTACTCCTCGACCAGGTCGTACGGGTCGACGGTGACCGTGACGGTGACCGAGAACGCGGCCCGGGGTGGCACGCCGAGGGCGCTCCAGAACTCCCCGTTGGACCGGCCCTCCTGGGTCTGCGCGACGACCGCCGCCACCGGGTACGGCTGTGGCGGGGTGCGCAGCGAGCCGCGCAGGAACCGCTCGTCGATGACCGGGAAGCGGCTGAGCCACTGCAGCGTGAGGCCGAGCAGGCGGTGCTCCTCGGCCGCCTTGAGCCCGCCGCTCTGCGCCGACCAGACCGTGGTCAGATAGGTGCAGTCCAGCCGCAGCGAGGGCATCCGCGCCTCGTACCGCCCGTCGCCGACCCGGGTCATGACCCGCGCCTCGTCGCGGAGGGCGCGGTTCTCCGCCACCTCGTGCAGAAACATGTTCACCGTCGCCTGCGCCGGCTTGTAGTCCCGGTCCGGGGTGTCGAAGCTGACGTCGGCCGCCCGCAGGTCCGCGGGCGCGGCGTCGTCGTCGAGCACCGCCTTCAGGGTCGCGTCGAGATCGCTGAACACGCCGCCCTCACCACCCTTCCCTGTTGATTGCGCTCGCTTCGCTCGCTGGCCGGCCCGGGTGGCCGGCGCGATCCGCACTCGTCGCTTCGCTCCTCGCCGCGGATCTTGTCGGCCCCGGGTCGGGGGCGGGCTCGGGTGGCACCCGACCGGATTTCTGGAACTCGCGTCGGATCGCCTGGTGCAGTTGCGCCGCGCCGATCCGTGTACCGCCGGCCGCGGCGCCGTTCGCGCCTTTCGCCGCGGCCAGGAAGGCCGCGTGCAGGGCGGCGTTCTTGATGCCGGCGCCGGAGAGCCGGAAGTCGCGGGCCAGGCGGGCGAGGTCGACGTCGTCGCCCAGTGGCGCGCCCGCCGGCAGGCTGACCCGCCAGATCCCCTCCCGTTGCGCGTCGTCGGGGAACGGGAAGTCGATGACGAACTGCAGCCGCCGGGTGAACGCCTCGTCGAGGTTCTCCCGCAGGTTCGTGGCGAGGATCGCGATGCCCTCGTGCTGCTCCATGCGCTGCAGCAGGTACGAGGTCTCGATGTTGGCGTACCTGTCGTGCGCGTCGTGCACCTCGGAACGCTTGCCGAACAAGGCGTCCGCCTCGTCGAACATCAGGATCGCGTCGGCCTCGGCGGCCGCGGAGAAGATCTGTTCGAGGTTCTTCTCGGTCTCGCCGATGTACTTGCTCACCACGGCCGACAGGTCGATCGAGAACAGGTCGAGGCCCAGCTCGGCGGCGACGATCTCGGCGGCCGTGGTCTTGCCGGTGCCGGGCGGCCCGGTGAAGAGCGCGCTGGTGCCCCGGCCGCGCTGGAGCTTGGCGTCGAAGCCCCACTCGTACAGCACGGTCGAGCGCAGCCGGACCCGGGCGCAGAGCTCGCGCAGCTGCTCGGTGGTGTCCGGCGGCAGTACGACGTCGGACCAGGAGCAGGCCGGCTCGATGCGGCGGGCCAGGGTCGCCAGCCGGTGGCTGGTCTGGCGGCGGGCGGCCGCGAAGACCTCCGCCGGGGTCGGTGCCGTACCCGGGCCGGCGGCGGTGGCCGCCTGGGCGACCGCGTCGGCGATCCGGGCCGGGCCGAAGGTGAACCGGTCGGCGAGCTCGTCCACCAGCTCGGCCGCCGCGCCGACCCCGGCCCGGGCGAGGCACCGGGCCCAGGCCGCGCGCCGGGTGGGCGGGTCGGGACGGCCGAACGTCACCTCGAGCACGCCGAGCGGGACGTCGCCGATCGCGGTCCACGGCCGGCTGCCGGCCAGGACCGTGATGCCGCCGTGCGCGACGAGGGCATCGGCGAGCGCCTCGCGCCGCAGGGTGCCGGGCGCCAGCGCCTCGACGCGGTCCACGGACATCAGCGCGCCGTGCAGGGCGGCCTCGCGGAAGGCTCGGGTGACGACCGTCGCCGCATCGACGTCGTCGGCGGGCAGGTGTGCGGTCCGCAGCGTGAGCACGCTCAGTCCCAGCTCCCCGGCGAGCGCCTCGGCGGCGGCGGCCAGCACCGAGTCGCGTACCGCCGGCGGCAGCGGCACCTCGCCCCACCCGCCCGGTGCCGGCTCGGTCAGGCGGCAGTGCGCGGAGAGCTGCCGGTCGAGGCCGCCCGGGAGCAGCAGTACGTCGATGACCTGGTCGTCGAGGACCACGGCGTGCGCCAGCAGCGGCGCCGGTACCCGGTCGTCGGCGACCAGCCGCAGCAGCCCGCCGCCGCGCAGCAGCGGGGCGTCGGGAGCGAAGAGGGCGCGGTTGGCCAGCCGCTCGTCGGCGGAGAAGCTGACCAGGTCGAGCAGCAGGCTCACGGTCGGGCGGCGCCGGCTGACGTCGTCCTGCAGGTACCCGTAGAGCCGCTCGTAGCGCAGGTCGGCCTCGGGGGCGAGCGCGATGAGGAGGATGTCGAGCTCGGCGTCGGTCAGGCCGGCGGTGCCGCGCAGCCAGGCCCAGCCGCGGTGGTGGGCGGCGATCTCGGCCCAGGGCGGGAGCGGTGTGGTGCCGGCCGCCGGGTGTGCGCGCAGCGGCTCGCCGGGTGGGTGCCGTAGCGCGTCCGTGGCGCTCCGCGCGGTGACGTAGAGCCCGCGGAACGAGTCGTGGCCGGCGTCCTCCCCGTACCTCGCCCGCGCCTCGTCCACCGCTTCGGCCAGCAGCGCGTCGAGCCGCTGGAAGGGGCGTTGCCAGTCCGCGGTCGCGGCGGCGAGCTCGGTCACGGCGGCGAACGAGACAGCGTCGTCCGGCATCCCGATCCCCCAACCCTTGTACGCACTGACAGAGAAGCCTCCATCTGTCGCTTTCGAGCGGCGACGAATTCGGAGGCGTACGACCAAGCGACGCCAACGCTAGGGATCTCGAAATGAAACCGTCAAGAAACTTTCTTCTTGGCGACAGTCGGTATCAGCGGGCCGGTCTCGTTCAACCGCGCGAAGATGCGGTGAGACTTTCGGACCATTATTGGTGCGATCCCTTGCGGAGTCACCCGGCCCGACCGAAGCTTGGTCCTTCCTTATGGGGGTGGTTCGGGTGACAGAGAGTGGTAAGGCCGTCGCCGGCGTGGGGGACGTGACCGCCACGCCCGGGACGAAGATGTTCACGGGTGCCGACACCGGCACGTGGTCCGCCGTCGGGGACGTGACCGTGGTGCCGTACCCGAAGCTGCGCGCCGGCGGTGACGAGGTGATCTACCAGGCCAGCTGCGCGTTCAAGTTCGAGGGCAAGGCGGGAAACACGCCGGTCTTCGGTGCCGAGACGGTCACGCTGACCGCGAGCGGGGAGGCCAAGCTGCAAAAGGGCGGGTCCGGCGTGCTGCGCGACGGGGACGGGGTCGAGGGCGACTTCGGCAACCGGCTCGACGTGGCGTCGAGCCGCACGCTGCGTAGCTCCTAGCCGCGCCCGTTTGTCCGGTTTCGCGACAAGCGGCGCCACCCGAAAGATCTTCCCCGGCATTGTCCGGACCGCGCCGCACGGCTCTCTTTATAGCCGCGGGAATTCTCTTTGCAATAGCTTATTCGACGTCGCTGAATATGTCGCGTCGTCAGTAGATGTCGCCGGGGCGGAGGCGAAATACCTGTAGTCGTAGGCCGTAGTATTTCTCTGTCTCGCCGACCCATTGCATCCCTATGCGGCGGGCGGTGGCGCCGGCGCGTTCATTCGCCGGCCGGGCGACGGCGAATACCTCTTCCAGCCCCTCTTCGAACGCCCACCGGGCCAGGTGGCGACCGGCTTCCGCCGCGTACCCCGCGCCCCAGGCGTCCGGGCGCAGCGTCCAGCCCATCTCGAGGTCCTCGCCGCCGGGCGGGAGCGGCAGCAGCACCGCGCCGCCGATCACCTGCTTGTCCTCGACGCGCTCGATCGCCCACCGCCCGGCCGGGCTCAGCAGGCGCTCGTCCTCGGCGATCCACTGCTGCAGGAGCAGCCGCATCCCGCCGACGTCGGAGACCGTATCCATGGCCGGGCTCAGCCAGCGGGCCACGCCGCCCTCCCCGTAGACGCCGAGTGCCGCTTCGGCGTCGTCGACCTCCCAGGGCCGCAGGGTCAGTCGCTCGGTTGTCAGACGTCCAGCCACCAGGCAACT
>Ga0307513_10011802_pt1 | contig 10829 bp, 7 predicted proteins | sample 15_EM_MG_FD_202174 | JGI IMG/M metagenome (GOLD analysis project Ga0307513, IMG submission 202174) | Populus trichocarpa ectomycorrhiza microbial communities from riparian zone in the Pacific Northwest, United States - 15_EM | ecosystem: Host-associated > Plants > Roots > Unclassified | place...
TTTGTAGACATTTCAGGTAGATTTACTGCAAGTGAGTGAATTATTATTATTTCTTGGATTTTTTTAACCTGTTTTGTTTCTTAATTTTTTGTTTGTTTACTTGCTTCAGTAAGGATCCGAACTGCGCTAGGCCTTTTGAAGGACTTAAAATTGTTGATGTTGGTTGTGGTGGTGGAATTCTTTCGGAGGTAAAGTTATTTTTCTAGAGTATTTCTTAGTGTTCTTGCTAAATTTGTATTAGCCAGTTCCGACCAGCTGCTTTCACAAAATGTGAAGCTTCATTTAAGCGATAAAATTTAAAGCAAAATTTTGAAAATTTCAAGGCTAGGCGATAGAACTCAAGTGTCTGTCTGTTGTTATCAAGGACGACTGAGTTTTCTGTTGCAACTGAAGCGATAGAATACAATGTCTTAACAAAAGAAGAATTTTATGGCTTCAATCTTATTCATATAAATCTGTTGCAACTAATGGTAGATATGCTAAGTTTTGATTAATTGAGAAATGAAAAGATTTAGAGGGAATAATGCTATATGTTAGTTTTTGTTTCTCATGCTCCGTAGCTTAGTAAAGAATTCTGAAAAAAAAAAGAGTTGCAAATGCCTGTAAAATATTTCAAGTTCTTATGAACACATCAAATCATTCAATATTTTACTTAGGATTACACACTCACACTAGAACAGAACTGTTGTGGTATTATTGTGATTTCCAATGACTGAATTCGGTACAGTCATCAGTGTGTATACTATGTTTTCTGTTTTTATGCTGGTAAATGATTATATTTATTATTTCCAATCAAAGCCGTGATAATACTCACCCTTTCCTTTTCTTCTTCAGCCTTTAGCTAGGATGGGAGCAACCGTAACAGGAGTTGATGCGGTGGAGAAAAATATCAATGTTGCACGCCTTCACGCTGTATGATTATTTTATATTTTGAATCACTGAGATCACGTTTTGTTTAAGATGATTTTCTGGATCATTTATTTTTTGTTGTGGGGATTGCTGCTAACATAGGAAGGTCTTGGCTAATTGGTGTGGAAATAAGGGGCATGGAGCTTAATAGTTACTGGTTGAAAAAAGTTCTGTTTTCACTTTTTTTTTTTTTTGTGAAGAAGGTAAATGTCAAAGCTCACAAAAAGACACTATTGCATGCAAGGTGCAATTGCTGAACCCACTCCAGCTGTATGAATTGTATAGGATATTATTAGTATTTGTATGTTTGAGAATATAAACATGTGTCATGTTGTAATATATAAGAAAATATGTTGAAGTGGGGTGTGCTTCTGCCACCTGGCCCTGTAATCAGTGCTAACTCTCTCTCCACCCCTGAAATTGACTTAAACCTATACCTTCTGGGAGGGGGATGGGAGACTGGTGAGGGGTTTGAGTATTTTGGGGCAGAACTGTCAGCCCCAGTGCTAGCATAACTAATGCATGCCATATTTAGATAGTATTGGAGTGGCTAACATCGAATTATAAGTTAATTGGTTTTCATAATCAAGAGTCTTTTTCTTTCTGATATTTGATAAATCAGTACTCAACTACATTTTTACATACATTACACCACCTTGATACCCAGCTAAATGCCTGAAATGCTAAAATTCAATATCCTCAAGGCTGTTCTAAATCAGGTGGAGCACATATTGCATAATAATATTTATTGTTGAAGAAGGTATTAACTCCAGTTAAACACTTCTTGGCGGCAGATCATGTTAGCAAATCCTACGAAGTCCAAAACTTTGTTAAGTTTGTGTCATCTCTCACCATGTGAGATACATCCAGAGTTACCAACGAGCAATGTCCTTAGAAATGGAGTCGAGGTTTTCTTGTCATATAAAAAGAAAAGATAACAACAACAAAAAAAAAAAAAACCAACCCAAAAAGATCATGGCTTTATTAGTTATGTGGTGTTCAATCCCCCCCCCCCCCCCCAATCTTAAAATCCACACAAAGTGTTTAAATAGTGATTTATTTATTCTTTTAGTTTAGATTTCAAAACTAATATTTGCTTTATCTATCCTCTCAGGATTTGGATCCAGAGACTTCAACCATTGAATACTGTTGCACAACAGCTGGTATGCTGAATTGTTTTTTTTCAAATTGATGATGATAATTTTTTTTTCCTGAATGGGAGTTGATGGTACATATGTGAGAATATATTCTATATTCTAGCACTGTTCTTTTGCCCCTCGTAATGCTGTTTGGTGGAGAAAAACTAAATGGATCGCACTAATTAGTCCAGAATTTTTTTTATGATGCAACTTTGGTTTCCATGATTTCCAGAAGGGTAATCATGTTTTTGCAGTGCTTCTTTTACATGCCTTGATGGTCCATTTACATTTCATAGACAGCATGGTTTTCTTGGAAAATCTCTAGTAGTCATCTCAGATACAAAGATTTCACATGTATTTGCATTTAATGTCTATGATTTATTGAAAATACAAGTTCACGTTTGAAATTATTGATCAAACATTCCCAAAGTATTAGAATAAAGGTAATAGTCTGTGAAATTTCTCATCTTTTGTTTCCCATTTCTAATGCTGCTCCATCTGTAATCTTTAGAGTAATTTTTTATGAGTAAATTTTCCTTTCTACGGTATTATCATGAAATGTTTTAGAAACAGGAGTCAATTCATCAACAGAAAAGGAAGCTTATATATACATACAATTTCATGTACAGAAAAGCTAGTCGAGGAGCAGAGGAAGTTTGATGCTGTGATTGCACTGGAGGTGCTCTCTCTCTCTCTCTCTCTCTCTCTCTCTCACACACACACACACACACACACACACACACACACACACACACACACACACACACACACACAGAGAACACTCAGCATGCCATGTACGTAGATCCCATCTGGTAGTTCCTTGTGCTGGTTTGCAATCTTCCTATATTTTTTTTTAAATCTCTAATTTCTATCCAAATAATCAGGCTTTCTGATTTTCACTCCAGGCAATAGAAGCTAACTCTTTATTGCAATCATACATTTTGTTATCCCTGTTTTTCTTTCTCCTGTCCTATATGCCCAAGTATTGATTCTGAATCTGGGGGTGGAGAACACAGGATTTTGGTGAAATCTAGAGTTGATTATTAACTCTGGCATTATTGTGAAAAATAATGGTAGGTTGGATGGAATACTACTGTCCATTCCATAATCTGGTTCAAGAAGATTATTCTCTCAGATAGCTAAGATCCCAAAGAATATTCTGCATTTAGCATAGATGTTTGCAGTTGCCTATTTTAAAGATTCTATCTATACAAATCTAGTTTGCTTAGCCGCGTGCTCAAGGATTCTCTCTTTCTCTCTTTCTAACCTTTTCAGTTTAGTTATTACCTCAGTCTGTAATGTTACTACCCTGCATATTTCCAGACTTGCAGCAATAAGGGCAGGTTACTAAATTCACTATATATTAACCATGTAGAGAACTGTTTCTTAACTTAGAACTACTTCCTGAATGCCAAATGCTTCATCATGAAGCAATCTATCTTGCAGAGTTGGCAGGTATCATAGAGAGGTTATATTCTGCTTCTTTAATGAAAAAGGAGAGGTTGAGTTGCTTGTGCAGTGCAAGACACTCTGGATAAATTGGTTGAAGGAAATGATGCTATTATCATAGATTGGGATAAAACAACTACAGTTCAGTAGAATTATTGTCTGCAAGGAACCAGAGAGTGTATAACATGCTCTCCTTTCTTGCAAGCAAAAGTAAAGAGTTAATAATGACAACAGTACGATAGTGTATCTCAGCTTTTGAATCATAACCATACATTAGAATCCAATTGCTGGCGTGTAGAAGAAACATATTCAGCCATGACATAAATAGCATGCCCGGTTTATTAATCTATGCTGCTTGAACATATGGAATATCATATACCACTCATATAGGCATGGATCATATTGCTGCAAATTCAATCTTGAAATGACTTAAGAATCCTCCTGCAATTTTAGTGCATATGAATGGATTTTGGTGATGTGATGTAAACCCTTCCAAGGGATACTATATGACAAAACTCAGATATTAATGTCAGACAATTTCATCACACTCTTCTAATCATTTCAGCATTGGCAGCCAATTTGTTTGTAAGATAATTTTTTTATCTGAAGGTAATTGAGCACGTGGCAGCTCCTGCTGAATTCTGCAAGTCGCTGGCAGCACTGGCTTATCCTGGTGGAGCCACTGTAATATCAACAATTAATCGTTCTATGAGAGCGTATGCGACTGCCATTGTTGCAGCAGAGTACCTTCTCAATTGGGTATGGTTCTTGCTCATTCTGGTATCTTTGTGCATGTTGTTGATTTCCATGTGGAGATCCTTGCTTGCTTGCAAATCATTTACTTTATTTGTTGTACCTGGTCATGCTTCAGAATGTATGTTATTTTTTAACTTGCATCTGTTAAATATTTCAATACTCGTGTATTTTCACCTACTTTTTGCTTGGGAATTCATCTCTATAATGACAGGTACATAGCAGTATGTAAATTTTCAACATTTCTGGCTCTCAGTATAGTGGAGACTACTATTTTCAATGTGTTTCAAACTTTTTCATGCTTCACATCAGCTTGTCATAAAGTTTCTCCAATATAATTTGCAGTTATAGTTTTAGGTTGTGGACATTCCAGCTTTACTATTTTGTTTTAGTTAACATGACCATGATCCATACTTTATGTGGTATTGAAGTGTTACGGGGTTTACATTCACAACAGTTGAATCGTGCCATAAAAATTTGTTTCGGAATAAGAGGTGTGATATAAATAAATGAGAAACCTAATCTAAAATCTCACAGTTTTCACTGGTAGTGGAACTGTTCTAGCATTTTATGACTTATTTTTCCTATAGCAAAGGACTTTGTGTCTAGGAATATCCAGTGCATGCAATCTTCTTATCGCTGTAGTTGGTGGTGGAGGTGGTGTGAAGGTTTTAGTCTTCCCAAAATTTCTGGAAGTAATCTGTCGATGTATTATAGTTTGATTCTATCCTTTTGTTTGCTTTGTGTTGTTACTGATAACCAATGCTGCACAGCTTCCTAAAGGCACGCATCAGTGGTCAAGCTTTCTTACTCCTGAAGAACTGGTGCTTATCCTACAGCGTGCTTCTATCAATGTAAGATGGATGGATGCTTTCCCTTCTGACATTTTGACATGTCTACTACTGTTACTTCTTAGCAAAAACTTATTGCTTTGGGTTTGGTGCTCGCCAGGTTAAAGAAATGGCTGGATTCGTTTACAGCCCCTTGACTGGGCGATGGTCTCTATCTGATGATATTTCTGTGAACTTCATAGCCTATGGTACCAAAGATGGTCAATGATGAGAATTGCGTACAAAGACAGGCATGCTGATTAAAAGTTTTGCTCTTAGGTATTTTATTTACTCATTCTTTGCTTCTGTCTAGTCGCAAATAATTTCCATCTTGCTCTCTTCGTTATTAGCACTGAATGTGAGCATAAAGAAACAAAATGCTTCAGAAACTGTCCTCAAACCCAAAATTTTAAGCCATAACAAGGAGCTCTAGCCTCGAGCTTTATGACTTGCTCCAAGACATCAATCTTTCAGCACATACGACCTGGTTAAGGAGACAACAATGAAGTAGCTTTTATGTCCTTTTTACCAGACCACTTTTGGTCCATGGGTTATCTAGAGGAGCAGGACCTAGATAGAAAAAATTAAGTGAATAGACGAGAATGAAATGGGAATCACTAGGTCACTGAGAGAAATGGAAAAGGAGGTCTTGCATTTTGCAGAGAGAATCCTTAGGCAATACCCTCTCTAGGTTTCACAATTGTCAGTGTTATACCTAAAGCAACCTTGTCATCTTAAGGTGAGTAAAATTTACTTTCTGGTCCTCAAAAAATGATTCTGGCCCAAATATACGAAGCGAATAGCTGAATAACATGTATTTTGTTCTAAGTAGCCTCAAACAATTTGTATTTTGGAGCTACCCTTCAGTTCACCGTATGTTTCTAATTCCTCAAATTCATTGGCACGCCTGAACTCAAGGATTGGGCTGAAATAAGGCAATGGCGGGGCTTGAGCGATGCATGCTTGTGCCTCAGGTCAATTATGCCATCGTGTACATGCATGGCTTGCCACTGGTTTGACCCATGGAATATAAGCATGCCACCAAGGTTCTGTCTCAATTGGAAGTGGCTGGAAACCACTTCCTCTCCGCAGCCTATAATGTGCAAGGTGACTGAGACAGGCACCGGAATTCCCCATCCCTTCGGGTGCAAATTCTTTGGTTTTATAGAAAGATGGTTCGGAATCAACATCAAACATTAGGTTTCTTTGATATAATAAAGAACAGTAAAAATTTTTGGTGCATGTTGCCCACCCTGCCTTTTTCATCGAAAATTATGTAACAGCTTGCAAAGATGGATAACTTTCAAACTACAAGTGGTTCCTGCATTAAAGCCAGTCATGTCAATCTGCTCCACATTAACTATCAAATTTTTTTCCTATTAAGTGACCACGGCTAACTTCTTAATTGTTTTGAGAATTCGTAGTTCACATCAAATGTTTCGTGCCTGGATTAAAAAAAAAAACAAAGGGAAGACGACTTTGTTTAAAATGGTCACGATTAATTTAACCATTATTCTTTCTTCACCCTGACCACGGTCGCGTGATGAGAGTGTGTGAACAGGGCCTCAGCCAAACCAAGAGTCAACATGGGTGAAATAAATTACGACCTAACATATTCAAAGGTATGACATCCAACACGCGTAATTCTGTCGAGTCCTGCTTTCACACACAGGCGTCATTGGCTCACAGCCAAGACATACCCTCGTGTTCTTTTCTCTTTGGTTACAACAATGGTCACTAAACTCTAATCACGGACCGCAGCCCTCTCACCTTTTGTGCTGCTTGCTTCAGTTGTCAAATCACATGCTGGAGACACAGCGGCCTATTGAGCACAAGACGAGAAGGTAACTTTCCTTTAACGTTTGGCAATGAACAAACACCTCAAATCAATTTAGCTGGTCACCGTGATCCAGTTGCCAAAAATTCTCCAAGGAGTAAAAAATTGCCAAAATCAAGGCGTTAAAATCATGCCTTCTAGTGGAGGTGGTTTTATTAAAATCATGCCTTCTTTTTGACCGCTAGGTGGAACTACCTATGCTGCACTTGCTAGAAGATTGTCCGAGCGTAGCCGAGGCGGCAAAAAAGTTAACAGCTTCACCACAATGTCCGTTCCCCGATCACTGGCTCAATGGCTTACTTTCAACAGGGCTATTTGACCATGTTTGGATTCAATTTTATATGCGAGTATATTCAAGCAATCCTGACAATTTTAAGAAATCTTGGAACCTATGGACACCATCTATTACTGCTGGTAAGTTTTTTGTTGGGCTGCCAGCTTCCCATGCGGCTGCTGGCAGTGTTTACGTGCCAACAAATCCGCTCATATCACAAGTGCTACCTTTTGCGAAGGCTGCTTCAAAATATGGGTGTCATGCTTTGAGACAAGTACAATGATGATCACTAAAAAAATGCTTGTATAATGTTGCAAGAATATTTTTTTTTAAAAAAAAAACTCAAAATATTGATTGAAATGTGTTTAATAAGCTTGACTAATTTAAATAATATAAATAAAAATTGATAATGTAAAAAAAAAACTATGAAGCTCATATATAGTAAATTAAATAAAATTATGAAACTTAATTATCAAATAACCCAATATTAAAGGGTAAAATAAATAAATAAAAAATAAAACAATAAAAAAATCTGAGTCAATATGAGTTAATCCGCTAACCTCGCGATCCTAGACACATGATTGAGATAACTTCATATAAAGAAAAGCGAACTAAAAAAACATGAAGATCAATTTTCAATAAATTAAATGAAACTAAATGATGATGTACAAAATTGAAGAAAAATAAATAAATAAAAAAGATAAAAAAACAAAATAAATAGCAATCAAAATAATAATGATCAAATTGAATAAAAAATAAATAAAATGACATATTTATATGGTGGCAAGAAAAAGGAAGAGAAGATGGAGGAGAAGAACAAAAGTCCATTAAAGCTCAACTACTGCTCCACTGTGTATATACACAACACCAACAAAAAGATCACGGTGAGATGTTTCCATCATCGCCCTGGAAGATGGTGTTTGGACGTGAAATAATGTTGAACATGTCTTTTCGTTGATGCGTGTGTACACTATCAATTTTATTTTAAAATAATTTTTAGATTTTTTGAAACAACAAATCGTTATTTTATTAGCCTTTTAACAAATTTTGCATATAAAAGATAAAAAAAAACCAAATTGCTACCAATCTACCTTTTAAAAACTTGCGTCGGCTTAGACTGAATTCCAATTATTCATAAAGAATGCGGCGTTGCACTATCAAAGTTTCAAAGCTTCGATATTTGTTGTAGCCAATGCTGCTTAAAACAGAAAGAGTACATCTTAAGTGGGAGTTGATCGGACCACCTTGGAAGATGAGTTGAGAAATTGGTGTGAAAACTACGAGTGGATTTCTTGTTCGTGAGCTCCTTTTCCACAAATGTGCTGACTTGTAAGCATGGATCGTGGTAAGAAGTCATTCTTACAGGTTTTCGATTACTTTTCAATGTAGGAGCTTCCCCTACTTTCACTTGTTCTCTCCAATATTTTCCAATTTCAGTGTGAAATTGAAATTTGGAATTAATTAATGCTCTTCAGTGCTTGACCTTCATCCACCTTTCATTGGATAAGTCATCCACCATTCTTCAAGCTCAAGCTCAATGTGGATTTTTTTTCCCCATTTATCTTGGGGTCTATTGGCTCTCGATTCCTTCATTTTTTTTGTGCGATTGTAACTACACCAAGGTGGTGTTAGGTTTAGTAAATTTGGGAAAAAGTGAGCTGAAAATGTAAAACTCTGGAGCATTATCGTGCTTGATAAATGGTACGGTCTAGGAATGGGAATTTCAAAAATTTTATGTCCCCAAGCGGTCTTAGTTTTCCCACGAAAATGAAACATATCGATGTGGCACACGTTAATATTAAACAGACTCAAAGCAATTTCCCATTTTGCTGCTAAACGGTCCTGCTACCTTCTGCCACTCATTCTACGCTGCTGGGGAATCATGTTTGGCGTCCAAGTTTCCCTGTTCCTGCAGTGGTGGTATTCCCCTTGTGTTCTTCGCGGACTTTTCTCTCTTCAAATGGTTCTCATTTCCACTGTGGTGCTTTCTAATTCATCTTTGATTTTTCATTTTTTTTATAGAAAAGACAGGCTTGACTTCAAGTCAACTAAAGCCATGTTTGATGTATTTAAAAATAGAATTGAAACATATGACTGTCAATAGTAACCATGGACAAATTGCAACAGCAATAATTGTTTCCATCAATTCTCAACTCTACAAAAGGCTACTCCTTCAGAACCCTTTTGCATCAAAGCTCAGTAAAAACCTCAATTAAATAGTTCAAAAATGGCAACTGAATTTTCTGCAAAATCTGCATTTCTCCTCCTTGGCATACTGCTAAATCTGGCTTTCAAAACAAAAGCTGGAAGCATAGTGATTTATTGGGGCCAAGACGGGAGGGAAGGCACACTCACAAGTACATGTGCGTCACGAAAATATGGTATTGTAAACATAGCCTTCCTCTCGATTTTTGGCAATGGCCAAAAACCTCAAATCAACTTAGCTGGTCACTGTGATCCGTCCTCAAATGGTTGCCAAAAAGTGAGCAACGACATCCGTAATTGCCAAAACCAGGGCGTCAAAGTTATGCTTTCCATTGGTGGTGGAACTAGCGGCTACACCTTAACCTCTGATGCTGAAGCTAGGGGTGTAGCAGAATATTTATGGAACAATTTCCTCGGTGGACGTTCAAATTCAAGGCCGCTCGGTGATGCCATTTTGGATGGCATAGATTTTGACATAGAGGGTGGAGAACTTCACTATGTAGCTCTTGCCACTAGATTGTCCGAGCTCAGCAGAGGAGGCAGGAAAGTGTACTTAACCGCGGCACCACAGTGTCCTTTCCCTGATGATTGGCTCGATGATGCACTTGCCACAGGACTTTTTGACTATGTGTACATCCAATTTTACAACAATCGACCATGCGAGTATAACACCAATAACCCTAAGAAATTTAAGGATTCATGGAACCAGTGGACGTCATCTGTTCCAGCCCAGAAGTTCTTCGTGGGGCTTCCAGCTTCTCAACAGGCTGCGGGCAGTGGTTATGTGGGAGCCAATATACTCAAATCGCAAGTGTTGCCTTTTGTCAAGGGTTCTTCTAAGTATGGAGGTGTCATGCTTTGGAACAAGTACCACGATGATCGAAATGGATATAGCTCCCAAATAAGGGACAGTGTTTAATTTCGAAGAGCCGATCCTTGCACGTTATGACACCTAAAATCAAAGAGCAATGCCTGAGTTTCCTCTCTAGGGGAGTCCTTAATACTCTTTTTTTTTTTTTTAAGTATGAAATAAAACGTTGCTCATTACTCTTTGTTATATGAAAATGAATGAAAAGTAAGCTTTATTATTTATACATTTAGTCCATAACTCCTAGCCGACTACTACTATTTCTTGAGTTGAGAATTGCCCTGTTTTTTTATTCATCATACGCAATTCTAATTCCTACTTGTCATTGTTGTTAAAAGCGTGCGTTCATACGACTTTCTAATAAGCTTTTGAAAAATATGAAGCTTCAAATCGCTTTATATGCTATAGATTATAGTTTAGGGTGACTCCCTCCCCCCCTCCCCTCAAATGTGCACAAGGGCTAGTGAATACAAAGCCCAATTACAATAGAAGCCCATCAAAAAGCCCAAATAATAACAAACTCTTAAGATAACCCAACAAAACATATTAGCCCAGACCAAGAAAA
>Ga0307513_10011803_pt1 | contig 10829 bp, 16 predicted proteins | sample 15_EM_MG_FD_202174 | JGI IMG/M metagenome (GOLD analysis project Ga0307513, IMG submission 202174) | Populus trichocarpa ectomycorrhiza microbial communities from riparian zone in the Pacific Northwest, United States - 15_EM | ecosystem: Host-associated > Plants > Roots > Unclassified | place...
AATACCTCAGAAAGCACGATAAGAGACCAGGTGGCATCGCACCAGGGCGTAGTGGGCTCGCGAGATCACTCATTTGTATGACCTTATGACTGAGTTCATTAGAACTGGTGGGGAACTCACAGTGCCACCATTTATTCAGGGCAGTGGCACCGAAGGCCGCATGTTCCGTGGGAACTGTAGAAGTTGCAGTCATCGAGTGGTTCTGTGTCGGGGTTGTGATGTTCTAGGGGTGATCCGGATGGCGAGAAATGCTGAGGTGCAACACACTCATCGAAAAGGGACTTGTTCGCAGTCTCGACCAACATGAGTAGCCCTCAGTAATACCCAAATTTGGCCGATAGTACAGTGTTGACACCCCGGTCCTTGTCTTCACAATTTCTCAAAGTCGAAGTCCCCTTCACAAGCGACAAGCGGACAAGCGGGCGGGGCACCCACCGTGTTTGGTTGACCAAATATACCCAAACTTTGAGCCACTGGACCAACGTCTTTTCAAAACGGGAAATCTCCCACTCCCTCCTTCGCTTCAACGCCCCACCGTTAATCTTTACTCAGAGTTTCAACGTCAAAATACTTTTGGAAGTGTCCGATGCCCGGTGTCCGAGACGTTAGGTACGAAACGTTCGACGGGCGATGGCGCATCGTTGTCTGGCTGTACTACCTTGATAACGAGTCCTATTTTGGATCGAATGGACCTACGCCAGTGGCGACTGCTTATTGCTGTTCGATCGAATAAAAAATACAAACACACACCGCTTGTCGAATCTCAGCCCAGCCGTGATGAACCTTCATTGACAGTACTACTATTATAGTGCTGAATCATTCATCGCGGCCTATGCCTCCCATCTAAAGCGCTCCGGCAAGCTCGAGGTCCCTAATTGGGTCGATCTCGTCAAGACGGGCACCTTTAAAGAGCAAGGTCCTTATGATCCTGATTGGTTCTATACACGGGCTGGTATGGACAATATACGATCCTCTACTCCTGCGGCTCCTGACAACCTTCCACAGCCGCCATTGCTCGTCATATCTACCTGCGCAAGAGCATGGGTGTCGGAGCGCTGGCCAAACTTCATGGTGGTCGCAACCGCCGCGGAAACCGTCCCTCTCACCACGCCGACTGTTCCACCTCTGTTCAACGCAAAGTCAGTCTATTGATTTTCGTTGGCACAGTTTGCATGTGCCTTTCCGCCTCACTCTCCGCCACCAATACAGTCATTTAATTGTCTTGTTTAACAGGTTTGTCAATCATTGGAAAAGATCGGCGTGCTAGAGCTGTTGCCAGACGGGGGGCGCAGGATCTCGCAAGATGGCCAACGGGACCTGGACCGCATTGCTACTGCGGTCGTGGAGGAACAAAAGGAGGAGGAGGAGGAAGAGGAGGAAGCAGAGGAGGGAGGTTATGAGGATGACGAGTAAGCGGCTGCTTACCTCTATTTTGATTTTGCATGCGAAACTCCTACCTTCTATGATTATCATCACGCATTTCAGAAACCGGTGTTTTTGTAATAAGGACTCCTTTCGACCCATGCGGGATGGAGCCGCGTGATCTGTTGGCGCCAACCACAAGCACAGGGTTAGACGCGGACAGATTCCGCATGGCGCGCGTTCTAGGACTCCATAAACCTGTGTTCACAAGAGGATGTTCGGACAACGTCCCTCCGTCCTAGTCCTCGCGGCCGGTCCTAGGCTGCCGCCGCTACTTCGCAGTCTAACCACTATGGCCGCTCTATCAGCACCCAAACTGCTACTCCTTTCTCTTCTTGCTACCTTAGTTGGGACTGTCAACGCTTTTGATGATATCGACGACTTCGGGTTTAGCTACTCCAATCCTTCTCCGGGAAACCGACCCAATCTCAACACGAAACCGAAACCAGCTATTCCGATTATCTCAGCTCCTGCTGGTTTTGCTGTTCAGCGCGCTGATGGACGCCAGCTCCCTCCATATGATACCCTCTACGAATTTAACCAGGTCGGCCCATTGCAGTGCCAGGACCGTTGATGAGTACTGACATTACATATAGCTCATAGACCATAATAGTGTGTCCGTAGGTCGTCGTTCCGGGCCATAATAACCCAATGCAATAGATCCTTCGTTGGGAACCTTCAAGCAGCGATACATGTTCACTTACGAATGGTACGAGAAGGGAGGCCCTATTACCCTTTTGACCCCTGGTACGCTGGCCCCTTTCAACATACCCGACCAGTGAATGTCTGACCAACACGCTCATTCTAGGCGAAGCAAATGCGGCTCCATACTCTGGATATGTGACTAACCGGTGCGATTTGTGACCTCCGCCAAAGACTTTCGGCACACAGATGTTCTAACGTAATTGTATGCTCAGGACGATGCCAGGAAGGATCGCTCAAGAGAACCACGGAGCAAGCATTGTGCTTGAGCACCGCTTCTTCGGTCTTTCTAACCCTTATCCTGACCTCTCTGACAAGTCCCTTGCGGTGCACACTCTCGAGAATGCCATCGACGATCTCGTTTACTTCGCGAATAACGTGAAGCTGCCTTTCCCAAACGACCTGCAAGACCCCTCACAGGTTGGACCTGACAAGGTCCCCTGGATACTCGTAGGTGGAAGCTATCCGGGTGCACTGACGAGTTGGACAATGGTTGCTCGTCCTGGAGTCTTCCATGCTGGATGGTCCTCTTCTGGCGTAGTAGAGGCCATCACCTACTATTGGGGCTACTTTGAACCCATTCGTCAAAACATGCCCATGAACTGCTCTGCAGACATCCAGCAAGTGATCAGCTATATTGACTCCAAGGGTATATACGGAACAGAATCTGAGAAGCAGCTCTTGAAGAGCAAGTTTGGCATGCCGAATGTCACATACTACGATGACTTTGCCAGTACCTTGCGCAACCAACTCTGGACGTGGCAGTCCATTAGCCCTGTTGACGGTCGAGAGGAGTTCAATGCCTTTTGCGACTCACTTGAAGTCAAGGATGGTGTCGCCGCTGGACCCGGTGGGTGGGGGCTTGAAAATGCATTAGATGCATGGGGGGCATACGAAACCCAATGGGTCGCAACTAATTGCCCCGGTTCAGTAAGCCAAGATGGCTGTTTCGGGACGTATGACCCCACCCTGGCTTACTACCACAATACAAAAGTGGACCAGGTGTGGCGCTCTTGGTTCTGGCTATGGTAAGTACCAATGCTTATGTCCTACAATATTTGTTGATTCACCTTATTAAGCTGCAACTCGGTTGGTTATTTCCAAGACGGTGCGCCTCTTGGGTGGCCTACACTCGTTTCTCGTTTGATCACGCCTTCCTACGACGGGGTGTGTTCCTCTCACAACCGTTATTTGGCCCGATCTTATCTTCTTGCAGCGCCCATGCTCTTATTACTTCCCTGAAGCGTTTCCAACCCCCGCCATTCCGAAGGATCTCGAAACGAATCTCAAGTACGGGGGATGGGATATAAGTCTTGACCGCGTTTACTTTGTCAATGGCAAAAACGACCCATGGCGAGAGGCCACTGTCTCATCCGATTTCCATCCCCGCAAGTCAACCGAGCGACAGCCCATTTTTGTGGCTGAGGGTGGCTTCCACTGCTCGGACCTCCTCAGTCGTAATGCGGCAGACACGAGTATTAACGAAGCTCAGCTCAAAGGGCTCGCTTATATGGCAGCTTGGTTGAAAGAATTCGTTCCGAAGGATTCTGCCGTTGTGCAATCTCACACAAACACTGCACCACCCCCTCCACCGCCCACAGACTTTGTTCCAACTGTATCCATCCCAGCTGAGATAGTCAACGCACCGACGCCTACAGTCGATCTTAGCGTTGTCAACTCTGGTGTTCCGGCGCCGTCGACCACCGGGTCGAAGGAGGGTGACCATGTTGTACTTCCTAATGCATGGGCAAAGCGACCTATTGAGGTCGAATGGTAGATGAACTAGTTAGAGTGGAATACAGCGTTTATAGTTTGAGATTGAGCCTAAGGAAGAAATAATTGGTGCTAATCGGAGCCCTATTCACGCGTGATCAGGCATGGACCATGACTCGCGTTTTTCATTTGCAAGCATCTTTGTTTTGTGTCTTGCTCCGTCACTCATCTGCAATAAAGCTCACAGCAGACCCTTTCGTCGTCCACACAAACCACATGACCTCGAGTTCAACAATGAGCGAAGGGGACGAATTTACCTTTGATGACTGGGACGATGCTAGTCTCGCAGAACTCAACGCAACGGAACAGCGCATTTCATACCAATTATCCCAAACCCAAGGTCGACTACAATCTGCACAATTAGTTCCTCCAACCAAACAGTCATTGGTTAGGCAATCAAACTTTGGAGACCCTCCAGCCAAGCGCTTGAAACCCAATAACTGGAATACCAACGCGTCTTCTAGTCGATACATTCCTCTAAGTGCTGGAGGTGATACTGTGGAACTGGAGGTATTCGCCGGGAGTGATGGACGAGCTCGCATTTTCGATCCGAAAGTGCCTCCAAGGACAACATCCTTTGCCGTACCTTCAAAACAAATCACAAATACCTCACGTGCACCGGTTGCACCTCATGGACCAGTCACCCGTCGACCACACGGCCCGGGTCGACCACCGCCTACACAGCGCCCTTCTGTGGGTGCGATAGCGGCCACCATACGAGCGTCGCAAGGTCGTGAAGAAGCTACGAAGACTCTTGAATCTCCGGTATTCGATCTGTCATCACATGGGCACCATCGTCCTCCAATACCTGCTCGGCAAAGCATCCGAACCAACGTACCACCATCGCAACAGAACAACCAAGTTGACGCTGAGCTCTCACGGCTTCGTGCTGAACTGGCACAGGTATGCTTGGACCACGCAGCCCGAATGTTTGGGTTCTTTACACTATTTTCAGCTTCAAACTACGCACGAGGCCACCGAGAAGGAGCTTCAGTCGGTCCAAGACAGTGCATACGCCAAAGATGGTGAAGTCAACACGATCCGTCGGAACATGGCCAAGGTACCCATTCGTTTGCCGTTGGACATAAGTCCCACTCACCGAACCATAGCTCACAACCACACACGCTGAAACCATTTCAAAGCTCAAGGGAGAGAAGGAAGCACTTGAGAAATCGTCGGCACGCAAGGAGCAAGTCTTGAGAGAAGAGATGGAGAATTTGAGAAACCATCTGACGCTCCGAGTAGGCAGCCAACTCCTTACTTCTTGCATATGGGAATCCGCTGATGTGCTGATGGTAAACTTAGAGGCAAGAGGTGGAGACATCCGCTCGAAAACCACTCTGGACTCAAAAACGAAATAACTCGACCAGTATCATGACCCCTCGACGCTTTCCACCTCCACCTATACCGCCATTAAACAAACTTTTGCCACATGGGACCCCAACTGAGCACCCGCAGCTGCAACAACCTGGAGGGCAGTCGCCTACTCGGAGACCCAACAAGGGCAAGGAGAAGATGGGAGGTACCCTTAAGTTCCCTGGATTTGTTAACACCTTTCTGTCCAACACACCCCTTCATCCACCAAAGAATCGCCTTGCTTCATCACACAGAGAAATTGAACCGCCAGTCGAAGGGACCGTCGCCCCACCATCCGAAAACTTCTCCTCTCCACTTTCCTCGCCAATCAAGTCTGCCACTCGACCTCTTTCGTCTCGCCAGCCCTTCCGGCCGCAGCCCGCAGAACTATTGGAGCCCACTGCTCACCAGGAAGCTACGATCGACATAGAAATGGGGCCACCTGATATGGAGACTGGAACGGATGTGGATGCTCTCATCGAAGAACCGTCAGACCCCGAGGACTTCCTGTCATTCGAGCCTCTCTCGCCGCAGGATGAGGTACCTACCACAAGTAAAAGTGACGCTTACATGCTAAAGATCTCCCTTAGCTTCGCAATGTTATTTTATCCCATGCAACGCAGCCAGGGTCCCAGCCAACATTGCAGCTTCTCTTCGCCAGCCAACCGAAGGATATCGCCTCTATGCGAAACTACGTGGATGCTTGCGCTACAATCCTTGATTCATTGGTATCTCGATCATTTGATATTTTACACATACTGCAAACCATGTGTACTGGCCTTGTGACGATCGGCGAAGCTCTCCTCCGGAATAAGTCTGTGAGTGTGGCCACATGGAGCCACAATCGAACCTAAAGCTGTCTTATAGATCATCGCACTCTCAGGCCTACTGGACATCCTCGCCACAATTTGTCTATTCCTGCCTTCCTTTACAGTTCCGCTATTAACGCCAGACGAGCAAGGAAATCCTCCTTCGGTGCGACTTCTGTGTGATATCGTCCATGAATTCTTTCCCCCAGTGTCCACCCCGTTGTCACAAGAAACAACATTTCTTGGCAAAGCAGTGCTGTATATCTTGCAGACAATCGCCTTGACGGCCAACAATGATTCGATTAGCGAGTGAGTAAGGCACTTAGCTGATTTCTTGGCGCTGTATGGTCTCACAGGTTGAAACACTTCATCCGGGGAAAGAACACACTCTCACACTTGCTTAACTCGAAGCAACCCATCTGGATGTTGCAGCAAACAGTGGACACACTCTCTTCTCTGTCTATACGTAAGATACAAGGAGACGTTGAGACCACATCTAACGCCCGCACAGACCATGTTCTTTATCGGACTCTTCTAGCCTATCCAGAGGGCACTACCGATAATCCGGACTTCACTCGTATACCAGTCTTTGAACGTTTGTGCGCGTTGCTCAACGAGTCAATGCCATTGATACCACCGTTCCCAGTGAGTCCCCAAAACAATGTGGTTGTTGCTATTCACTGGCACCGCTAGAGGATCTCCCTACAACGCAATATCCTAGTCTACATGTCCCAACTATGTATAGCGCATGAAGACTCCTTTGCGCTGGTCATGCAGGCACGATCGCTGGTCCCTGCGCTGGTGATATTCATTGCCGAAAGTAGCAGTATGCTCTGGGAAGAAGATGACAAATGTTTTGGGTCCGGGTCTAATTACCTGTGGGCTCCTATACCTTCTTTTCAGCTCCTCACCGACACATTTGCTCCCAGGATGATTGACAACGTCCATCAAGCAATCTACCTCTTACACTTCCTAGCATTCGGCTCAGAAAATTCAACCAATGTGATAGAGAAAACGATGCAAGCCCCATTACCACTCTACATTGGTGCCATTGACAGGTTCATTGTTGGGCTAGGGCGCCTGAGTTATGGTGATGCCCCTGATTGGATCGATGGTCAAGCTAAGGAAGCTCTTGAAAGAAGCTCGGGTATGCGTTCCCCCCATCAAGTGTCTAACAGAAATTTTACAATGAACCCAGAACTCGCACGAGACCTCATCGAATGTCACTTCCAAGGGCCGGAGATGGATGCTATCTGGGGTACGTGTGACCAGCCCTTCTTGTTCTGTCGCTTACACTTTTGTAAGCCGCATACCAAGTTGCGACCGACGCAGATGAGGGCGTTACTGATGACGAGGAACGCGAAGCCCGAGAGAGCCTTCTTGCGAATGAGAGCTTTGAAGACATGTGACGGGGGACTGGTCATAATTGTCGTGTATTCGTGCCCCCTTCTCACATGCCTCCTGGGTGGTAGACAAAGCGATCGGCTTGGTCCTGCTCCGATGCAACCCGCTCAAACGGCTGCTGGAATGTCGAACTCAGGCTCAGGAACGATTCAAACTCACATTTCTTCTCATGGCTCGCACCGTCGGTTGAATCCTTCGTCCTCTCTCGGCACCCTTACAACCCAGGGGAAACCACTAGCAACAAATCCACACACCAAACGATTGGATTTCACAAATGAACGTCCAAGAAACCTGATTAATTTGTACAAACTGCCCCAGCGCCTCGTCTTAATCCTTCTTGTCTTGTTCAGTATCTATCAGTTCACTCGCAGTGTCACATTACCTCAAATATTGCGCCACGTCTACACGATACCACCCGTATCCGTCGTGTCGCCACTCGATTCCATGTCCCAAGCCTACCGATTGTCAAGACTAACGCACCTTCCGAACCCTGTTGACTTCGAGCCATACATAATCTCGCCGTTGAACCCGGTGTACGAAGGAGATGATACAACCGCGTGCCTATGTTTGGGCCATAATGACACCAACGCCTTCATCGAATGGGCATCGAAATGGCCTAGTAGGGTCATTCCTTAATCATAATGGCAAGTCTCTCACTCCACCTAGGTAGCTTGTCTGTGGTCATGGTGATCGAACGGAGTGATCGAGAGTCCAAGAGAGAGCTCCGTGAAACCCTGAAGAAACTCTCGAAACTTCCAGCTTTGCGCCAAAAACTGTTTCTGCACGTTTACACCAAGCCAGTTACAGGACCAGTAGCACGTGATGCATTACTCAATCTAGCTCGAATCTTTGCTCCGACTCGCCGTATCGTTCTCTTCCCGTTCATTCCCTTAAGTAGCGCCGATTGTCGCAACGTTATCATACCACCACGTGCGTGGAACGAAACGGACCTCGAAATTGTGCATATTCGACCTCACTTTCTCATACCCCATGAGACGACCAACGATCTATCAATTGGCGACCTCCCCAACAGTACTGCGCTTATCATGGATCGAGATTCCACTGTGTGGTGCCCTGAGCGTTTTGTTTCCAAGTGGACGGAATGTCTCTGGTATATTTGGCTCTCCTCCTTTGGCGACTTTGAATCGGCTAGTTGCAGGCTCGCCAGTGCCATTGACGTTCCCTCACTGGAAGGGCAGTACCCCGTTCTGGTAGGTTAGGACACGCCATGCCGAATACTTGCCGCTCACGCAGAGTAGGAACGCATCAACGCAAAACTTGCTCCGAAGTATAGAACCGAGGCCTGCATACATCTCGCGAGAAACTTGGCCGCCTTAGGAGATCGGACCCCTGACAGCCCAAAGGCATCTTGGATTCGGCGACATTGTGATAGTGTACGTCGACCGCGCAATTGTTGTTTACACGCCGTTACTGAGGGTCCGACAGGCACTTCATATATGGGGCCAAGGTCTCCTATAAAAATATGGCCGGCTGAATAACTCGATTGGAGCCAGTATGGCTGTTGAAAAATTTAGGTTCCATCACTTTGTGCGGCCAATCCTCTCAGCGCCTGGTAGGCAGGTACACCTGAGAGTGCAACATCAAAGACCTGGGCCTCATGCCCCAGTCTTTCTACATCCATGACCATCTGTGCTCGTACGCGCTCATCATCCTTCGCCTGATCGTCCTGGGCTCCCTGACCTGCAGCACCAAACAACGAGAAGCCTGTTCTCGCATTCTTCTTCAAGCGTCGAAGCGCTTCCTCATTCTTCTTGATCTGATCGAGGTATGAAGCGTATCTGACGATAGTAGTCAGTCATAGTAGAGCCCACACAGGATCAACTCCCACCGAATTGCGACCTCTTGAAGGATCTCGGTTGCCCAGACTGCCCCAAATTCCTCTCTTAAAGCTCTTCCAATGCCCCCAAACGTATCCCTGTTCAGAGAGTTCCTGCTCACTACTCCGCCCATGCCAAAGAAGTCTCGCAAAGGTTTGAGGATTTCTGAGACGAACGGGCTTGGCGAGCTTGCTGAATGGCTCCTCCGGGTCATGGCCCTGATCTGGCCGGTGACTTGTTTCACTTGCGCAACCGGTTCGCAGCATCGGCGCGTGAGGATGAGCACGATTTGGTTAGAGATGTAAGGCTCTAAGGAGGTAAGTTGAGATAACGTCGACTGAAGAACATCTGCCAGTTGCGTGTTCAGATGGAATAAGACGGGGGTGATTAGAAGACTGACCCTTAAGAGATTCCTGTTCGTCAGGCTCTGGTAAGAGCACACTGATTTCGGACGACCATAGTTCCATTATTCGAGAAACGGCTATCCTAATGTCGGTAAAGAGAATGGCTAATTGTGTTAATCGGGCCTCGTCGCTGGTTGTGGTTGCTTCTGCAGGTTCAGTCTGGGTGGGTATGCCAGGAGCAGCAGAGCCACTTCGACCCGCTCCTAACGAAGCCTAGAAGAAATATTATTGAGAATACGTCTCGTGTCTAAGTCCTGATTACCAACCTTCTCCTCTCGAATGGCGGCTGCGACCTGAGGGGGTGCTTCTCGTTGAGGAAGGGCATCATCCAACCAGTTCTTGTACCGGCAAACAATCTGGAGAGTAAGTCTCCAAAACCGGTGCCCTAGTTCATCAAGATAGACATCGTCCCGCCAACAAGTACGAATGGCTTCGACAACACCTTGTGCTTGGGGTGAGCCTTGTTGAGCGCCGGCATCTGAAAAAGCGTTCACATGAGGGCAATTGTAGAGTTCAGGTGAGTAATGAAGGGTACCGATTGATATTCTTGGGACTGTATTCAGGGTATCCTCCAATCTGCCAACAATCTCTTTCCACCGCAGCTGGAAGTACACAGGTAATTGCCACCTTCGTTCGAAAGCAGCATAAGTGGGATGACTTCGCATGGCGACGACACTGCGCAGGTCAGGAGCAAGGTATTCAAGCGCTGCGATGAATCCTCGTGTGGTTGTATAGTGCTAGGTGCACACATATTTAGCGTCGAAACTATTCGCACAGGAAATGCCCACCTGTTTAAATTCTGCAGGTCGACCAGCAGAGAAAATGACCGCACCAAGCTCTTCCATCAAAGCTTGTCCAATCTCCACCCAAATGACATTTGCCATTATTTCAAAGTAGGAAGACGCAGCGAGGTGTTCTCCTTCATCGGGGCCATCCAACATGTTATCCTCCACTACCTCCGGTGCAGGCATATGCTTCTTCCCATGTCTGGCTCCGATCTTCGCTGTAACGTCCATGATTATCCGGCAATCCTTCTCCACGAATCGGAGTAGGTTGTTGTAGAATGTTGCGAGATTATCATCTGTTTCGTCCAGCAAGGGTAACTTGTTATTTTCATTTGC
>Ga0307513_10011804_pt1 | contig 10828 bp, 8 predicted proteins | sample 15_EM_MG_FD_202174 | JGI IMG/M metagenome (GOLD analysis project Ga0307513, IMG submission 202174) | Populus trichocarpa ectomycorrhiza microbial communities from riparian zone in the Pacific Northwest, United States - 15_EM | ecosystem: Host-associated > Plants > Roots > Unclassified | place...
ACGTCGAGCCGAGCTCGCTTCGGGCGCCGCAGTCCTGGCTTCCGACATGTCTGGTCCTCCCCCAGCGTGCGCAGGCCTTGCCACCTGTCTCACCTATTTAGATAGGTTATCAATTTCCGCGCGAAGGCAAGATCATGAATGCGATCGATGCGTATGGGCTTTGCTCGAGCGCGAGACAGACGACCCTGGGTCGAGGGCTGGCCGATGCCGTTGAATTGCGGCCGCTACCTGCCGCGGGTCGAGGATCGGCAACCGCTCGTAGCAGCGCCGTTGGCGGTAGCGGCCGAGGCGAGCGGGTTTCGCTCCGGGCGCGCGATCGCCGCTTTGCAGAGGCGGGGGGCTAGACTAGCGCGCCGCCGAGAGCTCCCAGTGGCGGGCCATCATCTGGTTGGCTCGCGCCTGCAGGTCGCGCGGGGTCTCCGGATACATCGGCAGTCCGGCCGCGCGACTGGGTAGAGCGATCGTGGCCGTGCCCTTGACCGTCACTTCGTCCCGCTGGTTCTTGAACTGGGCGGAGATGTCCACGAGGCACTGGCCGTTCTCCTCGCGTTTTGCGACCACCTCCCCAGTGATGATCTGGGTGTCGCCCATGTAGTTGAACTTGCGGATCTCGTCGTGGACATGGGTGACGATCCCGTCGTCTCCCGCCCAGTCGGTCAGGTAGTGGGCGAAGTAGTTCTCGCGCATCACACCGTAGTCATAGGCCATCGGGTTGCCGATCGCCTGCGCCCACTTGGGATCCCAGTGTAGGCGCTGGGCCACGTCGGGCACGCCATACTCGTTCTTAATGTAGAAGGGCGCGATCCGTTTGCGGTTCTTGGCGGCCAGCCTCCCGACCGAGGGCGCATAGGGTACGAAGCCATAGCCCCCGGAGTGGAAGCAGATGACGTCAGTCACCGTCAGCGGCCCCTTGGCCATCGTGCCCAGACTCTCGCCGACGCTGACGTCCTCGAAGTAGCGCTTTTCGGGACCCCGGACGCGTTCCTCCTCGTAGATGCGGTCGATCTCGGCCATGTCGGCGTCGGTGTAGGTCGCTGGCTCGATGGTCGAGTACTTGCCCTTGTCGGCGGCGGTCTTGCGCTCGGTGAGGATGCGCAGGATGCGATAGACGCCCACGATCTCGCCGCGCTGGTTGACCTTCACGTCGCGTCGCACCTGGATCACCGACCGGCCTGCGAATTCCGAGGGCTTCACCTCAAGGGTCTCTTCGCCGCCGAAGGAATAAAGCGTGTCGCCAGGGTAGATCGGCCGGTACCAGTCCCAGGTGGAGCCGGAGACAAAGACATGCACGCCCCGGAACAGGCTCTTGGTGCGCGCCTTCAGGTCGGGGTCGATCGGGTCGCCCAGCATCGGGGCGTTGATCACTCCCGCCATCATCCCGGGCGCAATCACGCTGCCCCAGCGGCTCTTTGCGCCGTAGGCGGGATCGCAATGGATCGGGTCGTCGTTGCCGCAGCCGTGGGCGAAGTTGCGGATGTTGTCGGTCGTCGCGGTCTGGATGTACTCGCGATGCCGCATCGCCAGGTCGACGCCCACCAGAAGCTTCGCGCGCTCGATGTCCTCGTCGGTGATGGCGTAGCTGACCGCCTTGTCCCAATCCTTCTTGATGGCGTCCTTGCTGGCGGTGTCGAGGTCTGCGGCCATGGCCTGGCTCCGGATTGGCGTTTCCTAAGGACTCCAACTTATCTAACTAGGTGAACTAGTGGAAGGGCGTTTCAGCGCGGAGGGGAAAGCTGCGTGCGGCCGCCGTCGACCAGCAGCGTCTCCCCGGTCACATAAGAGCCGGCGCGCGACGCGAGGAACACCACGGTCCCGGCGATGTCCTCGGGCTCGCCGGCGCGCCCCAGGGGAATGCCGGCGACGACGGCCTTCAGCGCCGCGTCGTTGTCGAAGACGCGCTGCGAGGACCAGCTGCGGATGAAACCCGGCGCGACGCAGTTTACCCGGATCCTCTCCGGGGCCATCTCGTCGGCCAGGCTGCGGGCCAGGTGGGCGACCCCCGCCTTGGAGACCGCGTAGGCCATCAGCTGCGGGCTCGCGTTGTGGCCCGCCAGCGAGCCGATGAGGATGATCGCGCCGCCACCGCGCGCCGCGATCGCCGGCCGCAGCGCCTCGCAAAGCCGGTGGTTGTGGTGGATGTTGGTCCGCAACAGGCGATCGAAATCCTCGCGCGGCGTCTCGCGGGAGGGTCCAAACCACGACAGGGCTGCGGCGTTGCAGACCAGGATGTCGACGCCGTCGAACGCCGCCTGCGCTGCCTCGGCGAAGGGCGCTATGGCGTCGTAGTCGTCGAGGTCGAGAGGCAGGCCCTTTGCGTTGTCCGCGCCAAGCTCGGCCGCCACGCGACGACAATCGGCGGGCGTGCGGCTTGAGACAATGACGCGGGCGCCGGCGTTGACGAGTTCCTGCGCGATTCCCCGCCCGATCCCCTTGGTCGCGCCGGTGACGACGGCGACCTTGCCCGTCAGGTCGAAGAGGCCCACCGGCTCAGGCCCCGACCGCCATGCGCTCGGCCAGCGCGCGCAGCCGCGGCTCGCCGATCTGGGTCATCATGTCCAGGTGTTCGGGCTCCCAGCCCAGGTCGCGCCGCGCCCGCGGGCTGCGGGACCGGCTGGAGGCCCCCATGACGATCAGGGCCGCGAACTTGCCCCAGACCTCGAAGGCTTCCTCCAGCGTGAGGCTGCGGGTCTCGCAGCCCAGGTCGCGGGCGACGGCCTCGGCGATCCAGCGGTTGGGGATCTCCCCTGCGACCGCATGATAGAGCGCGCCGGGAGCGCCCTTCTCCAGCGCCAGTTCGTAGGCCCGCGACAGGTCGTCGATGTGGACGTTGGAGTAGCAGTTCAGCCCGCGGCCGATGTAGCAGGCGGCTCCGGTGCGGGCCACCGAGCGGTAGACCGAGGCCACGTGGCCGTGGTCGCCGGGCCCCCAGATCAGCGGCGGCCGCATGACGATCCCCCGCACCCGCCGGGCCGCAGCGGCGCGGACCAGGTGCTCGGTCTCCACGCGCCTGGCGATCGACCTGGCGGGCACGAAGGGCTCGTCCTCGCCAAAGGTGTCGGGGCTCCAATCGCCCGCGGTCCGCTGGCTGAGCACCCCCGTGCCCGACGTGAAGACGAACGTCTTGCCGGTTCCCGCCAGGCGCTCGAGGAAGGCGCTGACCGCCTGATGCTCCGGCTCCAGAAGGAGCTGGGGCGCGAAGATGACCGCGTCCGCGGCGCCGCTGGCTGCCACGGCGCCGGCCAGGTCGGTCTCGAGGTCTCCGACAAAGGGAAAGATCCCCTCCGCGGCGAGCCGTGTCGCCGCCTCGGCGTTCCGCGCCATGCCCGTGACGTGGTGGCCCGCCAGGGTGAGCCGGCGCGCCACGGCCTTTCCAAGGAAGCCGGTGGCGCCGAGGACGAAGACTTGCATGGCCAACCCAAGGCGGCGCGCGGCCGCTCCTCCGATCGAACCCAATGTTCAACCTATATAACCAGGTTGGTGATTTCGGCTCGGGGGTCAACCGCTCCTAGGGTCAGCCTTCCGGCGGATTGGCGATCCCGGTGGCGATCATGTGCAGCAGCCTCGCGTTGGTCTCGACGAGGTGCTTGTGGCTGAAGCCTGACTCCCGCAGGAGGTCGTATCGGCTGGCGGCGGAAGAGATCAGCCCGATGCACTCATAGCCCGCCAGGCGGGGATGGACGGCGCTGGCGATGCGCCCGGCGGCTTGTGAGCGGCGGACCTGGGCTTCGAAGGCCTTGTAGAGGCTGCGCACCTGTTGCACCCGCTTCTCGGGGAACTCGCCGCGCTGCTTGTCCGCGAAGGACCAGAAGAGCGCGATGACGGCGGCGTGCTTGCGCCAGAGTTCAAAGGCTTCCTCGATCAGGAGCCGCGCCTGCGGAATCCCCTGCGGGCCGGCCCAGTCGGCCTCCAGGTGAGCCGCGAGACCTTCCAGCGACACCTCCTGGCCGAGAGCGAGGATCACGTCTTCGATGCTGGTGAAGTAGGTGTAGAAGTTCGGCTGCGCGATCTGGGCGCCGCGCGCGATTTCCGTGATGCGGATGTCGGCCAGCGAGCGCGTGGCCACCAGGCCCGCCGTAGCCTCCATGATCCGGCGGCGGGTCCGCGCGCCCTTGGCGCCGAGGCTCTGGCCCAGTTTGTTGGGCGCGGGCTCCGCCGGCACGGGAACGAGCTTGGCGGTGCTGCGGGGCAACCCTTTGGACTCCTTGGCGTCGCGAGTTTCATACGCGCGTTTGACAGCCCTCAGCAACCCTCGGTGGGCGATGTTCGATGAACTATCTGGTTGTTTCGCGGGCCTGATCGCCTAAATTGACACATTATCAAATTTGAATCGATCCCGTGATCAGTGAAGGTGGCGGATATCATGACGATCTCCGAGGCGCGCAGTGCGCCACGCCGCTCGGCAGGCGCCGCGCCGGCCCGTCCGCCCGGCTCGCTCCGCCGCACCTCGACCATCGACACCGTCTGGCCCGACGGCCGCGCCGGAAACATGAGCATGACCGGGCGCGCGCGGGACGCGGTGACCTCGGCCAGCGGCGGTGCGCCGATCATTTCCGCGGAGGACACGTTCCAGGCCCGGCTGCAGTGGGATCGTACGATCGTCGAGATCGCGGCCAGCCCCGACCGGCCTGAGATCCAGGGGCTGGTGGGCGCGCGGGGCGGCGGCTACCTGCGCCAGGCGCTGGACCAGGTGCTGCCAGACGAGCGCCGCAACGCCACGCCGCTGCACCTGATTCTGGACGATCTCTCTGGCGCCAGCCTGGTGGCCGGCTGGGCCTGGTCGCGCTGGACCGACGAATGGCAGCGGGCCATCGCAGCGGCCGCGGCGTCCGGGACGGCGCCGCGCCGCGCCGGCCGCCCCATGGAAGGCGTCTGCACAGGCTTCGCGCCCGGCTCCAGCGCCCTGAACCCCGACGGGACCTCCAACCCCAGTCAGAGCTCTGCGGACGTCGAGGACCTGCGCCGGTCCGACGATCCGGACGGCTGGCATGCCTTCACCGACCAGACCGGCGTCACCGGGATGCGCCGGGCGCGCCGGATCGATGTCTGGGTCGACGGCCTCATCCGCATCGATTCCTCCTTCCAGGACAGCGCCACGAATCCCCAGGGCGGCCGCACCGCCGTCCACGAGTACCGCCTGACCGCGACCGCCGATCCGGTGACCCTCCAACTGCTGTCGGTGCACGCCGATCCGCGGGTGTTGCCTTATCCGGAGTGTCCCGGCGCCGCGGCCAACGTCACGCGAATGGTCGGGACCGCGCTGCCGGACCTGCGCGAAAAGGTGCTGGTCGAGCTGCGCGGCACGGCCGGTTGCACGCATCTCAACGATGCGCTGCGGGCCCTCGCCGAGGTTCCGGCCCTGGCCGATCGCCTGGACCGGGCGCAGCGTGAAGCCGCCTGACCTAGGGACAGCGCAATTCGCTCCGCCGGTTTCGGCCATTGCGGCCCACGCCGGAGTGCGCGTAGCATATAGATTATAAATTTTAGTGTGGACGCTTGCCCGCCGACCCGGGACGGCCGAACCGCCGCTACATTTCGAGAGGAAGCCATGTCGTTCATCTTCAGCGCAGACGGCCATGTCGTCGAACCGCCGACCCTGTTCATGGAAGGCCTGCCGGCCGACCTGCGCCAGCACGGCATGCACGCCGAAATGAAGGACGGCTTCATGTTCATGATGGCCGGCTCCAAGGTGATGTCGAAGATGGCCCTGAACCGCCAGCCGCCGACGGAGCGCAAGGAGGGCGATCCCGAAGGCTTCGGCCGTCCGAACCGCCTCGGCGTTCGCGAGCTTCCCGCCCGCCTTGAGGACATGAAAAAGGAAGGCATCGACGCCGAGATCGTGTTCCCGAGCGCGGGCCTGTTCCTGTTCATGCTGGAAAATCCCGAAGCCGAACTCGCGTCCGCCCAGCTCTACAACGACTGGAACAACGGCTTCTTCTCCGGGCACCTCGACACCTTCGTGCGGTGCGGGATCCTGCCGATCCGCGACTTCCGCAATACGGTCTCCGAAATCAAGCGGCTCGCGCAGCTGGGCTTCACCGCCGCGATGCTGCCGAGCCTTATCGAGCCCGCGTCGGGCGTGCCCCTGTACAACGACGGAGCCTGGGATCCGGTCTTCGAAGCCGGACAGGAACATGGCGTCGCCTTCGTCCTGCACACCGGCACCGGGCGCGAGGACGTCCGCGCCCAGAAGGGTCCGGGCGGAGCGATCGTCAACTACACCATCCAGATGTGCGACGGCATGAACTCGGTCATGCACCTTGTCGCGGGCGGGGTGCTGGACCGGTTCCCGGGCGCCAAGGTGGCGTGCATCGAGAGCGGCGCGTCCTGGCTGCCCGCCCTGGCGGAGCGGATGGATGAGGTCTACGAGGCCCACCACTGGTTTGTGAAGCCCAAACTCAGCCTGACCCCGCGCGAGATCATCGCCCGGCAGGTCTCCTGCTCGTTCCAGTATGACCGCGCCTGCATCATGGCTCGTTCCGTCACCGGAACCCAGTCGATGATGTGGGGCGCCGACTACCCGCATCACGAGGGGACCTTCGGGCGGACGCGGGATGTCCTGGCCCACCTCTTCGACGGCATCGACATCTCGGAGAAGGACAAGGCGGACATCCTCGGCGGCAACGCCGCGCGGCTGTTCCGGCTGCCGCGTCCGGAGTTCGCCGCGGCGGCCTGAGGCGGGCGTCCCGAGACCGCGTGGGCCGCATCGCGGCCCACGCACACAAGAGACCGCGACGTCAGATCGCGGCCATGGAAACGCACAGAGGAGACGCTCTTGGGTACGGGCGACGGCAAGACGGCGAGCGCGCTGGGCGGACTGAAGGTTCTGAACCTATCCAACACCTTGGGCGGCGCCTTCGTGGGCCAGTTCTTCGCGGACTACGGGGCTGAAGTCGTGCTCGTGGAGCCGCCGGGCGGCAGCCCACTGCGCGGGCAGGCGGGCTGGCCGATCTGGGCCCGGGGATCGAGGAGCCTTGAGGCGTCGCTCGACGACCCGGCGGTCAGGGCCCTCGCACTCGGCGCCGACGTGCTCATCGACACATTCCGGCCCGGCGTCCTCGAACGCCATGGCCTGGGCCACGAGCAGCTCGCCGCAGAGAACCCCCGGCTGGTGACCACCTCGATCACCGGTTTCGGCCGCACGGGGCCACTCTCCAAGCTGAAGGGCTACGAGGGCGTGGTGATGGCCAAGATCGGGGCCTATTCGCAGTTCGCCGCCCTGGGCAACCGCCCGGGGCCCGGCTTCGCCTCGGTGCCTTACTGCACCGCCAGCGCTGGCCAGCTGGCCATCGTCGGCGCTCTGGTGGCCCTCTTTGAACGTGAGACCAGCGGCGTCGGTCAGCGAGTGGACACTACCCTGGTGCAGGCGATTGCAGCGCACGACACCTGGAACTGGATGATCACGTTCCTGGCGGCGAAGTACAACCAGGCTTTCGCCGCGGCGCCGGTCGTGAACGCCGGGCGGCGCGTGCCCAACAGCTGGCTGTCCTATGGCCTGCTCCAGGGTCTGACCAAGGACGGCCGCTGGCTGCAGTTCAGCCAGGCGAGCCCCAAACTGTTCAAGGCCTTCCTCAGCGCCACCGGCCTTGACGACCCCGAGTGGAACGACGCCTGGGAGAGCGAGGATCTGGACCGCCGCGAGGCGTTCTGGGAGCGGCTGCTGGGGGCCGTGCGGTCAAGGACCGTCGCCCAGTGGCAGGTGGTCTTCGACGAACACCCTGACGTATTTGCCGAGATCTTCCGGTCCGGCACCGAGCTGCTGGATCATCCGCAGATGGTCCACGACGACCAGGTCGCCACCGTCGAGGTTGAGGGCCTGGGCAAGGTGCGCGAGCCCAAGCCGTTCGTGGTGCTCGACAAGACGCCCGGCTCGGCGTTCCGGCCGGTGCCGAAGCTGAACGCCGACGGCGAGGCGCTCCGTGCGCGCGCGCCAGCCGCAGCGGCTCAGGCGACAGCCGCGAAGGCGACGGGCCTGCCCCTGGAGGGCGTCACCATCGTGGAGCTCGGCGGCTTCTACGCCGCGCCGTTCGGCCTGACGGTGCTCACCGACTTCGGCGCGCGCGTGATCAAGGTGGAGCCGCCCGAGGGCGACACGATCCGCTTCCAACTGCCGTTCCCGGAACTGGGCGGGGTAAAGGTCACTCAAGGTAAGGAAAGCCTGGCGGTGAATGCGGGGACGCCGGAAGGGCGGGAGATCATCCAGAAGCTGATCGCCAGCGCCGACATCGTGCTCCACAGCTTCCGCGCGGGCGTGGCGGCGCGGCTCGGCGTCGATGAGGCGTCGGTCAGGGCGATCAAGCCCGACATCATCTACCATGAAGCCCCCGGCTTCGGCGTCGGCGGGCCCTACGGCAACCGGCCGGCCTATGCGCCGACGATCGGGGCGGGCTCCGGCATGGCCCGGCGCAATGTGAAGAGCGCCATCCCGGAGGGTCCGGACCTGACCCTGGACCAGGTGAAGGACGGCGCGATCCGCATGGCCGCCGCCAGCATGACCGTCGGCCACGCCGATGGCTTCTCGGCCCTGGGGGTCGCCTGCGCCGACATGCTCGCGCTGCTGGCGCGCAAACGCGGGCTCGGCGGCCAGCGCGTGGTGACCACCATGCTCTTCACCATGGCCCAGGTGCTGAGCGAGGACATGGTGGATTACGCCGGGCGGCCCGAGGCGCCGACGGCGGACGCCGACCTCTACGGCTTCGGACCCCTCTACCGACTCTACGAGGCGGCCAACGGCTGGGTGTTCCTGGCCGCGCCGTCCGAGCGCGAATGGCAGGCGCTGGTCGAAGCGATGCCGGCGTCGGCGGACCTCGCCCATGCGCGCTTCGCCACCGCGGCGGGTCGGGCGGAGCATGCCCAGGCCCTGGCCCAGGCGCTGGGCGCCGCCTTCCTGCAGGCCGACGCCACGGCGTGGGAGGAGAAGCTCACCGCCGCCGATGTGGCCTGCGTGGTGGTCGATCCGGGGCCTTCCCAGAACACGCTGATGTCGCCTGGGGGCCTGGCGGAGCAACTGGGCATGAGCGTCCAGGTCGAGCATCCGATGTTCCAGGAGCATCCGCGCCTGAAGTCGGTGGTGTCCTTCTCCCGCTCGGGCACGCGCGCCGGACCGGGCTGCCTGGTCGGGCAGCATACGGAGGCCCTGTTGCGGGAATTCGGCTACTCGGGCGAGCGGATCGACGCCCTGGCCGAGGCCAACATCGTGCGGAAGGGCTGAGCGCGCTCACCTAGCGTGACGTGACTTCAGCGGAACGCCCGTTTTTCGAGGCCCGCGGGTTCCCAAGCCGCAGGCGAAACGCCTAGACTATATAAGATATCGATTATGTGCCCGAAGGGGCCTGGAGCGGAGGGACGCAGCCGGTGAGCCTGAAGGACAAGACAGCGATCGTCGGGGTAGGGGCCACGCCCTACTACCGGCGGGGCGAATCGGTGCCCGAGACCGAACTCAGCATGGCCTGCACGGCCATCCTCGCGGCGCTGGACGACGCCGGCCTGACGATCAAGGACCTGGACGGCTTCGCCATCTATTCCAGCTCGTGCGACCCGGCGACGGTCGGCGCGACGCTTGGCGTGCCGGAGATCCGCTTCGCCGCAACCCTCACGTCGGGCGGCGGCGGCGCGGCTGGTTCGTTGGGCCTCGCCGCCGCGGCCATCACCTCCGGCCAGGCCGAGGTCGTGGTCTCGCTGATGACCCTGCAGCAGGCCAAGCGGCGGCTGGGCGGCACCCAGGTCGAGGGCGGCGGCGGCGGCGGGGGGGGCGGCAGCCCCTACGGCGCCGGCGGCATCCCGCCGGGCATGGCCTATGTGGTCCACGCGGGCCTGCTGTCGCCCGGCCACAGCTTCTCGCTGCTCACCCAGCGCCACATGCATCTCTACGGCACCCGCCGCGAGGCCTTGGCCGAAGTGTGCATCTCCACCCGCAACAACGCCATGACCCGGCCGACGGCCCTGCGCCGCGAGCCGCTGACCCTGGACGACTATTTCAATGCCCGGATGATCTCGGATCCGCTCTGCCTCTACGACTACACCATGGAGTCGGACGGCGCGGTCGCGGTGATCACGGTTTCGGCGGAACGCGCGAAGGACCTGAAGCAGAAGCCCGTCTACATCACGGGCTCGGCGCACGGCGGGGCGGGCCGGTGGGGTACGGCGATCTTCAGCTACTTCCAGATGCCGGACGACTATTTCGCGTCCTCGGGCCATCGACTGGTCGCCAAGCGGCTGTACGAGATGGCGGGGGTCACGCCGAAGGACATCGACGTGGCCCTGCTCTACGACCACTTCTCGCCAATGGTGATCATGCAGCTCGAGGACTACGGCTTCTGTCCGATCGGAGAGGGCGGCCGCTTCGTCGAGGACGGCAATATCCGCTACGGCACCGGCTCGATCCCGGTGAACACCCACGGCGGCAATCTGAGCGAGGCTTACATCATCGGCATGACTCACATCCGCGAGGCGGTCGAGCAGCTGCGCGGGACGGCGGTCAACCAGGTGAAGGACGCCGAATTCGCTCTCGTAAGCGGGGGCCCCGCGGGCCTGCCGGTGAGCGGCACAATTCTGAGGAGGGCCTGATGGGCGAGCTGAAGCAGGGCGTCTATCCGGTCCCCACCCGGGACCCGTACGCCGACGAGACCACCCAGCCGTTCTGGGACTCGGCGCTGAAGGGCAAGCTTTCGGCCGCCAAATGCAAGTCGTGCGGTACGGCTCAGCTGCAGCAGCCTCCGTATTGCTACGTCTGCCAGACCCGCGACTTCGTGTGGGAGGAACTGCCAGGCACGGGGACGATCTACACCTACACGGTGGTGCGCCACCCCCTGCGGCCCCAGCTCCAGGAAAC